>Ga0081539_10000446_pt1 | contig 87987 bp, 82 predicted proteins | sample TabmetS4T2R2_FD_71023 | JGI IMG/M metagenome (GOLD analysis project Ga0081539, IMG submission 71023) | Tabebuia heterophylla rhizosphere microbial communities from the University of Puerto Rico - S4T2R2 | ecosystem: Host-associated > Plants > Roots > Rhizosphere ...
TTTGGTCGCTACTGCTCCTACTCGAAGACCCTTCTTTCGATCAGCCCGACACGCCGACCCACCGCGACGTATCGATGATCACACCCCGTCCCGTCACCCGAGATCGGTTATTTACCAGGCTCTAAGGGTTCTTACAGGCCGGTGACGGCCGGCCGTGCTCCTCATCGCACCGCTATGCCACCGCCGTACCCCGCTGCGACCGCGACCCGCGGCGCCATCGGCTTCTGCCATGGGGTATCGAGTGAGGTGAGAGCATGAATCGACGCGCGATCCGGACGCGATCGCCGGAGTTCCGCATCCTGGCCGTGGTGATCGTGCTGGCCGCGACCGCCGCCGTGACGGCGGGGATCGTGTCCAGCTCCCGCAACGGCAGAGCGTTCGCCGAGGCGGCACCGCTGTCCAGCTTCGTCCCCATCCGCGACGTCGCGCCGGACGTGAAGGTGCCCGCGCCCCGCCGCGGCGCCTCGACCGGCGTGTTCACCGTCGACTGTGGAACGAACGGGAACGGCAAGTTCAGCCCGGACAACCCCGTCGCCCAACCGGGCATCCGCAACGGCGCCCAGCACGTGCACGACTTCGTCGGCAACCTCTCCATCACCGCCGACTCCAGCGACGAAAGCCTCGCCGCGTCCGACACCACCTGCGTCAACGGCGACAGGTCGTCCTACTTCTGGCCGGTCGTGCGGATCGACCGGACCGCCAACCGGCAGGCGAACCCGGTCGGCGCGAACGCCGACACGCTGAAGGCCGCGGGCACACCGGCGATCTCCTGCCCGACCGTCGCCGACAAGCTCCCCGCCGTGCCGGCGCCGGCGTCCGCCGAGGTCGACCGCAACCTGCGACTGTTGGACCAGCAGATCAGCGAAGCCAACCAGCGCGTCGCCGCCACCCGGGGCCAGGGCGGACCGAACTTCGTCGACAACGCCATCCTCGGCCCACTGCGCGCCAAACGAGCAGCCACATTGGACCGCATCACCATCGCCATCGGCCGCCACGCCGCGCGACCGGCCGGCCTTGTGTCGCTGGCCGACTGCGACCTGAACTACGACGGAGCCCACGCCGCCCACGGCGGCACCCAAACCGGGCCACCGGCATCCGGCGCGCTGACACCGACCGTCAACTGCCCCACCGTCCGCGACAAGCTCACCGCCGTGCCCGCCCGCGCGGTCGACGAGGTGAACCGCGACCTGGCCCTGCTGGACCGGCAGATCGCCGAGGCCAACCAGCGGCTCGTCACCACGCAGGGGCAAGGCGGTCCGAACTTCGCCGACAACGCCATCCTCGGCCCGCTACGCGCCAAACGAGTGGCTACATTGGACCGCATCACCATCGCCATCGGACGGCAGGGCACCCGCCCGGCCGGGCTGGCCGCCCTCGCTCCCTGCACGCTCAACACGGCCGGCAACAACAACGGCACCGGCGAGGAGCTCCCCGGAGTACAAGGGCCCAACCTGGAGATCGCCGGCAACATCGGCGGCATCGTCCGCCCCGCCGCGGTGCTCATCGAGTACCGCGGCAACCCCACCAGCAAGGTGGTGCCGATGCCCAGGTTCCTGCGCGCCATCACCGGTGACGCCAAACCCACCAGCCGCGGCCCGGCCAACGCCCGCAAGTCCTGGACCTGCGGCGGGTTCACCGACCGGCTGTCCGACAAGTACCCGATCTGCCCACCCGGCAGCCAAGTGATGCGCGTGCACGACTTCCCCAGCTGCTGGGACGGCAAGAACACCGACAGCGACAACCACCGCACCCACATCCAGTTTCCCGACGCCAACACCGGAGCCTGCCCCGCCGGCACCCGCGCCGTGCCACAGCTACGGATCAGCATCAGCTACGACATCCCGCTGGACGTACAGAAGAAGGGCCAGTACCAGCTCGACACCTTCCCCGAGGAAAACCACAACCCCTTCTCCGACCACGACGACTTCCTCAACGTCAACTCCGACCGCCAGATGACCAAAATCGCCAACTGCGTCAACGCCGGCCGACGCTGCCGATGACGGAGAGAACCGCCTGGGCCGGCGCCAGCCGGCCCAGGCGGTCAGGCCACTCAGCCGTCGAGCCGGAAATGGCGGGTGACGACCCAGGCGGCCGACCGGGAGCCGATGCCGGCACCGTCATGCATCGAGTGCCGCAGGTGCAACCCGCTGTCGATGCGTGCCTCGGTGACCTGGTCGAGCGCGGCGTGGAACGAGCCGAAGGTCACCTGTGTCCCCGTCACGGTGCTGTCCATCGTGAAGGCCACCCGGTCGCGGTGGAAGTAGGCCGCCAGCGCGGCGGTCACCGCCCCGGTGAGGCAGGCGTGGCCGCTGGGGTACTCGGGGTGGTTGACGTTCAGCAGCGGCTGCCAGGTCGGGTCCGCTACGGTGCCCGGGTTGCCGTCGGTGTCCGCGCGCTGGATGGCGTGCACGGGTCGCCACAACATGTAGTGGAACTTGGCGTCGAAGCAGGCGATGCCCGCGTCGGCGGCCGAGACGAACACGGTCGCCAGCAGCCGCGCGGTCTGGCCGAGGTCGAGCCGCTTGGCGGTGGCGAGACGCAGCACCGTGCGGTGCCACTGGACGCCGGTGTTCTCCGACCAGAACCGCGCCGACATCGTCTGTTCGGCGGTCCGGGTCGAGCTGTCCGCCCGTCCACGCGCCGCGGTCTCGTTGAGGTCCCGGGCGTACCGGCGGCTGCTCAACGGCAGCGGGCCCGCCGGCCGCAACTGGTCGATGGTGCGCAACGTGAGCGGGCGCACCTGGGTGAGCACGAGGTCGACCGGCGGCGTCGGCGCCGTCGGTTCCCACACGCCCGGGCCCGGGTTGGGCTGGACGTACGGCACCGTGTTGTCCATGCCGTCACCCGTGCGCCAGGCCACCACGGCGGCCGCCACCCGGGCACCCAGCTCGACGCCGCGGTTCTTCGCCGCGCCGTCCGGGAGTCCCGCCAGGTACTCCCGGTAGGTGCCGTCGAGGAACGCCCGCTCGGTGGACACCCGCGCGACGAGGACGGCGTGCGCCGCCGTGGCGACCGCCGCCGCGGCCGACGTGTCCGGGCGGGCGTGGAGCCGCACCAGGAAGGGCCGGGCCCGCAGCCCGAGCGCGACGGCGGTGTCGTACATCGCGACGTGCTCGATTCCCAGTTGCACCATCACGCTGGCCGCGGGCCGGCCGGCCGAGATCGCCTGCGCGCCGATCGCGCTCCAGGCGAGTACGGCGTCCGCGGGGCCGTCGGCGGCGTGTCCGTGGGTTGCCTCGGCCGGCCGGGCGACGCCGAACGTCGTCGCCACTATCGCGGCGACGACCAGAGCGAGTCTTCTCTTCATGGCTGGCAGCATCCCGAGCCCATCGACGCCACACCATTAGTCGTTGTACGAATTCCCGACAGTTCGCCGGGGTGGTACGGCGTTACCGTGAACCTCGTGACCCGCGGATGACGATCAGCGATCGCGACGTGCGGACGATGCTGCGCGTCATCGACAGCCCCGACGACGCGGCCGGGCCCGACGCGCCGCTGCCGCTGTCGGTGCTGCACGGCCTGAAGGATCTGATCCGCTGCGACACGATCAGCTTCTTCCAGCTCGACAGCGCCGGGCAGACGATGCCCATGGGCCAGGAGCTGCCCGACGACTACTACTCCCCGCAGCACCTTGTCGAGCTGGAGCGGGCGGCCCTGGGCCGGACTTCGGCGACCGCGACCGGGCGTTGCTGACCCTGCTCCGGCCACACCTGCACGCGGCCTACCTGGCCGGCGTCCGCCAGCCGGAGCCCGACCTCACCCCGCGCCAGATCGAGCTGTTGCGGCTGGTGGCCGACGGTCACACCAACCACCAGATCGCGCGTCGGTTGGGGGTCGCCGATTCGACCGTCCGCAAGCACCTGGAAAACATCTTCGAGCGGTTACAGGTGAGCAGCCGGACGGCGGCGGTCGCGCGGGCGTTCGGCGCGCAGCCGGCGGGGTAGCGGGGGCCCTACCCGCGGCTGGCGACGGCGAAGAAGCGGTGGGGCGGGTCGTCGTACGCGCACAGCCGCCACCCGGTCCGGTCGGTCGAAGCACGCAGTAGCTCTTCACCGAGCGGGTCGTCCAGGCGCAGGGCGTGACCGTGGCGGGCGGCGAGCGCCACGCGGCCGGAGGGGTGGAAGAGCACGAGCCGACCGCCGGGCCGGGTGATGCGGGCGAGCTCGGCCAGCCCGACGTCGGGGTCGGGCAGGTGGGTGATCAGGCCGGCGGCGAAGACGGCGTCGACGGACGCGTCCGCGAACGGCAGCTGGTGGGCGTCGCCGAGGACCAACGCCGCCTGGGCTGCCTCCGCCTTGGGGCGGGCCACGGCGAGCATCTGCGGGGTCAGGTCGAGGCCGACCACGACACCGGTCGGGCCGACCGCGTCGCGGAGCGCGGGCAGGGCGCGGCCGGTGCCGCAGCCCGCGTCGACCGCGACACCGCCGGGTGCGATGCCGGCATCCGCGACGGCGGCGGCGTACGCGGGCATGTCGTCGCCGAACTTGGTGTCCCAGGTGTGCGCGCGGGTGGCGAAGAAGGCCCTCGACTCGGTGATGTACCACCGGCCGTGCCGGGCGAGCCGGGCGGTGAGGTGGCGGATCACCGGCCAGGCGGGATCGTGCAGATCGACGACGATGTCGGCATCCTGGTGGCGGTCGGTGGGCTCGGCGCCGTCGGCGGGCGGCGTGCGCAGCCAGATCACGACGTCCCAGCGGCCGGCCGGTGGCCGGTGTCGCCAGCGTGGCCCGTCGGCGAGGGCGATCGTGTGCCCGTTCTGCTCGGCGTGCCAGGTGTCCTCGTCGGCCAGCGGAGTGGTGTCGGTGAGGCGGACACACGGACGTCCCACGGCGTGCAGGGTGGCGGCGAGCCGGTCGGCGACCATCCCGGTGTGCCCGCCCCCGTCGACCACCACCGACGGGGCGCCGTCCGGAAGGGCGTCGGCGAGGTTGTCCAGCACCTCGGACCAGCGGCGGACCTGCTGGTCCGTCGGCGTCTGTAGCGCCGCTGGGTGCGGCGGTTCCCCAGCCATGTCCTCATGATGCAGATGCGGGCCGGCTATAGCCAGTGATTGGAGAAGATGCAAGCCCGAGGGACGTGTATGCATAGCATGTGCGGGCGTCTAGGCTACGGCTGTGACGGTGTTTCGGATCGGTGAGGCCGCCGAGCTGCTCGGGGTCAGCGCCGACACGGTTCGTCGGTGGGTGGACGCGGGCAGGGTGGCCGCCGTGCGAGACGAGCACGGGCACCGGGTGATCGAGGGTGTCGACCTGGCCGCGTTCGTGCGCTCTGACACGGAGGAGCGTTCCGACGCGTCCTCGGCGCGCAACAGGCTGCGCGGCATCGTCACCGCCGTGGTCAAGGACACGGTGATGGCGCAGGTGGACATCCAGGCCGGGCCGTTCCGGGTGGTGTCGCTGATGAGCCGTGAGGCGGTCGACGACCTCGACCTTCAGGTCGGGTCGGTGGCCGTGGCAGTGATCAAGTCGACCACGGTCGTGGTGGAGCGCTCCGCCCCGGCCGTAGCGAATAGAGGGAGGACCAGCTCGTGAAAGCAGGTGGGATCCGCACGCGCTTGGCCGCCATCGCCGCGGTGGCGTTGGTCGGCTTGGCCGGCTGCGGCGGCGACGACGGCGACGGCACCGCGGCCCCAGCGGCCAGCGCCAGCGGTTCGGGCGTGTCCGGGAGTGTGACGGTGTTCGCGGCGGCGTCGCTGACCGAGTCGTTCACCCAGATCGGCAAGGACTTCGAGACTGCCAACCCGGGCACGAAGGTGACGTTCAACTTCGCCGGCAGCCCCCAGCTGGCCACCCAGATCAACGAGGGCGCGCCCGCCGACATCTTCGCGGCCGCCTCCCCCACCACGATGAAGACGGTCACCGACGCCGGCAACGGCGACGGCACCCCGGTCACGTTCGTGAAGAACCAGCTCGTCATCGCCGTACCCAAGGGAAACCCCAAGGGCGTGACCGGCCTTTCCGACCTGACCAAGCCGGGGGTGAAGGTGGCGCTCTGCGCGGAGCAGGTGCCGTGCGGCGCCGCCGCCAAGAAGGCGCTCGACGCGGCCAGCGTCAAGCTGACCCCGGTGACCCTGGAGCAGGACGTCAAGGCCGCACTGTCCAAAGTGAAGCTCGGTGAGGTCGACGCCGCCCTCGTCTACCGCACCGACGCCAAGGCAGCGTCGTCCGATGTGGACGGCATCGAGTTTTCCGAGTCGTCCGGCGCGATCAACGACTACCCCCTCGTGGTCCTGAAGAACGCGCCCAACAAGACCGCCGCGCAGGCGTTCGTCACCTACATCCAGTCCGACAAGGGCAAAGCGGTGCTGACCGCCGCTGGGTTCCAGGCACCGTAATGACCGTCGCCACACCCCGGCGGGTCCGCGGGCGGATACCACTGCCGCTCATCGTTCCCGCCGGGCTCAGCCTGCTCTTTCTCGTGCTGCCCCTGGCCGGCCTGCTGATCCGGGCGCCGTGGACGACGCTGCCCCAGCGGCTCACCGAGCCCGGCGTGCTCACCGCGCTGCGCCTGTCCCTGCAGACGGCCACCCTCGCTACGCTGCTCTGCGTGGTCCTCGGCGTGCCACTGGCGTGGCTGCTTGCCCGCATCGAGTTTCCCGGCCGCCGCGTGGTCCGCGCGCTCGTCACCGTCCCGCTCGTGCTGCCACCGGTGGTCGGCGGCGTCGCGCTGCTGCTGGTCTTCGGCCGCCGCGGCATCCTCGGCAGCTGGCTCGACTCCACGTTCGGGATCACGCTGCCGTTCACCACCACCGGCGTCGTGCTCGCCGAAGCCTTTGTCGCCATGCCGTTCCTGGTCATCGCCGTCGAGGGTGCCCTGCGCGGCGCCGACACCCGCTACGAGGAAGCCGCCGCCACCCTCGGCGCCGGCCGCTGGACCACCTTCACCCACGTCACCCTGCCGCTGGTCGCCCCGGGCGTGGCCGCCGGAGCGGTGCTGTGCTGGGCCCGCGCACTCGGCGAGTTCGGCGCCACCATCACCTTCGCCGGCAACTTCCCCGGCCGCACCCAGACCATGCCCCTGGCCGTCTACCTCGCCCTGGAGACCGACCTGCAAGCGGCGATCGTGCTCAGCCTCATCCTGCTCGCCGTCTCCGTCACCATCCTGGCCAGCCTCCGCGACAAATGGATCGCCAGCCCATGAGCACGCCTCCCCTGCTTGACGCGCACATCGTCGTCGAGCGTGAAACGTTCCGCCTCGATCTGCGCATCGGCATCGAGAAGGGTGAGGTCGTCGCGCTGCTCGGCCCCAACGGCGCCGGCAAGACCACCGCCCTGCGCGCCCTCGCCGGCCTGCGACCCCTCACCGCCGGCCACGTCACGCTCGACGGCCGCGACCTCGACCGCCCCGACCGTCGCGTGTGGACGCCGACCGAGCACCGGCCGATCGGCGTCGTCTTCCAGGACTACCTGCTCTTTCCGCATCTGTCCGCATTGGACAACGTCGCGTTCGGCCCACGCCGCCACGGCGTCCGCCGCCACGAAGCCCGGGAGCGGGCCGCACGCTGGCTCGACCGGGTCGGGCTTGGCGACTACACATCCCGCAAGCCCCGCCATCTGTCCGGCGGCCAGGCCCAGCGCGTGGCGCTGGCCCGCGCCCTCGCCGTCGACCCCGCCCTGTTGCTGCTCGACGAGCCGCTCGCCGCCCTCGACGCCCGCACCCGCCTCGACACCCGCGCGGAGCTGCACCGCCACCTCGCCGAGCACCCCGGCGCCACGCTGCTGGTCACCCACGACCCACTCGACGCGCTCGTCCTGGCCGACCGGCTGATCATTCTCGAGCACGGGGAGATCGTGCAGGAGGGCGACGCCGCCACCATCACCGCACAGCCACGCACCGACTACGTCGCCCGCCTCGTCGGCCTCAACCTCTACCGCGGCACCGCCGACGGGCACACCGTCCGGGTCCGCGACGGCTTCGCCCTCACCACCGCCGACCAGCTCGACGGCGACGCCTTCGTCGCCTTCCGACCCGCCGCGGTGGCCCTGCACCCCGAGCGGCCCGACGGCAGCCCCCGCAACGTCTGGTCCGCCACCATCACCGGCATCCAGCGCCACGGCGACAACCTGCGTATCCAGCTCGACGGCCCGATCGGTGTCGCCGCCGACATCACCCCCGCGGCCGCCGCCCACCTACGGCTCGTACCGGGCCAGCCGGTCTGGGTGGCGGTCAAGGCCACCGAAACCCGCGCCTACCCGGCGACCGGCTGAAGGAGGACGTCATGCGCCTGAGCATCCGCAACCAGTTCGACGGAGAGGTCGTCGACATCGCCCGCGGCGAGGTGATGGGCACCGTCCGCACCCGCCTCACCGGCGGCACCGAGATCACCGCCGCGATCACGTTGGAGGCCGTCGACGAGCTCGGCCTGGCCGTGGGCGGCCCGGCCGTCGTGCTCGTCAAGTCGACCGAGGTGTCGGTCGCGGTCGGCCCGGTCGGCCTGCTGAGCATCCGCAACCACATCCCGGCCACGGTGTCCAGCGTGGATCACGGTGCGGTCATGACGACGGTGAAGCTGGCTATCGCCGGCGACCAGGAGCTGACCGCCGCGATCACCCGCGAGGGCGCCGAAGACCTCGGACTGGCCGCCGGAGACGAGGTGATCGCGCTGGTGAAGTCGACGGAGGTCAGCGTGGGCGTGCGCTGACCGGCGAGCCGGCAAAGCGCGCGGGGCGACCTGTCAGGCCTCGACCCCGTCGAGGAAGCGCATCGCCGCCCGGACGTTCTCCACCCGCCAGGCGGCCAGCAGGTGCCCGAAGCCGGTCTCGGCACGCGACCGCTGCTCCAATGCCTCCTGCACGGGGGCGAGCGCGCGTCGCTGGGCGGCGACCAGCGCGCCGGTCGGCGCCTCGCGGCGCAGCAGCAGTGCCAGCTTGACCAGCAGCTCGGAGCGGACGTCGCGGACGTGCGTGACCGGACGCCGCAGCCATACGTCGACGGCGGCGTGGCCGGACTCGGTGCTGGCCATGACGGAACGTCGCGGTCCGCGGTGACCGGCCTGAGTGGACTCGACCCGCAGCAGGCCGAGCCCGGTGAGGCGGTCGATGCTGCGGTAGACGATCGGTCGGGGCACGTGCCAGGCCCGGCCGATGTCGCCGTCCTCAGCGGTGAGAGCGGCGACGGCGAAGCCGTGCGCCGGGCTCTCGTCGACCAAGGTCAGCACGATCCACTCGGCCAGCGACAGCGCGGGTAGCTCGCCCACCCCATCAGCGTAGTGGCCGGACCCTCCCGGACCGGCCCGCACGCGGGTAGTCTCATTGTGACTACCCAGGCAGGGGTGGTGATGCCATGACCGCGGCCGTCACGTCGGTCCACGCCCCGATCGGGCGGATGCTGGTCGACGGTGACCGGGTGTGTTGCCACCTGTGCGGGCGCTGGTTCCTGTCGGTGGCCAGCCATCTGCCCTACCACGGCTGGACCAAGGACGCCTACGTCGAGGCGTTCGGCCTGGAGCGGAGCAACCCGTTGTCCGGCGAGGCGACCCGCAAGCGCCGCGCGGCGGCGCTGACCGCGCGCCAGGCCGTCGAGCCGGCCATCGTGCGGGCGCAGGCCGAGGCGCGGGCCCGGGCCCGCGACGGCTCGCTGACCGCCGCGGCGACCGCCGCCGCGCGGGGCCGGCGCCAGCCGGCGGAACGGCGTGCCAAGACGCTGGCCACGCTGGCCGGCATCGGTGCGGCGGCGCGGGCCGAGGGCAGCCGCCGCCACGCCCAAGACCAGCTCGAACGGCGCGCGCACGAGGTCGCGGTCCGGTTCGGGTTCGCCGACGCGGGCGCCTACCTGTCCGAGCGGCTGGCCCGGGGCATGAGCATGGCCGCGATAAGCCGGGAGGCGGGCCTGCACAAGGACTGGGTGTCCCGTCACCTGCGGGCGGTCGCGCCGCGGGCCATCGACGTTCGACCGCCGCGTCCGGACGTGCGGCTGCTGCCCGTGGCACACCGCCTCGGTTACGCCGACGTCGGCGCGTACCTGCGGGCCGCGCACGTCGAACAGCACCGCAGCGTCGCCGCGATCGCCGCGGAGGCGGGCGTGTCCCGGGAGGCGATCGGAGCGGCCATGCGACAGCACGGCATCGAGGCGGTCCCACACGCGACCAAGCGCCACCGGGCCGCCGAGCGTGCCAGCGCCGTGGCCGCGTCGCTGGGGTTCGCCTCGCTGGCCGCGTACGTTGCCGATCGGCGGGCGCGTGGGGTTACCTGGAGGGACCTCGCGGCCGAGTCGGGCCTGCCGCAGACCACGCTGCGCCGGCAGGGCCGGCGATAGCCCCGATACCGGATGGGTGGTGAAGCCGTTGGCGGACGGGTGGCTCGCTTCGGTCGGCGCGGACGCCCGCGGCCGGGCTCGGGAGATCGCCCGTGCCCACGCGGCGTTCCTGTCCACCGGCGCCCTGGACCTTGTCTCGACGCGGATCCGGGACGTGGTGGCCGACTCCTGGCGGCGATCGTCCGCGGCCCGCGTCGACCCCGACCGCGACCCGCCCGTCACGCTGCTCGACGACGACCTGGCCGGCTACCGGTCGGCGCATCCGCTGTCGACGGTGGTGCCGCTGCTGCGTGACCTGGTCGGCGGCGCGGCTGACGACGGCGAGCACGTGTGGGCGGTGATGGACGCCGACGGCCGGCTGCTGTGGGTCGAGGGGCACCGCGGCGCGCGGGCGCGGGCGGCCAGGATGAACTTCGTCGAGGGCGCGCTGTGGGACGAGGCGCACGCCGGCACCAACGCACCGGGCACGGCGCTCGCGCTCGACCACGAGGTGCAGATCTTCGCCGCCGAGCACTTCCGGCACGTCGTGCAGGCGTGGACCTGTGCGGCGGCGCCGATCCACGACCCGGTGACCGGGCGGATCCTCGGCATCCTCGACGTCACCGGCGGCGACGCGGTCGCCCATCCGCACAGCCTCGCCCTGGTCCGCGCGGCGGCGCGGGTCGCCGAGGCACATCTCGCCGCTCTGCCCGTGCCCGCCGCGACCAGCCGCCTGCGTGTGCTCGGCCGGCCCGACGGCGTCCTGCGGCTCGACGGACGCCAGATCCAGCTGCACGGCCGGCACGCGGAGGCGATGGCGATCCTGGCGGCCCGCCCGGAGGGCATGACCGGGCAGCAGCTGGCCGCCGCGATGTACGACGACCACACCGCCCAGGCCACACTCCGGGTGGAGCTGCTGCGGCTGCGCCGGCTCGTCGGGCCGCTGTTGCGGTCCCGCCCGTACCGGCTCGCCGGACCGGTCGAGGCCGACTTCCTCGACGTAGCCCGGGCGCTGGAGCGCGGTGACGTGGCCGGCGCGGTGCGCGCCTACCCGGGTCCGCTGCTGCCCACCTCCGACGCGCCCGCCGTGGTCGAGCGGCGGCGCCGGCTGGAGGTCGAGATGCGCTCCGCCGTACTCGCGGCCACCGACCCGGCGGTCCTTCAGACGTACGCCAGCGACGCGGGTTTCGACGACCTCGCCGTCTGGGAGCGGTTGGCGCGGCTCGCCCCGGACCGCCGCGCCGCGATCGGTCGCGTCGCCGAGTTGCGCGCCGAGTACGGCCTCAACACCGATGCAACGTTGATGTAACCTCCCGCCTCCTACGGTCTGGCACACCGCTGGCGGTCCAACGGCGGACGCCGGCATGACCGTTCGCTGGAGGTCGTCCATGACCGTCTACGCCGCGCCGGGGCAGCCCGACTCGCCCGTGCGCTACAAGGATCGCTACGACCACTGGATCGGCGGCGAGTTCGTCCCGCCGGCACAGGGCCGGTACTTCGAGAACCCCACCCCGGTCACCGGGCAGACATTCTGCGAGATCGCCCGCGGTACCGCCGAAGACGTGGAGAAGGCGCTCGACGCGGCGCACGGCGCCGCGCCCGGCTGGGGCCGCACCTCGGCCGCGGAACGGGCCAACATCCTCAACAAGATCGCCGACCGGATGGAAGCCAACCTCGAAACCCTCGCCATCGCCGAGGCGTGGGAGAACGGCAAGCCGGTGCGCGAGACCCTCGCCGCCGACCTGCCGCTGGCCATCGACCACTTCCGGTACTTCGCGGGTGCCATCCGGGCTCAGGAGGGCAGCCTCGCCGAGCTCGACGACGACACGGTCGCGTACCACTTCCACGAGCCGCTGGGTGTCGTCGGCCAGATCATCCCGTGGAACTTCCCCATCCTCATGGCCGTCTGGAAGCTCGCGCCCGCCCTCGCCGCCGGCAACGCGGTCGTGCTCAAGCCGGCCGAGCAGACCCCCGCCTCGATCCACTACCTGATGAGCCTCGTCGGCGACCTGCTCCCGCCGGGCGTGCTCAACATCGTCAACGGCTTCGGCATCGAGGCCGGCAAGCCGCTCGCCTCCAGCGCCCGCGTCGCGAAGATCGCGTTCACCGGCGAGACCACCACCGGGCGGCTGATCATGCAGTACGCCAGCGAGAACATCAAACCCGTCACCCTCGAACTGGGCGGCAAGAGCCCCAACATCTTCTTCGACGACGTATCCGCGAGCCGGGACGACTTCTACGACAAGGCACTCGAAGGCTTCACGATGTTCGCGCTCAACCAGGGCGAGGTCTGCACCTGCCCGTCCCGGGCGCTGATCCAGCAGGGCCACTACCGCGACTTCCTCGACGCCGCCGTCGAGCGCACCCGAAAGATCGTGCAGGGCAACCCGCTCGACACCGACACGATGGTCGGCGCGCAGGCCTCCAACGACCAGCTGGAGAAGATCCTGTCCTATCTGGACATCGGCCAGCAGGAGGGCGCGAAGGTGCTCGTCGGCGGCGCACGCGCCGACATGCCCAGCGCGCTGTCCGAGGGCTACTACGTACAGCCGACCATCTTCGAGGGCAACAACTCGATGCGCGTGTTCCAGGAAGAGATCTTCGGCCCGGTCGTGTCGGTCGCCCCGTTCGCCGACTTCGCCGACGCCATCAAGATCGCCAATGACACCCTGTACGGGCTCGGCGCCGGCGTCTGGACCCGCGACATGAACACCGCCTACCGCGCCGGCCGCGCCATCCAGGCCGGCCGGGTATGGACCAACTGCTACCACGCCTACCCGGCACACGCGGCGTTCGGCGGATACAAGAGCTCCGGCATCGGCCGGGAGACCCACAAGATGATGCTCGACCACTACCAGCAGACCAAGAACCTCCTGGTCAGCTACTCGCCCAAGGCCCTGGGCTTCTTCTAGGCCACGCTCATGGCATCCCGCGTCGACATCACCCCGGCCGCCGCCGGCGTACTCCGCTCGCTGCGCGGCACGCACGGACCGCTGATGTTTCACCAGTCCGGCGGCTGCTGCGACGGCAGCAGCCCCATGTGCTACCCCGAAGGCGAGTTCCGCACCGGCTCCTCCGACGTCCTGCTCGCCGAGCTGGACGTCGACGGCGTCGAGGAGCCGGTCACCTTCTGGATGTCCGCCGAGCAGTTCGGACGCTGGCGGCACACCCACCTCACCGTGGACGTGGTACCCGGCCGCGGCAGCGGGTTCTCACTTGAAGCGCCCGAGGGCGTGCGCTTCCTCATCCGATCCCGCCTGCTCACCCCCGAGGAGCAGGCCGCCCTCGACAGCTGAAACGACGGCCCGGCCGGTGTATCGCCGGCCGGGCCCCGACAACACCCCGCGAAGTCATGCGCGGAGCTACGCGGTGACCGGGACGCCGAGCTCGTCGAGCAGGTGGCGGACGCGCTGCTCGACGGCGTCGCGGATGGGGCGTACGTCCTCGACCGCCAACCCCGCGGGGTCGTCGAAAGTCCAGTCCTCGTACCGCTTGCCGGGGAAGACCGGGCAGGCGTCGCCGCAGCCCATCGTGATGACGACGTCGGCCGCGCGGACGACCTCGTCGGTCCACGGCTTGGGGTACTCGCCGGAGATGTCGATGCCCCGCTCGGCCATCGCCGCGACCGCGGCCGGGTTGATCTCGCTGCCGGGCTCGGAGCCGCCCGACCAGGCGACCGCCCGGTCGTCCGCCAAGTGCTGGAAGAAACCCAGCGCCATCTGGGAACGGCCGGCGTTGTGCACGCACAGAAACAGCACCGCCGGCCGGTCGTCGGTGCGCGGCCCCTCCACCCGATCAGTCACGGTGACCCGCCTCCGCTCGTCAACGCCGGACTACCAGTCCATCCAGCCGTCCAGCGGGGGCTTGCGCATGTACGGCGGCTCGTCGTAGTCGATCGCGGTCAGCCACTGTGCCCCCGGCATCACACGGTAGCCGAGCTTGCCGGTCAGCTCCTGGACAACGGTCGGCATGTGCAGCGCCCCGAAGACAACGGCCACCTCGATGTCCTCGGCGGCGAACTCGCCGTCGATCTCCCGCATCGCGCGGAGCAGCAGGTCCTCCCGCTCGCGGTCACTTGCGTCGCGGGGCACCTCGGTGTTGTCGTGGATGTCGAGCGGGTTGTTGCCGAGCCAGTCGCCGTCGCCCGTGAGGGCCATGTGCAGCGCGAGGATCGGCGTCAACACGGTCGAGGCCAGCCGCTCCTGGCGCGACATCCGGCGGTCCGGGTCGGCGTTCGGCGCCAGGTACTCGTCGGGGAAGATGATCGGTACGCCGAGCGCACCGTAGTCGATATCCTGCGGCACAAGGTCACGGCTGGCTCGCTGGCGGGCCAGGCGCATCGCGTTGGCGTAGGTCATCCCGGTCGAGCTGGGCCCGTCCCAGATCTCGGCGATGACCGCCTGGCAGGACCGCAGCCGCTGCCAGATCGCCCAGTAGTAGTCGGCGTGTCCCATGTGGATCGTCGGGATGATCACCCAGCGCAGCCCGCCGGCGGGTCGCCGAAACACGGTGACCGACGTCCGAAACCCCATGACGCTCATCTCGGTCAGCTGCATCCCACCAGCGTAGGAACCCACCACCAGCCCGAGGCGACCGCGGGCGTTTCTGAGAAGAGGATTTCCCGGGTCCGTGTCAGCGGCAGACCGTCGCTGACACGGACCCGGGAAATCCTCTTCTTTGAAACGGTCGACTGGATGGCACTCTCGTGAACCGATCGCCTCGCTCGATACGACGAACAAGGCGTGGACAGGAGCTACCTCGATCGTCGGGCCGGGTGGGTGACACGATGGCTCGTGGTCGAGCCGCGGGCGCCGGGAGGTCACGCATGGTGACGCGACCGCCGGATCCGCGGGAGGACGCCCAGCTGCTCGCGGCGATCGCCGACGGTGACCGGGAGGCGTTCGCCGAGCTTTACCGGCGCCACCTGCCGTGGCTGCTGGTGCGTCTGGGACGGCGGTGCTCGTCGCCGGAGCTCGTCGACGAGGTCGTGCAGGACACGTTCGTGGCGGTGTGGCGGTCGGCCGGGCGGTGGGACCGGCGGGGCGAGGTGGCCGCGTGGATCTGGGGGATCGGCATCCGCCGCCTTGTTGACGCGCTGCGGCGTAGCCGGCCGCCGGCCGAGGAGCTGATCGAGTTCGCCGGCGTCGAGACGTCGGCCGAGGAGCACGTGCTGCTGGCCGTCCAGTACGGCGACGTGGGGGCGGCGCTGGCGAGCCTGTCACCGGAGCTACGGGCTGTGGTGCAGGCGACTGTCCTCGATGGACTGACGACGCGGGAGGCCGCTCAGCTGCTGGGTATCCCGCCCGGCACGGTCAAGACGCGGATGATGCGCGCCCGTGCCCTGTTGCGGGAGCGGCTGGCATGACAGGGAGGATGGGATGACCGCATGGCACCTGGATCCGGATGCGATCCGCCGGTACGCGCAGGGGGCTGTCCCGCTGGAGCTGGCCGCGTCCGCCGAGGCGCATCTGATGAAGTGCGCCGCCTGCCGGGGCGCGATCTCGTCCTATGTGGATGCTCGGCGGGCGGAGGCGATCTGGCACGAGGTGGTCGACCGGGTCGACGCACCCCGGCGGAGCTGGCCCGAGCGGATGCTGGTCCGGCTCGGCGTCCGCGAGCCGACGGCGCGCCTCGTGGCCGCGACGCCGACGCTGCGGGGGCCGTGGTTGCTGGCGGTCGCGGGTGTGCTCGCGCTCGCGGCTTGGACGGCCCAGGTCGACGAGCGCTTCCTGCAGATGTTTCTCGTGGTCGCCCCGCTCGGGCCGCTCGCGGGCGTCGCGGTGGCCTTCGCGGGCGGCCTTGATCCGACCCGGGATATCGGGCTGGCCGCGCCGTACTCGGGGCTGCGCCTGCTGCTCATCCGCACGGCCGCGGTCCTGGCGGTCACCGTGCCGCTCGTGGCCGCCGCCGGGCTCGCGCTACCGGGGTCGAATTGGCTCGCCGCCGCCTGGCTCCTGCCCACCGCCGGGCTCACCTGCGCCGCGCTGGCTCTGACCGGCCGCATGCCACCCGTCGTCGCGGTCGGGGTCGTGGCCACGGCGTGGGTGTCGGTGACCACGCCGGCCGGCCTCGCCGGTCGCCTCGACCTCGCCTTCGGCGTCGGCGCCCAGGTCTTGTGGCTCGCCATGGCCGTCGGCGGCGGCACCTGGCTCGCCGTCACCCGAAACACCGTCACGACCAAGCTCGGGAGAAGCGCATGACCACAGTACGCGTCAAGGGAGCGACCAAGTCCTTCGGTCGTACGACGGCGCTGCACAGCGTCGACCTCGACGCCGGCCCAGGGGTGACCGGACTGCTCGGGCCGAACGGGGCGGGAAAGACGACGCTGCTCCGGATCATCGCCACCGTGCTGGCGCCGGACCGGGGCGAAGTGACCCTGCTGGGCCGTGACCCGTCGCGCCCCGACGACCGTAAGCGGATCCGCGAGCGCCTGGGCTACCTGCCGCAGGACGCCGGGTTTCATCGGGGGTTCACGGTCTTCGAGTTCATCGACTACGTGGCGATTCTCAAGGAGATGACCGGCCGGCGGGCGCGGCATGACGAAGTCCGCCGGGTCATCGGGCTGACCGGGTTGGCGTCCGTCAGCGCCAAGCGGATCCGGGCCCTCTCCGGCGGGATGCGCCGGAGAGTCGGGCTGGCCCAGTCTTTGCTTGGCGATCCCGACCTGCTCGTCCTCGACGAGCCGACGGTCGGTCTCGATCCCGAGCAGCGGCTGCGGTTTCGGGAGATGATCTCTCACGCGGGCGAGGGTCGCACGGTGGTCCTGTCCAGCCACCAGACCGATGACATCACCGCCCTGTGCGCCAGGATCGCCGTGATCCACCAGGGCCGGGCCCGATTCACCGGTACCCCCGCCGAGCTGACCGCACAGGCCGAGGGTCGCGTGTGGACAGAAGCGCGGCGGTCGCCCGCCGCACTCGCGGCGTGGCGCACCGGAGACGGCACCTACCGCAACGTCGGCGAACCGCCGGCCGGCGCGGATCTGATCGCGCCCACGCTGGAAGACGCGTACCTCCTGCTCATGGGCGAACCCGAGCTGAAGGTCGCCCACTCATGACCACTGTGGACTCCGCCGCCGGCCCGCGCGTGGCCGTCTCCAGCCAGTTGGCGCCGCTGATCGGCCGGGAGGCCCGCCGGCTCGCCCGGCATCCGATTACCTGGCTGATACCCGTCATCGTCGTCACGGCCTCCGCGCTCGATTCGGCCAGCGGCGGCCGGACCGCTGGCTACTGGTACGGCACCATCTTCACGGGCGTCGCGTTCTTCGGACCCATATTCGTCTTCTTCGCGGCCAACCTGGTCGCCAGCAACGCCCGCCGCAGCCGCGCCGAGGAGATCCTGAGTGTCACGCCGACGACCGACACGCGCCGGACGTGGGCGATGAGCCTGGGTATCGCGCTCCCACTGGCCGGCGCCGGCGCCGCCGGGGTGGGTGCCATGGCTCTCGTCGACAGCCTCTACGACATCCCGCCCGACGACCTGATGAGCGCCGGCGAGCTCGCCCAGCTTCCGTTCGTCCTCGCCGGCGCCGGGCTGCTCGGCGTCCTCGCCGCCCGCTGGCTGCCCTTCCCCGGCGGTGCGCTGATCACCTTCGTCGCCGCGACGCTGGGCGCTCTCGTCCTGTTCCGCCGGTTCGACTCCGGCATCTGGTGGATGTGGTGGACGACCGGGGCCCCCATCGAAGGGCAGGAGCCGGTGCCGGGCCGGCCGTGGCCGCACGCCGCGTACCTGCTCGGCCTCTGCGCCTGCGCCACCGTGGCCGCCGTCTACCGTGACCGCACACAGTGGACACGGCTGGTCCTGGTGGGGGTGCCGGTCGTGGCCGCCACCCTCGCCGTCGGCTGGCTCCAACTGCCATGACAGCATCCGTGGCGTGGGAGCTCGTCCGCAGCGGGCACCTGGTGCGCAGCCTGCGCCTGGCACCGTTCGGGCCGGGCGCCGCCGCCGTCGTGGTGCTCCTGGTGGCCCGCCGCCACGGCACCCCCGACATCCTCGGAGACCTGCGTGTGCTGGCCCTGCTGCTGGCACTCGGCAGCGGATACGTGCTCGACGACGGCGCGGCGGTCACGCTGCAGGCCAGCCCGTACGGTCTGGCCCACCGGCTCTGGCTGCGCATCGGCTGCGCCGCGGCCGTCGTCGCTCCACTATGGATCTCGATGCTCGCCTACCTCCTCCCCTCGGCACCGGCCGGCGATCGGTGGTCCCTCGGCCTCGGCGTCACCGTCGAGCTCGCCGCCGTGCTGGCCGTTGCCTGGGCTGTCGCCGCTTGGGGCCGCCGCCTCGGGATCGACCATCCCGGCATCGTCACCACTCCCGCGCTCCTGGCGGCGCTGTTGCTGGCGGGGTCGACCTCACGGGCGCCGATGCTGGTCGGGCCAGGTCTACAATGGACTTCCGCGCACCTGCGGTGGTCGGGCGTACTGGTCGGCGCGACATGCGTGCTGCTGGCCGCGATGCGCGACCCGGCCGCGCGTGGCGTGGCCTTGACGGGTACGTCGCGTGGGCTCAGGCGTGCGGGGTAGGCCGGTAGACGAGCTCCTGGGTGTGGCCGTCGAGCGTCCGGCTCTCGATCAGCTCGAGGTCGAAGTCGGCGGCACCGCCGAAGACCGGATCGGCGCCGGTCTTCTCATCGCGGCCGCGATGAGGCCCGCCGCCCCGGCCAGGAGCACGATGTCGCCGGCGCTGACCACCTTGCCGATCGGTGCGACCGGGATGACGTCGCCCAGCCACCGCAGCCGGGCGTGCTCGCCGGCGGCGACGTGCTTCGGCGAGCGCATCGCCCGCTCCCGCTGTTCGGTGGTCAGCTGCGCCGCGCGTACCGCCGACTCGGAGTAGGGCATGCGGCCGTTGGCGAGGATCGCCGCGGCGTTCATCGCGCCGCCCAGCAGGATGACGCCGCCGGCGATCCGCAGGGCGAGCGTGCGTCGGGGCAGGTTGACCAGCACCCACACGCCGACGAGACCGAAGATCGGCACCAGCAGCGACATGTGCGTCCAGGACTCCACGGCGCTGCGGGCGGATTCCCACGTGAAATGCACGAACTGCACGGCGGCCGCCAGCCACAGCAACCACACGGCGCGGATCCGGTTGCGGGCCAGCCAGGACAGCCGACCGCCGAGGGCGTACCCGGCGAGCACGCCGACCAGCAGTGGGCCAACGATCAGCGCGTACACACAACCTCCACTGAGGACGCCGCGCTCGCCGGACGAGCCAGGTCAGGGTCCCTGCGTGACCGGAGCGCCGATCGTGTAGATGAGCGTGCCGAACGCGGCCAGCGCGAACACCACGCGGACGATGCGGGCCATGCGACCTCCTTCGGGGACGTGTCAGATCAGTTGGGGTCCCACAGAGCTTGGCAGGCGCCGGCTTCGTTTCGACTTCACGAGGCGACCCGCGCAGCTGACCAGAGACCTTTCGGGGTTGAGGTCAGCGTTTGTCCACAATGTCGCAACCCGCCAGGCCGGCGCTCACCGAGCCGGGTGGACCTCGGTCGCCCGGGTCCGCGTCAGCCGCGGGCCGCCGCTCCCGCCGGAGACCGCGGCGGCCGGCGGCTCGCCAGGGCTCGCCGAGATCCCCGGCCCCCGCTGCCACCTCCGCGCACCAAGCCCCACCACCCCGACGTCGGCGTTGGTCCACATTGTCCGCTGCCGGCTCGGCGAGTGGGAGGATCGCTACAGGCTTTCGTTGCCCGCTCTGTCCGTCGTGGTCCAGGCCGCTGCTCCCGCGGCCTCACCTTGCCCGGGCCTGTGCGCGCGGGGACCCTTTGGTGCGTGGCCAGCCGCGCGGATGGGTGCGGCCACGGACCACGGCGGGCGTCGTGGTAGCCAAAATGGTCGAAATGTGCAGTGCCACCGCACTGCCGGTAACGCACCGTAATCAGACTCGGGGCGTAGGTGTGGATCTAGAACGGTTAGGGTTGATATAGCGCCCTAACCGTTCTAGATCGCGAACTTGGCGCCCGTTACCCACGGCGGTGGCTACTGCCCGCGACCGAGGCCTGCCCGGCTCGTCGGCGCCGGCGTGGCGGGTTAGGGCATTGTGGACAAACGCCGACCTCAACCCCAAAAGCTCTATAGAACGGTTAGGGCGCCATATCGACCCTAACCGTTCTAGGTTCACACCTACGCCCCCGAATCTGATCACGCCACGTTGCCGGCGGTGCGGTGACACCTGCACATTTCGACCATGTTCGTCGTGGTCCGAGCCGCCGCGCCCCCGTGGCCGCACCCTTCCGCGCGGCTGGCCAGGCGCCAATGGCCCCCCGCGCACACAAGCCCGGGCAGGGCTGGCGTAGCCGGACCTGGGGTGAGATTGCGCAGACGCCCAGGGTGAGGCCGCGGGAGCAACGGTCGGGACCACGACGGACATCGCGGTAGCCCAATCTCCTTGTTTGAAACTGGTTTCGACGCCACGAAGACGTCGGTCACACCGACTCCGAAAGGCTCTAGTCGAGCCGGTCGCGCAGGCGGCGGGTGTCGAGGGCGGCCAGGCCGCGGAAAGCCTCGTCGATGGCGGCCGGGAGGTCCTGCCCGGTGGCCAGTGCCTGGGCGTGGGCGACCGCGTAGCAGGCGGCGGCCAGGTTTGTGGCGAGGAGCGCGGTCGCGGGCGTGGCACCGTGACGCCGGAGTACGTCGACGCCGGCCTCGACGTAGCCGCGCTCCTTGACGAGCGTGCGGGCGCGTAGCTCGGCGCGCTCGCCGACGAGCCGCTCGCGGACGGGAAGCCAGTCCGGCCGCTCGGCGATCCGGGCGGTCAGCGCGAGCAGCCCAGCCCGGGTCACGGCCAGCGCGTCGGCCAGGGAGGTGCCGAGCGGGGCGAGATCGGCGGCGACCCGCTCGGCGGCCGCGACCAGCAACTCGCGGAGCTCCGCGCCGTCCGCGAACAGCACCTCCTGCTTGTCCGCGAAGTAGCGGAAGAAGGTGCTGCGGCCCACCTCGGCCTGCTGGGCGATGTCGGTGACGGTGACGCCGTCGAAGCCGCGCTCGGCGAACAGGGCCATGGCCGCCTCGACGATCGCCTCGCGGGTGCGGAGCTGCTTGCGCGCGCGGAGCGGGAGCGGGCTGGGGCTCTTGTCGTCCATCGCCGCCGAGTATAAGGTTCCGAGGACCAAGTGGTATCGAGTACTAGATGGGACTTAGTGCCATGACATCACGGTCAGTCGTCGTCACCGGCGCCTCCACCGGCATCGGGCGCGCGTCGGTCGCCGCGTTGGCCAGCCGCGGGTTTCACGTCTGGGCCGCGGTGCGCACCGACGCAGACGAGGAGTCACTGCGACGCGACCACCCGGACGCGGTCAGCGTGCTGCGGCTCGACCTCACCGACGAGGCGTCCGTACGGGCAGCCGGCGAGCGGGTGACGGCCGCCGGCCCACTGCACGGGCTGGTCAACAACGCCGGCGTGGCACTGCCCGGCCCGCTGGAGTTTGTGCCCATCGACGTCTTCCGCCGCCAGATCGAGATCAACCTGATCGGTCAGCTGCTCGTCACCCAGGTCATGCTGCCCGCCCTGCGCGAGGCCCGGCGGCAAGGGCACGGCGCCCGGATCGTGATGGTCGGGTCGATCGGCGGACGGGTCGCCAGCCCGATGCTGGGTCCCTACCACACCGCGAAGTTCGGCCTGGTCGGCCTGGCCGACAGCCTCCGAGCGGAGCTGGCGCCGTCCGGCATCGGCGTCGTGCTGATCGAGCCTGGCGCGGTCGCGACACCCATCTGGGGCCGGGGCACCGCCGCGGCCGACGACATCGTCAAGACACTGCCACCCGAGGCCGACCGCTACGCCGCCCAGATCCAGGCGGCCCGCGCCAACGCCACCAGAAGCGCCGCCCGCGGCATCCCGCCCGAGCGTGCCGCCCGGGTCGTAGCCAACGCGCTGACCGCGACCAACCCCAAACCCCGCCGAGTCGTCGGCGGCGACGCCCAAGCCGCCGCCGCCATCACCCGCCTGCTCCCATACCGGCTGCTCTACCGCCTGACCGCAGCCCGCCAATGACCCACCGCACCCGGCGCAGCTGACACCAAGCCGGGACATTCTTTCCAGAAGCGACGAGAATGTCCATGGTGGACGGTGTGGCCGGCCGCCGCTCTCCGGTACTGTCAGGAATGCTTCCTATTTGGTTCATCGCTGACGTCGTCGGAGCAGGGAGGCTGACCAGTGATCACGGTCGCTGATCGGGTTGTCGTGAGGTTCGACGGGGACGGCGCCGGTGCCGGCAAGCTGTCCTGGGGGCAGATGGACATCTGGCAGGCGATGGTCCGCCAGCGGTCCTGGTTGCCCAATGGCGTGTGGATCCCGCTGCCGGCCGGGACCACCGTCGAGGAGCTCCAACCCAGCCCGAAGAGCCCTGCCGTGGTGTTGGCGCTGTTGTAGGTACGGGTGATCTCCAGGGGCAGGCCGACCCCGGGCAGGGCGAGGTCCTTCTCCACGCGGGTGAAGTTGCCCAGCCACATGTTCACGCCGGCCGCGTCCACAGCGGACGGATCGGTGCCGAAGTGCGCCGACCCCGCCGGCGGTGCCACCACGGGCGTGAAGTACGACCAGGCGCTGAACGCGCTCGTGGTCGTGTTCTCCCGCAGGCGGACCCGCCACTGGTAGGTGACGTTCCACCGCATCGCCGACGTGGGCGGCAGCCACGAGTCCGCGACGCCGAAGCCGTAGATCGGGACCGAGCGCCACCCGGAGTTCCAGCACTGCTGCGCGACGGTGAGGGTGCCGCACATCTCGTAGTAGATGTCGACCGGACGCGTGCCGTCGTACCCGACCCAGGTGACAAGCGGCTGGTCGAGCGTGCTGGTGGTCGCGTTGTTCAGCGGCCCGTCAAGGGACGCGCGCGGCGGGTAGTGCGGCACGGTGAAGGACGCCGCCGTCGACGCGGGCACCCCGTGGTCGGTAAACCAGGAGCTGGTCGAGCTCTCGTACATGTCGAACACGATCTTGAAGGAGCCGGCGGCGAGGTTTTCCACCCACACCCAGACGTCGGCGCAGTAGCCCGGCGCGATGTTGGCGGGCAGGCTGGTCCAACCACCGACGAAGTTGTAGACGGCGCCGCTGGAGTAGTAGAGGTGGTAGCCGAGCGAGTGGTTGGCCGTCGTCCAGGTGAAGCTCGACGAGTTGCAGGCGCGCACCTTGATGACGCCGAAGTCGAAATAGGACGGTGCCGGGCTCCAGCCGGACAGGATCGAATAGCTGGCGCCGTAGGTCGCCGCCGCGGCGGCGGCTTCGCTCTCCGGTGCGGCCAGGGTGCCGAGTGACGGCCCCTTCTTGGCCGACCGGCCGCTGCGCTCGGCCCGCTGGCTGTGCTCCTCGTCGCCGGGCATCACCGAGCCGGTCAGCTCGCTGGCGGGCGGGCGCTTCTTCTCCGCCGCCCGCAGCGCCTCCGGCACGGCCTGGACCGGTGCCGGCTTCGCCTCCCGCCGCTTGGCCGCCGCACGCAGCTTGTCGGTCGCCTTGTCGCGGGGCGTCCCGTCCTTGGCCGCGGCCTGGGTGTCACGCTCCACTGTGGGCCGGCCGGGACCCTTCACCTTGCCCGGTGGCAACGGATCGGAGACCACCTCGCGCTTTACCGTCGCCTCGGCACGCCCCGCGTCCGTCGGCGACACTCCCAGCACCAGCGCCACCAGCGCCACCAAGAAGGCCGCGAGTCCGGCCCGCCATCCAGTTGTCACGCGACACATGATCAACGAAAAATAGTTTCGCCAACAAGATCGTGCATCAAGATGTCGCTCGATGTTCACCAAGATCGAAACGACGGCGCGCGGTGGCCTGGTCCGAGGCTTCCAGATCTTGGAAAGTTAGGGTTGAAATAGCGCCGCAACTCTCCAAGATCTGAAACCTGGCGCCGCTCACTCCGTCACGACGGTCACTCAGAGCAACAGTGCCCGCGACGACCTTCCCAAAGCCGCTCCGGCACTGGACGATGTGGACAAAACGCCGACCGACCAGAGCGCGAGCGCGCACCGGCCTCGCCTGTGCCATCCCGACGGCCATCGACCCGTCCGCTTTTGGAGCATGCCAACACCCCGGGGCGCCATCCCGGACGGCCGCGACAGAAACGACCAACGCCGGCGCCCCGGGTCCCGGGCCGGAGGCCAAAACGGGGTGAGCGCGACCAACCAAGCAGGGTGAGGCCGCGGGAGCGACGGTCGAGACCACGACGGACGTCGCGGTAGCCCAAACGTGGCTTTCGGGCCCGTAGGGGCTGAGCGGCCTACCAACCGCGTCCAGAGTGGACGGTCGCGGCCCGCTGCCAGGTCTTGAGCAGCCGCGCGGCGGAGCCGCCGATGGGACCGACCGCGTCGGCGAGGGTGTCCCGGTCGGGCAGGTGGGCCTGGTCGACCGCCGTGACGGCCTGGTCGGCGGCGGTGATGGTGGTGGAGCAGACGTCGAGCAGGTAGTCGGGCACGGTCAGGGCCGGGTCGACGCAACCGACCACGGGGGTGCCGACGGCCACGACGAGCGGGAAGACGGTGCCGGGGATGCCGATGGCCACCTCGGCGGTGGCGGACGCCTGCACCGACGGCACGGCGCTGATCTCGTAACGCTCCCACAGGGCGCGGTTTTCCCGGGGGTGCAGCCCGACGAGGATGCGCTTGCCGGCCGCGTGCAGCCGTTCCGCCGCGCTCAGCAGCAGTTGCGTGCCGGGTGCCGCGCCGCCGGTCTGGTCGGGAAAGGTGACGCTGGTGAGGACCAGGACGGTGCCCGGCTGGGGGACGCGGGCGGGCAGGCCGTCGGTCTGGGGTGAGCCGACCACGCGGATGTCGCAGTCGCGCCGCAGGCCGAGGTACGCGGCGAACGCCCTGCCCTCGGCGGGCGACGAGGAGGTGACCACGCGCAGCCGCCGGCGCAGCTCGCGGGCGCGGGGTGCCTCGGTCGGGTTCAGGTAGGCGAGGGAGCTGGCCGCGAGCGGCAGCCGGCGAAACCGCGCGGCGCAGTCGGCGGGCCAGTCGCCGGCCCCGGTGACGACGAGGAGGTCGGCCGGCGGCGCCGTGTCGGGCGTGGCGACGGGCACCGGGTCGTCCGGCTTGATCCCGGAGAGGTCGGGGACGAGCTGCGTCAGCCGGTAGCCGCGGCGGCTCGCCTCGGCCAGCAACGGCTTGACGTGGTAGGTGCCCCACGGCTCGTTGGTCGCGACGAGCACACGCAGGCGACCGTGCCCCTGTCCCGCTGCCGCCGGGCCACCGGTGGCCACGGCCAGCCCGCCCGCCGCCACGGCTCCGCCTACGCCCGCGACCAGGGTACGGCGGGTGATCTTACCGCTGTGGATGTTCATGGCGCGGCAGGTTACTGAGCCAAACCAAAGATCAAGTGAACCGGTGATGACCTCCAGCCCCGATAACGCCGCGTTACGGATCGGTCAGCCTTTCACCGAGCCGCCGGTGAGGCCGGCGACGATGCGGCGCTGGAGCACCAGCACCAGCGCGATCACCGGGATCATGACGACCAGCGAGGCCGCCATCTGGTCGCCCCACGGGATCGTGTACGCGCTGGATTGCGCGCCGACGTTCGAGATCATCACCGGCACTGTCCAATTGCTACTGTCCGACTCGAACGAGAGCGCGAAGAGGTACTCGTTCCAGGCCGCGATGACGGCCAGGATCGACGTCGCGGCGAGCCCCGGCGCGGCCAGCGGCATCATGACGCGCCAGAACGTCTGCATCGACGACGCGCCGTCGATGTATGCGGCCTCCTCCAGCTCCTTGGGCAGCTGCTGGAAGAAGCTGGCCAGTGTCCACACCGTGAAGGGCAGGATGAAGATGAGGTAGGTGCCGATCAGCGCGAACAGTGTGTTGTAGAGCTGGGTGGCCGTCAGCAGCTTGTAGAGCGAGCCGAGGATGGCGATCTGCGGAAAGATCGACATCGCCAGGATGATGTACCGCATCGCACCGCGCCCGCGGAAGTCGAAGCGGCCGAGGGCGTACGCGGCGAAGGCACCCAGAAGGATCGAGATCGCGGTGACCGAGCCGCCCACGATCAGCGAGTTGACGATGCTGCGCAGGAAGCGCGAGTCGCTGAGGGCGTTGTCGAAGTGCTGGAGCGTGAAGTCGTGCGGCACGTAGGCGGCGGGCGTCGCGTAGATCTCCTGGTCGGGTGAGACCGCCGTCTTCCCGGCCCAGTACACCGGGAAGAGCAGAAACACCGCGATCGCCAGCAACAGCAGGTAGAACAGTGCCCGCCGGATCCGGGTGGCCGGGGTACGCCGGCGCCTGCGCGTGCTCGTCATCTGTCCGCCCTCGCGTTCAGGCCGACGTAGATCGCCACGAAGATCGCGATGACCAGCATGGTGACGACGCTGATCGCGGAGCCATAGCCGGCCTTTCCGAAGTCCACGATGTTCTGTTCGATGTAGATGGACATCGTGGTGGTGTCGGCTCTCGCGCCGAAGAGCACGTAGAACACGTCAAAGACCCGCAGCGCATCCAGCGTGCGGAAGACAAGAGCCACCAGCAGCGCGGGACGCAGCAGAGGCAGGGTGATGGAGAAGAAACGCCGGACCGGTCCGGCCCCGTCGACCTCGGCGGCCTCGTGCATGTCGGCCGGGATGGTCTGCAGCCCGGCAAGGAGCAGCAGCGCGACGAAGGGTGTCGTCTTCCACACGTCGATGGCCGAGACGGACAGCAGCGCAGACGTGCGGGTGCCGAAGAAGTCGATCGGCTGGCTCGCCAGGTGGAGCTTGCCGACCAGCAGGTCGTTGAAGACGCCGTAGCTCTGGTTGAACATCAGCTTCCAGATGCTGGCCGAGACCACGTTGATGATCGCGAACGGCACGAGAAGCAGCGCCCGCATCACGCCGCGGCCGGCGAAGGCGTTGTGCAACGCCAGGGCCAGGATCATGCCCAGGACGGCCTCGGTCGCCACGGTGAGCACCGTGAACTCGATCGTGACCCACATCGCCGACCGGAAGGCCGTGTCGTGCAGCAGCTTCGAGTAGTTGTCGAGGCCGATCCAGTGGGAGGTGCCGCCGAAGGTGTCGTCGGTGAAGCTGCGGTAGACCGTGGTGACGGCCGGGTACAGCGCCACCACGGCCGCCACCAACATCGTGGGAGTCATCAGGAGCCAGGCGAGCCGCGCCTGCCGCGTGGCGAGCGTGGCGCCCGATCCGGACGGTTTCGGGGACACTACCCGATCAGTCCCCGCAGGTCACCGGCCATCTTCCGCACCCCGGACTCGACGTCCGAGCCGCGGAGCATGCCGTTCACGGCCTGGAAGATGATCGTCGACGCCTCGTTGTACTTGCCGCCGATCTGAGTCGGGCGGGCGAACGGGACGACCTCCTGCTTCAGCGCCGGCAGCGCGGCTTGCACGTCGGCCTGCTCGGCGACACCCGGCTGGGCCGGAACGTCCGCGGAGTTGATGGCGCGGTAGGCCTGCGCGCCCGGACTCGTCAGGTAGCGCAGCCATTCCACGGCGGCGTCGGGGTTCGCGCTCTTCTTGTTGACGGCGACGGCCCAGCCGCCGGCGGCCGCCGCGGTCGTGCCGCCGGACACATCGCCCGCGGGGAGCGGCGCCACGGCGAACTTGCCGGCGACCGCCGACCCCTTGTCCAGGTCCTGGGCGTACTCCCAGTTACGCATGAAGGCCGCGTTGCCGGCGCCGAACGCGCTGTGCGCCTCGTCCTCCGTGAAGGTCGTGACACCTGTCGGTGCGATCTTGCCGATCCAGCCCTGGGCCAGCTTCAGCGCGGCGATCGCGTTCGGGTTGTCGATCGACACGGTGGTGCCGTCGACGAAGGTGCCGCCGTTGTAGGACGCGACCCACTCCAGCGCGTTGCAGGTCAGGCCCTCGTAGGCGTTGCCCTGGAAGACGTACCCGGAGAACGCCTTGTTGCCCGGCTGCTCGCCGGCCTGGATCTTGGTGGCCATGGCGGTGAGCTCGGTCCAGGTCTTGGGCGGCGCCGCGTACCCGTACTTGCTCAGCAGGTCGGTGCGGTAGTACAGCCGCCCGAAGCCGCCGTACCAGGGGTAAGCCACCAGGCGGGAGTCGATGGTGTTGACGGTGACGAGGTTGGGATAGCTCAGCTTGATCTCGGCGTCGGTGAGGCGGCCCTTGAGGTCGAGCAGGTAGCCGGCGAGCGCCGGCGGATAGATGAGATCGACCAGGAGCACGTCGGGTGTTGCCTGGCCGGCGGCGAGCAGCCGCTGGTCGGCCGCGTACGCGTCGGAGGTGCTCTTCGGCAGCGGCACCGTCTTGATCTTGATCCCCGTCTCGCTCTCGAACTGCTTGGCGAGCTGCTCGGTGGTGGCCAGCTCCGTGCCGAAGCCGGGGATGTCGGTCACGACCGTGACGCCTGCGTACTTCTTCGCGGCGGCGGCGTTGCTCACGGCCGGCGCGGCCGGCAGCGCGGGCGCGGACGACCCACCGCCGATCGACCCGCCGATGCCGTCGCCGTCGCCGCAGGCCGCCAGGAGCGTGGCGCCGACGCCCACGGCGCCGAGTCGTATGAATGCCCGGCGCCCGATGCCGGCTGTCGTCGCGTCCGGGCGCACCGTCTCGTTCATCTGGAACCTCCAGTGGAAGGTCAGCTCATGCAGCGAGACGATAGGCCAAAGCCATCTAGATGGCTAGTACTTTCGAAACCTGGTCTTAATAAGATTAGAAGCGCCTCTTGGCAGCTTGTCGGCCGTCTCACTGGCTCGAAGCGCCCTATTCAGGTCGGTCTTGACCGGGGCCCAGGCAAGCGCCTACATTCGCCCTGTCTAGATGGCTAGCGAGAGTCGGGGGCCATGGAAACATCGACTAGGTGGCGGGTCGCGGTGCTCGGCTTCGACCACATGCACGCCGGTGACCAGCTGCGCCTCGCCGCGGCGCACCCGCGCGCGGAGCTGGTCGGCGCCTGGGACCGGGAGCCGGACCGGGTCCGGGGTGTGCTGGCCGACCTGGGCCTGCCCGAGTCGTTGTGCTACGGCCAGGTGGCCGAGATGCTCGACCGCGCGTCGCCGGACATCGTCGTCGTGTGCTCGACGACAGCCGACCACGTGCGGTGGACCGAGTTCCTCGCGTCCTACCGGGTCCATGTGGTCGTCGAGAAGCCGTTCGCGTCCTCGCTGGCCGACGCCGACCGCATGATCGCGGCGATGCGCGACACCGGCCGCACGCTGACCGTCAACTGGCCGCTGGCCTGGTACCCGCCGCACCGCACGACGCGGCGGCTGATCGCCGGGGGCGCGATCGGCGGGGTGGTCGCGATCCACTACTACGACGGCAACCGCGGCCCGCTCAAGCACGTACACGACAAGCACGAGGTCGCGGCGAGCGACGACCCGGCGACGAAGAACGCGTCGTGGTGGTACCAGCCGGCGGCCGGCGGCGGTTCCCTGCTGGACTACCTCGGCTACGGCGTCACCCTGGGCACCTGGTTTCGCGACGGCGAGCTGCCGTACGAGGTGACCGCCGTGACCCACGTGCCCGCCGGGCTCGAGGTCGACGAGCAGTCCGTGGTCACCGCGGCCTACACCGGCGGGCTGTCCACCTTCCAGACCCGGTGGGGCACGCTCACCGACCCGTGGACGGTGCAGAGCGCGCCGAGGTGTGGGTTCACCGTCGTCGGGGCGTCCGGGGCGATCACGAGCTGGGACTACGCCGACCACGTCACCCTGCACACCGAGGCCCGGCCCGAAGGTGCGGCGATCCCGGTCGACGCGCTGGCACCGGCCGAACGCGACCATCTCGGCTACCTGATCGACTCGCTGGAACGCGACGCCCCCGTAGAGGGGCCGAGCTCGTGGGGCATCTCGCGGGCCGGGCAGCAGATCGTGGACGCGGCGGTCGCGAGCGCGCGCCGGCGGACGACCGTGTCGATCGACGGGAGCCGGCGATGACCGTGTCCTACCTTCCGCGGGACCCGCGCCACTACCGGCCCGGCATCGCGCTGATCGGCTGCGGCGGGATCAGCGCCCTGCACCTGGCCGCCTACCGGGCCGCCGGCCACGACGTGCGCGTGCTGTGCGACCTCGTCCCCGAGCGGGCGCTGGAACGGCAGGCCGAGTTCTTCCCCAAGGCGCTCGTCACCACCGACTACCGCGACCTGCTGGCCATGCCGGACGTCGAGGTGGTCGACATCGCCACCCACGTCGACGTGCGCCCGCCGATCGTCGAGGCCGCCCTGCGGGCCGGCAAGCACGTGCTGAGCCAGAAACCGTTCGTGCGGTCGCTGTCCGAGGGGCGCCGCCTGTGCGACGTCGCCGACGAGGTCGGCCGCATCCTGGCCGTCAACCAGAACGGCCGCTGGGCGCCGCACTTCTCGTACCTGCGCAACGCGGTCGCGGCCGGCCGGCTCGGCACGCTGACCTCGGCCGACTTCGCCGTCTACTGGCCGCACGACAAGATCGTGGCGGCCAGCCCCGAGTTCGCCACGATGACCGACCTGATCCTCTACGACTTCGGCATCCACTGGTTCGACATGGTCGCCACCCTGTTCGCCGAGCACGGCCAGGCCCGCGCCGTCACCGCGCACGTCGGCCGGCGCGATGGCCAGGTCATCCCGGTCGCCACCCAGGCGCAGGTCCTCGTCGAGTTCGAGGCGGCGCAGGTGAGCCTCGTGTTCCGCGGTTCCAGCCGGTGGGTCGAGTCCGGCGGCTACCGGGTCGACGGCACCGCCGGCGTGCTCACCCACGCAGGGCTGTCGCTCGGCGGCCCGGACGTCGTCCTCGTCGACGACTCCGGCGCACACCCGGCGACGGTCGAGGGCGACTGGTTCACCAACGGGATGCGCGGAACGATGGGCGAGCTGCTCCGGGCGATCGAGGACGGGCGGCGGCCGAGCAACGAGGCCCGGGCCTCACTGCCGGGGCTGGCGCTGTGCTACGCCGCGGTGGAGTCGTCGCGCACCGGCCTGCCGGTCGACCCGCGCACCATCGACGCCCTCCCGCGGGAGTGACCGACGTGTCAGCCGCGCTCCAGCACGACGTCGAACAGGTACCGCTCGCCCACGTACGACGTCTCGGTGTACTCCATCGGCGCGCCCAGCTGGTCGAGGATCGTGCGGCGCTCGACCAGCAACCCGCCGCCCACCTTGACCTGCAGCAGCTCGGCATCCAGCGGAGACGCGGTGACGGCCGTCAGCGAGCCGAGGGCCTTCGTCGGCTCGCGCCCGAGGTCACGCACCAGCTCGTGCAGCGACGCGGTCGCCAGGTCGGCCTGCAGGATCGGTGCCATGCTGGGCGGCAGCACGGCCCTTTCCAGGGCCAGCGGCACGCCGTCGGCCAGCCGCACCCGGGTGATGGCGACCACCTGGTCGGCCGGCGCGAGGTGCAACGCGCGCAGCTCGTCGGGCGCGCCGGCGCGCAGCGCCGCGCTCAGCACCCGCGAGCTGACCGACCGGCCGCGGGCTCGCATGTCCTCGGTGAAGGACAGCAGCCTGTTCATGCCGCGGTGGATGTGGCGGTCGGCGATGAAGCTCCCGCTGCCCGGCACGCGATAGATGGCGCCCTCGTTGACAAGGCGCATGACGGCCTGCCGCGCGGTCATCCTGCTGACGCCGAACTGCTCGCACAGCTCGCTGTCGCTGGGCAGTGGGTCACCGGGCTGGCCGGCGCCGATGACCTTGCGGAGATGCTCCTCGATGACCATGTAGCGAGGGGTGCCGGCGCGAGCCACAGCTGTTGCTCCCTTCTCTCCGAAGCCGCTATCGAAGCCAGGCTAACGTATGTCTAGAGGACTAGATAGCTGGCTGGGCGTCGACATCGGCGGCACGAACGTCAAATGGGCGATCCTGGACGGCGGCGCGCTGGCCGAGTCCGGCTCGGCGCCGACCCCTCAGGACGGCGAACGGTCCGTCGTCGCACAGGTCGCCACGCTGATCGGCGAGCGGGCCGGCGGCACCCGGGGCGTCGGCATCACGGTCCCCGGGCACGTCGACGACGAGACCGGACGGACCGGCATCGTGCCCAACCTGCCCGGGCAGTGGCGCGACTTTCCGTTGCGCGACACCCTGGTCCGCGACACCGGACGGCACGTGGCACTGCTCAACGACGCCCGCGCGTACGCCCTCGCCGAGCTGCACCTCGGTGCCGCGACCGAGCTGACCGACGTGCTCTTCGTCGTGGTCGGCACCGGCGTCGGTGGCGCCGTCGTCCTCCAGCGCGAGCTGCTCGGCGGTGCGGCCGGCCGGGTCGGCGAGGTCGGCCACGTCAGCGTCCAGCCCGGCGGGCCGCCGTGCGGGTGCGGCAACCGCGGCTGCGTCGACGCCATCGCCGGCGGTGCGGGCCTCGTCGCGGCCGCCCGAGCCGCCGGCGTCGGCGGCCCCGGCCTTACGCCGGCAGACGTCTTCGCCGCGGCCGCGGGTGGTGATCCCGCGGCGGTGGAGGTCGTCGACCGGGCGCGCGCCGCGATCACGTACGGCGTCGCCAACGCGTGCGCACTGCTCGGGATATCCGACGTCGTCCTCGGCGGCGGGCTCGCCGCGCACTACCCCGGCCTGGTGGACGCCGTCGGGCGGCAGCTCGCGCGGGTGGCCCCGCTGATCGGGCCGTCGCGGGTCCGGCTCGCGCGTTTCACCGACCATTCCGCCGCGATCGGCGCCGCGATCGGCGCGCGCGAAACCCACCAACGCATGGAGTACCCGTGAGATGGACTGAGCAGGCTCGCCGCATCCTCGACGAGCTCGACCGCACCCAGCAGGACCCGATCGAGCGGGCGAGCCAGATCGCGGCCCGGTCGATCGGCGCCGGCGGGCTGGTACACGCCTTCGGCACCGGGCACTCCCGCATCCCGATCGAGGAGCTCTTCCCCCGCTACGGCTCATACCCGGGATTCAGCCCGCTGGTCGAGCTGTCGATGACCTTCCACACCCAGGTCGTCGGCGCCAACGGCCAGCGCCAGGCGATGTTCATCGAACGGGTCGAAGGGCTCGCCGAGGTCATCCTCGCGAACTTCGAGCTGCGCCCACGGGACAGCATGATCATTTTCAGCGCGACCGGGCTCAACGCCGTGCCGATCGAGATGGCCATGGGCGCGCGGAAGGCCGGGCTCCCCGTCATCGCGGTCACCTCGCTGGCCGCGACCAACGCCGGCGCGCCGCGCCACTCCTCCGGCACCAAGCTCCGCGACCACGCCGACGTGGTCATCGACCTGTGCACACCGGTCGGCGACGCGCTGTGCTCCATCCCCGGGCTGGACACGCCGGTCGGCCCGGGAAGCACCCTCGCCGCCGTCGCCATCGTCAACGACATCAAGGTCCGTACGGCCGAGCTGCTCATGGCGACCGGACGCATGCCCTCCGTGCTCACCAGCGGCCAGCTCGTCGGCGCGGAACGGTCGGCCGCCCTGTTCGAGGACGCGTACCTCGACCACGCCGCGCGGGCGGCGGCCGTCCTGCGCAAGAAGCGGGAACACTGATGCCCGCGCGCGTCCTCGTCGCCGGCGCCCGCGGTGGCATCGGCGCCGCGGTCATGGCGGCGCTGGCGGCAGGCGGCCACGCCACCCACGGCGTCGACCGCGACACCGTCGACATCACCGAGCCGGGCAGCGCCGAGCTGGCGGTCCACCAGGCCACCGAGCGCCTCGGCGGCCTCGACGGCATCGTGCACGCCATCGGGATGAGCGGCAGGTCCCTTGGGGACGGTCCGATCACCGGCTGCACCGACGAGGCCTGGGCCGAAGTGCACCGGGTCAACCACGAGTCCGTCTTCCGCCTGCTGCGGGCCGGCGTTCCAGCGCTGTCCGGCGGCGGCTCCATCGTGGTCGTCGGGTCGGCGCTCGCCACGACGCTCGCCGACGACTTCCTCACGGTCGCGTACGCGAGCGCGAAGGGCGCGCTGGTGCCCCTGGTCCGGTCGGCGGCGTACGCGGCGGCGCCCTCGGGCGTGCGCGTCAACATCGTCGCGCCGGGTCTGGTGAACACCCCGATGGCCGCCCGCGCGTTGGGCGACCCGGACATCGCCCGCTCGATGGCCGCGCTCCACCCCTTGAGCCGGCGGGCCCTGGAGCCCGCGGAGGTGGCCGCGACGATCCTCTGGCTGCTGTCGGACGCCGCCCGCACCATCACCGGTGCGGTCGTGCCCGCCGACGGCGGCTGGAACCTGCGTTAGGAGTGCCGCCATGCCCACCGTCCAGACCGTTCGCGGGCCGGTCGACACCGGCGGCCTCGGCGCCGTCGACGCGCACGAGCACGTCTTCCTGTCCAGCCCGTTCCTTGCCGGGGAGCACTTCGACGACCCGGAGCGGATGTGCGCCGAGCTGGAGCTCGTCGCCCGCAGCGGCATCGACACCGTGGTCGACCTGACCACCGTCGGGCTCGGGCGGCGGCCCGCGGAGCTGGCGGAGATATCGCGGCGCTCGGGCGTACACGTCGTGCTCGCCACCGGCTACCACCGCGACGCGCACTACGCCGCCGACCACTGGGTGCACCGCGAGGACACCGAGGTCCTGCTCGACGTCGTGCTCACCGACCTGCGTACCGGCATCGACGAGCGGGACTGGCGCGGACCGGCTCCGAAGCCGACCACCGTGCGCGCCGGCGTGGTGAAGGTCGGCGCCTCCTATCAGCGGATGACCGCGGGCGAGCGGCGACGGATCGAAGTATGCGTCGAAGCGGCCCGGCTCACCGGGGTCAGCGTCGCGGCGCACTGCGAGATCGGCACCATGGCGGGCGAGATACTCGACCTCGCCGAGGCCGGCGGCCTGACACCCGACCGGGTGGCGCTCGCGCACATGGACCGCAACCCCGACCCGGGCCTGCACGGTGAGCTCGCCGGGCGCGGCGCGTACCTGCTCTACGACACGGTCGGCCGCATCAAGTACCGGCCCGACTCCGACCTCGTCACCCTGCTCGAACGGGTCCTGGACGGCGGTCACGCGGACCGCCTGCTGCTGGGCACCGACGTAGGCCGCCGCACGATGCTGCGGTCCTACGGTGGCGGGCCGGGCATGGACGTGCTCGGCCGCGACTTCCTGCCCCGGCTCAGGCGGCACGTCGGCGACGAGCCGGTCGACCGGATCACCCGTGCCAACCCCGCCCGGTTTCTCGCCACTCCCGCCCGGTTTCTCGCCACGAAGGACGTCTCCTGATGCCCGCACCCACGTTTCCGGCACTCGACCAGATCCGGACGCTGTCCACTGTGGATGTGCTTGTCGCCGGCGGTGGATCGGCGGGCTGTGTGGCCGCGATCGCCGCGGCCCGCGCCGGCGCCCGGGTGCTGCTCGTCGAGCGCCACGGGACCCTCGGCGGCATCGGCACGAGCGTGCTCGACACGTTCTACGGCTTCTACACGCCAGGACCGAACCTGCGCGTCGTCGGCGGCATCGCCCAGGAGGTCGTCGACAGCCTCACCGCGCGGGACGCCGCGTTCATCCGGCCCAACACGTACGGGGCGGGCGGCGGCGTCACGTACTCGCCGGAGGTCCTCACCATGCTGTGGGACGAACTCGTCGTCGGCAGCGGCGTCGACGTGCTGTTCCACACCACCGCGATCGACACGGCCGTCGACCCCGCGACCGGCGCGGTCACCGACGTCCTGCTCGCCACAAGAAACGGCCTGCGGCGGGTCTCGGCGAGCACTGTCGTGGACACCACCGGCGACGCGGACATCTGCGCGCACGCCGGAGCCGGCTTCGACTCGGCCCGACCCGACGCGCCGGTCCAGGCACTCACCACCACGTTTCGGGTCGCGGGCGTCGACACCGAACGCGCCCGCTCCTTCCCGAAGGAGGAACTGTTCGCGCTCATGGCCAAGGCCGCCCGCGGCGGCGACTACGACCTGCCGCGCCAGGAGGGCAGCATCCACCGGACCCCGGTCGAGGGCGTGTCCCTGGCGAACATGACCCGCGTCGAGGGCGTCGACCCCACCGACCCGCAACAGCTGAGCCGCGCCGAGATCGCCGGGCGGCGGCAGGTCGGCGAATACGTACGGTTCCTGCGCGACCTCGTGCCGGGCTACGAGAAAGCCACCCTTGTCGGGCTGTCGGCGCACATCGGCGTGCGGGAGGCGCGCCGGATCCACGGCGACTACCGGCTCACCGCCGACGACGTGCTCGGCGCGCGACGCTTCCCGGACGCCATCGCCCAGTGCGGTGCCCCGATCGAGGACCACAGCGGCGGCACCGACACCGTCTGGCGGTACATCCCCGACGACGGCACGTACGACATCCCGCTGCGCTGCCTCCTTCCGGTCGGCCTGCGCAACGTCGTCGTCGCCGGCCGGTGCCTGTCGGCCAGCCACGAGGCACACGCCAGCGCACGCTCCATCGCCCAGTGCATGGCCATGGGCCAAGCCGCCGGTACGCTCGCCGCGCTCAGCGCCGCCGGCGGCACGGCCCCACGCGAGGTCGACGTGGCGGCCCTCCAGCGCCACCTCCGCGCCGACGGCGCCCTCCTGAGTTCAGGGTAGGTTCAGCGGCGTCCGGGGATGCTGCCGGCATGACACGTAAACGATGGATCTCGGTCGTGGCCTGCCTGGCGACGCTGAGCGCCTCCGCCTGCGGTGGGTCAACCCCTGTCCCGCCGGCCACCTCCGGGACACCGTCGCCGACCACTGCCGAGGGCGGGCCGTCCGCACCGGTCACCGAGCCCTACGCGCCACGCGTCGACCCCGCCGCGTTCACCACCACAGTGGACAATCCCTACTTCCCGCTGCGGCCGGGGATGCGGTGGGACTATCGGTCGCCCACAGAGGACGGTGTGGAGACCACCGTCGTGGTGGTCACCGAAAATGTCCGGACGGTGCTCGGGATACCGTGCGTCGAGGTCCGCGACACCGTACGCCTGGATGGCGAGGTCATCGAGGACACCCTCGACTGGTACGCCCAGCACCGCGACGGCTCGGTCTGGTACTTCGGCGAGGACACCAAGGAGTACGAGGACGGCGAGGTCGTCAGCACCGAGGGCACCTGGCGGGCGGGTGTGGATGGCGCCCAGCCGGGCATCGTCATGCCGGCCGAGCCCCGCCCGGGCGACCGCTACCGCCAGGAGTACTACCGGGGCCACGCGGAGGACCTGGCCGAGGTGGTGGCGGTGGACCAGCGCGCGACGGTGCCGGCCGGCGCGTACAAGGGCGTGGTGGTCACCAAGGAGACGACCCCGCTGGAGCCGCGGGTAGTCGAGCAAAAGTACTACGCCCAAGGCGTCGGTCCCGTGCTCACCGTCGACGTCGCCGGCGGCGGCACCCGCGACGAACTGGTGCGCTTCTCCGTCCGATGACCCTGGCGCCGACCCACTTCCGAGAAGAAGATTTCCCGGGTCCGCGTCAGCGGCGGTCCGCCGCTCTCGCCGGAGACCGCGAAGGCCCGGCGGCTCGCCAAGGGCCCGCCGAAACCCCCGAACCCGTTAGAAGAGACCTCGGGGCGGTGGTGCGGTGGAGGCGCGCACGACGAGCTCGACCGGTGGGTCGGCCGCGGGCGGAGGGTCGGCGTCCGGCTTTTCGATGGCTTGGACGAGCAGCATGAGCCCTTCGCGGGCGACGGCGTCGAACGGTTGGCGGGCAGTGGTCAGCGGTGGCGACACGTAGGCGGCGATCGGCATGTCGTCGAAGCCGACGACGCTGACGTCCGACGGCACCCGGCGACCGGCGTCGAGCAACGCTCGGATCAGACCGATCGCCATCTCGTCGCCGGCGGCGAACACCGCCGTCACGTCGCGGTTGGCGGCCAGCGTCCGGCCCGCCCTGTAGCCGGAGGCGGGCGACCAGTCGCCGTCGAGGACCGGCGGGGTGGGGCGGCCGCGCTCGGCCAATGCCGCTCGCCATCCCGCCCGGCGTTCCCTGGCGGCGTACCACCGGTGCGGGCCGGCGACGTGGTGGACGGTCGCGTGGCCCAGATCGAGCAGGTGGCTGGTCGCGGCCCGTGCCAGCTGGTACGCGCCGACTCCGGCGGTCACCGTACGCGGGGCGGCGAAGACGGGTGGCGCACCGACGAAGAGCACCGGCACGTCGACGTGGATGGACGCCTTTCCCTCGTCGACGGGCTCGGAGATGACGATGCCGTCGACGCCCTGTTCGAGCAGGGAACCCACAGCGCCGGCGATGCCGGACGAGTCGCCCCGCTCCGTGCTGACCACGCGCAGGGCGTAGCCCGTGTCGCGGACGGCTCGCTCGATGCTCACCAGCAGGGACGCGGGCCCGAAGCCGGCCGTGCCGAGCGTCACCACACCGATGGTGCGGGTCCGGCCCGAGGCGAGGGCCCTGGCGGCATGGTTGAGCCGGTAGCCGAGCGCCTGCGCCGCGTCGAGGACGCGCTGGCGCACCGCGGTGGACACGTAGGGCTCGTCGTTGAAGACGCGGGACACCGTCTTCCTGGACACCGCCGCGAGCCGGGCGACGTCCGCGCTGCTCGGTGCCCCCATCGGCCGCGTCATGGCGTCCTCCGATCGCGGATATGACCGCGCGATCATTCGTACGCCATAGAACCCCTCCGGGTCAACTGATCGACATCGGGATCGTTGAATCTGGGGCCTTGACGGGACGTTCTCGCGACGCGCAACATGACAGCGCGGTCATATCGCGGCTCCCACGCCCAGGAGGACTTCGTGAACACCAGGAAGAGGCTCAGGAGGATCGCGGCCGCAGGGATGGGCGCCGCACTGTTGATCTTGTTGGCGCACCCCGCGGAGGGTGTGAGCCCGACGCCTCGCACGCTCTACCAACTGCCCAGCAACGCGCAGTGCACGAAGGGCTTCGGCAACTGCGTGGCGGTGCCCAAGGCGGCGGCGCTACCGAGCGGGCGCCTTGTCGCCGCCTTCGAGAAGGCCACCGTCGGCCCGTCCGGCACGGCGGTCGGTCAGGTCATCCCGGTGTACCGAAGTGACGACGACGGCACCACGTGGCAGTGGCTGTCGGACGTCCGCGCGCCGGCCTACATGTCGAGCGACCCCGCGCACGCGAAGTACACGAGCAACTGGGCCAGCCCTTACTTCTACGTCCTCCCCCAGAACGTGGGCAACCTGTCTGCCGGCACCCTCCTTCTGTCCACAGTGGTGACCGGCGAAGACGTCTACTACACCGAGCAGAAGGCCGCGAACCCGAACTGGCTGCCGACAAACGACGGTGACCGCCGCGACATGGCGATCGCGCTCTACTCGAGCACCAACCAGGGCGCGTCCTGGAGCTTCCTCAACATCGTCACGACCGGCGGCTGGCAGGGCGGCAGCGCCGGCGCCATCGGCCAGCGCGTGGCGGCCGCCAACACGTACCGGCAGGTCGACCCGGTGTGGGAGCCGTACCTGATGGTGTACAACAACCAGCTCGTCGCGTACTACTCCGACGAGATCGACTACACCGGTTACAACACGTCGACGGGCGTGCTGACCATGCGTGCCGACAACGGCACGGCCGCCGACTCCCACGGGCAGGTCATCGCCCACCGCACCTGGAACGGCAACCCCGGCAGCCCGTGGAGCGCACCCGTGCTCGACGTCGCCGGCCTCACCCAGAGCGTTGCCGGCGCCAACCAGATCGGCGGCGGGCGTCCCGGCATGCCCAACGTCGTGCAGACCACCAACGGTCAGTGGCTGTTGACGTACGAGTACTTCGGTGGCGGCGACAACGTGCACTACAAGGTCTCGTCGAGCCCGTTGAACTTCTTCGCGGTCGGCGGCGCGGCGGGCGCGAACATCACCGCGCTGCCGGTCACGTCCGGCTCCCCCGCGCTCGCGACGGGCGGAAGCCCGGTGGTCATCCGGCTCCCGGACGGCCGGTTGATGTACAACTCGTACGGCAGCGGTGACGTCTGGGTCAACCCGACCGGCAGCAGCACGGGCGCCTGGACCCGGCAGCTCACCACGATCGAGGCGGGCTACTTCCGCAACCTGACCTACGTGCCCAGGACGGGTCGGGTGTTGATCGTGACCGGGTTCGACAACATCCGTCACGCCGACATCGACTTCGGGCGCTCCGCCGGGCCGTACTACAAGCTGGTCAACAGGCGCAGCGGCAAGACCCTCGACGTCTACCAGGCGAACCTGCAGGACGGAGCCCAGGTCGTCCAATGGGCCGACAACGGCGGGTACAACCAGCATTGGCACCTGACCGACGGCGGCGGCGGCTACCGCACCCTGCTCAGCAGAAACAGCGGCCGGGCGCTCTCGATCGGCGCTGCGAACACCGCCGACGGAGCCGACGCGATCCAATGGGTCGACCTCAACCAGGGCGAACAGCAGTGGCAACTCGTCCCCACCGGTTCCTACTACAAGATCGTAAACCGGCACGCGAACAAGGTGCTCGGCGTGTGGCAAGGCTCCACAGCGGACGGTGCCCGCGTCGTCCAGTGGAGCGACACCGGCGCACTCGATCAGCAGTGGCAGCTCATCCAGGTGTGATGGTCCAGCTAGACGGCCAATGCCCGCCGCACGTCGCGCTCGGCGTCCTGGCCGCCGGGGCCCGATGAGGTGACGCACCCGGATTCCAGGACGTAGTAGCGTTCCGCCGCCCGCAGTGCGAAACCCACGTGCTGCTCGACCAGTAGCACCGACAGCCCGCCCCGCCGGGTGAGTGACAGGATGGTCTCCTGGATCTCGGCTACCACCGAGGGCTGGATGCCCTCGGTCGGTTCGTCGAGCAGCAGCAGCCGCGGCGACGTGATCAGCGCCCGCGCGATCGCCAGCTGCTGCCGCTGTCCGCCGGAGAGCAGGCCGGCGCGCCGCCCCAGCAGGCCGCGCAGCGCCGGAAAGAGCTCCAGCGCGTCGGCCATCGCGACCTTGCCATTGGGCCGGGAGTCGGCGATGAGCTGAAGGTTTTCCGCGGCGGTGAGGTGCGGGAAGCACTGCTGGCCCTGCGGCACGTACGCCATCCCACGGGCCACCCGCTCGTGTGGCGCCAGCCGGGTCACGTCCTCACCCGCGAGGAGGACCCGGCCGGTACGTGGCCTGAGCAGACCGATCGCGGCCCTCAGCAGCGTGCTCTTGCCCGCTCCGTTGTGCCCCATGACCGCGGCCACCCCGTCGTCCGGCACCGACAGGGAGACTCCGTGCAGGACCAGGCTACGACCGTAGCCGACCTGGAAGCCGTCGAGTTCCAACATCAGCCAACCCCCAGGTACACCTGCTGCACCGCCGGATCGGCCTGCACCTGCGCGACTGTGCCCTCGCTCAGCACCTTGCCGGCGTGCAGCACCGTCACCGTGTTCGCGAAGCTGCGCATGAAGTCCATGTCGTGCTCGATGACCACCACCGTGCGGTCGGCGCTCACCACCCGCATCAGCTCACCGGTGGCGTCCCGCTCGTCGTGGCTCATGCCGGCGACCGGCTCGTCCAGCAGCAGCAGCTTCACGTCCTGGACGAGCAGCATGCCGATCTCCAACCACTGCTTCTGCCCGTGCGCCAGCGCGCCCGCGGGCTTGGCGCGCAGGTCGGCCAGACCGATCGTCTCCAGCGCCTCCTCGACGGACGCCGGCACCGAACGCCGGCGGCGCAGCAGCGTCCGAGCGCCGCGCCCCGCACCCGCCGCGATGTCGAGGTTTTGCAGCACGGTCAGCTCCTCGAAGACGGTCGCCGTCTGGAACGTGCGCCCCACACCCATCCGCGCGATCCGGTGCACCGGCCGGCCGAGCAGCTCGTCGTCACCGAAGCGCACCGAGCCGGTCGCGCGCACCAGCCCGGTCACCGCGTCGACGAGCGTCGTCTTGCCCGCGCCGTTGGGCCCGATGAGGAACCGGATGTCCCCCGGCGCCACGTCGAGGTCCACCCCGTCGACCGCGGCGAATCCGTCGAACACCACGCGTAGGTCGCGCACCACGAGGCCGGAGCTCATGCCGTCACCTCCTGGGCGGCCACGGCGGGCGCCGGCGAGACGGGCGCCGGATCAGGCGGAGGACGGCGCCGGCGGACCAGGCGCGCCACCGAGGCCAGGCCGCCCGGCAGGAACGCCACGACGAGCACGAACAGCAAACCCTGGAGGTACGTCCACGCGGCCGGGAACTCCTCCGACAGCGTGGTCCTGGCCCACGCGACCGCGACGGCGCCGAGCACCGGCCCGAGCAGTGCCGCCCGCCCGCCGACCGCGACGCCGATCACGAACTCGATCGACGGCACGATGCCGATCAGCGCCGGGTTGATGATGCCCACGGCAGGCACGAACAGCGCACCCGCGAGACCGGCCATGCCGGCGGCGGTCACGTACGCGACGAGCTTGACGTTCGCCGGGTCGTACCCGAGGAAGCGCACCCGCTCCTCGCTGTCGCGCACCGCCACGAGCAGTTCGCCGTACCGGGACAGCATCAGTTGCCGCGCGATGGCCAGCAGCAGGAGCAGCACCCCGGCGACGATGAAGTAGACCATCCGCTGGTTGACCGGGTCGTCGAGGTCATACCCGAAGAAGCCCTGGAAGTCGGTGAGGCCGTTGGTACCGCCGGTGGTGCCCTGCTGTCCGATGAGGAGGATCGCCATCGCGGCGGCGAGCGCCTGGCTGAGGATCGCGAAGTACGCGCCGCGCACCCGCCGCCGGAAGACCAGCGACCCGAGCAGAAACGCGACGAGCATCGGCAGCAGCACGGTCGCCGGCAGCGCGAACCACGGGCTGGCGAAAGGCCGCCACCACCACGGCAGCGCGTCGAGCTGTCCGTACAGCTGCATGAAGTCGGGCATCTCGCCGGGACCCGCGTCCGCGAGCTTCATGTGCATGGCCATGGCGTAGCCGCCCAGCCCGAAGAACACGCCCTGGCCGAGGGTGAGCAGGCCGCCGCGCCCCCAGGCCAGCCCGATCCCGACCGCGACCATCGCCAGGCACAGGTACTTGGCGAGCAGGCTGAGCCGGAAGTCGGAGAGTGCGACGGGTGCGACCGCGAAGAGTACGACGGCGCCAAGAGCGAAGCCGGCACCGGCGCGCCAGGAAGATCTCATGCCAAGCTCCGCGTGCGCAACGTGAACAGACCCTGCGGCCGCCACTGGAGGAAGGCCACGATCGCCACGAAGACGAGCACCTTCGCGACGCTGACCGTGGTGGAGTACTCGATGAGCGACTGCAGCGTGCCCAGCGCGAACGCCACGATCACGCTGCCCTTGAGGTGCCCGATGCCGCCAGCCACCACGACGAGGAACGCGTCGATGATGACGTTGGTGCCCATCGTCGGGCCGATCGGGCCGAGCAGGGTGAGCGCGACGCCGGCCACGCCGGCCAGCCCCGAGCCGACGAAGAACGTGAGCCGGTCGACCCGCCCGGTCGGGATGCCGGAGACGGCGGCCAGGTCGCGATTCTGCACTACCGCCCGGATCCGCCGGCCGAGCGACGTGAACCGCAGCCCCAAAGTCAACGCCACCACCGCGAGCACGGCCAGGGTCAGGATGAAGAGGCGGTTGTTGCTCAGTACCAGATCGTCTGTGATCTTGATGTTGCCGGTGAGGAGGTCCGGCGCGCGGGTCTGCACGTTGGGCGCCCCGAAGATGTCCCGGGCGAGCTGCTGGAGGATCAGCGAGACGCCCCACGTGACGAGGAGCGTGTCCAGCGGCCTCGCGTATAGGCGCCGGATGAGCAGAAACTCCAGCAGCACGCCCATCAGCCCGGCAACCGCGAACGCCAGCGGCAGCGCCACGAGCAGCGACCAACCGGCGTCGGTGATCACCTTCTGCAGCACGTACACGGTGTAGGCGCCGGCCATGATGAACTCACCGTGCGCCATGTTGACGACGCCCATCTGGCCGAAGGTGAGCGACAGGCCGAGCGCGATGAGCAGCAACACCGCGCCGATGCTCACGCCGGTGAAGAGCTGGCTGACGAGGACGGTCATGTCAGCTCAGGCCCGTGGCCCACGGGTAGCCCTTGAGGTAGGGGTCCGGCTTGACGGGCTGGCCGGAGTTCCACACCTCGGTGATCAGGCCGTCGGGGCCGACCTTGCCGATCCGCGCGGTCTTGTAGATGTGCTGCGTCGCGCCGTCGATCGTGACCAGGCCCTCGGGCGCCTCGAAGGTGACCCCGTCGGACGCGGACTTGACCGCGGTCACGTCGAACGACTTGGCCTTCTCGACCATGGCCTTCCACAGGTACACCGACACGTACGCGGCTTCCATCGGGTCGCTGGTCGGCTTGTCCTGCCCGTACTTCGCCTTGTACGCCTTCACGAACTTGTCGTTCGCCGCGCCGGGCGTGGTCTGGTAGTAGTTCCACGCGGTCAGCTGGCCGTCGAGGTACTGCGTGCCGATGCTCTTGACCTCTTCCTCGGCGATCGACACGGACACCACCGGCATCGAGGCGGCGGTGAGCCCGGCCGACTTGTACTCCTTGAAGAAGGCCACATTGCTGTCACCGTTAAGCGTATTGAAGACCGCCGACGCCTTGGACGCCTTGACCTTGTTGACGATCGTGCCGAACTCGGTCGACCCGAGCGGCGCGTAGTCTTCGCCGAGAACGGTCATCCCGTTCGCCTCGGCATAGGCCTTTATGATCTTGTTGGCCGTGCGCGGGAAGACGTAGTCGCTGCCCACCAGGTAGACCGACGTCTTGCCCTGCGACTTGAGGTAGTCGAGGCCGGGCACGATCTGCTGGTTGGTGGTGGCACCGGTGTAGAAGATGTACGGCGACTGTTCGAGGCCCTCGTACTGCACCGGGTAGAAGAGCAGCGCCTTGTTCTCCTCGAAGACCGGCTTGACCGCCTTGCGGCTGGCCGAGGTCCAGCAGCCGAAGACCGCGGCGACCTTGTCCTCGCGGATCAGCTTCTCGGCCTTCTCCGCGAACGTTGGCCAGTCCGAGGCGCCGTCTTCGCTGATCGGCTCGATCTTCTTGCCGAGCACGCCACCGGCCGCGTTGATCTCCTCCACCGCGAGCTTGATGGAGTCGCGCACGGTGACCTCGCTGATCGCCATCGTGCCGGAGAGCGAGTTGAGCAATCCGACCTTGACGGTGTCACCGGACGTGTCCGCGACCGCGCCGCTCGTCGACTCGTTTTCGCCGGTCTTGCTACCGCACGCCGACAGGGCAAGTGCCGCGGCGAGCGGCAGCAGGGCAGCCTTCCAGCGCCCACGGATATCCAACATCAGAACCTCCACACCAGGGGGATTCGGCGCCACGACACCGGGGCCCGGAATGGCAGTCAGCGTCTGCGAGAATCGTTGCGGCGACATTTCCCGGCCCTTAAGAGCCTGTTTCCGAAAAAGCACTTCGCCAGCAAAAAGAAATGCCCGCGCAAAGGTCTCACAGACCTCGGCACGGGCGATTACAAATAGCGGTTACTTCCCACAGGAAGTATCTCGGCGGCCGTCCACAGTGTCAAGAGGTGAGCTCGGCCACGACGTTGAAGTCGAGCGCGTCCGCCTCGGCGAGGTAAATCCGCTGCCGCAGGTGGCGGTCGCGCATCCACAGTCGACCGCGCGGCCCCTCGTACGACACCGACTCGGCACGGGCCCCGATCGCCCGCACGTCGAGCGTGCCGGCCCGGCCGATCAGCGCGGCGAGCAGCCGCACGCCCTCGTAGCACGACTCCCCCAGGCTCCCCAGCGGCGGCGCCTCCACGCCGAAGCGCGTCGCGTACCGCCCGTGGAAGTCGAGGTTTTCCTGGGTCACCAGACCGGCGAAGAAGCCGGCCGTGCTGTAGAGGCCGGCGGTGGCCCGCGGCCCGCTGGCGAGCAGCATGTTCTCGTCCATCAGCGTGGAGAGGCGCAGGCAGCGGGCGTCCAGGTTGGACCGGGCGAAGGCGCGGTTGAACCGCACCGCGTCGCTGCCCACCAGCAGCATCACCACCGCGTCCGCGCCGCTCCGCTCGATGCCACGCAGCACATCGCGGTAGTCGTGACTGCCCAGCGGCAGGTACGTCTCGCCGGTCACCCGCCCACCACAGTCGACCGCGTAGCGCCGGGCCTCGCGGGCGGTGCGGCGCGGCCACACGTAGTCGTTGCCCACCACGTACCACCGGCGGACCCGGCGCTCCCGCGCGAGCAGCCGCATCGCCGGTAGGAGCTGGTCGGCGGGCGTCTCGCTGGTCATGAAGACGCCCTCGGTGCGCTCGCCACCCTCGTACAGCGCGGTGTACACGTACGGCACCAGGTGGGCGATCCGCGGCGCGACCGCCTGCCGCACCGACGAGATGTGCCAGCCGGTGACCCCGTCGACCGCTCCCATGTGGACGAGCGCCTCGACCTCGGCGGCCACCTGCTCGGGCGCCGCGCCGCCGTCGACCGGATACAGCCGCAGCTCCCGGCCGAGCACCCCGCCCGCCGCGTTGATCTCCTCGGCGGCCAGCCGCGCGCAGAGCTCGCACGTCGGCCCGAACATCCCCGCCGGCCCGCGCATGGGGTAGACCAGCGCGACGTTCACCGCCGCGCGGTCGACAATCGACATGACCGCATGATTGCGGGGGTACTGCCACCAAATCCAGAGCCTGCCGGGAGCTGCGGCCGATCTGTAGCATGGGCCGATGCCGGTGCAGCCCGCGCCCTCCCGCGCCGTCGCGCCCGAGGAGCTCGCCCTCCTGGTGACCCGCGTCGAGCGTCTACTGGCCAGGCGGCTGCGCGAGGTGCTCGACGAGCACGGCCGCACCCCCGACGAGTGGCGGGTGCTCGCCATCCTCGCCGACGGCGCCGGCCACCCGATGACCGAGATCTCCGAGCTCGCATTCCTGCCGCCGGGCTCGCTCACCAAGCTCGTCGACCACCTCGTCGACGAAAACCTCGTCTACCGCCGCATCGACCCGAGCGACCGCCGGCGCATCCGCGCCTACATGACCCCGCGCGGCCGCACCACCCACGACCGCGTCACGCGCGCCATCCGCGCCGTCTGGGACCAGCTCCCCATCGGGTACGAGGAGAGCGGCCGCCTGGCCGACCTACTGCGACTGCTCGTCGGGGCGTTGGACCGGCCGCCACGCTGAGCACTCAGGGTTCAGGGGCGGCCCAGTGCCCGGTACTCCCAGCCGGCGGCGCGCCATTGCGTGGCGTCGAGGGCGTGCCGGCCGTCGACGATGCGGCGGTGGGCGACCACCCGGCCCATTACCGCCGGGTCGATCTCGCGAAACTCGGCCCACTCGGTCAGCAGCACTACCACGTCGGCGTCGCGGGCCACGTCGAGAGCGTTCTGGCCGTACGTCAGTTCCGGGTGTACGCGCTGGGCGTTGGGCATCGCGACCGGGTCGAAGATCCGCACGACCGCGCCGTCGTGGTGCAGCGTGCTGGCCACGTCGAGGGCGGGCGCGTCGCGGATGTCGTCGGAGTTGGGTTTGAACGCGGCGCCGAGCGCGGCCACCCGTACCCCGGTCAGGTCGCCACCGACGAGCGCGCGGATCAGGTCGACGGTGCGGGCCCGGCGGCGTTTGTTGATGTCGTCGACCTCGCGCAGAAAGGAGACGGCCTGTCCCACGCCCAGTTCCTCCGCCCGGTGCATGAAGGCGCGGATGTCCTTGGGCAGGCAGCCGCCGCCGAAGCCGAGCCCCGGTTTGAGGAACCGGCCGCCGATCCGGTCGTCGTAGGCCAGCGCCGCGGCCAGGTCGTGCACGTCGGCGCCGGTCCCCTCGCACACCTCGGCCATCGCGTTGATGTACGAGATCTTGGTGGCCAGGAAGGAGTTCGCCGCGACCTTTACCAGCTCGGCGGTGGCCAGGTCGGTCACCACGACCGGTATCCCCTGGGCGAGCACGGGGGCGAACGCGGCCCGCAGCCGCCGCTCGGCCCACGGTGACGGCACGCCGAAGACGAGCCGGTCCGGTTTCATCGTGTCGTCCACCGCGAAGCCCTCACGGAGGAACTCCGGGTTCCAGGCCAACTCCACCTCGTCGCCGGCCGGCGCGAGCTCATGTACCAGCTCGGTGAGCCGGGCGGCGGTGCCAATCGGCACGGTCGACTTGCCGACCACCAGGCTCCGGCGGTGCAGGTGCCTGGACAGCGCGGTGACCGCCGCGTCCACGTACTGGATGTCGGCGGCGTACGAGCCGGGGCGCTGGGGGGTGCCGACGCAGACGAAGTGGACGTCGCCGAACTCCGCGGCCTCCGCGTAGGAGGTGGTGAAGCGCAGCCGGCCGGAATCCAGGGCCTTGGTCAGCAGCTCGGGCAGTCCCGGCTCGAAGAACGGCACCTCGCCGGAGCCGAGGCGTTCGATCTTGACCGGGTCGACGTCGACGCCGAGTACCTCGTAGCCCAGCACGGCCATGCAGATCGCGTGCGTGGCGCCGAGATAGCCGGTGCCGATGACGGTGAGCCTCGGAAGGGTGTGGTCCATGCCTGTCTGCTCCTCGAAAATGTTCAATGAAGACGCGTTCATGTGCAGTTGACGTTGGCGAGGCCCTTGGCCGCGCCGGTGGCCTTGTTGTCGCAGCCGAGCGTGTTGCCGTTCACGGGGGTGAAGTTGAACCCGAACCCCGGGCCGTTGACGTCGGCGACGTTGGCCTTGAAGACGTTGTTGGCGCCCCAGCCGTCGACCACCTCGTGGGTCTGGAAGCCGTCCTCGCGCGAGTTGCGGCCGGTGTTGCCCTGGATCAGCCACCCGTTGCCCTTGACGTCGACCCAGGAGTCGTTGTGCGAGCCGCTGAGTCGCGCTCCGTCGAACGTGTTGCCCAGCAGCTTGCCCCCGGTCGTGCCCTCCTTGATGTCGACCGCCTCGGCGGTCGTACCGGAGATGGTGTTGCCGCGCACGACGTTACGGTCGCTGTTGTCCGGCTGGCAGTTGCTGATCTCGCACCAGTTGGATTCCGCGGTGCCGACGTATACGCCCTCGCCGAACGTGTCCCGGCGGTGCCCGGTGTCCCGAACGGTGTTCGCCTGGACGAGGTTGTCGGTGCTGAAGTTGCGCAGGTGGATCCCCTCGTCGCCGATCTGCTCGACGGTCAGCTGCTGGATCACCGCGCCCTGGACCTTGTCGGCCATCACGCCTTTCTGGGCGTTACGGACGGTGAAGCCGACGAGCCGCCAATAGCTGGCTCCCTTGAGGTGGAAGCCGTAGCCGCCCTTGACCCCGCCCGCGTCGATGACCGCGCCGCTGCCGCCGCAGAGGAAGATCGGACGGTCGGCGGTGCCGGGCGTGCTGGCCACGAACTTGTCGGTGTAGACGCCGTCGGCCATCCGGATGCTGTCACCGGGCTTGGCCTGGCCGAGCGCGGCGCCCAGCGAGTCCGCGTCGGTCACTGTCACGGTGGCCGCCGGGCACGACGCCAGGCCCTCGACCGGTGGCGCCGCGACGGCCGGTCCGCTGGCGCCCGCCGCCGGTGTACCCGGGGCCGCCGCCGGCGGCGTATCGCCGGGCGTCCACTCGGAGCCGGTGGGTTCGTCCGACCCGCCGGTGGCCGCGAGCGTTACGGTGACGGCCAGCGCCGCGCCGGCCAGGGCGCCGATCCCCACCAGAAGCGCACGCTGTGCGGCACTCACCGCGCCGCCACGGGGACTCGCGCCCGGCCACGTGCGGCGGCCGCGGCCGCCGCGTTGGTGGCCTCGTACATGACCACCGGCAGCGGGGCCTTGTCCGCGTACGGGTGCCGCACGCCGCGCAGACGGCGCCCGGCGCCCTTGACCGCCGAGAACACGATCAGCAGCAGGATGCCCGCCCACAGCATGGTCATAGGGCTGGCGTAGTGCCGGAACTTGATCCAGAAGCTGCTGGTGTCGTGCCAGGCAAACATCTGGTTCTCCTTGATGACGACCTTGCCGTGTGCCCGCGGCGTGTCCAGCGCGCTGGGGCCGACCCCGGCGATGACGTTGTACGAGACCTGAGACTTGGCGACTTCGCCGACCAGCGAGATGCCGTGGTTGGTGGCGTCCTGCACAGTGTTACCCCGCACCTCAACCACTGAGTCACGCACGTAGACGCCGGTGTCCGCGCGGGTGATCACGTTGCCGGTGACCGTGGCCGCGCTGACCCCGTCCCGGATCGCGATGCCCTGCCGGCGCTGCCCGGACAGCTGGTTGCCGGTGATCGCCACCTTGTCGGCGTCCAGCCGGGCCACGATACCCATGTCGCTGCCCTCGACCCGGTTGTTCTGCACGCCGACGTCGAAACCACCCACCACCTCGATGCCGTACCGGCCGTTGCCCGTCGCGACGCTGCTGGACACCGAGTTGGACCCGTAGTTGCCGGTGGGCTGCCCGGAAGCCGACGGGCCGTCGGCCAGCGGTGCGCCGCTGAGCGTGAAGCCGTTGCCGGCGTTGCCGTCGGCGGTCGACCCGGTCACCCGTACCTGCTGCGTGGCCCGGGACAGGATGAAGCCGTCGCCGCCGTTGCCACGCGCCGTGACCCGCTCGACCACCGCGGCGGTGACGAACCGGTGCAACACCACGCCGTCGGTCAGGCTCCGCTCCACAGTGGTATCGGCGATGGTGATGCCGTTGCCGCTGGAGACGAAGACGCCGAACGCGTTGCCGCGCACCACCGACTTGGTGATCTTTCCGGAGGTGTACGAGGGGTCCAGCCCGTCGAACCGGCTGTCCGGTGTGGTCAACGGTCCGCTCGGCTGGGCCGTTACCCCGCCGCTACCCGGCGCCGGTGGTTTGGCGCCTTCGGGCACGGCGGTGGGACCCTCGATCTGGCCGGTGTTGGGCCGATCGGTGCCGGTGAGGCTCAGACCGCCGGTCCGTCCACTCCAGAATCCGAGGTCGGACACCTCGGAGTTACTCATGGTGAACTGCCCGCCGATCGCCCGCAGGTAGGCCCGCCCGTCCGTCACGTCCGTGTCGGGCTTGCCGGCGCGCTGGTCCCAGCTGCCGATCTTCAGCGGGGCCTGCGCGGTGCCCTCCAGGATGAGCTGCCCGCCGAAGCTGACGATCGCGACGAACCCGTTGGTGCCGCTGGCCAGGCGCACGGTCAGGCCGCCCGGGTTGGCGAGCTTGAGCTTGGCGCCGAGGTTGACGTAGATGTTCTCGGTCAGCAGGTACGACCCGTCGCCCTGCCGCACGAACGTCTGCGGCGCGAGCTTGAGCAGGTCCGCGACCGTGTACGGAGCGGATCGCTGGGTCAGTACGAGCGTGTAGCCGCTGCCCGTGTTCAGCCGGTACGGGCTGGTCCACTTCCCGGCCTCCAGACGGGCCACCGCGGTCACCGCGCGCACCTGGTTGAGCCGGGAGTCCTCGGCGGCGACCAGGGCCGTCTGCCGCTCGGCCTGCTCAAGCGTGAACGCCGGTTTCGGCTCCGGCTCAGCGCCGGCCGGGGAGAGCGGGACCAGGGCGGCGACCACGCCGACCGCGATCCCCGTGGCGACCCGCCACGACCGCTGGGCGCGTCTCACTGGTGCCGCACCTCCCCCGGCAGCGCGAGCGTGGCGTCGCCGTCGACGCCCCAGCCGTGCCCCGTGTACGGCCGGTCGCCGTACCGCGGGCCGTGCTGTTGTGGCGGCACTGGATGCGCACGTTCGCCTCCGCTGTCACGCCACGCCTGGTGTGGCACGTGTTGGGTCGCCTGGTGCGGCACCGGCGGGGGCGCCACCACCCGCGCCACCGCGACGGCGGCCGGCGCCGGGGCCGGGGCCGAGCGCACGGCCGCCGTGGCGCGCCGCTGCCGGCCGCCGGCAAGCGAAGCAGCGTCCTGCCCCTCCCCGCCGATCTTGTCGCTGGTGCGGGTGATCCAGCCCTGCTTGTTCATCGTGATGAAGGCGTAGAGCTTGATCGGCAGCGAGATCATCACCACTACCAGAGCCAACAGCGGCAGCAGCAGGACCTCCTGCGGATGGCGGCGCAGATGCGAGTATCCGCGGATCCCGCGCCCGGCCAGCAGCCAGATCGCCACCAGGATGGCCCCGCGTCCGGTCAACTCCAGCCGGCTCAGCAGCAGGTAGCCCAGCGCCATGCCCATGGTGACCGGCGTCAGCAGGATCTGTAGCACCGTGATCTTGGTGACCAGCGGCACCTTCCAGAGCCACCCTTTCCAGAGCGCCGTCAGGTAGCAGCGGTACGAGTTGCGACTCCACCGGACCCGCTGCTTCACGAACGCCCGGAACGAGGTCGGGAACATCGACAGCGCCCGTGCCGAGGACTGGTGCACGGTCTTGTAGCCGGAGGCGAGCACGAGCCAGGTCAGCCGGCCGTCGTCGCCTGCCATGCAACGCCGGCCGAGGAAGAACTCGTTCTCCAGGTTTTCCAGCACCGGCAGAACGGCCGCCCGGCGATACCCGGCGGTACGGCCGGACAGGCACGCCACCGCGCCCTTGCGGCTCATCGCCGGCACATAGTCGTGGTAGCGCAGATTCACCAGCCAGTCGGCGATCCGCCGCCAGACGCTCGTGCGGCGCAGGTAAACGTTCTGCTGCGTACCGACCCCGCCCACGGTCGGGTCGACGAAGGGCATCTGTACCGCGTCCAGCAGCCCCGGCTCCCAGCGGGTATCCGAGTCGACCAGCACGATCAACTCGCTGGTCGCCGCACGGATCCCCACACCCAGGGCGGACCGTTTCCCGCGGTGCTCGAAGACCAGCACCCGCACGCGGCGATCCTGCACGGCCGCCAGCCGATCCTGGACCTCCGTGTCGTCGACGTCGGGCACGACGATGACCTCGGAGGGGTTCTGCGCCAGCCAAGTGTCCAGGCAGTCCATCAGGATGTCCGGGTCCTCGCGATATGCCGGCACCACGACCGAAACGCTGGTGCGAAAGTCATTCACAACGGGCTTGGCGAAACGCGACAGCACGGCCCGCACCAGCCAGAGCAACCAGACGAAAATGCCCGCCAGCCCCAGCGGCACGAGTTCGCGCCACGATGTCTCGCCAGCCGCCTCCACGATCCATGACCACACAGCGTCGAAGAAATTCGACACGATGCCTTGCCCCCCTGCTAGAACCGGATCGAAGGGCAGGCGTCTCCCCCACGCGCTGCCCATTGCGCGGTATCTACGAAATGCTGATTCGGTTAAGAAGTATTCGAAGATCTTGCCTTCATAAATGGCTGCCGAATTGTCACTTCCGCGACAGTCCACCCCCGCAGCGAACGGCGTTGAACGTAGCAGCCGACTACAAGCGCCCACCAAGGCCGCATTGTTAATGAACCGTAAATTCCAGCTATCAGCGTCACCCTTTAGCGTTACATTCGGGCCAGGCCACCGAGACAAAGACCAAATGCGTCTTGCGCGTTCAGATCGCTGGGTTCGTCGAGGAGTTGGCGCGGCTGAGCTGGGCCGCCGATCCCCGGACCCCGGCGGTGGTGAGGTTTCGGAAACGGAGCTTTGGTTCCGATGCCTTCGATCGGTAACGGAACGGGGCTGAAGTAGGTCCTCACAGCGATGCGCCCGCCCTGGGAGGACACGATGCTGAGGACCGACCTTTCCGGTCTCCACTACCCGGTTGTGGTGGTCGGCGGCGGGCAGGCCGGCCTCTCCGCGAGCCACCACCTGCGCCAGCGCGGCATCGACCACCTGGTGCTGGAGGCGCACCGGATCGGGCACGAGTGGCGCACCCGGCGGTGGGATTCGTTCTGCCTTGTCACGCCCAACTGGCAGTGCCGCCTGCCCGGCTTCCCGTACACCGGCCCGGACCCGGACGGGTTCATGGTCCGGGACGAGATCGTGCGGTACCTGGAGCGGTACGCCAGCGCCTTCGGACCGCCGGTCGTCGAGGGCGTGCGCGCCACCCGGCTGCGCCGCGCGCCGAGCGGGGTCTTCGAACTCGCCACGTCGGCTGGCGAACTGACCGCCGACCAGGTGGTGGTCGCCACCGGCCCGTACCACACGGCGTCGGTGCCGCGGATTGCCGAGCGGCTGCCCGCCGACGTCACGCAGTCGCACTCCAGCGAGTACCGGCGCCCGGACCAGCTGCCGCCCGGCGCGGTATTGGTGGTCGGCACCGGCCAGTCCGGTTGCCAGATCGCCGAAGACCTGCACCTGGCGGGTAGGCGGGTGCACCTGGCGGTGGGCAGAGCCCCGCGGGTCGCCCGCTTCTACCGGGGGCGGGACTGCGTGGCATGGCTGGACGAGATGGGCCACTACACCAGGCGCATCGACGAGTTCGCCGACGCGGACGCGGTGCGGATGCGGGCCAACCACTACGTCACCGGCCGCGACGGCGGCCGCGACATCGACCTGCGGGCGTTCGCCCGGGACGGCATGCACCTGTACGGACGGCTGGTCGAGGTCGATGGTGCCACCCTCCGCTTCGCGACCGACCTGCCGTCCAACCTGGACGGTGCCGACGCCGTGGCGGAAGGCATCAAGGACGCGATCGACGCGCACATCGCGGCCCGCGGCATCCAGGCGCCCGAGGAGCCCCGCTACGAGCCGGTCTGGCAACCGCCCGACGACCACCCCCGATGGCTCGACGTACGGGCGGCCGGCGTCACCTCGGTGATCTGGTCGACCGGGTTCGCCCGCGACCACCGGTGGATCGAGGTACCGGTCTTCGACGGCCGCGGTTACCCGATGCACTGGCGCGGCGTGACAAGTGTTCCGGGTCTGTACTTCCTGGGCCTGCCCTGGCAGCACACCTGGGGCTCGGGCCGGTTCGAGGCGGTGGGGCGGGACGCGGAGTTTCTGGCCGGACACATCGACGCTGCTCGACGCGTTGCGGACGTCTGCGGCGTGCTCACCGGCACCCCGAGCACGCTCACCGCCGCGCTTCCGGTCGGCTGAACGGAGATACGGCCGTGGTTTTCGACGCACACCGGCACCTCGGCGTGCTGCCCGCGCACCCGTTCTACGGCGGGCCGCCGGTCACACCCGACACCACCGCCCGCGCCACGGTCAAGCAACTGCTGGCCGACCTCGACGCGGAGGGCACCGAGCGGGCCCTGGTCCTGCCCAACTACGGCGTACCCGACCCGGAAATAGCCTTCTCGTTCAACGAGCTGGTGGTCGAGGCGGCGCAGACCGACGACCGGGTACGCGCCGGGCTGTGGGTTTCCCCCCGCCCCGAGGACGAGGAACGTACCGGGCGCGCGCTCGCCCTCGCCGGCGAGCGCGGGGTGCGGGCGCTCAAGCTGAGCTTCCTGCTCGGCGGCCGCCCCACCGACGCGACCTGCCGGCCGCCGCTGGACCGGGTCTTCGCGGCGGCCGAGCGCCACGGCCTCGTCGTACACGTGCACACCTCCCCCGGAGCCGCCTCCGACATCGACGAGGTCGGCCACCTGGTCGACCGGTACGCCGACCGGGTGCCGGTGCACCTGGTGCATTTCGGCGGCGGCATGAGCGGCCACATCAAGCTGGCCGGATCGCGGTTCTTCGACTGGATCGCGGCCGGCAAGCGGGTCTACACCGACCTGTCCTGGTCGATCGGCTTCACGCCACGCTGGCTGGCCCAGGAGATCGAACGGCGGGGCATCGGCCACGACCGGGTGCTGTTCGCCAGCGACCAGCCGTGGGGCGACTTCGCCGGGGAGTACGCGAAGCTGCGTGCCGCCGCCGGCGACGGCGCGCTGGCCGAGCTGATGTTCCGCACGACCTTCGACCACCTGTACCACTGACCGTCCACTGAGGAGAAACGATGACCGATCTGCACGAACTGGAGCAGCAGAGCCTCGGCGAGATCCCGCACCCGGCGCTGCCGGAAGGCTCCAGCATCTACGGCACCACCAAGGTGTTTCCCGACTACAAGGCGGAAAACGGCGAGACCTACTTCACGCTGGTACACGGCATCGCGCACGAGTCCTCGGTGAGCTTCGTGGCGATCCTGCAGGCGACCCGGGCACTGCGCAAGGGCTTCGAGTCGGCGATCTACTTCTACGGCCCCGGCTCGCTTAACTGCCTCGCCACCCGTGGCTTCCCGACTACGGGCAACTCAGCGTTCCCCGGCGAGCACAACATCAACAACTCGCTCACCACGTTCATCGCCGAGGGCGGCAAGGTGTACTGCTGCCGGTTCGGGCTCTCGCTGCACGGGGCGCGGGAGGAGGACCTCATCGAGGGCGTGATCCCGACACATCCGCTGGACGTGCAGGACGCTCTGATCCACTACGCGCGCAAGGGCGCGATCATCAACTCCACCTACATGTTCTAGGAGGCGCACCGTGAGCCTTGGCACCGGTACGCCGGTCGATGTGCGCATCATGACCCGGGCCGAACTGGCCCTGCACGGCGTGCGCACCGAGACCCTGCGCAGGCCGGACGGCGCGGGGCCCAGCGGCGACGACCACGTCCTCGTCGACGGTGCCAACGCCGCGCTCCCCACCAACCCGGCGAGCCCCTACGCGGTACGCGACGGGCGGGTCTGGCTCGGTGAGCACGAGACCGGCCTGACACTGACTCCGATGCGGCGGCCACGGTTCTACGGCCTGACCACCGCGGACGGCGTCCCGTACGAGCACATCGCCCGGCTGCACGGCGCCGACGTGCTCGCCACCACGGTCGTGCAGACCTGCATCCGGTATGCCGAGGTGGACCGGTGCCGGTTCTGCACGATCGAGGAGTCGCTCCGCTCCGGCGCCACGGTCCCCGCGAAGACCCCGGCCCAGCTCGCGGAGGTCGCGGCGGCGGCGGTGCGGCTGGACGGAGTGCGGCAGATGGTGCTGACGACGGGCACCACCGCCGGCGCCGACCGGGGCGCCCGCGCGCTGGCCCGCTCGGTGCGCGCGGTCCTGGCCGCCGTGCCGGGGCTGCCGATCCAGGTACAGTGCGAGCCGCCCGGCGACCTGGCCTGGATCCGGGAGCTGCGCGACGCCGGGGCGACCGCCATCGGCATCCACGTCGAGTCGCTCGACGAGGATGTGCGCCGCCGGTGGATGCCGGGCAAGTCCACGGTGTCCATGGCGGAGTACGAGGCGGCCTGGGACGAGGCGGTCCGCGTCTTCGGCCACAACCGCGTCTCGACGTACCTGCTGGTCGGGCTCGGCGAGGATCCCGACGAGATGGTCGCCGGGGCGGGGCGGTTGATCGACCGCGGCGTGTACCCGTTCGTCGTCCCGTTCCGGCCGATGCGCGGCACGCTCGCGGCCCGCGACGGCCTCGGCGCCCCCGATGCCGGCCTGCTCGCCTACGTCACCGCGGGCGTCGCAGCCAAACTACGCGCCGCCGGCATGTCCGGCGCCGACCAGCGGGCCGGCTGCGCCGCCTGCGGGGCGTGCAGCGTGCTGCCGGCCGCGGGCGGCTGAGCGCGATGGCGCTGCTCGACGGCGGCACCACCACGGATCCCGCCGCACCCTCCACACAGGACATCCTGCTGCTGCTTGGCGACGCGAGCACGCTGGCCCGGCAGCCGGCGTTTCACATCGAGCCCGCCGATCCCGCCGGCGAGCAAGCCTACCGGCGGATCCGGCACGATGTCTTCGTCCGCGAGCAGGGCCTGTTCGCCGGCGACGACCGCGACGAACGGGACGGCGACCCGCGCACGGTGGTCCTCGTCGCGCGCGACCGAAGCGGTTCGGTGCTCGGCGGCGTACGGCTCGGGCCGGTCGACGACGGCCCGGACGTCGGCTGGTGGCTCGGCGGTCGGCTGGCCGTCGCGGCGCACGCCCGTACCGCGGGAGGCGTCGGCGCCGCCCTGGTCCGCGCCGCCTGCGCGCACGCCGAGCGCGAGGGTGTGCTGCGCTTCGAGGCCACGGTGCAGGCGCGCAACGAAGCGATGTTCCGGCGGCTCGGCTGGACCACGGTGCGCCCGGCCACCGTCGCGGCCACGCCGCACGTGCTGATGCGGTGGCCGATCGGACGCATCGCCGCGCAGGCCGCGGCGGCCAAGGCGGCGCTCGGCCCGCTGCTGGGCGGCGCGCCGCCCGGGGGCGCCGGCTTCGTCGGCGACGACGGCGCGCCCGTACCCGGCACCGACCTGGTGGCGGCCTGCGACGCGATCACACCGTCCATGGTGGAGCGTGATCCGGAGTGGGCCGGCTGGTGCGCGGTCCTGGTCAACATCAACGACCTCGCCGCGATGGGCGCCACACCGCTCGGCCTCCTCGACGCGCTCGCCGCCCGCGACGCGTCACACGCCGCCCGGGTACTCGCCGGGCTGCGCCGCGCGGCCCGGGCGTACGACGTGCCGCTGCTGGGCGGCCACACCCAGCTCGGCGTGCCACCGGCGCTGGCGGTTACCGCACTCGGGCGCACCCGTCGGCCCGTGCCGGGCGGTGGTGGGCGTCCCGGTCATCGGGTGCGGCTGACCGTGGACCTCGGCGGTGGCTGGCGCGCTGGCTACCACGGCCGGCAGTGGGACTCGACCACCCGGCGCCGCACCCCGGAGCTTCGCGCGATGGCGGGCGCGGTCGCCGCCGCCCGCCCGGCCGCGGCCAAGGACGTCTCCATGGCCGGCGTCGCCGGCACGCTCGGCATGCTCGCCGAGGCTAGCGGGTGCCGCGCGGTCCTGGATGTCGCGGCCGTACCGCGCCCCGCGGCGGCCACCGTTGGCGACTGGCTGACCTGCTTTCCCGGGTACGCGATGCTCACCGTCGACGAGCCCGGCCGGCCGCCGCCACCCGCGGCACCGGCCGCCAGCGCCGTCTGTGGCGAGCTGACCGATGGAGGGGGCGTCGGGCTTCGCTGGCCCGACGGAGAGGTCACGCCGGCCGTCACCGGCGCGGTGACCGGATTGGGGAAGGCATGACCGTACTGCGCATGGCCGCCGTCGCCGAGGAGTTCGGCCGCGACCTCGAGGAGGATTTCCGGACCGTCGAGCGCCTCGTCGCGGCCGCCCGCGCCGCCGGGGTCCGGCTGCTCGCCCTCCCCGAGGCGTGCCTGGGCGGGTACCTGCTGAGCCTGGACGCGGCCGAGGCGGTGGACGACGGGCCACCCGCCCTCGCCGTCGACGGGCCGGAGATCCGCCGGCTGAGCCGCCTCGCCGGCGACATGACCGTGATCGCCGGCTACTGCGAGGCGGACGGCGGGCACCGGTACAACAGCGTGGTCTGTGTCAACGGCGACGGCGTCCTCGGCAAACACCGCAAGGTGCACCAGCCGCTCGGCGAGGACGCCAGCTACGCCTCCGGCGACAGGTTTCACGCGTTCGACACGCCAGTCGGCCGGCTGGGCATGATGATCTGCTACGACAAGGCGTTTCCCGAGTCGGCGCGGGCGCTCGCGCTGGACGGCGCGCAACTCGTCGTCTGCGCCTCCGCTTGGCCGGGTTCCCGCACGAACGCACCGGCCGACCTCGCCGACGACCGCTGGAAGCGCCGCTTCGACCTCTTCGACCGGGCTCGGGCGCTGGAAAACCAGATCGTGTGGCTCTCCGCCAACCAGGCCGGGCGCTTCGGCGCGCTCCGGTTCGTCGGCAGTGCGAAGATCGTCGACCCGGGCGGCGACGTCCTGGCCGAGACCGGCGTGGCGTCCGGAATGGCCGTCGCCGAGCTCGACATCGCCCGGGCGCTGGAGACCGCCCGTCGATCCATGGGCCACCTGCGCGACCGGCGGCCGGAGACCTATGTGCCCGCGGTCGGAGCCGCGTCCGGATGAGCACCGTCCGGATCGCGGCGGCCGCCGCCCACTTCGGGCGCGACCTCGACTTCGACGTCGCCCGGATCGGCAAGCTCATCGAGGACGCCCGCGGGCAGGGTGCCGACCTGCTGGTACTCCCCGACGCGGCGCTCGGCGGATACCTCGCCGACCTGCGCCACCCCGACCCGGACGCGCTGCCGCCGGCGCTGAAGCCGGACGACCCGCTCATCCTCCGGGTGGCCCGGATGGCCGCCGAGATGACCGTCTGCTTCGGGTACTGCGAGGCCGACGGCAACATCCGCTACAACGCCTCGGTCTGTGTCAACGGCGACGGGGTCCTCGGCCGGCACCGCAAGGTCCACCTGCCCGCCGGCGAGGTCGCCGTGTACACCCCCGGCGACGCCTTCGATGCGTTCGACACCCCGGCCGGCCGGGTCGGCATGCTCATCGACTACGACAAGACCTTCCCGGAGTCGACGCGCAGCCTCGCCCTCGGAGGCGCCGAGATCGTCGCCTGCCTGTCCGCCTGGCCGACCAGCATCACCAACCGCGCTCCGCGCATGGCGCAGGACCGCCAGTCCCGCCTCTTCGATCTGTACGACCAGGCCCGCGCCGCGGAAAACCAGGTGGTGCTCGCATCCGCCAACCAGACCGGCGCGATGGGCGGCATGCGCTTCCTCGGCCAGTCCAAAGTGGTTGGTCCCGGCGGCGAGATCCTCGCCCGTACGTTCGGCAGGGCCGGCCTCGCGGTCGCCGAGATCGACGTCGCCGCCGAGATCGAGCGTGCCCGCCGCGTCCTGCACCATCTGGACGAGTTGCGATTTGACGCGTACCGGAACGTCCGATGAGGATCGCGCTGCTCACCTACTCCACCAAGCCGCGCGGCGGCGTGGTACACACGCTCGCCCTGGCCGAGGCGCTCACGGCCGCCGGGCAGGACGTGACCGTCTGGACGCTCGGCCGGGGAGGCGAAACGGACTTCTTCCGCGCGGTCGACCCGCGCGTGCGGCGGCGGATAGTCCCCGTCCCCGACGGCCCTCCACAAGAGACGGTCGGCGAGCGGGTCCTGCGCTCCATCGCCGCGCTGCGTGACGCGTTCGACCCACGGCCGTACGACGTGGTGCACGCCCAGGACTGCATCACCGCCAACGCCGCTGGCCGGTGTGTGCGCACCGTCCACCACATCGACCACTTCACCACCCCGGAGCTGGCCGCCTGCCACGAGAAGGCCATCACCGAGCCGTACGCCCACCTCTGCGTCTCGGCCGCCGTCGCCGCTGAGCTGGCCGACGGCTGGGGCATCAAGGCCGAGGTGATCCCGAACGGCGTCGCCTACGACCGCTTCGCCCGCACCCATCCCACCGCGCGAGCCCGCTGGCGCCGGCGCCTGGGCCGCTACGTCCTCACCGTCGGCGGCATCGAACCCCGCAAGGGGTCGCTCGACCTGCTCGAGGCGTACGCACTGCTGCGCACCGCCGCTCCTGACGTACGGCTGGTCGTCGCCGGCGGCGAAACACTCTTCGACTACCGCGACTACCGCGCCCGCTGGGATGCCCGCGCCGGCGAGCTGGCCGTGGACCCGATCGTCCTCGGCCCGGTCCCCGACGCCGACCTACCCGCCCTCGTCGCCGCCGCCGACGCGTTCGCGTTCCCATCCGTCAAAGAAGGCTTCGGCCTGGCCGCCATGGAGGCCCTCGCCGCCGGCGTACCGCTAGTGGTACGCGACCTGCCCGTGCTGCGCGAGGTCTTCGCCCCGGCGGCCCGCTTCGCCACCGACGCCGGGAGCCTGGCCGCCGAGCTCGCCGCCGCCTTGGCCACCGACGACCCGGCCCGGCGGGCGGCGGGCCAGCGCCTCGCCGCCAAGTACACCTGGGCCGAGGCGGCCCACCGCCACCTCGCCTTCTACCGCGCCCTCGCCGGACCAGGACCGACCCGGGAGTAGCGACCTCCAGGCGGGCCTCGCGACCCCTCAGGAAACGCGCGTGTGGTCAGCTGTCCAGGCCCGCAGGCACTGGTTGAGGCGGCGCCATCACGGCGATGCCGGCGGGATCCGTCGCGGCGGCGGGCTGGGTGACGAACTTGTAGCCGACCTGGCGGACCGTGCCGATCATCGCCTCGTGGGCGGGGCCGAGCTTGGCCCGCAGCCGCCGCACGTGCACATCGACGGTGCGGGTGCCGCCGAAGTAGTCGTAGCCCCACACCTCACGCAGCAGCTGCTCCCGGGTGAACACCCGGCCAGGGTGCTGAGCCAGGTACTTGAGCAACTCGAACTCCTTGAACGTCAGGCTCAACGGCTCGCCACGAAGCCGCACCGCGTAGGTGTCCGAATCGATGACCAGATCGCCGTGGCCGGTAGCGCCGCCGTCCGTCCCGTCCGCGACGGCGAGACGGCTTACCGCCAACCGCAGCCGGGCGTCGACCTCCGCCGGTCCGGCGCTGCCCAGGATGACATCGTCGAGGCACCAGTCGGCCGACACCGCCGCCAGGCCCGCCTCGGCGACGACAGCGATCAAGGCAGCGCCCAGCCCGGTGCTTCGAAGCATCCGGCAGGTCCCCCTCGCCTCGGCCAACTGGCTGCGGGCGTCGACCAGGACCACATCCGGCGACGGACCGTCGTCGACAACGGCCGGCGCGTCCCGCACCGCGCGGCGGACCGCGTGCGGCAGCAGATCAAGCGCCGGAAGGGCATCCGCCCGATCGCGGCTGTCCACGTTTGTCAAAAGCAGAATCTTCACCTGGCACCCTCCGACGTAGCGACTGTCCCGACGACGCCGGCGGGTGGATATCCGAGAACCTTATCGAGATCCCCGCACGAACGGCTGTGAACTGCGGCACGTCGGCTTACGGACGCGACGGCGAAGCGTGTGTTGACCTGGGCCGCGCGGCAGACCGTCAGCGCCGCCAGGTCACTTTGAACACCCACACATATCGGCCGGAATCGACCGCCGACGCCGGCACGTCGATGGTGATGCCGCCCGAAGGGTTTCGCGTCCAGTGAAGCGGGCCGCCGTATCCGAGCATCGTGACCCGGTCGCCGTCCCGGATCGGCACCGGCATGCTGGTGTGCACCGTGCTGCCGGGCGCGGTCAGGGACAGCAGATAGAACGCCTTGTTGGGTCGTACCGTGACCCGAAGGTCGCCGTCCTCCGCCCCGTTGGCCCAGTACGTGGTGTCGTAGATGGCCTCGCCGTTGACCGCGAGCCAGCCGCCTACCTCCCGCAGCCGGGTCTGCATGATGTCCGGGATGGTGCCGTCCGCGCGCGGCCCGATGTCCAGCAGCAGGTTGCCGTTCTTGCTGACGATGTCGGCCAGCAGCCGCACCAGCTGCTCCGCCGTGGCGTACGCGGAGTCCGGGGTCGCCGAGTTGTACCCGTACGAGCGCGGGTCGATGCCCCGGGACGCCTCGAACTTGGTCGTCTGCAAGGCGAACGAGGACGCGTACTCCGGGGTGTTGAAGTCGTAGGTCGGCAGCCCCATCCGATCGTCCACAGTGACCTGGTCTCCGGTGGACAGTCCCCGGTTGAAGTAGAGCTGCAACACCGAGCGGTCGGTCGCCGGGTATCCGATGTCGCCCCACAGCACCTCCGGCCGGTACCGGGTGACGAGCTCCTTCAGCTGTGGCACCTGAAGCTCGCGCTGGTAGTCGCCGACCGGCCGGTCTCCGGTGTAGGGCACCGGTTCGCCGGTGTACGGGTTGCGCGGCGCGTGCCCAAACCACGGCAGCGCCGGGTGGTACCACTCCGGCAGCGAGTAGTAGAGGCCGCGGTGCATCTTCGGCGCGACCGAGCGGGCCGCGTCGAACAGCTCCGCGACCAGGTCCCGGCGGGGTCCGAGCTTGACCGAGGTGCGGTCGGTGTGGGCGGAGTCGTACAGGCAGAAGCCTTCGTGGTGCTTGGCGGTCAGCACGAAGTACCGGGCGCCGGCTTCCTGGAAGAGCCGTACCCAGGCCACCGGGTCGTACTTCGCGGCGGTGAACATGGGAATGAAGTCGTCGTAGTCGAAGCTCTCGCCGTAGGTCCGGGCGTGGTACGCGTGCGTCGGATTGCTCGGGTCGTTCATCTGCTGCCAGTACCACTCGGCGTACTGCACCCCGACCGGCGCCCAGGCCGGCACGGAGTAGATGCCCCAGTGGATGAAGATGCCGAACTTGGCCTGTGCGAACCAGTCCGGCGCCTGGTGCTGAGCCAGCGAGACGTCGGTCGCCTGAAACGCCGGTATACCCGCGCTGAGCGCCAGCGCGGCGCTCTCGGAGACACCCCTGCCGGTGACCCGCACGGTGGCGTCGACCGGGGCGCCGGCCGGAAGTCTGGGCGACACGACGCCGACCTCCGCCCGGGCCTGCTCGCCCGGCGCCAGCGTGTCGATGACGGCTGGCACGACGGTGCGCACGCCGGCGGCTGCGACGGTCACGGTGAGCGGGTGGCCGGAGGTGACCCACTCGCTGCCCACGTTGACGACGGTCGCGTCGACGAGCTGCGCCCAGCTGCCCGGAGCGTAGCGCGCTCGCCGGGTCGTCCCGGCCGCGCCGAGGATCCGCACCGCGGACCCGGCCACCGCCGGCTGCAACGAGAGCGCGAACACGTGCAGGCTGGCCACCCCGGGGGCGGGTGCCGCGGTGGTGGGCAAGGTGATCGAAGTGGCGGTACGCGCCGGGTCCAGCCGCAGCTGGACGGCGAAGAGCGCGACCGGGTGCTGGTCGATGCCGTCCGGCGAGTAGCGGTGCGGCGCCGAGACCGCACCGGCGCCCCCGCTGTACCAGTCCGGCGCGGCGACGGTCGCGGTCGACGTCGACCCGTCGGCGTAGTGGACGGTGGCGGTGCCGCTGGACGACCCGTACGTCGACGTGGCCAGCAGGTAGGCGATGACGTACTTTCCGGCCGGCACGGCGACGGACTGGCCCAGCGCCACCACGTTGTCGTTCTGCCCGGGCGCCGTCGTCGCGGCCAGCTGGTAGGGCACGCCCGCCACGGTCACTGCGCCCGAGGGCAGCCCGCCGGCCGGGAAGCCGTAGCCGAAGCCGTCGAGGTTGGCGTCGCCGGCGGCCGCCCCGATCCCGTTGTTGTCGAACAGGTCCGCGAGCGGTACCGGCATCGGGTCGGTGGATGCCGCGTACGCCCGGCCGGGAAGATCCACCACCACGGCGGCGCTAGCGGTCGCCGCGGCGGCAAGCAGGTGTCGTCTACGCAATCCCATGAGAGCAGGGTCCTTTCATCCGATGTGTCGAGGCTGCGGTGGGGACAGACCGTGCTATTTGCCCGCGAAGCGCGCGCAAAGATCGGATGCCTGTAGCGATTCCACCCGACGAACACGCCCGGAGTCAAGGGGCGCCGATCGACCTTCTTGATTCGCCGTCGGGTCGCCCGGTTCCGCGCCCTCCACCTCGAAGCGGGCCCTGGCCGCCCAGAGAGGGCCGAGGGCCAGGTCGTGCATCACGCACGCGGCGAACAGCAGATCTTCGTCGTAGGCCGCGTCACGCACGCGGCCCCGGACGTCGACCGGGTCTGGGAGGCGATCGCCATGCACTCGATCGTGGGCATCGCCGACCGCCGCGGCCTGCTGACGTATCTGACGTACAAGGGGGTCGCCATCGACGCCCGCCGCATTACGGACCTCGACGGCGAGCGGCTGCGACAGGTCTACGCCGTGTACCCCCGACCTGCCGGCGACACGTCCATCCGAGACGCGATCGTGGAGCACGCCGCCCGCTCCGAAGCGGCGGCGCCACCTACTCGATCGCCGCCGAACTGCTGCGCCAGCGAACGGCCGAGGCCACGTCCTAATCTGCGGGAGTCAGGCGGTTAGGACCGGCCAGGCGTACGCGGCCAGGGCCGCCGCGGCACCAAGCAGCGCGAACCTGATGCCGCGCGTGGGGACGGGCAGGGCCGCGAGTACCAGGAAGATGATGGCGATGACGTAAAGGACGGCTTGGGCGGACATGTGAACCTCCGGGTGCTTGATGCAGCAGTCGATGCCCTCCGACCGTCCACATGAAACTCCCGCGGTTAGTACGCGTTCCACACGATGTCGGGTGGCCGCACGCGCGCGGCGCGCGGCTCGCCCTTGCCATCGGTCAACCCGAGCCGGCCGACGAGCATCCCGTCACCGTCGTGGGCCGCACGCAGCAACTCAGTCGGCACGTCACCGAACATGAGCTTGATGCGCCTGAACATGGCGAACTCGTCGCCGTTGACGGCGCCCCAACACAGATAGAGGAACCGCGCGCCGGGACGACCGTGCACGTACGGCCCACCGACATCCAGCAGACCGTCGACCTCACGGCTGGCCACCTCGAACTCCCACATCACCGACTCCGCGTCGGCCGGGAACCGGTCGACGACCTCGGCCCCGCGCTGCACACCTACATGCACGTTGCCTCGCCGCAGCGCCAAAGCCTCGGTCCCGCCGCGGCGGCCCGGCAGATCGCTGCCCTCAATCCGGATGCGCACACCCGCACTCTAAAGTCCTTCGCGGTCGGGGTAGTGCTGCTGCCGCAGCTGGCCGCCTCCCCGCCTCGGCAAGCGGAACGCCCAAACGCGCCAAGGCGTCTCTCCGCCCGCGCAACTAAGCCAACAGCCGAACCTGAACACACGCACATGCCGAGAAGAGTGCGTTTGCCCCGAAAACGCAATGTAGCGACCGCCTGGCAAGTCGCTTGCTGGCATGTCAACTGTGGCACCGTGAGTGGCGAACCCAATGTTGGCGTTGAGGGCTAGCCTGTGGTGATGAGGTCTCGACTAGCCTGGTCTTCATTTCTCGGGGGATGGCTGGCGGGCGCGGTCATCTTCCTCGTTCTGATCTGGCTCGACTGGGGCAATGGCGACCTGCTCGTTCTCCTGTTCTCGATCTTCAACGCGGTGTTACTGTGCGTGCGCTGGATTTGCTTTCCTGCTCGGAAAATGTGGCCGCAGCGGAACAACCCGTCAAGTCCCAGTGGTTCCAGACGGGTCGGCTAGGAAGCAAGCGCCTCCCGGTTGTGCGAGTCGGGAGACGCGGTGTGCGGCCAAGCGGCAGGACGCATCCGCTTATGTTGCGTCGACCACGGCAGTCAACGTACGCCGTCCAACTTGAGTGTGGCCTGCGCGGAGATCGTTCGGACAATCTGGAATCAACACCCGCAGCCGCAGTTCCAGCCACGCTGACAACCAGAGATTGTTAGCCGCGGCTTCCGCATGGTGTCGCCGAGATCAGGTGCATTGATCTGCCGTCGGTCGTGCGCCTCTAGAGGATCCCAACCCAGAGGTTCCCGCGCGGCAAACAAGATCACGTTTACTCTCATGCCGCTGGCCGGGCGTGAGGTGGCGTTGGGGGCCATGGTCGGCGCCTGATTCGCTCCGCCACCCAGGCGAGCAATGTGCTGGTGTATTCGGCGCTGATGGCTTCGGGGGTGTCGGCGCCGGCGAGAGTAGGTGCGTGGGTGCAGCCGGCGAGTCGGTGGATGGTCAGGTCGCGGGTGCCGGCGGAGCGTCGCCATATGTCGATGCTTTCCTCAGCCGGCGTCCATTCGTCTGTCTCGCCGTAGAAGAGCAGCGTCGGGCAGCGCACCCGCGCGATGAACGGCTCGGGGTCGTGGTCCATGTCGTCCCAGGTGCCGGGGTGATTTTGGAGATCGCGCGGGACGTAGGCCAGCGGAAACCAGGGCCGGTCGGCGTAGCGGTCGACCACGGTCTGAGCTCTCTGCCGGTCGATGTGCCCGCGGACGGCGCTCTCGAGCGCCTGGCGCAGGTCGGCCAGCTCGGTGAGGTCGGCCTCGCCGTAGCCGTGTAGCAGCAACTGTTGGGCGGTCCCGTATCGCATCTGGACCGCTGGGCTCACGCCGCTGGTGCCGATCAAGATGAGGAAGGCGATCAGCTCGGGCCGGCGGGCCGCCAGCGCGGTCGCGGGCCAGGTGCCCTGACTCCAGCCCCACAGGCCGATCGGGACGGCGCCGATCTGGCTGCGCAGCTGCCTCACAGCCGCCACGGCGTCGTCTGCCTGGATGGCGAGCGGTACGTCGCCGTGCTCGCGCGGACGGCGGTCGAAACGCAGCACCGCTACACCAGCCTGGGAGAGCTCTCGCGCCAGGTGCTCGTACAGAAAGGACGAACGCCGCGGTGACGCGGAGCCGTGCAGGACGACCACCCCGGCGCGCGCCGGACCGTGCGGCGGCGCATCCAGCGTCGAAGGCAGGGACACGTCACCAGCGTCGATGTGCAGCTCCACGCGAACAGTCAAGCAGAGGCCATCCCCTGACCGACGGATGAGCAGCCTTCGTTGCGGGCACGCCTGAAGATCGGATACCGGCAGCTCGCACGACTCGCCGCCCTGACCGCGACACTGCCTCTGACGCCGCTGATCGCGCCGGTCCACGCGCCCGTGCGGCCTTCGCCAGCGGTGGATTAGACGCAGTTGGCGCACGCGGGCCGGGGGCCCGCGGTCTCGCGGAGCAGCAGAGCCCCGTCGAAACGGGGATCGTCGACGGGCACGGGCACCGGCACGGAGCTGTCCACGGTGGGGTCCGGGGCGACACAGGCGACCCGGTTCGCGGTGCCGAAACTCGGGTCCGCGTCGGCTGGCCGCACGTCGTTGACGACGCAGGCGGCCCAGGTGTCGGTCGAGACCATCCTCCTGAAAAGGAAGTGAAACCCGTCCGGGCTATATGGCATGGGGTGGGCCAGCGTGCCGAGCCCGCCGGTCCGGTAGTAGTACGCGACGGTCCACCGGGCCAGCGGATCCTCCGCCCCGGGGCAGGCGAGGACGTTGCCGGTGATCACGTAGTAGGTGGCCGTGGGGGTCGGGTTCGCGCGCGCGCTCGTGATCCTCGCCTGGGTGCAGATGGACGTGTGCGGCCATTCGAATGGCGGTGCTTCGGCGGCGTGGGCCGCGCCGGGCGTGAGCAGGACCAGAACGGCTAGCACGGCGTGCGGCCAGCGGAATTTCATTTCGACTCCGGCGTGGTTGGCGGCTCGGCCGTGCGAGCCGCGCCGAGAACGAGACCTAGCTGGAAGCGGTTTTCGACACCGACGCGGTCCATCAACGTACGCATGATGTTCGTGACCGTACGGGCGCTGACCCGCAGCTCGGCGGCGGCGCTGGCGTCGGTGTGTCCGTGGGAGAGCAGTATGACGAGCTCGCGTTCACGTTCGGACAGGATCATGCCTGGCATGCCGTGCACCCGGGGGTCGGTGGCCGAGGCCCAGTGCCGTTCGAAGAGGCTGACCAGCGAGCTGACCATGGGCGGATGACTGACCTCCAGATAGCCACGCTCGAGGTCGCCCGGGTCGGCGGGGAAGAACGCGACGCGACGGTCGACCACGATCAGCTTCATCGGCAGCTGAGCCGCCTCCCGGTACCCGAAGCGGGGCGCGTCGAGCAATGCCGCGTCCACATGTAGGTCGCGGTCGGCCGGTGGCAGCCCGAGGACGCGGACCCGGACGCCGCGGGCGACCAGCGCGCGATCCAGCGGGGCGGCCGCACGGGCGGACGCCGCGTCGAACGCCTGCTCCGGGTTGATGCTGAGCTGCTCATGCCGCTCGATCGCGACCAGGCCGGCGAGACGGCGGCGGGTGTCCTCCCGCGACGTCAGATGGCGGACGCCATCGCCGAGGTCCTCCGCCTGGATCGTCAACGGGTGGGGCCGCCGGCGTCCCTGGCCGGGGTCGTGCATCCGGCGGGCGCGGAGCTGCCGCACCAGCGCGGCGGACGGCGTCACCGTCCACACGGGACGGCGGGAGCCGGCCCCGCGCTCCGTGCGGCTTGTGGCGGCGCCGGCCTCGTGCAGCTCGGCGAGCGCGGCGTGCACCCGGCGCGCCGCCAGGCCGAGCTCGGTCACGAGCTGCGGCGCCGACCGGCACCCGAACGTGGCCACCGTGCGATAGACGAGGTCGGCGTCGTGCGTCAAGCCCCATCGCGTGAGTGAAGGGACCGCGGCACCAAACAGCAGTGTCCCGGTCCTGGTGTCAGCACTGACCATAAAGGCCTCCCCGTAGCGCTGCGCTCATGGAACCAGGTATCGACGAGAAGCGAATCGGACTGTCCGATTTGTGGCCCAAAATTTGCGCCGTAGCGCAACCCGCCCGGTTGCACACTTCCGAAATCAGGACCGGCAAATCGGGCAGCGGGATCCCGACTTCGTGGCGCGGTGCTTGCATCGGCGCATCGGTACGTCACGCACTCCAAACCGAAAGGACGCAGCGTGAGAAATCTGAAGCGAGCGTTCGCCGCCATGTTCGCGGCGGCGATGCTGACGGTCGTCGGGGTCACCGTGTCCGCGTCGCCGGCCGCGGCCGCCTGGGACTGCACGCCCGGCTACTCCTGCTACTTCGACGGCTTCAACGGCTCGAACAAGTTGTTCACCGCGGCGCGCTGCGGCGAGCACGACCTGAGGGGAGGCATCTACCAGAACAAAATCAACTCGGTCGCCAACTACGGCAGCGGCACGGTCTATCTGGACATCTGGAGGAACGCCGGCTACTGGGAGCAGTACGACTATGTCCTGGTCGGCGAAGAACGGAACATCTTCTCGAACGACATCGACCGCATTGTGATCATCTGCTGAACCCCGGCGCCGTCCGGGTCCGGCCGAGCGGAGGCGAAGCGGACCCGGGCACCGGCTCGCCGCCACAGGTCCGCTGACCGCGCTGTACGGCAGGTAGTTGACCCGGTGGCCACGACATGTGGCCACCGGGTCTTCGATAGGAGTCGGGCCTCAGGGCGTGGTGACCGCGGTCCGGACCCCGTCGTCGCCGAACCCGATCAGATCGGCGAGTCCGTCACCGGTGATGTCCGCCGCCGTCCGTACGTGCTGGTCGGCGTTCCAGCCCTGGTTCAGCCCGAAGTCCGCGAGCAGGAACTGGATCGGGCTGAACGTGCCGTTTCCGTTGGAGAGGGCGATCCACGTCCCATGGATGCCGAAGCCCACGATGTCGGCCCTGCGGTCGCCGTTGACGTCGACGAGCTCCCGCGGGTGCTGGCGGTTCCAGCCCGTGCCCGCGCCGAAGTCGCCGATTGCCGGGGCGAAGTCGGTGAAGTTGCCGCCGCCGGTGGAGATCGCCGTGTAGGTGGTCGCCCCGGTCTGGCCGAACGCGACGATGTCGGCCCGTCCGTCGCCGGTGACGTCCGCGAAGCGGTCCATGAGCACCTCCGCGCCGACCGCCGGGCCGCCGCTGTTGGCGGCCTGCGCCCGGTGCGAGAGCGGGTACGTGGCGTCGACCCGCGGGCTGGTGCTCCTGATGTGGATCGGTCCGTTGACCGAGAGCGCCAGGAACTCCGCGCGTCCGTCGCCGGTCACGTCCGCCACCTTCGGGGTGTCGAAGCTGAACGGGAACGTGAACTCCGTCGTGGCGAGGATCGGCGCGGCGAACGTGCCGTCACCGCGGGCGAGCGCGATGTCGACCCGGCCGTTCTGGACCCGGTACAGGTCGGCACGGCGGTCCGCGTTGACGTCGGCGACGAAGTAGGTGGAACCGGCCACGAAACCGATGCTCAGGAACTGGGTCGGGGCGAAGAAGCCGTTGCCCAGCGACACCGCGACCTGGACGAACGTGTTGCCGACACCCACGATGTCCGCTCTCCCGTCGCCCGTGACGTCGGCGAGGAAGCGCGGGTGCTGCTGTACGCGCCAACCCTGGTTGAACGCGAAGTCGTTGATCGGGAAGTTGACCGGGCCGAACGTGCCGTCGCCGCGGGACAGGGCGGTCATCACCCAGTCGTTGCCGAAGCCGACGATGTCGGCTCTCCCGTCGCCGCTGATGTCGGCCACCAACCGCAGGTGGCGGTCGACCCGCCAGCCTTGGTTGAAGCCGAAGTCGGCGACGCCGGGTCCCGTCCCGCGGGTGCCGACCGCCGACGCGGGCACCGCTGACGCGACGAGTGCCGCCCCGACGGTCAGCAACGCGACAGCCAGCCGTCCGGCCGGTCTCAGGCCTGCTGTGATTCCTCTGCGCAGATTCACCACGTTCTCCTTGCGTGGTCAGACGCCAGTTGTGCCAAGCCTTCGGCCGCGGCGGGGGTGGCGGGGAAATCCCGGACGATCCCGGACGCCTGCCGCGAGGTGTATCTGCGACCCCGTCCGGCCCTCTGGAGATCCGGGGGATTCATGACTACGACGCGGTTGGAGCGGGCGTTCGTCGTGCCGCCGGACCCGGGCGGAGCGGGCACGCTCGACGAGCTCAGCGAGGCGTTGCGGCTGTTGAAGGTCTGGGCCGGCGACCCGTCCTACGACACGATCAAGGACCGCGTCAACGCGATGTGGCGTACGGCCGGCCGGCCACTGGCCGAGCTGACGAAGAAGACCACGGTGGCCGACTGCTTTCGGCCCGGCCGGCGGCGCCTCAACACCGACCTCATGATCGCGGTGGTACAGGCGCTCCACCCGGACGTGGGGTACGTGACGCAGTGGCGGCAGGCGCTCCGGGTGATCGGTGGGGAAGCCGGTGCCGCGGCGCAGGTGCGGGTCTTGCCTGCCCTGCCACGGGACCTGGACCAGTTCACCGGCCGCGACCTCGAGCTGGACCGGCTGCGGCAGGCTGGCCGGGGCGGCGGCACGGCGGCGGTCTGCGCGATCACCGGGATGGCCGGGATCGGCAAGACCCAGCTGGCCATCCGCGCCGGGCACATGCTCCACGAGGAAAAGCCGTTCGACCGCGTGCTGTTCGTCAACCTGCGCGGGTTTCACCCGGATCCGCTCCAGCCGCCGGCTGATCCGGTCGCCGTCCTGGACGGGTTCCTGCGGGTCCTGGGCACCCCGGGCGAGCGGATCCCGCACAGCCTGCCGGCCCGCGCCGCCGCCTACCGCGACCGCCTGGCCGGCACCCGCACCCTGGTGGTGCTCGACAACGCCGCCGACGAGGAGCAGGTCCGCCCGCTGGTTGCCGGTACACCGGGCTGCCTGACGCTGATCACCAGCCGGCGGCGGCTCGCCGGCCTGCGCGCCGCGACACACCTGGTGCTGGAGGTGTTCACCCCGGACGAGGCGGTCGCCTTCCTCACCCGCGCCGCGTCGCAGGCTCCGGTCGGCCCGGACCAGGACGCGCCGGGCCGGGTCGCCCGCCGCTGCGGCTACCTGCCGCTGGCACTCGGACTCGTCACCGGACAGATGCGGGCCAAGCCCGGATGGACGTTGACCGACCACGCCGACCGGCTCGACGAACGCCATCGGGACCGGCGCCTGGACACCGGGGTCGAACTGGCCCTCGACCTGTCCTACCAGCACCTGCCCGCCGGCGAGCAACGCCTGCTGCGGCTGGCGGCGCTCCACCCGGGCCAGGACTTCGACCTGTGGGCCGCCGCCGCCCTGGCCGGCACCGACCTGCCCGCCACGCGTACCCACCTGCGCCACCTCTGCCGCGACCATCTGCTGCAGCAGTCCACGCCCGGCCGATACGCCTTTCACGACCTGGTCCGCGACTACGCCGCGGACCGCGGCAGCGGTGAAGACCGCCCATCGGAACGCCGGGCCGCGCTGACCCACCTGTTCGACCACTACCTGGCGACCGCCGCCGCGGCGATGCACGCCCTGTATCCGGCCGACGCCCAGGACCATCCGTCCAGGAACCAGGTCGTCGCGGATGCCGCCCGGAGTTGGCTGGACACCGAACGTCCGACTCTCGTCGCCGTCGCCGTGCACACCGCCGGACACGGCTGGCCTTCCCACGCCACCAGACTGTCAACCACCCTCTACCGGTACCTGGACGGCGGACACCACGCCGACGCGCTCGTCGTACACGGCCACGCAGCGCAGGCGGCACACGACATGGGTGACCTAAGTGGACAGGCCCGTGCGCTGACCAACCTCGGCGTCGCCTGCCTGTGTGTAGGCCGGTACGAGCCGGCCGCCGGCCATCTCCGGCGGGCCCTGGATCTGTTTCGACGGACGGGCGACACCGTCGGTCAGGCCCGCACCCTCGGCAACATCGGCAACATCGAGGTGCGGCTGGGCCGCCACCGGCCGGCCGCCGACCATTACCAACGCGCCCTGGCGCTCTTCCGGCAGGCCGGCGATCGGTTCGGTGAGGCCCGCCTGCTCGACAACGTCGGCCTGCTCGAGGCGCGGCTGGGCCGCTACCGGAGGGCGATCGACCGCCACGAGCAGGCGCTGGCCCTGTTTCGGCGGACCGGTGACCGGGGCGGGCAGGCCCGCGCGTGGAACAACCTCGGTGACGTCGAGGGGCTGATCGGCCGGTACCGCCCGGCCGCCGCGCATCTCCAGCGGGCCCTGCGGATGTACCGGCGGCTCGGCAGCCGGACCGGCGAGGCGTGGGCCCTGGACAGCCTCGGCATACTACACACCCACCTGGGCGAACCGGACCGGGCCACCCGCTACCACCTGCGGGCGCTGGCCACCTTCCACGAGATCGGTGAACGGGACGGCGAAGCCTGGGCGCTCAACGGCCTCGGTGCCGCCGCCGGCGCCTCGGGCCGCACCACGGACGCGATCACCCACCACACCCGGGCGCACGCGATAGCCACCGACACCGGCGCCCTCGACCAGCAGGCTCGCGCACACGCCGGTCTCGGCTGTGCCCACGACGCGCTCGGCCGGCCGGCGCAGGCCCGATGGCACTACACGCACGCCCTGACGCTCTACGCCGAGCTGGGCATGCCCGAGGCGGACCGGATCCACGCCCAGCTCGGCGCCCTCGGCTCCGCCGGCGCCTGAGCCACCCTTCGTCGGGTACGAAGGGTGGCTCCGGTCTTCAGGTCAGCTGCGTTGGCTCCATTGCTGGTTGGCGCCGCCGTTGCAGGACCAGACGATGATCCTCGTGCCGTTCGCCGTGGCGGCACCGTTCGCGTCCAGACACAGTCCAGATTGGACGCTCGTGATCGTGCCGTTGGCATTGAGATTCCACTGCTGGCTGGTCTGCCCGCCGCAGTCCCCGATCACCACCGCGGACCCGTTACCCGTGCCGTTGGCCGCCAGGCACTTGCTGCCATAGACCGTCAACTGCCGACCCGCGTCGTAGGTCCAGCGCTGGTTCGTCCCACCGTGACAGTCCCACAACTGCACCTGAGTGCCATTCGACGTACTCGAACCGGGCACGTCCACACACCGGCCGGACTGCTGACCGACGAGCATCACGTTCGACTGGGCCGGTGGCGGGGTGCTCGGCGGCGGCGTGCTCGGCGGAGGAGAGGTCGGCGTCGTGGAGTCGAACTGCGAGATGAACCGCCACGCCTCCCCCTTGGTCCAGGTCCTGACTCCGTCCTCACAGCCGGAGCATCCGTCCACCGGACCGGGGCCGTGACCGCCGTCGAACGCGGCCCACTGCACCGGATATCCCGCCCGGCACGAGTAGAGGGTGGTGACGTGTTGCCCGCTGCCCGCTGACGGTTCACGCGGGTTCTGCGCGGCGCAGCCGTTGTTGCGCACGAACGTGTCACGCAGCGAACGTCCGTTGGAGATGTTCAGGACGTTGTCCGAGATGCCGTGGATCCCGAAGTAGGCGACCGGCTGGGTGCCGCCGCTACAGCCGGACAGCTGCGCGCCGGAGTAAACGACGACGCCGCGGAAGACCGTGGCCCGGCCGCAGGCGAGGGCGTAGCTCATGCCGCCGCCGTAGCTGAACCCCATGGCGAACAGCTGCGTCGTGTCGACGCACAGATCGTTTTCGATCATCCGGATCATGTCGTCGGTGAACGTGACGTCCTGACCGCCGCTGTTGGCCCAGCCGTTGCCGATTCCCTGTGGTGCGACGAGGATCGCGCTGTTGTTGGACTGCTGCTGCATGCCGTAGTACGACCACGCGGTGCCGCTGGAGCCCCCCGAGGAGACGTCGTTCATGGTGCCACCCCGCCAGTGATACGCGAAGATCAGCCGGTAGGCGCGCGTGTTGCTGTAGCCGTCGGGGATCCGCAGGATGAAGCTGCGGTTCTGGCCGCTGCTCTGGATGTTGTACGTGCCGTTGCGCAGGGTCGGGCTCTTGCCGCACCCGGCTGTCGTCGCCGCGGACGCGGACGGGCCGGTCATCGTCGTCATGGCCAACGTGCCCACGGCGACCATGGCGGCGGCACCGAGCACGGCCAGCCAGCGGGTCGCCACGTGTCGTACCTTGGGAACTTTCACGACTCGACTCCTGTAGGTGATCGGTTCACGGTCAGTTGCGTTGGCTCCATTGCTGGTTGGCGCCGCCGTTGCAGGACCAGACGATGATCCTCGTGCCGTTCGCCGTGGCGGCACCGTTCGCGTCCAGACACAGTCCAGATTGGACGTTCGTGATCGTGCCGTTGGCATTGAGATTCCACTGCTGGCTGGTCTGCCCGCCGCAGTCCCCGATCACCACCGCGGACCCGTTACCCGTGCCGTTGGCCGCCAGGCACTTGCTGCCATAGACCGTCAACTGCCGACCCGCGTCGTAGGTCCAGCGCTGGTTCGTCCCACCGTGACAGTCCCACAACTGCACCTGAGTGCCATTCGACGTACTCGACCCGGGCACGTCCACACACCGGCCGGACTGCTGACCGACGAGCATGACGCTCTGCTGGCTGCCGCCGCCGCTTTGCTGGCGGACGATCGACCTCGACTCAGCGGATCGGTTGCCTTGCGCGTCGACGACGTAGAGCCGATATTCGCCCTGGGCCGTCGGGACGGCGATGGACGTGGCCGCGCCGTCCGCTCTGGTCATCGTCGGGCCGGCGGCGAAGACGGCGGTGCCGGAGGGGGCCAGCCAGATCGTCTTCGTCGCGTCGCCGGTGCTCCGGACCGGTATCGACGCGCTCCCGCTGACGAACGTGCTGGCCGGCAACACGTGGTCCGGCAACGACAGATTGCTCGGCGGCACGATGTTTTGGTACGGGGCCTCGAGTCCCGAGCTCACGGCGATGCCGTATGCCGCGGCCGGCCAGACGTAGTCGGAGGATACGAGGATGTCCTGGACGGTGCTGTTCGGCAGGTTCTTGTTGGAGACCTTGTTGATCGGGCCGTACGTTTGCGTGATGCTCAGATCGTGCTTGCGCCCGAAGTCGTCGGAGTTGACGAGCCAGGTGACGTTCTTGTCCACGCTCAGCACGTTGTCGCGGAAGGTCATGTAGGCCGAGCCTTCGTCCGGGTGAAGTCCGTACTTGTGCCCAGCCGGGACGCCCTGGAGATAGTTGCTCTGGATCGTGGTGCCCGGCTGGCTGCCCAGCGTGTATATGGGAGCGGTGTCGCCGAGTCGCTGCACCGTGTCGATGATGTGGTTGTAGCTGATGTTGTTGTTTCTCGCCGTCGTCGTCGGCCGGTTGGGCGCGATCGAGCCCGATGACCCGTCGAAGTTCCACCATCCCCATCCGAGCGTGATGCCAGACCAGGGCGACCTCTCGATCCGGTTGTGCTGGATCGTGAGCGTGTCGGCGAAGTAGGCCGAGATGGGGCTGTGACCGTTGAACAGTACGGCGCTGTCGTAGATGTAGTTGTTCTTGATATCGATGTTCTTCGACAGTCCCTCGACCTGGGCGGGGTACTTCTCACGGTTGGTCGAGGTGTGGTCGCCGATGTAGACGTGCTGTGGATGTCCCACCGTGACGGCGGATCCGGCGATGTCGTTGGTGTAGTTGCCGATCAGCTGTGTGCCCTGCACGTCGTTGACCATGTTGATCCCGTCGGCACCGGTGTGCTGCACCCGGTTGCGCTGCAGGACGATCCCGTCGGCGTTCTGGACCTGGACGATGCCCGGCGCCACGTCGACGTTTCGGTAGTAGTAGACGTGGAAGTTTCCCTTCGCGTACGCGAGGGCGCCCAGGTTGCCCTGCTGGGCCTGCTTGAACGCGGAGCCGGCGACGTCGAAGAGGTTCCAGTCGGAGTGTTGCGCCGTGAGGCCGGAGATCGTGATGTTGCGAGCGTGGCCGCTCGTCGAGGTGCCCGCGATCCGCAGCACGGTGGCGACGTTGTTGGGCGCGAAGACCGACGCGGTCGCCATGTTCTCCGAGCTGGCCTTGTAGTAGTAGACGGTGCGGCTGGACTTGTCGAAGTAGAACTCGCCCGGCGTGTCCAGGAACTCGTACGCGTTCATGAGCTTGTGGCTGCCGCCGACCTGGGCGTTGCCGTTGTACGCGCCCTGCGCGATGGCCGCGCCCGGCTGTTGAAACAGCGCGAGGCGGTTGGCGCCGTCGGGTGTGGTGGTCACCTGGCGGACGCCCACGATGGCCGTGGTCCAGGTGGTCGCCGTCTCGATCTCGATGTCGTCCTGGTTGCGGGCGATCGCCGGAAAGTCGGACAGGCTGTACCTGGCGCCGTCGCACTGCGAGCCCGACTCCCACGCCCACGCGGCCTGCCCCGCGGTGATGTTGTACGTCCCGTGGCATCCCGCCGAGTTGACGGTCTTCGTGGCCATGACGGCCCGCTTGTCGTTGACGTAGAGCGTCCGAAGCTTGTTGGCGCGGTCGAGCGGGGCCTTCCAGATGTTGCCGCTGTGCTGGGTCCATCCGGTCACCTGAACGCCGCCGTCGAGGACCGGCGTCTCGTCGGCGTACGCGGAATAGATCACCCGGTAGCCGTTCGTGCCGGAGTCAGCCGACCCGAGCTCGATCGTGCCGCTCACCGGATAGTTCCCGCCGCGGAGGTACACGTAGATGTCGCCGGTCATGTTCGCGTTGATCGTGCGGACGGCGTCCCGGGCGCGTTGCACGGTCCTGAAGGGTGACGTGATCGTTCCGGCGTTGGTGTCGCTGCCGTCGGGAGCGACGTAGTAGGTCGCCTGGGTCGCCGCCGAGGCGCGCGTTTGGGGTGTCACCGCGGCGGTCAGTACGGCGGCGACCAGGACGGCGACCGCCAGCAGCGACCTTCCGGTGGTGGAGACGGCTGACTTCACGAACCCTCCCTCATAAGACGTCATACGTTAGACGACTCGATAGGAGATGGTCAATACGTTACTGATCAACTGTCAACCGACGCTCGTCAACCCTTGAACGCGCCTTCCATGATCCCCTGCACCAGGCGCCGCCCGACGAAGACGAACAGCACCAGGAGGGGCAGCGTCGCCAGGAACGAGCCGGACATGGCGAGGCCGAGGTCGATGTCGCGGCTGTTCTGCAGTGCCTTGATGGCGATCTGGACGGTGTACCTGTCCGGTGACTTCAGCACGATGAACGGCCACAGGAAGTCGTTCCAGGCGTTGACGAACCCGAACAGGCCCAGGACGAACGCCGCCGGGCGGACCAGGGGGAAGGCGACGCGCCAGAAGATCTGCCAGGTCGTCGCGCCGTCCACACGGGCGGCGTGCATCAGTTCGTCGTCGATGGTGCTGCCGATGTGCTGGCGCATCCAGAAGATGCCGAAGGCGCTCACCAGCCCGGGGACGATCACCGCCTGGAGGGTGTCCACCCAACCGAGCTTGGACATGATCAGGTACTGCGGGATGACGGCGAGCTGCGCCGGGACCGTCATGGTCAGCACGACGACGAGAAACAGCGTGTTGCGGCCAGGGAAGGACAGCTTGGCGAAGGCGAAACCGGCCAGCGCGCACAGCAGCGCCTGGCCCACGCCGACCGCGGTGGCGACCGCGAGGCTGTTGACGAGCGCTCCCACGAACGGCACGGTGGTGAAGACGAGATTCGCCAGGTGCAGGAAGTTTCCGCCGGGCACGACGTGCGGTGGAAGGTTGTACGCGGTGGCGGAGTCCGTTGTGGACACCACAAACATCCAGTAGAGCGGAAACACGCTGGCGAACACCATGAGACCGAGCAGCACGTACACCAGAAACGGGACGCGGCCCACGCCGCGGCGGCGGCGCGGCGGGGCGTTGGTGGTCGTGGACGTGGGGTTCATGGGCGCTCCGAGCGGATGCGGGTAACCAGCAGGTAGTTGATCGCGGAGACGATCACGACCATGACGAAGAGCGCGACGCCGACGGCCGCGCCGTATCCGAAGTGGAACCGGCCGAAGCCCTGCTCGTAAAGGAAGAGGGTGAGGGTCTGGCACTGCCGTGCCGCCCCGCAGGTGAGTCCGCCCACCGGGTTGGCCAGCAGCGGCTCGGTGAAGATCTGTAGCCCGCCGATCGTCGACGTGACGACGGTGAACACGATGATCGGCCGCAGCGACGGGATGGTGATGTGGCGAAACTGCTTCCAGCCGCTGGCACCGTCCACGGCGGCAGCCTCGTACAGCTCGCGGGACACCGACTGAAGCGAGGCCAGATACAGCAAGGTGTTGTATCCGGTCCACCGCCACGCGACCATCACCGCGATCATGATGTGGCTGCCGAACACCGACGCGGTGAAGTCGATGTGTTCGAAGCCCAGCAGCCCGATGAACCAGTTGAGCATGCCGTAGTCGCGGTCGAAGAGCTGAGCGAAGACGATGGTCGTCGCCGCCACGGAGGTCACGTAGGGGACCAGCACCGACATCCGAAACAGCGTGGCCGCCCGAAGCCGTGCGTGGTTGAGCACGTGCGCCATGCCGAGCGCGAGCAGCAGCTGCGGCACCGTCGAGAGCACCCAGATGCTGAACGTGTTGCGCAGCGCGCCCCAGAACCGCGGGTCGTGTGCGAGCTCGGCGAAGTTGTCCAGCCCTACGTAGGTGCGCTCGCCGATCGGATCCCAGTCGAACAGGGAGACGTAGAACGTGAACAGCAGCGGGAAGAGACCGAAGATCAGGAAGAGCACGAAGAACGGCGCCACGTACGCGTAGGGCGCCAGCCGCTCGCGGAAGCCCTGCTGGATCCGGCGTTGGCGGGTGGGCTCGGCGGTGGCCTTCGCGGCCGCGGTCGGTCTCAGCATCGTGGTCACAGCGGTCACCTTCCCGATGCGCGGCGGCTGGGCTCGTCCTCACCGCCGCGCGTCAGTCGTCCGGTCAGCCGCGAAGGGCGTTCTTGACGTTGGCCAGCGCTGTGTCCCACGCCTTGTCGGGGGCGACCTTGCCCTGCTCGACGCTGGTGAGCGTGTTGAGCAGCTCGGTGCCGATGGTGGCGTCGTTCGGTCCGATGTAGAACGGCTTGATACCCACCACGGACTGGGTGTAGATCTTGCCGACCGGCGCGTTGGAGAAGAACGGATCGGTCCTTTCGACGAGCCGCGGGTCGGTGTAGACCGACGGCGTCGTGGGCAGGTTCCCCTTCGTCAGGAAGTTCGCGAGCTGGCCCTCCGGCGCCTGCATCTCGGCGATGTAGTCCCAGGCAGCCTTCGCGTTCTTCGCCCGCTTCGGGATGGCGAGGTAGCTGCCGCCCCAGTTGCCTGAGCCGCCCGGGACCGTGGCGATGTCCCACTTTCCTTCTGTCTTCGGGGCGTTGGTACGGATCGCGTTGAGCATCCACGCCGGCGCGGACATGACCGCGAAGTCCCCCTTGGTCATGCCCGCGGTCCAGCCGCTCGAGAACGAGGTCTGCTTGGCGGCGATGCCTGCCGCGTGGACCTTCAGCGTCAGGTCGAAGGCGGCCTTGACCTGCGGGTTCTTGTCGTACGACAGCTTGCGGTCCGCGTCGTAGTAGCGCTCGGATCCCTGGTTGACCGCCTGGAAGAAGATGCTCGTCGGGGTGTTGTCGATGAACGGCTTGCCGGTCGCCTTGACGTACTGCTTGCCGACCTCCGTCAAGGCGTCCCAGGTCGGCCACAGCTTGGACACCTGCTCCCGGTCCGTGGGCAGGCCGGCGGCCTTGAACAGGTCCGTGCGGTACGCGACCGCCATGCCGCCGACATCGGTCGGGATCCCGATGATCTCGCCGTCCGCGGTGACCGACTGCTTCATCACCCACTCGAGATAGTCGCCCTTTATCTTGTCCGCGCCGAGCGTGGACAGGTCCACGAAGTTTTCCGGGGACTGCATGAACTTCGGCAGGTCGTCACCCTGAATCAGCACCAGGTCGGGCACCTTGCCGCCGGCCAGCGCCGTGGTGAGCGCCTGGGCCGTCTCGGTCGTGCTGCCCACCTCGGTGAGCTTGACGTCCACGTCCGGGTGCTTTTTCTCGTACGCGTCGACCTCGAGCTTCTGGTTGATCGCGCTGAACGACCAGAACTCGAAGGCCTTCGAGTCGGACGATCCGGTGTCGCTGTTGGACCCTGGCGTACAGCCGACGACCAGGAGTACGGCGGCGGCGAAGGTAGCTGCGGTGGTGACGACGCGCTTCACGGGGCCCTCCAGACGATGGTCGTGAGCTGCGGCTCTCCGTTTCCGGAAAACTCTCGGTATCGATGCCCTCGTATGACGTATGACCATACGCAGCGCCATGGAGCCCGTCAATGATCGCCGCGGCCCGCGACACCGACGGATCGGCCGGCCCTTCCACCTTGAGCCCGAAAACTTTCGGTAGCCGCGATCCGCTACTCCTGCGCTTTGCCGCCGGTGATCCGGGAGACGACGAGCGCGACGAGGATGATGGCGCCGTTGAGCGCGCCGATCCACTGCGCGGGTACCCCGGCGAGGGTCAGCACGTTTTGAATCATGAAGAGCAGCAGGATGCCGGTGAACGCGCCGAACATCGTGCCCTTGCCGCCGTTGAGGCTGACGCCACCGATGACGGCGGCGGCGAAGACGGTGAAGATGGCGCCGTTGCCCTGGGACGCGGCGACGGAGGCGAGCCGGCCGGAGAGCATGAGGCCGCCGAGCGCGGCGAGCACGCTCGCGCCGACAAGGGCGGTCCACAGCACCCGGTCGGTGCGGATGCCGGCCGCCTTGGCCGCGTCGACGTTTCCGCCGATCGCGTACAGCGAGCGCCCGAAGCCGGTGTAGCCGAGCAGGACGATGCCGCCGGCGAACAGGGCGACGCAGACCCAGATCGAGGCGGGGACGCCGAGCCAGACCGCGGTGCCCAGGTACATCATCGACTCGGGGAGGTTGAAGAACGTCTGCCCGCCGGAGATGCCGGTCAGCAGTCCACGCAGGACGATCAGCATCCCGAGCGTGACGATGAAGCCGTGCAGGCCGAACCGGACGATCAGCACGGCGTTGGCGACGCCGATGAGCGCGCCGGTGGCCAGCGTGATCGGGATGGCCCAGGCGCCCGGCAGCAGCCCGGTGCCGTGCCCGGCGCCGACCGCGACCGTCATCCACGCGGCGACGCCGGGGGCGAGGCCGAAAGTGGACTCCAGCGACAGGTCCATCTTGCCGGCGACCAGCACGATGGTCTGTGCGAGGACGAGCAGCGCGATCTCCGACATGGTCTGCGCGATGTTGATGAGATTGTCGGACTGCAGGAAGACCGGGTTGACGATCTGACCGACGACGGCGATGAGCGCGATCGCCGGTACGAGTGCCAGGTCCCGCAACCGCGCGATGGCGAGCTTTCCGACCGGCCGGCGAGACGGCGGTCCGGCGGTGACCGTGGAGCCGTCGGCGGCGGTCGCGGCGGTCATGGTCTTAGGCATCGACGGTCAGTCCTTCCATCGCGGCGACGAGGTCGTGGTCGCGCCAGCCGCTGGGCATCTCGGCGACGACGCGGCCCTGGAACATCACCAGGACGCGGTCGCAGATACGTAGGTCGTCGAGCTCGTCGGAGGCCACGATCACGCCCGTGCCGCCGGCGGCGACCTGGTCGACCTTGTCGAGCAGGAACTCTTTCGACCGCACGTCGACGCCCGCGGTGGGCGTGATGAGCACGAGCACCTTGGGGTCGTTGGCGAGGGCGCGGGCCATGACGACCTTCTGCTGGTTGCCGCCGGACAGGCCGGATACCGGCAGCTCTGGTCCCGGCGTCTTGATGGCCAGGGCGTCGATCAGCGTGCCGGCGATGGCGTCACGGCGGCGGGTGCTGAGAAACCCGGCGGTCCCGAGGCGTTTCGGGATGGTCAGGGTGGTGTTGTCGGCGACCGACATGCCGGCGACAAGTCCCTGGTGGTGGCGGTCCTGGGGCACGAACCCGACACCGCTGGTGAGGGCGTCTCCGACGTCGCCGGCACGCGGGGTGTGACCGTCGACGGTGACCGCGCCGGCGTCGGGGGCGCGGAGTCCGACGACGGTCTCGGCCACCTCGGTCTTGCCGCTGCCTCCGGCGCCAGCCAGCCCGACGATCTCACTGGCCCCCACCTGGAACGTGATGTCGTCGAACAGGCCGTCAAGGCTCAGCCCGGCGACGTCGAGGATCACGCCCGCGTCGCCGGTCGGCGCCGTTCGCGACCGGGGTACGTCGAGCGCGGTGGCCTCGCCGGTCATGGCGGCGACGAGCTCGCCGCGCGGCAACTCGGCGACCGGCGCGGTGAGGATGTGCCGGGCGTCGCGGAAGACGGTCACCATGTCGCAGATCTCGTAGATCTCCTGCAGGTGGTGGCTGATGTACAGGAAGGTGACGCCCTGTGCCTGCAGGTCGCGGATGTGGCCGAAGAGCCGGGCGATCGCGCCGGCGTCGAGCTGGGCGGTCGGCTCGTCGAGGATGATCAACCGGGCGCCGAACGACAGCGCCCGTGCGATCTCCACGAACTGGCGCTGCTCGACGCTCAGGTCCTTCGCCTTGGCGTCGACATCGACATCCACGGACCACGTGGCGAGCAGATCCCGGGCCCGCCGCCGCAGCGAGCGCCAGCTGATCAGCCCGCTGCGCCCCCGGTCGTACCGGTTGAGCAGCAGGTTTTCGGCGACGGTCAACTCGGGGATGATCGTGGTCTTCTGGTATACGCAGGCCACGTGCCGGCGCCACGCGTCCCGGTCGGACAGTCGTGGCGCGGCCGTGCCGTCGAACCGGACGTGGCCCGTGTCGGGCGCCTGCAGCCCGGTCAGGATCGAGACCAGAGTGGACTTGCCGGCGCCGTTGCGGCCGACGAGGGCGTGGGTCTCCCCCGGCAGCACGCGGATGTGGGCCTGGTCGAGCGCCACCGTCGGGCCGTACCGCTTGGTGATTTCGATCGCCTCCACGGCGGGCAGATCCGAGCGGACCTGCCCGCCGTCGCTGTCGTTCATCTGGGTGCCTTCTCCCGTCACCGATCAGCCGATGTTGTTGCCCCACAGGGACTTGTCGTCCGGCTTGAGGCTCGGCACGCCTCCGTAGTCGCCGCCGTCCGCGGTGACCAGTGGCGCGGAGAGCTGGTCTTCGAGCACCCCGTCACGTACCTGGATGATGGTGCTGTCGTGGTCGGTCGGGCCGGGCTGAAACGTCTTGCCCTCGATGGCCGCCTTGACGTAGAACAGCGCGTACTTGGCGTAGAGGTCGGCGGGCTGCGAGACGGTGGCGTCGATGTTGCCGGCGGCGATGTCCTGCAGCTCCTTGGGGATGCCGTCGTTGGAGACGACGAAGACATGCTTCGGGTCGTCCGGTGCGGTCAGGAGGCCGCGCTGCTTCAGCAGCTGCAGCGTGCCGGCGAGGGCGAAGCTCGACTGCATGTAGACGCCCTTGATGTCCGGGTGCTCGGTGAGCCGGATCTGCAGCTTCTGCGACGCGAGCGCGCCGTCCCAGTTGGTGGCCTCGCCGAAGACCGTGATGCCGGGGTAGTTCTTCTTCATGCAGTCGTTGAACGCCTCGGTGCGGTCGCGGCCGTTGATGGAGGCCAGGTCGCCCTGCAGCATCACGACCTTGCCGGCTCCCTTGAGCTTGGCGCCGAGAAACTGGCACGCCTTCTCGCCGTAGGCGCGGTTGTCGGCGCGCACCACCATGAAGACCTCACCGGAGTCGGGCCGGGTGTCGATGGTCACGACCGGGATCTTCTTGGACGCCAGCGACTGCAACGCCGGAGCGATCGCGGCGGTGTCCTGCGGCGCCATCGCGATGCCTTTGACGCCCTGACTGATGAACGACTGGACGTTGGAGGCCAGCTTCGCCACGTCGTTCTGCGAGTTGGTCGTCTTCAGGTCCAGCCCGAGCTCGCTGGCGAACTGGGGCGTGTACTTGATGTACGAGTTCCAGAAGTCGGTGTCCGACCGCGGGTAGTCGACGCCGACCACCGCGGCCTTGCTACCACCGTCTCCGGAGGCCGTGTCGTCGCCGCCGCACGCGCTCAGTAGCCCGGCGGCCGACACCAGGACTGCCGCCGCCGCGGTGATGCCTCTAAGGTTCATCGATACTCCTATGTGGAAGGTGCCCGGACGCGACTCCACTGCGGACCGTCGGGAAACTTGTACGCGGCCACCGACTCCGGGTGCATCCGTGCGCCGATGCCGGGAGCCTCGGGCGCGACGTAGTGCCCCTCTCGGATGACGACCGGATCGGTGAAGTGCTGGTGCAGGTGGTCGACATACTCGATGACCCGACCTTCGGTGCTGCCGCTGACCGCCACGTAGTCGAACATCGCCAGGTGCTGCACCATCTCGCAGAGCCCGACCCCGCCGGCGTGCGGGCAGACCGGCACGCCGAACTTGGCGGCCAGGAGCAGGATCGCGATGTTCTCGTTAACACCGGCGACGCGCGTGGCATCGAGCTGGAGGACGTCGATCGCCCTCGCCTGCAGCAGCTGTTTGAACATGACCTGGTTGTGGCAGTGCTCGCCGGTGGCGACCTTGATCGGCACCACCGCTTCGCGGATGGCGGCGTGACCGAGCACGTCGTCGGGCGAGGTCGGTTCCTCGATCCAGTAAGGGTCGTACGGTGCCAACGACTTCAGCCAGGTGATCGCCTGCTCGACGCCCCACGCCTGGTTGGCGTCGATCGCGATCCGGGTCTCGGCGCCCACCGCCTCGCGAGCAAGGGCCACTCGCCGGACGTCGGCGCTGTTGTCGGCGCCGACCTTCAGCTTTATCAAGCCGAACCCGTCGGCCACCGCCTCCTTGGCCAACCGGACGAGCTTCTCGTCGGTGTAGCCCAGCCACCCGGGAGTCGTCGTGTACGCCGGGTAGCCGCGCGCCAGCAGGTCCTTCTGCCGTCGCTCCCTCCCCGGCCGCGCGCGCCGCAGGATGTCGAGCGCCTCCTCCGGGGTGAGCGCGTCGCGCAGGTACCGGAAGTCGACCAGGTCGACCAGCTGGGCCGGGGACATCTCGGCCAGCAACCGCCACAACGGCTTGCGCTCGCGGCGGGCGTACAGGTCCCATGCCGCGTTCACGATCGCGCCGGCGGCCATGTGGATCGCGCCCTTGTGCGGACCGAGCCAGCGCAGCTGGCTGTCGCCGGTCAGGCGCTCGGAAAACCCGCGCAGGTCGCCCAGGACGTCGGCGACTGGCAACCCCACCACCAGCGGCGCCAACGCACGGATCGCGGCGACCTGGACGTCGTTGCCGCGCCCGACCGTGAACGCGAGCCCGAACCCTTCCCCGCCACCGCTGGTACGGATGGTCACGTAGGCGGCCGAATAGTCCGGCTCCGGGTTCATCGCGTCCGACCCGTCCAGCTCGCGGGACGTGGGGAACCGGACATCGATCGCCTCGACTGCGACGATCACCTCACCCGCCAGATCGTGTGCCATGGGATGTCTTTATAGCCGCCGGTCGCTGGCGCGTCTAGACACAGCCGAGAAATCGGGGCTATCTAACCGTCTCTTCGGGGCCGGGATCGCGCGCAATGTTTCGAGACATGGGATCACCTGCTACGGTTGGGCCCCGCCCCGACGCACCGGCGACGCACGTCCAGAGAGACTCACGAGATGTCACAGACCGACAAGGCGATGGCACGCCTCCGCGAGATGATCCAGTCTGGAGAGCTCCCGCCGGGTTCCAGGCTGCCGCCCGAGCAGCAGCTCGCCTCGGAGCTGGGCGTCGGGCGCAACATCATGCGCGAGGCTGTGCGGGCTCTGGTCGCCGCGCGGGTGCTGGAGGTGCGGCGCGGCAACGGCACCTTCGTCACCAGCCTCGAGCCGCGCATCCTGCTGGAAGGCATCAGCGGCGCGGTGGAGCTGCTGCGTGGCGACACGATGCTCGAGCTGACCGAGGTGCGCCGCCTGTTCGAGACCGCCGCCACCGGCCTCGCCGCCACCCGCATATCGCCCCAGCAGCTGGCCGAGGTCAGGGGCCACCTCGAGGCCATGCGCGAAGCGGCCGACGACGTGGAGCTGCTCAACCAGCACGACGCCGCCTTCCACCGCGCGGTGGTGGCCGCCACCGGCAACGAGACCCTTTCCACGGTGCTCGAAGGCGTCTCCAGCCGGACCCTGCGCGCGCGGGTGTGGCGCGGGCTTGTCGACGCGGACGCTGCCGACCGGACGCTCCGCGAGCACGAGGCGATCTACATCGCGCTGGCCGCGAGCGACGCCATCCAGGCGCAGGCCGCCGCGCTGATGCACATCACGACCACCGAGACCTGGCTGCGCGCGCACCTTCACGAGGACCCCGACGCGCTGACCGGCTCCTGACCGCCATATCGAGGATTCCCATGCGCTCTGCCCTGTACGCCGGCGACTCGACCATCGTGGTGGAGGAGCGCCCGCCCGTCCCGCCGGCCCCCGGCGAGGTGCAGATCGACGTCGCCTACACCGGGATCTGCGGCACAGACCTGCACATCCTGCACGGCAGCATGGACCACCGCGTCCGGATCCCCCAGCCGATCGGCCACGAGATGTCCGGCCACGTCGCCGCCGTCGGCGCGGGCGTCGCCGGCCTCGCCGTCGGCACGCCGGTCACCGTGATGCCCCTGCGGTGGTGCGGCACCTGTCCCGCGTGCCTGGCCGGTCACCACCACATCTGCCAACGGCTCGACTTCATCGGCATCGACTCGGCCGGCGCGATGCAACAGCGCTGGACCGTCCCGGCTGAGGTCGTCATCCCACTGCCCGCCGACCTTCCGCTCACGCACGGAGCCCTGGTCGAACCGACCGCTGTCGCCGTCCACGATGTACGCCGGGCCGGCCTGCGTGCCGCGGAGAAGGCGGTCGTGATCGGCGGCGGACCCATCGGCGTGCTGATCGCGCTTGTGGCTCCCTCCGTCGCCGCGGG
>Ga0081539_10000447_pt1 | contig 87935 bp, 80 predicted proteins | sample TabmetS4T2R2_FD_71023 | JGI IMG/M metagenome (GOLD analysis project Ga0081539, IMG submission 71023) | Tabebuia heterophylla rhizosphere microbial communities from the University of Puerto Rico - S4T2R2 | ecosystem: Host-associated > Plants > Roots > Rhizosphere ...
GTCTCGCTGGCCAAGCGCTACACCGGCCGCGGCATGGCGTTCCTGGACCTGATCCAGGAGGGCAACCTCGGCCTGATCCGCGCGGTCGAGAAGTTCGACTACACCAAGGGCTACAAGTTCTCCACGTACGCCACCTGGTGGATCCGGCAGGCCATCACCCGCGCGATGGCCGACCAGGCCCGCACCATCCGTATCCCGGTGCACATGGTCGAGGTCATCAACAAGCTGGGCCGCATCCAGCGCGAGCTGCTCCAGGACCTCGGCCGCGAGCCGACGCCGGAGGAGCTGGCCAAGGAGATGGACATCACTCCGGAGAAGGTGCTGGAGATCCAGCAGTACGCCCGGGAGCCCATCTCGCTGGACCAGACCATCGGCGACGAGGGTGACTCGCAGCTCGGTGACTTCATCGAGGACTCCGAGGCTGTTGTCGCGGTCGATGCGGTGTCGTTCACGTTGCTGCAGGACCAGTTGCAGTCGGTGCTTGCCACGCTGTCCGAGCGTGAGGCCGGGGTTGTTCGGTTGCGGTTCGGGCTCACTGACGGGCAGCCGCGGACGTTGGACGAGATCGGGCAGGTTTACGGGGTTACTCGGGAGCGCATCCGGCAGATCGAGTCGAAGACGATGTCGAAGTTGCGGCATCCTTCCCGGTCGCAGGTTCTTCGGGACTATCTGGAGTGATCTAGGTTCTGCATGGCGGTCCCCCCGCCGCCCCGGGGCCGGGGGGGGGGACCGGCTTGGTTAGTGGGTTGGGTTGGTCAGGGTCGGATTACCAGGCGCCCTCTCAGGCCGCCCTTTTCCAGGCGGCGGTGGGCTTCGGCTACCTCGGTGATCGGGAGGGTGTCGGCGACCCTTTGGGTCAGCTTTCCCTGTGTCGCCAGGTTGGACAGCTCTTGCAGTGTGCTGTCGTCCGCGCGCACCCACACGTTCCGGACGTCGATTCCCCTCAGTGGGGGCGGTGCCACACCGGCCACGACCGCGATGAACTTGCCGCCGTTGCGTACGGCGTCCAGGGCTCGGATGCCGACGATCGCCGCGTCCAGTGCGGCGTCCACTCCGCCGGGTACTTCCCGGCGTACCGCTTCGGCGAGTGGCGCCTCACGCGGCACGAAGACCTCCGCGCCCATTCCACGCACCAACTCCTCGTCGTGGTTGCTCGCCGTGGCCACGACCCGCAACCCTCGCGCGACCGCCAACTCGACGGCGAACCCGCCAACCGCCCCCGCCGCGCCGGTCACCAACAGCGTCTGCCCCGCGTCGAGGCCGAGCAGGTCGAGTGCCTGCAGGGCGGTCGACCCGTTCAACGGCAGGGTGGAGGCCCCCACCAGGTCCGTCCCCGGCGCCACCGCCACCGCATCGGCATCAAGGACGACGAACTCCGCCTGAGCCTTGGTGGGGAGATCGAGACGATCGGACAAGCCGATCACCCGGTCCCCGATCGCGAACGCCCGCACACCGGCACCAGCACCGCCATCCCGCCCGGCACCGCCCTCTCGCCCCGCACCGCCATCCCGCCCCGCACCGCCTTCTCGCCCGGCACCGCCTTCTCGCCCCGCACCGCTCTCTTGCCCGGCACCGCTCTCTTGCCCGGCACCGCTCTCTCGCCCGGCACCGCTCTCTCGCCCGGCACCGCCATCCCGCCCGGCACCGCCATCCCGCCCGGCACCGCCATCCCGCCCGGTGCCGCCATCCCGCCCGGTGCCGGCCTCGGCGTTCGTGCCTACCTGGTCGATCACCCCGGCCACGTCCCAGCCGAGCCCTGTCTGCCCCTCGCCCGTCATGAGGCCGGCGCCGGCCAGGATGCCGGCCCTGGTGGCGTAGTCCACCGGGTTCACCGCTGCTGCCTCCACGCGGATCCGGACCTGGCCGGGGCCCGCCTCCGGGGCCGGCACGTCCGCCACCTCCAGCACCTCCGGTCCGCCAAACGACCGGATCACAACCGCACGCATCACTCTCTCCTCCTGTCGTGCCTGTGAAACCCACGCTAGGAGCGGGTACTCTCCATCAGTAAGTAGACACCTGAAAGTGCGTTACTCCCCTGGAGGTTGCCCATGCCCACGCAGACCGCGGCCGAGCGGCGGGCCGAGGCGCGTGCGGCCTACGACGCGTTCATCGCCGAGTGTCCGACCCGCAAGCTGCTCGACCGGATCAGCGACAAGTGGGTGAGCCTCGTGCTCGCCGCGCTCACGGACGGGCCGCGCCGGTACAACGACCTCTCCCGCACGATCGCCGGTGTGAGTCAGAAGATGCTCACCCAGACCCTGCGCACCCTCGAACGTGACGGGCTCGTCTCCCGCACGGTCACGGCGGCGGTGCCGGTTCGCGTCGACTACGAGTTGACCCCGCTCGGCCGGACGCTGCAGCCCGTCATGGTGGCGATCAAGTCCTGGGCCGAGACGCACATCGAGCAGGTCGAGACGGCAAGATCAACATATGATCGCTCGAACCACGCTTGAGCCTGGCTACAGCGGCTCTGGTGCCGGCTCCTCGCGTCGTGTCCGGATGGTGAGACCAGCGACCACCGCGAAAATTCCGATCGCCTCCGGCAGCGTCGGCACCTGACGCAGGACGACCAGCCCGATCGCCGTGGCCGTCACGGGGAGTAATGCCAGCAGCAACGCGAACCGGGACTGTCCCATCCGCCGGAGAACGACCTGGTCCAGCACGTACGGCACCACTGTGGACAGCACGCCGACCCCGACGCCGAGCAGCAGCAGCCGTGGCGAGGTCCACACGGGGCCGGTGCCCAGCGCCAGCGGGGACAACACGACCGTCGCGACGCCGAAGCCGATCGCCAGGCCGTCCACGCCGAGCCCGGCTTTCGCGACTTTCTTCCCCAACACGATGTATCCGGTCCACAGCACCGCTGCGCTGAGAGCGAACAAGACCCCGAGCGTGCTGCCCGCCCAGCGGACGTCCGCGATCAGGACGACACCACTGACCACCAACAACAGTGCCCCAACGTCCCTCACGGAGCGTGATCCAAAAGCCGCGACGAGGACCGGGCCGACGAACTCCAGCGCGACGGCCGTGCCGAGCGGCAGCCGGGCGAGCGACTCGTAGAACACCAGGTTCATGACGGCCGTGACCATCCCGAACAACGCCGCCAGCCAGAAGGTCCGCCCACGCCAAGCAGCACGTCCCGGCCGCCGCCAGGCCAGCAGGACCACCGCGGCGCCCAGCTGCCGCAGCCACGCGACCGCCGCCGGCGACAGCACCTCGAACAGCCAGACGGCCGCCGCGGCGCCGAAGTACATCGACAGGCCGCCGATCACGAAGAGTAAGGGTGGCGGGAGCCGAGTGGCGCGGATCACTGAACCAATCGAGCCCACGTGACGATCCTGCAATGTGAGAGGCCGAATACGACAACCGGGTTAAATCATGGTTCAAGTGATCTCACATTCAGCGCGGGAACACTGACGGAGACCGAAACGTCTGAGAGAGTAGAGGTTGCGACACCGCGCCAGCAGTGGCCGCAGCCGAACACGGCACCGGGACTCCACCGGATGCCGGGACGGAGGGAGATTAGCCATGAACACGACGCTCACCCGCCCCGACCTGACAGCTGCTGACCGCTGCGACCGCTGCGGCGCAGCCGCGCAGGTACGGGCCATCCTTCCCTCCGGCGGCGAACTCCTCTTCTGCGGGCACCACGCCCGGAAGCACCAGGAGCGCCTGCGCGAGCTGGCCGCGGACATCCAGCAGGGACAGCCGCAGGCATAGCCAGGGAAGACCCCACAACCAAAAAGCGACTTCGACGAGGCGGGACCTGAGTGGACGGGTCCCGCCTCGTCTATACACAGAACCTCCGCTCTGGGCGAGATGTGTCCGCCGAAAGCGCGAACCAGCTCGCTCCGGAGTGTTTCCTGGGGGTGCAACCCCCAGACCCCGCCCGGCGGGCTCCGCCCCCGGACCCCCGTCGGCGGTCCCCTACACGCGAAACCGTCGCAGGCCGGGTGTCGAAGCCGCCACCAGCAGCACCGCCGCCACGCAGGCGAGACCGCCGCTCACCAGGGCGAACGTCCCGGTGGTCGCGGCGGCGACGAGGCCGCCACGCAGGTTGCCGATCTCGGGCCCACCCCGGCCGACGATCTGCTCCGCGGCGGCGACCCGGCCCAGCAGCGGGTTCGGCGTGACCAGCTGCACGATCGTGCTCCGCGACACCACCGACACGGTGTCGGCCGCGCCGGCCACCGCGAGGAACCCGAGCCCGAGCCACGGGTTCGGCGCCAACGCGAACGCCGTCAGGGCGGCGCCCCACGCGGTCGCACCGACGAGCATGGTCACGCCCTGCCGGGCCCGCCGGGTGAACACGCCGGACAGCACCGACGCGACCACCCCGCCCACGGCGATCGCGGACAGGAACAACCCGAACGTGCGTGGGTCCCCGCCGAACCGTTCCGCGTTGACCAGCGGGAACAGGCTGATCGGCATGGACAGCACGGTCGCGGCCAGGTCCGTGACCAGGGCGCCACGCACGACCGGCTCCCGCACCAGGAACACCAGCCCGTCGAGCACCCCACGTAGACCGGGCCGGGACGCCGAACCTTCGGGTTTCATGGCCGGCAGCCCGAACGCGCCGTACAGCGCGGCGCAGAACGTGACCGCGTCCACGACATAGCAGGCGCCGACACCCCAGGCCGCCAGCACGAGCCCACCCACGGCCGGACCGGCGAGCATGGCCGTCTGGAACCCGATGCGGGTCAGCGCGAGCCCGGCGGCCAGCTTCTCCGGGGGCAGCAGCCGCGGCAGGAACGTCCGCGCGGCCGGGCCCGTGGCCGCGCCGAAACACCCCTGCGCCGCGACGAGCCCCAGCAGGCCCACGACCGGCAGGTCCAGGAAGAACGCCTGGCCGGCGAGCAGCAGGGAGCAGCACGCCTGGCCGGTCATGCCCACGAGGTAGACGAGCCGCCGGTCACGCCGGTCCACCATCGTCCCGGCGAACAGCCCGAACACCATCAGCGGCAGTGCCCCCGCCAGGCCGACCGCACCGGTCCAGACGGGGTTCCCGGTCGCCTCCCACACCTGGTACAGCACGGCGACCACGGTGAGCTGGCCACCGAACGCCGACGCGGTCTGCCCGAGCCAGAGCCGCCGGTAGATCCGGGTGCGCAGGGGGTTGAGGTCGAGGAAGGCGTTGAGCAGCGCCACCGCGCGATTAGACCGCGTCCAGCACCGGTTCGAAAGCCAGTTCCGCGGCGCCCAGGAGCGTCGAGTCGGCACCCAGGGTCGACACCGCGAGCCGGATGCCGCCCACCGCCCGGCTGACCAGGCTGCGCTTGCGGACCTCGGCGCCGACGTCCGCGATCAGCGACGCCGGCAGCGCCGTGAACAGGTCACCCAGCACGACCAGCTCCGGTCCCAGCACGTTCACGACGTTGACCAGCCCGACCGTCAACCACTCCGCGAACTGGCCGAGCCGCTCCCGCACCAGCGCCGACGACGACGCGAGCGCCCGCAGCTCCGCCACCACCGCCCCGCGCGGCGCGCCCTCGCGCAACCCGAGCGCCCGGCACAGCGCGGGCTCCCCCACCTCGGTCTCCCAGCACCCGGTGCTGCCGCAGTAACACTGCCGCCCGAGCGGGTTGACCGCCATGTGGCCCAGCTCGCCGACGTACCCGGCCGTGCCCCGCAGAGCGGACCCGTCGGAGATCACCCCGCCGCCGACGCCGACGTCCGCCGACACGTACACGGCGTCGGAGGCGTCCCGCGCGGCGCCCCGCAGGTGCTCGGCCAGCGCGCCCAGCTCCGCGTCGTTGCCGACCATGACCGGCATGTCGAACACCGAGCCGAGCCGCTCGCCCAGGGGGACCGCGGTCCAGTGCAGGTTCGGCGCCTCGTGGACCAGGCCGTCCGAGCGACGGACCACGCCCGGCACGGACACTCCGCCGGCCACCATCCGCACGCCGATGTCGGCCGCGAGCACGATGGCCGAGTCGACCACGTGCGTGATCACTTCCTCCGGCTCGCGGGTCCGCACCCGCAGGTTCCAGCTGTTGCGCCCGAGGATCTCGCCACCGAGACCGACCAGCGCGATCGCCACCTGGTCGACCCGCACGTCCACCGCGAGCACCACCGCGGCGTGCGGCTGCGGGAGGACCAGGAGCGACGGGCGCCCCGCGCCGGACCGCTGCCGGGGCACCCGCTCGACGACCACGCCGGTCTCGGCGAGCCCGTCCACGAGGGCCTTGATCGTGCTGCGGTTGAGCCCGAGCTCAACCGCGAGCGACGCCCTCGTGGTCGGGCCGCCGACGTGCAGCCTCCTCAACAGGACCGTGCGGTTGTGCCGGCGCACCTCGTCGGGCCGGGCGCCCAGGGGCGTGCCCGTTGGTGTGCTCGTCAAAACCCCTCGCTCCCGCCGAACTAGCTGGTGACCGCTGCCCTCCTGCGGGACAGTGCGTCGACCGTGGCGGCGAGCAGCAGCACCAGGCCGGTGATGATGTTGACCACCGCGGCCGGCTGCTTCAGCAGATCGAGGCCGTTGCCCACGACCGCGAGCACGAGGCCACCGATGACCGCGTGCGCGACCTTGCCACGACCGCCGAACAGCGACGTGCCACCGATGACCGCGGCACCGACGGCGAACAGCAACGTGTCCAGCCCGCCGGCCTGTGGGTCGACGGACGCCACCTTGGACGAGTACACGATCGCACCGATGGCGGCGACCGAGGAGGAAAGCACGAAAACACTCGCCCGGATCTTGCTCACATTGATGCCGGCGCGGCGCGCGGCCTCGGCGTTGCCGCCGACCGCGTAGATGTGCCGGCCGTAGCGCGTGCGGTTCAGCACGTACGTCCCGATCACCAGCAGGCCGATGATGATCGGCACCACGTACGGCGTGCCCTCGATGGTCACGAACTGCGGGTTGGGCGAGCGGTTGAGCGTGAACAGGACCGTCACGATGATCGCGATGGCGGCCACCGCGGCCACCTTGCCGACCGCGATCGGCGTCGGCTGTGTGACGAGTCCCTTGCGCAGCCGGGAGTAGTGCTCGCCGAGCACCACGACCGCGTAGCCACCCGCCGCGATCACGCAGACCATCCAGCTGCCGAACACGTTCAGGTTGCCGTTGTTCACGTTGTACAGCACCTGCGACGAGCGGAAGCCGAGCGTGCCGCCCTGGCCGATGAACTGCAGGATCACGCCCTGCCAGGTGATGAACAGCGCCAGCGTCACCACGAACGACGGCATACCGATCTTGGAGACCAGGAAGCCGGTGATGCAGCCGATGGCCGCGCCGACACACACCGCGAGCAGCATCTCGTACCACGCGTTCTGCGGGACGCCGAGCACCGCGATGAGGAAGGCGCCCAGGGCGAGCACGGCACCCGCCCAGATCCGCATGATGAGCGCGAGCGCGGCGGCCACGAGCATGCCGATCGAGAACACCCAGAACACGGTGGTGCCCATGGCGCCGAGCAGGTTGCCCGCCTTGACGTAGTGCAGGGCCATCACGGACGCGCACACACCGGACGCGGTGCCCGCGGACAGGTCGATCTCGCCCAGCAGCAGGACGAAGACCAGGCCCATCGCGATGATCATCTTGCCGGCGCCCTGCGAGATGATGTTCGTCGTGTTGTTCAGTGTCAGGAACTTGTCCGACAGCAGGGAGAACACGATCACCAGTGCCAGGAGGCCGAGCAGGGCCGGCAGCGAGCCCAGCTCGCCCGCGCGCAACCTGACGAAGTAGTCGCGCACCGCTTCGCCGGTGGACTGGGATGTGGTGTCGATGCCGAAGTCCGAGATCGCCCCTGTGGGCTTGTCGGTCCTGGCCGGGGTCTCGGTCATGAGAAAGGGTCCTCGGGTGTGAAGAGCTAGAGGGTGACTTGCTCGGGGCGGGCGAGGCCGAGGTCGCCGGAGCGGCCCGCGGTGATCAGCTCGACCACCTGGCTGTGGGTGGTCTCCTTGATGGGCAGGTCGGCCACCATGCGGCCGAGGTACAGCACGGAGATCCGGTCGGCCACCTCGAACACGTCGGCCATGTTGTGGCTGATCAGCACGACGCCGAGGCCCTGCTCGGCCAGGCGGCGGACCAGGTCGAGGACCTGCCGGGTCTGGGCGACGCCCAGCGCGGCGGTCGGCTCGTCGAGCAGCACGACCTTCGAGTCCCACAGCACCGCCTTGGCGATGGCCACGGTCTGGCGCTGACCGCCGGACAGCGAGGACACCAGCGTGCGGACCGACTTGACCGTGCGCACGGACAGCGACGCGAGGGTCTCGCGCGCGGCCTGCTCCATGCTCGACTCGTCCATCCAGATGGGCAGCCCGCGCTCCCGGCCGAGGAACATGTTCTGCACGATGTCGAGGTTGTCGGCCAGCGCGAGGTCCTGGTACACGACCTCGATGCCGAGGTCGGCGGCTTCCTTCGGGCTGTGGATCGTGACCGGCCTGCCGCGGAAGCGCACCTCGCCGTGGTCCATCGGGTAGATCCCGGCCACGCACTTGATCAGCGTGGACTTGCCGGCGCCGTTGTCACCGACCAGCGCGGTGACCTCGCCGGGCCGCACGGTGAAGTTGACGTCGTGCAGCACGTGCACCGGGCCGAAGCTCTTGTTGATCCCGATCAGCTCGAGAAGGGGTTCACTCATTGGGGGGTTTCCTCCTGCTCAGGCCGGCCGCACTGGTGGGTGCGGCCGGCCCGGGCTGGTATTTCAGGGATCAGGAGATGCCGAGCTCGGAGCAGGCGGCCGCCAGCTCGCCGGTGCAGACCTCTTCGGCCTTGACGTAACCCTCGTCGATGACCCGCTTGACGTTGTCCTTGGTGATCAGGAACGGCTCGAGCAGGACGGACGGGACGTCACGGTTGCCGACCGGGTCGCTCTCCTTGTCGGTCGCGATCTTGTCCGCGCCGGCCTTGTCGCCCTTGGCGAGGGCGGCGGCGAGCTTCGCGGTGGCCTCCGCCTCCAGCTTGATCGGCTTGAAGACGGTCATGTACTGGTCGCCGGTGAGGATGGCCTTGAGGCCGTCGGCGGTGGCGTCCTGGCCGGTCACCGGGACCTTGCCGTTCAGCTGGTACTTCTTGAGCACGGTGATCACCGCGCCGGCGAGGCCGTCGTTGGCGGCGACCACACCGTCGACCTTGGTGCCGTTGGCGGTGAGGATGTTCTCGAAGGTCGAGCCGCCCTTCTGGTTGTCCCAGTTGTCGATCGGCTGGGACTGGACGAGCTTGAACGTGCCGTCCTCGTAGAGCGGCTTGAGCTTGTTCTCCTGGCCGTTGTGGAACAGCGTCGCGTTGTTGTCCGTCGGCGCGCCCTCGATCTCGATGATCTGCTGGCCCTTGGGCTTGTCCTTCAGGGCGTCGATCATGCCCTGGCCCTGCAGTTCGCCGACCTTCACGTTGTCGAAGGAGACGTAGTAGGAGGAGCTGCCGCCCAGGTTGAGGCGGTCGTAGTCGATGGTCGGGATGCCCTGGGCGTTGGCCTTCTGCGCGACCGTGCCGCCGACCTCGGAGTTGATCGAGGCGATGACCAGGACCTTGACGCCGTCGTTGATCATGCCGTCGGCCAGGGTGGAGAACTTCTGCACGTCACCCTGGGCGTTCTCGATGTGCGGTTCGAGTCCCTGGGCCTTCATGGCGGCCTCGATCATGGGCCGGTCGAAGCCCTCCCACCGCGCCGAGGAGGCGGTCTCCGGCAGGATCACGCCCACGGGGATGCCATCGGACGAGCCGCCGGTGGTGTCGGTGCCGCCACCCCCGGAGTTGTTGCCACTGTCCTGGTTGGCGCCGCACGCCGACATGGCCAGGGTCAGACCCATGCCCGCGGCGATGAGAGCAAGCCTTGTACTGCGCATTCAACGGTCCCTTCACGGTCGGTCCTGGCGGCTCGCGCCAACCCAAGCCGAAATGTTGCGGTGCACAACATATGCCTGGCGAGCCGGTGAGGGAACCCACACGCGGGTTCTGAACGACACAGTTTGGCAACGAAGCGGCCATTCGCTGGTCACACGAGCCGCACTCAGTTGATGGACACGAAGGGTAGCGGTGGTTGGTCTGGACCGCGAGAGTTCGCAAGTAGTTCACCGAATCGAGTCGCGTCTCGGCGACCCGTTCACCAGGGGGAACCGTCGCTCCACACGGGTTCACCCGGACCGGTCGCACCGCCTCCCACGAGCAGGAAAGCGGTTACCGAAAGTTGCGAAGACTGATCAACTGAGCGAGTGGTCCAGACCGCCCGTCACCAGCTGCGGATGGTGGCGATGCGCTCTTCCAACTGCTCCACAGTGGCCATGGCCGTCGGCGGGCCGGCGCACACGCGGCGCAGCTCGCTGTGGATCATGCCGTGGGGCTTGCCGGTGCGGTGGTGGTACATCGCCACCAGGGTGTTCAGCTCCTTGCGCAGGCCGGTCAACCGCTCGGCCACCGACTGCGGACGCGCGGGCGGCGGCGCCTCCTCGGCCGCCGAGGCCGCGCGCTTCGAGCGCTCGGCCAGCTGCTGGTCCTGGCGGGCCCGCAGCAGGGCCCGCACCTGGTCGGGCTCCAGCAGACCCGGCAACCCCAGGTACTCCTGCTCCTCCTCGGAACCCGCGAACGCCGCGGTCCCGAACGACGAGCCGTCGTAGATCACCTGGTCCAGCTCGGCCGACGCGGACAGCGCCGTGAACGCCTTCTCCTCCTCGCCCGGCTCGTCCTTCTGCCGGTTGGCGTCCGCGAGCAGCTCGTCGTCCCAGCCGTCCTTCTCGCGGTGCGGTTTGCCGAGCACGTGGTCGCGCTGCGCCTCCAGCTGGCTCGCCAGCTCCAGCAGCACCGGCACGCTCGGCAGGAACACACTCGCCGTCTCCCCCGGCCGCCGCGCACGCACGAACCGGCCGATGGCCTGGGCGAAGAACAGCGGGGTGGACGCGCTGGTCGCGTACACGCCGACCGCCAGGCGCGGCACGTCCACGCCCTCGGACACCATGCGGACCGCCACGAGCCACCGGTCGTCGGAAGCGGAGAACTCCGCGATCCGGCTCGACGCCTTGGGGTCGTCGGAGAGCACCACGACCGGCTCGCGGCCGGTGATCCGCTCGAGGATCTTCGCGTAGGCCTTCGCCGAGATGTGGTCGGACGCGATCACCAGGGCGCCGGCGTCCGGCACGCTCTGGCGCAGCTGCCCGAGCCGCAGGTCGGCGGCCCGCAGCACGGCCGGGATCCACTCGCCCTCCGGGTCCAGCGCCGTGCGCCAGGCCCGGGCGGTCTGCTCGGCCGTCATCGGCTCGCCGAGCCGCGCGGTGAACTCCTCGCCTGCGCTGGTCCGCCACGACGCCTCACCCGAGTACGCCAGGAAGATCACCGGCCGGACCACGCCGTCGGCCAGCGCGTCGGCGTAGCCGTAGGTGTGGTCGGCCTTGCTGCGCATGAACCCGCCGGTGTCCGGCTCGTAGACCACGAACGGGATCGGCGAGTCGTCGCTGCGGAACGGGGTGCCGGTCAGGCACAGCCGCCGCACGGCCGGGGTGAAGGCCTCGCGGATGCCGTCACCCCACGACTTCGCGTCGCCGCCGTGGTGGATCTCGTCGAGGATCACCAGGGTCTTGCGCTGCTCGGTGCGCACGCGGTGCAGCATCGGGTGCGCGGCGACCTGCGCGTAGGTGACCGCGACGCCCTGGAAGTCACTCGCCGTCTGTCCGGCGCCGTTGCGGAAGTTCGGGTCGATGGCGATGCCGGCCCGCTGCGCCGCCTCCGCCCACTGGTACTTCAGGTGCTCGGTCGGCGTCACGATCGTGACCCGCTCGACCACCCGGTCGGCGAGCAGCTCACTCGCCACCCGCAACCCGAACACGGTCTTGCCCGCGCCGGGCGTCGCGACCGCGAGGAAGTCCTGCGGCCTGTTGGTCAGGTACTTGGTGATCGCCCGCCGCTGCCACGCACGCAGCGGTCGGGAGCCCCCCGGCTGGACCGCCTGCTCTGTCCCCTGCACCGCCGTCATTCGTCCGGCAACTCCTCCCTGGACGCACTCCTGGCACAACGAAGCCCTCAGCGGGCGACGTTGAGGGCGACGACGACTCTACCCGTCCCGGTCGGGAACCACCCGATGCGACACCTGCATCACGAATCTCGGGGACTGCCGAGCCAACGACCTCCCGATAGACCATGCTTGGCCTTGAGATGAGTCCACAGCCGCAGAACCCGACGCGCAACGCGCAGCAGGCGACCAGCGCCCTGCCGCGTCGCGGCCCGCTGCGCCTGCTCAAGCGGACGTGGATCAAGGCGTGGGAGGGCAACCTGTTCTCCGAGGCCGCCGAGGCCGCGTTCTGGCAGGTGCTGTCGGTGCCGCCGCTGCTGCTGGGGCTGTTGGGCAGCCTCGGCTACGTCGCCCAGTGGTTCGGGCAGGACGTGATCGAGTCGGTGCACTCCTCGATCATCGAGTGGTCGCACACCGCGTTCAGCGGCAACGTGGTCGACGACATCATCGCGCCCACCGTGGACGACATCCTGCGCCACGGCCGCGGCGAGATCGTGACCGTCGGGTTCCTGATCTCCCTGTGGGGCGGCTCGTCGGCCATGTCGTCGTTCGTCGACGCGATCACCGTCGCGCACGACCAGTACGGGGTGCGCAACGAGGTGTGGCAGCGGATCTTCGCGCTGCTGCTCTACCTGGCCGCGCTGGTCCTGCTGGTCATCGGGCTGCCGATCCTCGCGCTGGGCCCGGACGTGCTGCCGAACCTGTTCCCGTCGACCTGGCGTCCCGAGATCAGATACTGGGTGGACACGTTCTACTACCCCGCGCTCGGGGTGATCATCGTGCTGGCGCTGGCCACGCTGTACAAGCTGGCGCTGCCGCGCAAGCTGCCGTGGCACCGCGGCCTGCCGGGCGCCGTGCTGGCGATGCTCGTGTTCCTGCTGACGAGCATGGGCCTGCGCCTGTACATCTCGTGGATCACCACGACCGGCTACACCTACGGCGCCCTGGCCACCCCGATCGCGTTCCTGCTGTTCGCGTTCTTCATCGGCCTGGCGATCGTCATCGGCGCGTACTTCAACGCGGCCATCCAGGAGATGTGGCCGGCCAGGATGACCAAGCGCCAACGCCGCCGCTGGCGCCGCCTCGAGATGACCAGGGCCGCGGGCTCCCGCGCCGAGGAGCCGCCGCCGGCGAAACAGGCCGCCCCCTCTCCTCCACCGAGCCCGAACGGCCAGGCGGAGGCGCCCCGCGAGGCGAGGCGCACCCCAGAGTCCTAGTCGAAGATCGCCCTCGGCTTCGCGACCTCGCGGAACCAGCCCTCGATCTGCTGCTCCCAGTTGGTGCGCCCCAACGCGGCGTACTCGACCACGAACGAGCCCAGCCGGGACTGCGCCCGCGACCCGAGCCCGCCGCCCTTGAGCACGCGGACCCGCTTCTGCACGTCCAGCACGACCTGCACGTCCCGCGGCCGGGCGAGGAAGGACACCGCGACCTCGTTGAACACGTTCGCGAACGCCTGCGACGGCGCGAAGTTGATCTCCTGGAAGAACGGCAGCTGCTGGTCGACCCCGTCGATGCGGTTCTTCACCAGGTTCGCGTTGCGGAACTGGAAGCCGATGCGGGTCATCGCGTCCAGGATCCGGTGCTGGGCGGGCACCGGCTCGATCGGGATGGCGTCGACGTCCTGCGGGTCGACGACCGTGCGGGCCAGGTTCAGGTTCGTCTGCAGGCCGATCGCCATGCCGGTCAGGTACTTGCCGAAGACCGTGGTCACCGGCGTCTCCCACGGCATCTGCACCTCGAACGGCACCTTGATCTGCGCGCCGGCCTTCACCAGCTCCTGGCCCGCCAGCTGCACGTTCTGGAAGGGCAGGTCCGTGGTCTCGCCTTCGGCGCCCTGCTCGACCCTGGCCAGCAGGGTCACCGCGAGCGAGTCAACCTCCTGGTCGACCTGCCCACCGACGAGGATCACCTCACCGTGCAGCGTCCCGCCGGGGCGGACGTGCCGGTCGAGGAGACGGGCGTCGACCGTCGCGCCGCCCTGGCCGAAGCTGGCCATCACCTTCTGGAACATGGGGCGCATCCTGCCAGCAGGTGAGCGGGCACCGTGTCATTTCGCGGAGCTTGCGGAGCGAATCATGGACACAGTCGTGCATCATTGCACCGTGAGTACCGAGACGCTGACCAAGCCGGATGCCGACACCCGAGACACAACGGGTGACGACACGCCGAAGATGTTCCACTACGTCCGCAAGGACAAGATCGCCGAGAGCGCGGTCACCGGCTCACTGGTCGTCGCGCTGTGCGGTGAGGTCTTCCCGGTGACCCGGTCACCGAAGCCCGGCTCGCCGGTGTGCCCGGAGTGCCAGCGGATCTTCAACAACCTGCCCCCGGGCGGAGACGACTGAGCGGAGCTTGCGGAGCGAGCATCGTTCCCGAAGAGGACTTCCGGCCGCCCTCACCTGCGTATCCTGAGCGGACCGCAGTGGGAGGGAGCACAGCAGTGGTGTGGCTGTTGGTGGTCGTGGTCGCCGTCGTCGTGCTGGTCGTCGGGGCCGTCATCGGGATGTACAACTCGCTTGTCCGCGCGCGGCACAACTACCAGAACGCCTACGCGCAGATCGACGTCCAGCTCACCCGCCGGCACGACCTCATACCGAACCTGGTGGAGACCGCCAAGGCCTACATGCGGCACGAGCAGAACACCCTCGCCGCCGTGACCAACGCCCGCGCGGCCGCCATCCAGGCCAGGCAGGGCGCGGCCCCCGGCAACGCGCCCGCCATGGCGGCGCTGGCCGGCGCGGAGAACGCGCTCACCGGCAGCATCGGGCAGTTCTTCCTGGTCAGCGAGAACTACCCCGAGCTCAAGGCCAGTGCGAACATGCGGCAGCTCGCCGAGGAGCTGACCTCGGCGGAGAACCGGGTCGCGTTCGCCCGCCAGGCCTACAACGACGCGGTCATGGTCTACCGCAACAAGCAGGACACCTTCCCGTCCAACCTGATCTCGAACATGTTCTCGTTCGGCCCGGCCGCCTACCTCGAGCTGGACGACCCGAACAAGCGGGCCGCGCCCCAGATCAGCATGGGCCGGGACGACCTGTGAACTTCTTCCAGCGGCAGCAGGACGTCCGCAAGCTGTCCCGCCGCCTCGTCGTGCTGTTCGTCATCGCCGTGATCGCGATCGTGGGGGTCGTCGACCTCATCGCGTTCTTCCTGCTGGGCCTTGGCGACCAGCCGGCGTCGGCGATGTTCGACGTGCTGATCATCGTCACCGGCGTGCTGATCCTCATCATCGGCGGTGCCTCGTTCTTCCGGACCCTCTCCCTGCGCAGCGGCGGTGGCGGCAAGGTCGCCCAGTCGCTCGGCGGGATCCACGTGCCGGAGAACACGCCGGACCCGCGGCTGCGGCGGCTGCGCAACATCGTCGAGGAGATGGCGATCGCCTCCGGCACGCCCGTGCCCGAGGTCTACGTCCTGCCGAACGAGAACGGCATCAACGCGTTCGCCGCCGGGTTCACCCCGGCCGACGCGGCGATCGCGGTCACCCACGGCGCGCTGGAGACGCTCAACCGCGACGAGCTGCAGGGCGTCATCGCGCACGAGTTCAGCCACGTCGTGAACGGCGACATGCGGCTCAACATCCGCCTGATGGGTGTCCTGTTCGGCCTGCTCGGCCTGGCCGTGGTCGGCCGGATCCTGGTGAGCACCCGCGGCGACCGCAACCCGCTGCCCCTGATCGGGCTCGTGCTGATCATCGTGGGCTACGTCGGCGTGTTCTTCGGCCGGCTGATCAAGGCGGCGGTGTCCCGGCAGCGCGAGTACCTGGCCGACGCGTCGGCCGTGCAGTACACCCGCCAGACCGCGGGTCTCGCCGGCGCGCTGAAGAAGATCGGCGGCCTGGAGACGGGTTCCCGGCTGCGGGACAAGCGGTCCGAGGACGTCAGCCACATGCTCTTCGGCGAAGGCTTCTCCCGGTTCACGTCCTGGTTCGCCACGCATCCGCCGCTGGAGCGCCGAATCCAGACGCTCGACCCGACGTTCAACCCGGCCGAGCTCGCCGCGCTGAGCGACCGGTGGCGCCAGCAGCCGCCGAACGGGCTGCTGGAGGACCACGCCATGGGCCTCACACCGCCCGGCGAGCTGCCGCCGCCGAACACGGCGGTGCCGGTGCTGCCGAGCCAGGTCATCCAGTCGATCGGCACGGCGGCCCCACCGCAGGCACAGCGCCGGGCGGGCACGATCCTCGACAACATCCCGGCGCCGTTCCTGGACCGCGCCCGCCACCCGGACGCCGTGCTGCCGCTGGTGTTCGGGCTGCTGATGGCCGGGGACCCGCAGGCCCGCGCGGCCCAGCACCAGATCATCGCCAGCCGGTTCGGCCCGGCCACCGCCAACGCCGCCGGGCAGGAGGCGCAGGCGCTGGCGTCGCTGCACCCGGTGCTCCGGCTGCCGCTCGCCGAGCTGGCCTTCCCGGTGCTGCGCCGCCGCCCGAAGCCGGAGCTGGACGCCCTGGTCGCCGGCATCCACGCCCTCACACAGGCCGACGGCCAGGTCGACCTGCACGAGTACTGCCTGTCCCGGCTGCTGTACCGCGAGCTGTACGAGTCGATGCACCGGACGGCTCCGGGGCGGGGCCGCCGCGCGCCGCGGGACGCCGTCACCCAGGCCGCCGCGACGCTGCTCTCGGTCCTCGCGGCCGCCGGTCAGCCCGACCGGGTCGCCGCCGAGGCCGCGTATCGTGCTGGGATGGCGGCGGTGGTGCCCGGCGCGGTGCCGCCGTACGCCCCGGTGCCGGCCGTGTCGCTGGAGGGCGTGTGGCCGGTGCTGGACGCGTTGGACGGGCCGGAGAAGGAGTTCCTCGTCGGCGGCATGGTGACCGTCATCGGGAACGACGGCGTGATGACCGTGGCGGAGGTCGAACTGCTGCGCACGGTGTGCGCGCTGCTGCACTGCCCGCTGCCGCCGTTGGCCGACACGACTCCGGAGCAGATCGCACAGTGATCGGGGAACAGATGCGGATCATCGACGAGGTCGCCGCCGCGCTGGCGGACGGCGGTCCGGTCGTGGCGCTGGAGAGCACGCTGCTCGCGCACGGCCTGCCGCCGGGCCGCAACCGCAAGGTGGCGACCGAGGTCGAGGACGCCGTGCGCGCGGCCGGCGCGGTACCGGCCACGATCGCCGTGCTGGACGGGCAGATCCGCGTCGGCCTCACCGATGCCGAGCTGGACCGCCTCTGCGCGGCGGACTCCGGTTTCGCGAAGCTGTCCGCCCGCGACCTGGGCCCGGCCATCGCCCTGTCCCGCGACGGCGCGACGACCATCGCCGGCACGGCGGTCATCGCGCACGCCGCCGGCATCCGGGTGTTCGGCACGGGTGGACTCGGCGGCGTACACCTGCCACCCCCGGGCGACCCGCTGTCCTGGGACGTCTCGGCGGACCTGGACGTGCTGTCGAGCACGCCGGTCACGGTCGTGTGCTCCGGCGTGAAGTCGGTGCTGGACATCGGCGCGACGATCGAGGTGCTGGAGACCAGGTCGGTGCCGGTGCTCGGCTACCGGACCGACTTCTTCCCGGCGTTCTACCGCAGGGAGTCCCGCTTCCCGCTGTCCTGGCGGGTGGACACCCCGGCGGACGTGGCGGCCGTGATCAGCGCACACCGCGCGCAGGGCCTCGGCTCCGGCGTCCTGCTGACCAACCCGATCCCGGCCGAGGCCGAGATGGCGCGCGAACTGCACGACCGCCTGCTGGCCGAGGGCATGGCGAAGGTGGCGGAGGGCAACGTCCGCGGCGGTGACGTGACCCCGGTGCTGCTGGAGCACTTCCACACGGCGAGCGACGGCGTCTCCCTCGACGCGAACGTCGCGCTCGTGCTGTCGAACGTGGCCCTGGCGGCCGAGGTGGCCGTCGCGCTCTGTACCAACTAGTATGTACAGTCGTGGACACCACGGAGCGCCTGATCGAGAGCACCCGCGAGCTGCTGTGGGAACGCGGTTACGTCGGCACCAGCCCCAAGGCGATACAGCAGCGCGCGGGTGCCGGCCAGGGCAGCATGTACCACCACTTCGCGGGCAAGCCCGACCTGGCACGCGCAGCCATCGACCGCACGGCGACGGAGATGCGCGCGACGGCCGAGGACGTGCTGTCCGGCCCGGGCACGCCACTGGAGCGCGTCACGGCGTACCTGCGGCGCGAGCGTGAGGTGCTGCGCGGCTGCCCCGTCGGCCGCCTGACACAGGACCCCGACGTGATGGCCGACGAGGCGCTCCGCGCCCCGGTAGCGGAGACTTTCATGTGGCTCCGCGACCGCCTGAAGACGCTGCTCGCCGAAGCCGGCCAACCCGACCCGACCGCCACGGCGGCAACGGTCGTGGCCGTGGTCCAGGGCGGCTACGTCCTGGCCAGGGCAGCCGGCGACACCACCCCGTTCACCGACGCGATCGAGGGCCTCATCGCCCTGCTGGGGACCTAGGCATGTATGCGGCGCAGTACGAGATCACCCTTCCCACCGACTACGACATGGGCATCATCCACAAGCGAGTAGCCGACTTCGGCCACCTGCTCGACGACCGAGAAGGCCTGGCACTCAAGGCATACCTGGTCGGCGAACACCAGTACGCCCCGTTCTACCTGTGGCACGACACCCGCGCGATGGCCCACTTCCTCTTCGGCGACGGCGGTTTCCAGAACATCGTCCGGGATTTCGGCCGCCCGGTCGTCCGCCACTGGACCGGTGTCGCGACCGTAACCGGCCCCGCCCGCAACACCGCCCCGGCGACGGCCTCGCGCCACATCACCCCCTTCGACGGCGACACCAACGCCGCACTCGAATCCCTGGAAACGTTGCACCACAACGAGAACGTCCACACAGCGGCGCTCGCCGTCGACCCGCACCACTGGGAGCTGGTCCAGTTCGTCCTGTGGCGCAACGAACCCGAGACACCCGGCACGCGCTACGAGGTCCGCCACCTCTCCACGCCCGAACTGGGCCTGCTCCCTACCGGCCGAAGCTGGTAGACACGGCGGAGATGTCGGCGAGCAACTCCGCCTTGCGCCCTCCGGCAGAAACGACGCCCGCACCCCGTTGGCCGCCAACGCCGCGACCTCCTCCGGACGCAGCCCCAACGTCGACGCCACCGCGAGGTACTCCCCCTCGAGCGTGGCCCCGAACATGGGCGGGTCGTCGGTGTTCAGCGTGACCACCACACCGTGGTCAAGCATGCGCCGCACCGGATGCGCCGCCATCGACGACACCTGCCGGGTCCGCACGTTGGACGTCGGACACACCTCGAGCGCGATGCCGTAGCCGCCCCTACTCAGCGTCCAATGCCGCGATCAGGTCGAGGTCGCGGACGCAGAACCCGTGGTGCTCGAAGGTCTCGTTGAGCACCGTGCCGAGGCACCGCCGCACCGAGCGGCCCCGCGCGTACGGCGGCCAGACATCGTCGTCGGGCACCGGCGCTCGCGCTGCGAGTTGCACGGCGGTGACCTCGTCGAGCCAGGCCTCGAGCTCGGCGGCCTGTGCGTCACGCACACTCACGATCTCGTCGAGGGCCGGATCGAGCGAGAGGTCAAGCCCGTGCGCTTCACGGTAGGGCTCGACGGTCGGTCCGATGCCCATCGGCGTGAACAGCTCCGTCGAGCCCAGGCAGCACCGGCGGAACCACGAGTCGTGGACGAAGACCAGGTGGCGCATCGTCTGCACCGCCGACCACTCGTCGTTCACGCTGCGACGCTCGATGCCGGGCGTACGGCGGATTCGCTCGATCGTGGCGGCCCAGCCAGCGTGGAGCTGACGCGCTGCCTCACGCAGATCGGCAGGGTCCTCGGAGCGGATCAGCACCCGCACCGGATGACGCCGGTCGAGCTCAGCCTCGACGTACTCGCTGACCTCGACACCGTTCACCACAAGGTTGGTGACGAGCCCGTCGATCACGGCATCCTGCATGACGACGCCGATCAGGCGTGCCCCGGTCAGATCGCACTCGCGGAACTCCACACCGTGCAGATCCTCGTCCGCATACCGCGCCATGGTCCGCATACTAAGGGCTGTCTCGTAACCTGCGGGACTACCGGCGCGCGGCCAGCACCCTGGCGGACACCGCCTCGGGCATCGCCCACCTGCACAACCTCGCCCTCACGGGCTGACCGCGAGTCGGTCAGTGGTCACTACCCAGAGCAGTCACGAGACACCCTTGAGCTCGGCCCGGTTCAGCTTCCGGCCATGGCGATGACCAGTTTGCCGCCCTTCGGGCGCTGCTCGCGCTCCAGCTCCGTCAGAGCGGGAATCGCCGCGGCCAACGGGACCGTACGGGCGATGGGCAGGCGCAGGGTCCGGGCCACCTCCTCCAGGTCGGCGATCACCGGCCGGCCCATCATCGCCCGGAACGGGCCGGGCAGCGCGCTTCTGATCATTTTAGCCGGGGTCGGGACGATGTCGACGATGGTTCCGCCGGGCTTGCACAGCGTTCGGGCCGCGGCGAAGGGAAGCATGCCGGGCGTGTCGAGGACGAGATCGAACCGTTCCGCGAGGGCGGCCGGGTCGAAGCCGAAACCCACGCACGGGTCGACGCCGAGCTCGCGGGCCTCGTCCGTCGCGGGGTTGCGGCAGCTGCCGGCGACCGAGGCTCCCCGCGCCCGGGCGAACTGGGTGGCGGCCCGGCCCACCCCGCCCAGGCACCCGTTGACGAAGACCGCCTGCCCGGGCCGGATTTCCGCCGTGGCCTGGTAGGCGGTCACGCCCACGGTCGGCAGGGCGGCGGCCTGCTCGTACGAAAGGCCCACCGGTTTGAGCACGACCGCCTTCTCCGGGGCCGTCACCATCTCGGCGAACGCCCCCGCCTGCCGGAACCGAGCCGCGCCGAGTACCGCGTCGCCGGCCTTCAGGCGGGTGACGCCGGCGCCGACCGCCTCGACAACTCCGGCGAAGTCGTGCCCCATCGCCCGGGGAAATGAGCGGCCGGTCATCAGCTTCATCTCGCCGTTGCGCATCTTCCAGTCCAACGGGTTGGAAGCCGCCGCTCGGACGCGGACGAGGACCTCACCCGGACCCGGGTGTGGTGGCTCGAACTCTGCGAGCCGCATCACCTCCGGGCCGCCGTAGCGGTCGTACTGAACGCGCTTCACGAGGCGTATTCGTTCGAGATCTCGGTGGCGTAGTTCTTCCAGAGCGGTTTCATGGTCTCGGCGTTGACCGGCTGCCCAGAATCGATCATGGCCTTGAAGTCACGGAAGTACTGCACATACAGGTCCGGCGTGAAGGTGTTCAGCATGACCGCGTTCTCGTCGCCGACGTTGGCGAACGTGTGCGGCGCCCCGGTCGGCACGATGACCCAGGTGCCCGGCCCGGCGTCGTAGTGGTCCTCACCGACGGTGAACCGGAAAGTTCCCGCCAGCACGTAGAAGCCCTCGTCATGCTGGGCGTGGCGATGCTGCAACGGGCTCGGGGTGCCTGGCGGAATGGTGACCTCGGCGAACCCCAGCCGGTGGTCGGTGTGCTCGCCGTTCTCCAGGATGCGGATCTGCTGTGCCCCGCTGCCGAGGATCTCGCCCTCACCGGGGCGGACGATGTTTACCTTCGCCACGACTTCTCCTATTGCTCTTGCGTGCCTTGGTCACCACCATCCTTTCCCGGGCCGGCTGTGCGCGTCTTGGTCGTCTGTGCACGGTTGCTGGTTACCAGTGCGCGGGCGTTGTAGCCGTACGTCGCCTTGAAGAGCTTGCTGAAATGGGTGGGATCGGAAAATCCCCACCGGGCGGCCACGGCGGTGACAGTACGCCCGCTTCCGGTCAGCTCGGCTCGGCAGCGCTCCAGGCGGCGACGGCGGATCAGGGCCGCGACGGTGAGCGGCTGGTCCTCGAACAGCTTGTGCAGCCGGCGTACGGAAATGTGGTGGGCGGCGGCGATGCCGGGCGGGGACAGATCGGGATCGGCCAGCCGGGCCTCGATGTAGCCGGTGATCCGGTCCCGCAGCCACTCGTCCGGGGCCGGTTGTTCGTCGCCGAGCCGGGCCTCCAGTGCGACCGCGATCAGCTCGACGACGGCCGCCGCCGACCGCAGCGCCTCCGCCTCGCGGAACTCGGTCGCCGACCGCGCCGACTCCCGAGCCAGCACGGAGACGAGAGCGCCCGGGCCGTGGCTGCCGTCGATGCGCACGCCGATGAGCCGGTCGATCTGCGCGGGCCGGATCCGCAGCTCCCGGCGCGGAACCAGGATGGTGACGTGCGCCGCGGCGGTGCTCTCGAACCGGAGCGTACGCGTGGGATCGAGCAGCACCAGATCGGTCGGCCCGAGTTCGGCGTCGCCGCGCCCTTGCTCGATCCGCGTCCGGCCCCAGGTCATCACCTTGACCGCCAGGTTCTCGCCGTCGGAGGCGTCGCGCTCCCGCCCGATGCAGGCGCTCTCTGGCGTGTCGAGGGAGACCAGCCGCAGCGGCCCGAGGTCGCAGGTGGCGATCCGGCCCCGGAAGTTGGCCCCGGCCAGCTTGTTGACCAGCGGCGGAAACCCGCTGGCGGCCAGCTCGTCCTGGAACGTCTCAAGGTTGCCGATCACCGGTCAACGATAACGCCGACACTTCCGGTGGGACACGGTGTTCGGCGGGCCTTACAGCGGCGGTGGACGGCTCGGTCGCGCCGGCGACCGATGGCCGAACGGTGAGCGCACCACCGATATCGGAACTAGTGCGCCGGACCGGGACCAGTAGCGGGCCGAGGGTGTCGATCACGCGATGGGCGGCGGAGTGCGAGACGCCGAACAACAGTCCGATCTGGCGCATCGTAGGTCCAAGCACCGACAAGCCAGCCTCCCCGACTTGATGGGCCCTCTCCGAATGGACCAAGACCGTCACCGCCCCGCACTGGTGCGCGGACCCGCGGGCCAGCGCCGACCGACTCACGCCGTGGAGCAGACCTGAAGGTGGGCCTGGAGTCCCTGACGGGACAGGTCAGTGGGTTAGCCCACGCCCCACGAGACCAGCCAACACCGCAGCCCTTCAAGCAAGCAAACCAACCCACCCCCTTTTGCCAAACCACCTCCCGGCCCCGGCCCCCGCTCCCGCTCCCGCTCCCGCTCCCGCTCCCGGCTCCCGCTCCCGGCTCCCGCTCCCGGCCCCGGCCCCCGCTCCCGGCCCCGGCCCCGGCCCCACCCGAAACCCCCACCAACTACACGCGACAGCTGATCTCCATCCCATCCTCCACAGGAAAAGCAACGCTGACATACCCATGAGCCGGATCCCGCACAAACTCGAGATACTCACCCAGATCCGGCAAGGCAATGTCGTCAGCCACCACCAACGCACCGGACACCAACCGAGGCTCGAGCAGCCGAAGCACCGGCAGGCATAACTGCTTCCACCCATCCAGCAACACAAACCCAACCGGCCCAGCCACACCACCCAACGTCTCCAACGCGTCACCGGACAGGATCGTCACCCGGTCCCCAAGCCCCGCCTCATCCACATTGGACTGCGCAGCGGCGACCTTGACCGCACTCAGCTCAGTGGTGAACAGATGCCCGACCCCGTTGTCCGCCAACGCGGCCGCCAGATACAGCGTCGAGATCCCGTACGAGGTGCCGAACTCGACCACGGTGTCCGGCCGGATCGCCCGCACGAGTGAGTACAACAGCTCACCACCCGTCGCGGAGATCGGCATGTAGACGTCGGCGAGCACGTCGGCGGCCTCCCGGGCCGTCGCACCGGCAGGGAACTCCACCTGAGGATCGTCACTGGAAGCGGCCTTGAACAGCCGGTCGAGCACGTTACGGACTGGAGGCGATTGCAGAGTTGTCATGGGAGCTAGATTAGACGCTACGTTGCGTCTTGTCTAGTCGGGGCTACTCTCTGGCGTATGCGGCACACCGGCAACCGGTACGGGCGCAGCGAGGCGGCCCGCGAGGCCGTACTCGAGGCCGCCGACGATCTCCTGGTCGAGCGCGGGTTCGGCGGCGTGACGATCGAGGGCATCGCCGCGCGGGCCGGTGTCGCCAAGCAGACGATCTACCGCTGGTGGCCGTCGAAGGTGGACATCCTGCTGGAGGCGTTCGCCGACGACATGGAAGAGAGCCTGTTCCCGCCGGACCACGGCAACGTCGGCGACGATCTACGCGCCCACCTCCACCGGCTGGCCTTGTTCCTCACCGAGTCCGACGAGGGCGAGGTGTTCCGCGCGCTCACCGGCCAGGCCCAACACGACCCCGTGCTGGCCACCCGCCTGCGCAACGACTACCTCAGCCGGCAACGCGAGCGCGACCGCGTCCCCCTCCAGCGGGCCGTCGACCGCGGCGAGCTACCCGCCGACCTGGACCTCGACCTCGCGGTGGACCAGCTCGTCGGCCCGATCTACTACCGCGTGCTCGTCACCGGCGAACCCGTGCCGCGCGAGTTCACCGATCAGCTGGTGCGGCGGTTCCTGCGGAGCTAGCACCTTTGTACAGGCGGGCCACGACATCCTCGATCTCCGGCTCCTGCACGGAGAGGTCCCGCAGCGGCACGGCCTGCGCGAGCCGCGCCACGACCTCGCCCGCCGTCGCGCCCTCCAGCGTCAGCGTGACCCGGAACCCGTCCGCCTCAACGCTTTCCACCGCGGCGCCGGGCAGTTCCAGGCCGGGCCACGCCGCGTCCAGGTCCGCCACCACGCGCCTCTTCGAGCGGTACGCCGCGTGCAGTTCGTCCAGTGTCCCGTCGTGCACGATGCGCCCGTGGTCGATCACCACCAGCCGGCGGCACAGTTTCTCGATGTCGGCGAGGTCGTGCGTGGTCAGCACGACCGTCGTGTCACCACGGGTGGCCACCTCCGCGAGGAAGCTCCGCACCGCCTGCTTGCTGAGCACGTCGAGCCCGATCGTCGGCTCGTCCAGGAACAACACGGACGGCCCGTGCAGCAGCGCGGCCGTCAGCTCACCCCGCATCCGTTGCCCCAGCGAGAGTTGCCGGACGGGCGTGTCCATGAAGGAGTCGAGGTCGAGCAGCGCGCGACAGTACGTCAACCGTGCGGCGTGGTCGGCGGCCGGCACGCGATAAACGTGCCGCAGCAAGGAGAACGACTCCGCCAGCGGCAGGTCCCACCACAGCTGGGACCGCTGCCCGAACACCACGCCGATGCGACGCGCCAGCTGGGCCCGCTGCGGCACCGGCGTCAGCCCGCACACCGACACCGTGCCGCCGGACGGGGTGAGCACGCCGGTCAGCATCTTCAGCGTGGTCGACTTGCCGGCGCCGTTCGGTCCGATGTAGCCGAGCATCTCGCCCTCGGCGACCGACAGTGACACACCGTCCACCGCGGACACGACAGTGGCGGTCCTGCGGAACCGGCCGACCTTCTTCCGCACGGTGAAGTCCTTGCGCAGCAACGAGGTTTGGATGATCACGACCCAGTACTCCGATAGTGACGGACACCCGACCGCCAGAACAACCCGGCGAGCGTGGCGACGATCAGTGAGGTGAGCGGCGAGCACCAGCGCAGCCAGTCGAGGGTCCCCAGTGGATCCGACTTGCCGAGCATGGCGAGCGCCGGCAGGTACGAGACGAACGCGAACCCCAGCCCGTAGGCGAAGACCCGCCGGAACAGACCGCCGAACACGGTCATCGGGTAGGCGGCGACGTCCTTGCCGCCGTAAGTGAAGGCGTTGGAGATCTCCCCGGAGTCGATCCACCAGAACGCGACGGTGGCGCCGGCCACGAAGATCGCGGCGAAGAACACGGCTCCGGCGAGCGGCGCCAGCACCACGAGCAGCGCGACCGGCGCGGACCACTGGACGGGCGCGACCGCCAGTGCCACCACGTAGATCGCCGTGCCCTGCACGACCCGGCCGACCCGCCGCGGCGCGAAGTCCATCGCCACCAGCTGTCCGAGCGCCGACAGCGGCCGCAGGAGCACCGCGTCGAACAGCCCGGAACGCACGTAGAACCGCAGCTTCTCGGTGTTGCCGACGACCAGGTCCGCGATGGGGAAGGAGATCGCGGCGATGCCGACCATCAGCAGCACGTCCTTGCCGCCGAAGCCGCCGAGGTTGTCGTTGACCGCGAACAGCACCCACAGCGTGACGAGGTCGAGCGAGGTCAGCACGGTCGAGAACCCGAGGTCGAGCGCGAACGAGAGGCGGTACTGCGTCTGGCTGCGCACCTGCGCGGCCAGCAGGCGGAAGTAGGCGTTAGCCACCCTGCAACACCAGCCTTCGCAGCGCCCGCCGCTGCACCACCCGGCCGACCCCGACCGCCACCACCAGCCAGGTCACCTGACCGGCGATCAGCACCAGCCCGTGCCCGGTGCCGCCGCGTTCGACGAGGACGTCCAGCGGCGCCTGCATGAGCGCGGGGAACGGCGTGCCCACCCAGAGGACCGTCACGACCCAGTCCGGCAGCACCGGCAGCGGGAAGTACAGCCCGCTGCCGACCCCGGACGCGACCACCCACACCATCAGCGCGCCGCGGATGTCGAGCAGCCAGAACGAGGTCAGCGCCACGAGGTACCGGCACGCCGAGCACACCAGGACGCCGGCCGCCGTGGACACCAGGAACAGCACGTACGTCCAGGCGTGCGTGGGGAAGTAGAAGTCGAAGAACAGCAGCCCGGCCACGACCGGGACGACGAACCTGGTGAGCATGGCGTGCGCGGCGCGGCCGGTGTCCGCGGCGAGGAAGCCGGCCATCAGGTCGACCGGCCGCAGCAGGTCGGACACCACCTGGCCGGTCCGCACGCGTTCCGGCAGCTCCTGCTGGCCCCAGTAGTTGACGACCGCGAACAGCCCCTGCCCGACCCAGACGAACGTGACCAGCTGGGCGGACGTGTAGCCGGCCGCCTGCCCGGTCGCGGCCGCCACCGAGAGCAGGACGTAGCAGCGCATGAAGCCGAAGACGGTGTTGGTGAACGCGCCGGCGAGGGTGGCCTGCCGATAGGTCACGTAGCGGCGGAACTCGGCGCCGGCCAGCGCGGCGAGCACCCGGACGGCGCTGGTCGAGACCACGCCGATTAGCCTCCGATCCTCGTGAGCATGGTCATTGTCGTGGGCGACGTCGCGTTGGACGTGGTCGCCACTCATTCCGGTTCGGTCGTGCACGGCGGTGACGTCCGAGCGAGCATCGCACTCACGATGGGCGGGGCCGGCGCGAACACCGCGGCGTGGCTCGCGCACAGCGGTGTGGAGACGGTTCTGGTGGCACGGGTAGGCGACGACGTTGCGGGGCGTCGGGCATCCGAGGAGCTAACCACGGCAGGGGTGCGGTGCGCATTCACAATTGACGCGACCGCCGCGACCTGCTGCGTCGTGGTCCTGGTGGACGGCGACGGGCAGCGCAGCATGCTGCCGGACCGCGGCGCCGGCAAGAACCTGTCGACGGCCGACCTGGACCCGGCCCTGCTGGCGGACGCCGCCCACCTGCACCTGTCCGGCTACCTGCTCCTCGACGAGGAGACGCGGGAAGCGGGCCTGGCGATGCTGGCGCTCGCCAGGGACGCCGGTCTGACCACGTCCGTCGACCCGCAGGCGGCGGCGCTGATCGGCGACGCGGCGAGGTTCGTCGAGGACGTGCGGGGCGTGGACGTGCTGCTGCCGAACCTGGACGAGCTGGTCACGCTGACCGGTTCCCGCGACCCGCGCAGCGCGTCCGACCTGCTGGACGTGGTCGGCACGGTCGTGGTCACCACCGGCCGCGACGGGGCGACCTGGGTGGCCCCGGACGGGGTCGTGTCGGTGCCGTCCGCGCCCGGCGAGTGCGTCGACTCGACGGGTGCCGGCGACGCGTTCGACGCGGGCCTGCTGGCGGCACTGCTGGCCGGCAAGTCGCCGGAGGACTGCCTGCTGGCGGGCGTCCGCCTCGGCGCGCAGGCCGTCGGACAGGTGGGGGCGCAGCCTAGCCGTCGATGACGGTGTGCTGCCCGCCCTCGATCACCCGGGGAGTGCGCTCGTACCGGTTGACCTGCTCCGCCTTCCGCGGCGGCCGGTCGTTGGCGATGAGCACGGCGATCCACGGCAGCGGGATGGAGAGCACCACGAACCCGAGGGCGAGCCACCAGGTTGTGTGGAAGATGCCGGCGAGCACCAGGCAGGGCAGCCGTAACAGCATCATGGTCAGGTACTTGCGCTTGCGCGCGGCGTACTCCTCTTCGTACGACGGCGCGGCCTCGGTGATGAGAACCGGGGTGTCGTCCCTCTCGGACTTCACGACACCACCTCCAGACCTACTCATGGTCCCACTTCCGTGGGGGTGTTGGGCCATCCGGGTACAAGTAATGTGGCCGGCCGGGGTGGAGCCGGTATGAAGGTCTCATGACATTGAGCGGGTTCCTCCCCGACCTGGATCACGTCCAGCGCCTGAGCCCGCTGGAACGGCTGCGTCACACCCTCACCGAAGCCAACCTGTCCCGACACTGGGGCGACGAACCGTCGCGAGTACTGGACGTGGCGGGCGGCGAGGGCGTGACAGCCGTCCGACTCGCGTCGCAGGGCCACGAGGTCACCCTCCTGGACCCCGCCGGCGCGATGCTGAGCAACGCGATCATGGCGGCCGAGGCCCACGGGGTGGCCGACCGCCTGCACGTGGTCCAGGCGGGCGCCCAGGACGCCCCCGAGGTGTTCGCCGAGCACGAGTTCGACCTCGTCCTGTGTCACAACCTCCTGCACTACGTGGAGTCGGCGGAGGAGCGGGCGCAGGTCCTGGAGGCGCTCATGGCCCCGCTGCGGCCGGGCGGCCTGCTGTCGGTGCTGGGCCCCAACGCCACCTTCGACCCCCTGCAGGCGGCCGTCCGCGACCGGGCCCCGGACCTGGCCCTGGCCGAGCTGGACGCCGCCGAGTCCGAGTGGTCCGACCCCTGCACGGTGGGCGAGATCGTGGCGACCCTCGCGGGGCTGGGCGTGGACGAGGTGGTCCGCTACGGCGTGCGCTGCGTGAGCGACCTGGTCACGGACGAGGACACCGAGGACCCGGTGTTCCTGGCCGACCTGGAGCGGCTCGAGCTGGCCCTGTCCGACCGCATGCCCCACCTCCTGACGGCCCGCTTCTACCACCTGATCGCCCGCCGCTGAGAGCGCTTTGACACCATCGCCACCGTGCGTGCGGTGGTGGCGAGGGTCCTGTCGGCGAGTGTGACCGTCGACGGCTCGGCCGTCGGCATGATCGACGAGCCCGGCCTGCTCGTCCTCCTGGGCGTCGCCACCGACGACACGGTGGCCACAGTCGACACGATGGCCCGCAAACTGCACGAACTGCGCGTTCTGCGCGACGAGCAGTCCTGCGCCACGACGAACGCTCCTCTACTCATCGTGAGCCAGTTCACTCTCTACGGGGACACCCGAAAGGGTCGCCGTCCATCGTGGACAGCCGCCGCGCGACCCGAGGTCGCCGAGCCACTCGTCGACGCCGTCGTCGCCGCGCTCCGCGCCAGGGGGGCGCGCGTGGAGACAGGACGTTTCGGTGCGGCCATGACGGTTACTTCCGAGAACGACGGTCCCTTCACCGTCATCGTCGAGATCTGAGGTCGTCAACTCTCAGGAAAACCTCAGGCATGGTTGAACAACCGGTGTGGTGAGGGCGACGTCTTGATAGATGGGAACTCGGGAACGATTCGAGACCCACCCGCGTTTTCCAGAGTGTCCAGCCAACGAGCGCAGATCACCGACAGGCGGTCGATCGACGGCTCACCGGACAGACGGCCGGTGTGTGACACAGGACACACCAGCCCGCGACAAGGGGGAGGGAGAGCATGACGGTCCCACAGCAACGCGAGCCGGAGCCCAGTGAGATCGACCTCGACGCCCAGGGCCCCGCGGCCGATCTCGTCCGCGTGTACCTGAACGGCATCGGCCGGACCGCACTGTTGACCGCGGCCCAGGAGGTCGAGCTCGCGAAGCGCATCGAGGCGGGCGTGTTCGCGCAGCACATGCTCGACACCGCGGAGGATCTCGACCGTACCCGCGGCGGCGAGCTGCGGCAGCTCGTGGCGGACGGCCACATGGCGAAGAACCACCTGCTGGAGGCCAACCTCCGGCTGGTCGTCTCGCTGGCCAAGCGCTACACCGGGCGCGGCATGCCCCTGCTGGACCTGATCCAGGAGGGCAACCTCGGCCTGATCCGCGCGGTCGAGAAGTTCGACTACACCAAGGGTTTCAAGTTCTCCACGTACGCGACGTGGTGGATCCGCCAGGCCATCACGCGCGGCATGGCCGACCAGGGCCGGACGATCCGCCTTCCCGTCCACCTGGTGGAGCAGGTCAACAAGCTGGCCCGCATCAAGCGCGACCTGCACCAGCAGCTCGGCCGTGAGGCCACCCACGACGAGCTGGCGAAGGAAGTGGGCCTGACCCCGGAGAAGGTCGCCGACCTGCTGGACCACGCCCGCGACCCGGTCAGCCTCGACATGCCCGTCGGCTCCGAGGAGGACGCCCCGCTCGGCGACTTCATCGAGGACGGCGAGGCCACCGACGCCGAGAGCGCGGTCATCTCCGGTCTTCTTCACGACGACCTGCGCCGCGTCCTCGCCACGCTGGACGAGCGCGAGCAGTCGGTGATCCGCCTCCGCTACGGCCTCGACGACGGCCAGCCCCACACGCTCGACCAGATCGGCAAGCGTTTCGGCCTCTCCCGCGAGCGCGTCCGCCAGATCGAGCGCGAGGTCATGGCCAAGCTCCGGCAGGGGGAACGGGCCGAGAAGCTGCGCGCCTACGCGAGCTGACGCAACCATTCCCGCATCGACGTACGTCCACCATGCAGGAGCCCATTGACACGGGATCCGCTCTGGAGCACGGTCTAGGCAACCAGGACTACGCGATGCGGGGTGCGTATGCACTATCCGTGATCGCTCTCCACGGAAGGTCAGGACGGCCGGGGGCCGCCCTGGCCTTCCGGCTTTTTCTGATGAACGCGACCAACGCCACAGGTTGCGCTCAGTCAGTCACCCAGCCGCTGCGGTAATTTCGGGGAATCCCACCACGCGACACAGGAGTCCCCAAGGTGACCGCGACCTTCACCTACACCGAAGCCCTTCCCCTCGCCCCCGACAACCACACCGAGTACCGGCTGGTCACCCCGGACGGTGTACGGCTCGTCGAGGCGGCGGGCCGGCAGTTCCTCGAGGTCGAGCCGCAGGCGCTCACCACGCTCGCCAAAGAGGCGATCCGCGACATCCAGCACCTCCTGCGCCCGTCCCACCTCGCCCAGCTCCGCGCGATCGTCGACGACCCCGAGGCCAGCCCCAACGACCGGTTCGTCGCCATGGACCTGCTCCGCAACGCGTGTATCTCCGCGGGTGGCGTGCTCCCCATGTGCCAGGACACCGGCACCGCCATCGTCATCGGCAAGCGCACCGAGAACGTGCTGACCGGCGGTCAGGACGAGGCCGCGCTCAGCAGGGGCGTCTTCGAGGCCTACCAGGAGTTGAACCTGCGTTACTCGCAGTTGGCGCCGCTGAACTTCTGGGAGGAGCGCAACACCGGCACCAACCTCCCCGCCCAGCTGGAGCTGTACCACAAGGACGGGGACAAGCCCGAGTACGAGTTCCTGTTCATGGCCAAGGGTGGCGGCAGCGCCAACAAGACGTTCCTCTACCAGGAGACCAAGGCGCTGCTGAACCCCAAACGCCTCGCCAGGTTCCTCGACGAGAAGCTCCGCAGCCTGGGCACCGCCGCGTGCCCGCCCTACCACCTGGCGATCGTCGTCGGGGGCACGTCGGCCGAGTACAACCTCAAGGTCGCCAAGCTCGCGTCTGCCCGCTACCTCGACAACCTCCCGCAGGAGGGCTCGCCGCTCGGCCACGGCTTCCGCGACGTCGACCTCGAGCAGCAGGTCCTTGAGATGACCCGCCAGTTCGGCATCGGCGCGCAGTTCGGCGGCAAGTACTTCTGCCACGACGTCCGCGTCATCCGGCTACCGCGCCACGGCGCGTCCTGCCCCGTCGGCATCGCCGTCTCCTGCTCGGCCGACCGCCAGGCCAAGGCCAGGATCACCGCCGACGGCGTGTTCATCGAGCAGCTGGAACGCGACCCCGCGCACTACCTGCCGGACGTCACCGGGGACGAGCTGACCGACGAGGTCGTGCGGATCGACCTCACCCGCCCCATGGCGGAGATCCGGGAGACCCTGTCGAAGCTGCCGGTCAAGACACGCCTGTCGCTGACCGGCCCGCTGGTCGTCGCCCGCGACATCGCGCACGCGAAGATCAAGGAACGCCTCGACGCCGGCGAGCCCATGCCGCAGTACCTGCGTGACCACCCCGTTTACTACGCGGGCCCGGCGAAGACCCCGGAGGGCTACGCGTCGGGGTCGTTCGGGCCGACCACGGCGGGACGCATGGACTCCTACGTCGAGCAGTTCCAGGCAGCCGGCGGCTCGCTGGTGATGTTGGCCAAGGGGAACCGGTCGCGGCAGGTCACCGACGCGTGCCAGGCCCACGGCGGCTTCTACCTGGGCTCCATCGGCGGTCCCGCGGCCCGGCTGGCGCAGGACTGCATCAAGAAGGTCGACGTCCTGGAGTACCCCGAGCTGGGCATGGAAGCCGTGTGGAAGATCGAGGTCGAGGACTTCCCGGCGTTCATCGTGGTCGACGACAAGGGCAACGACTTCTTCGCCGGCACCTCGCAGCCGACGCTGCAGATCGCGTTCCGGCGTTAGCTCCCCGTGGACAGGATGATCTTCCGGTCCTGCAGCGGCGTGTCGAGGGTGACCGTCACCGGCGTCGGCGTCATCACCATGGCGCAGACGCCGTCGTCGGGCCGGCCACCCTGGGGCGTGTCGAGCGGCCGCACGAGGATCTTCACGGTGTCGGAGGCCTGCTCGGCGACCGTGGCCTGGACACCGGTGCAGCTACTGCTGGCAGACCCGAAAAACTGCAGTGAGAAGCCCCCGTCGTACACCCACACCTTGTTGCCGTACTCGATGTAGGTGGGCAGTGCCGATGCGTCGACCTGCGCGGCGGGCACCTCGGTCACCCCGTCCGGCACCACAGGCCCGTCGGGCCCGATGGTCACCGGCGGCTGCCCACCGGACGGCTGCCGCGGCTTCTCCCCGACGGGCGGCGTCGGCTCAGCCACGTCGGACGGCGGCTCAGGCGGCTTCTCCGTGGACTGGCTCGTCGCGCCAGCCTGGTCAGACGCGGCGGGCGTGGCCTGCTCCCCACACGCGGCAAGCACACCGAGCGCGACCACGGCGACGGTGGTGATGAGAAATGCCCTCATACCGAAGAGACGGTAACGACCAGGAGCGGGGTTGCATCGCCCGCCCACCGTCAACCCCCCAACCAAGCGAACCCCGAGCGAAAGTCCCTCTCGCGCGCCCCGGGGGTCCCCCGATTTCCACGCTACCGGCGCCCACCGACACCTTCGGCCCCCACACGCCCCCTATCCACACCCCAACCGAGCGAAGCCCGAGCGAAAGTCCCTCTCATGCGCCCGGGGGTCCCCCGATTTCCACGCTATCAGCGAGGACCGACAATCCGGGGCGCACAAGGAGGTGCCCGGTCGCAGCGGGGGCAGTGCGACCGGGCACCAGGGACATCAGCTCGTGCGCTGCTCCGTCTTCAGCACCACCGTGCGTGAGCCGAGCGGCGCGTCCAGCTCGGCGGTGATCTTCGGGTAGCGCAGATCCATCGTGCACATCTTCGGCGTGGCCGGCACGGTCTCGATCATCAGGACCACGACCTGCGTGTCCGTCTGCTGCGGCACCTCGACGCTCGCCCGGCCGCAGCCGCCCTCCTGGGCGACCACGCCGACGGTGTTGCCGTCGTCCTCGGTCCACACCAGCACCGGGTAGCCCTCCGGCAGTGCCGCCGTGTCCAGCTGCTGCTGCGCGACCGGCGTCCCCCCGGCCGGCGGGGTCCTCGCCGGCTGGCGGTCGGGAGTCGTCGTCGTCTCCGAGGTCGCCGTCGGCCGCTCGGTGCGTGCTTCCTGGCTCTCCTGCGGGTTGGCGCAAGCGCTCGCGAGCAACAGCAGGACGCCAGCGCCAACAACGGTTCCTAGGCGTTTCATGTGCCGAGGACGTGGCCGGACGCCCGGCGGGTTGCACACGGGTGCACAAACCCTACTTTCGTATGGTCTCCAGCGAGCGCAACCGCCGCGGACCGCTGTCCTGCTGTGACGGGGGCGGGCCGACCTTCACCCTCGCGCCGACGGCCCGCGCGCCGGTCGGACCAGCCAGGATCGGCTCCAGCGCGAGCCAGCGGACCTGCGGCACGTCCTCGGCGAGTGCCGCCACCCGCAGCACCAGGTCGGTCAGCGCGGCCAGGTCGGCGGGCTCGCTGCCGCGGTAGCCGGTGAGCAGCGGCGCGGCCTTCGGCGCACGGACGAGCGACGCCGCGTCCGCGTCGGTCAGCGGCACCGCCCGGTACGCGCGGTCGCCGAGCAGGTCGCTGACCACACCGGACAGTCCGAACGAGACGAGCGTGCCGAACGACGGGTCGTCCTGCAGCGCGATCGAGCAGCCGATCCCCTTGGGGGCCATGCGTTGCACGTACGTGTTCGCCACGTCGGACAGCTCCGCGAGGTCCGTGTACGCCGCGCGTACCGCCTCGGCCGTGGCCAGGTCGAGCCGCACGCCCTCGAGGTCCGGGCGCCGCCACCACCGCTCGCCGGTCGCCTTCACCGCGACGGGGTAGCCGAGCTCCTCGGCCGCGGCGACCGCGCCGTCCGCCGACGTGACCGCCCGGTGCGGCACGATCTCGATGCCGTAGCAGGAAAGCAGCCGCACGGCGTCCTCGTCGGACAGTTCGACGATCCCGTCGGCCACCGTGGCGCTGACGAGTGCTCTGGCCGCGTCCGCGTCCACGCCGTCGGGGCGGGTCGGATGTCCCTGCGGCGCGGATCGCCAGGCCGCGTACCGAGTCGCGCGGGCCAGCGCCAGGACCGCACGTTCGGGGCTCGGGTAGGACGGGATCGAGCCACGCGCCGGCGAGCCGTCCGGCCCCGGCACCGCCAGCTCGGCCGGGATCCCTTCCGTGGCAAGGAAAGTGGACACGATGGGTTTGTCGCCCTCCGCCGCCTCGCGCAGCGCACGGGCGTAGGCCGCGCCCGGGATCGACAGCGGCGGCACGAAGACCACGACGAGCGCGTCGACGTCGTCGCGGCGCAGTTCGGCACGCACTGCGTCGGACAGCGCGTCCGGGGCCGCGGACGCGCCGACGTCCACCGGGCTGCCCGCGAGCTCCAGTCCCTGGGCGAGCGCGGCGTCCGCGGCGAGCACGCCGATGGCCGACGAGTTCCCGACGACCGCGACCCGGCCCCCCTTCGGCAGCGGCTGGTGGGCCAGCAGGAGCGCGGTGTCGAAGAGCTGCGCGATCGACTCGACGCGGATCACGCCGGCCTGCTCGAACAGGGCCTGCACGCTCTCCTCGTCGACCTGGACCGAGGTCGCGGCGAGTGCCGGCAGCACCGCGTTGCGCCCGGACTTGACCGCCACGATCGGCTTGACGCGGCCGAGCCGCCGCGCGACCCGGGCGAACTTGCGGGGGTTGCCGAACGACTCGAGGTACAGCAGCACGACGTCGGTCGCGGGGTCGGTCTCCCAGTACTGCAGCAGGTCGTTGCCGGAGACGTCCGCGCGGTTGCCGGCGGACACGAACGTCGACAGCCCCAGGCCCCGCGCCTTGGCGTCGGCGAGGATGGCGGTGCCGAGCGCCCCGGACTGGCTGAAGAACCCCGTGCGGCCGCGGCCGGGCAGCACCGGCGCGAGCGTGGCGTTGAGCCGTACCGCCGGGTCGGTGTTGACGACGCCGAGTGCGTTCGGCCCGACGACACGCATGCCGTGCGCCCTGGCCTCGGTGACCAGCCTGCGCTCGGCGCCCTCGCCGGCCGGCCCGCTCTCGCCGAAGCCGGACGAGATGACGACGAGCGCCTTGACGCCCTTGGCGAGACAGGCGTCCATCACCTCGTCCATGTGCGCGGCCGGCACGGCCACGACCGCGAGGTCGACGGGGTCGGGGATGTCCAGCACGCTCGGGTAGGCCCGCACGCCCCGCACCGACCGCCGCTCGGCGTTGACCGGGAAGACGGGGCCCGCGAAGTCGGCCCGCAGCAGGTTGCCGAGCACCGCGTACCCGACCTTGTCCGGGTCGGCGGACGCACCGATCAGCGCGACCGAGCGGGGATGGAGCAGGTTGTGAACGCTGCGTGCCTCGGCGGCCTGCTCACGCGACCGGGCGACGGCGACCGACTCCTCGGTGGGGTCGATGGCGAACTCGAGGTGGAAGACGCCCTCCTCGATCTCGCGGGCGAGGTGGTAGCCGGCGGCGCGGAACACGCCGAGCATGGCTCCGTTCTCGGCGAGCACCTCGGCGACGAACCGCTGGATGCCACGCTCCCGGGCCGCCGCCGCGAGGTGCTCCAGCAGGATCGGCCCAAGCCCCCGGCTCTGGTGCCGATCCTCGACGACGAACGCGACCTCGGCCGACGGCCCTTTGTCAATACGCTCGTACCGCGCCACGGCGACGATGTCATCACCCAACAACGCGACGAAAGCCACCCGATCGTGGTGGTCCACGGTGGTGAAGCGTTCGAGGTCGCGGGGCGGGATCTGCGGGTAGGCGCCGAAGTAGCGGAGGTAGCGGGTGCGCTCGGACATGCGGCCGTGGAAGGCGAGCAGCGCGTCGGCGTCGCTCGGCACGATCGGTCGCAGGTGGACGGTGCCGCCGTCGGACAGCACCACGTCCGCTTCCCAGTCCTTGGGGTAGTCGAACGGATCCTGGTGCTCGTCCATGTCGGTCAGTCTCTCGGATCGTCCGGGTCGAGGCCATGCAGCGGGAAGACGGCGCGGCGGGTCTCCTTGATGACGCTGTCGACCCGCTCGCCGTCCTCGCCGTCCCATGGTTCGAAGTCGACGCTGTGGTTGTCGCTCATGGTCATCGGCAACTCGGCCGTAGGCGCGATCTTGTCGACGAACCGGGTCCACTCACCCGGCAACGTGGTGTCCTTGGCGATGTCCCGATCGAGCACGGTCGCGATCAAATGAGTCCACGACCGAGGGACAACCCGCAACAGTGCGTAGCCACCCCCACCAGCGGCGAGCCAGTTGCCGCCGGCGTACTGCTCGGCAAGGCCCCGCACCGTCCGATAGATCGTCCGATGCCCGTCCACGGAGAGCGACAGCGAGGCGAGCGGATCCTCCTGATGGGTGTCCACCCCACACTGGCTGACGAGGAGTTGCGGCTGGAACGCCTGCAGGAGCGAGGGAACGATGGCGTGGAAGGCCCGCAACCAAGCCTGATCCCCGGTGAGCGGCGGTAAGGGAACGTTGACCGCCGTGCCCAGTGCGTTGGGCCCGCCGGTCTCGTCAGCGAACCCGGTGCCCGGGAAGAGCGTGAGCGGGTTCTGGTGCAGGGAGATCGTCAACACCCGAGGATCGTCGTAGAAGGCGGCCTGGACCCCGTCTCCATGGTGCACGTCGGTGTCGACGTAGGCGATGCGCTCGAACCCGTTGTCCAGCAACCAGGAGATGGCGACGGCGAGGTCGTTGTAGACACAGAAGCCGTGCGCGTAGTCCCGCATGGCGTGATGTAGCCCACCGGCGATGCTGACGGCGCGCTTGGTCGCACCGGCCGCGATCTGCCGAGCCGCGAGCAGCGAGGAGCCGACGACCCGCGCGGACGCCTCGTGCATGTTGTCGAACACGGGGTTGTCCGGCGTACCGAGCCCGTGGCCGACATCCCATCCGGCCATCGGCGCCTCCCGAACCGCGGCGAGGTACCCGGCGTCGTGGATGCGCTCGATCTCCTCGTCGGTGGCCTGTTCGGGCACGAGCAGCTCAACCCCGTCAAGCACCCCCAGCGCCGAGGCGAGCCGGATGGTGAGCTCCAACCGGATCGGATGCAGCGGATGCTCCCCACCGAGGTCATACCCGAGCAGGGCGGAGTCCCACACAACCGAACCAGGCAAACCCATGACCCAACCCTATCCATCCACGGACGACGGAGCCCGCCTCCACGCCTCATTGCATTCTGTATGCAGCCTAGTGGTGGTAGTGCCACCCTGCCTCGCCCCACCTCGACGGATCGCAATAGCCCGGCCCATCCGGACCTCGCCCAGTCAGATCCCGCAGGTCGGCTCTTCTTGACAGATCCCGCCCAACCGGCTCCTCCCCCTGCTGGATCGCCCCTGCCGGCTCCGACCTTGCCGACATTCGCCCACCGGACCCCGACAGCCGGACCCCGCCCGGCCGCTTCCCCGCCGCCGGTTCTCGCCCGGCCGCTCCCTCCCCAACGGTTCTCGCCCGCCAGTTCTCGGGCAGCCGCTCCCTCCCCGCCGGCTCTCTCCGCCGGCTCTCTCCGCCGGTTCTCTCCCCGCCGGCTCTCTCCGCCGGTTCTCTCCCCGCCGGCTCTCCCCGCCGGTTCTCTCTCCGCCGGTTCTCTCCCCGCCGGTTCTCTCCCCGCCAGTTCTCGCCCCCGCCGCTCCCTCTCCGCCGGTTCTTGCTCGCCGGATCCCGAGTGCCTGCCAACCCGCTTCCCGCTCTTGATTGGTCCTCTGCGGGTCTCACCGCCCGTCGCTGCGGCGCGGCCGGTCAGGTGGGTTCGTCTCCGGTAGCCACCGGGCGTGCGGGGTCGGCGCTCCAGTTGGACCACGATCCGGCGTAGAGCGTGGCCGGCGCGTCCGGCCCGGTGATCCCGGCGACCTCGAGTGCCAGCACGACCGACGCGGCGGTGACTCCCGAGCCGCAGTAGGCCCCGAGCTGTGCCCCGGCCTCCCCGGAAGCCTCCCCTTTCTCGGGCACGCCCACCTTCGCGAAGTGCTCGGCCAGTTCCTCAGGCGCACGCCATCGGCCGTCCGCGCCGGTGTGCGCGGCGAACGGCGCGTTGCGTGCTCCCGGCACGTGGCCGGCCTTCGGATCGATGGGCTCCACGTCGCCGCGGTAGCGCTCCGGCGCGCGTGCGTCCAGCAGGACACCGGTGCGGGCGAGCGTCGCCGCGCCGTCGGCGTCCACCACCGGCATGTGGCCAGGGCGCACCGTCACGTCACCCGGTTCCGGCACCGGCACCTCCGTGGTCACCGGCCGGCCCTCGGCCTGCCACGCCGCGTAGCCACCGTCGAGGACGCGTACCCGGTCGTGGCCCGCCCAACGCAACAGCCACCACAGACGAGCGGCGATCGAGCCGTTGTCCGCGTCGTAGGCCACGACCGGTGCTCCTTCGCGCACGCCGGCGGCCCGCAGCACTCGCTGCAGGTCGGCCGGCGCCGGCAGGGGGTGGCGGCCGGCAGGCCCCGGCGGCGCGGCGAGGTCGGCGTCCAGGTCGAGGAACACGGCCCCGGGCAGGTGCCCGCGTGCGTAGTCCTCGCGGCCGGGTGGTCCGCCCAGCCGCCACCGCACGTCCAGCAGGACGGGTGGCTCGGCCCCGGAGAGCGACACGGCGAGGTCGGAGGTCGACACCAGTGGAGAGATCACCCCGCTATTCTTCACTCACCCGACCTGCCGAGCCGTTCCGCAGTTGGCGCGCCCGCCACGGTCACGGTTCGCTCCACAAGGTCCGCTCACAGCCCGTGACCGCCACGCTGCTCCACCCGGGCGAGCGACTAGCATGGTTGACGACGAAGGGGAAGCGGCGTGAACGAGCTCATCGACACCACCGAGATGTACCTCAAGACCATCTATGAGCTTGAGGAAGAGGGCGTCGTCCCACTGCGTGCCCGGCTCGCCGAGCGCCTCGGCCAGAGCGGTCCGACCGTCAGCCAGACCGTCGGCCGCATGGAGCGCGACGGCCTGGTCGTGGTCGCCGGTGACCGTCACCTCGAGCTCACCGAGCACGGGCGTGCGCTGGCCATCACGGTCATGCGCAAGCACCGGCTCGCCGAGCGCCTCCTGGTCGACGTCATCGGCCTGGAGTGGGAGCACGTGCACAGCGAGGCATGCCGCTGGGAGCACGTGATGAGCGAGGCCGTCGAGCGCAAGCTCGTCAAGCTCCTCGGCAACCCCACCACGTCGCCCTACGGCAACCCCATCCCCGGCCTGGACAAGCTGGGCGAGGGCGAGCCCGCCCCGCCGGTCGAGGCCGACCTCGTGCGCATGGACGACGTCGCCCGCCGCGGCGGCGGCAAGGTCGAGGTCCGCCGCATCGCCGAGCACGTCCAGCTCGACCCCGACCTGATGGCCGAGCTCAGAAGCGTCGGCGTCGTGCCCGGCCAGACCGTGCACGTCGGACCGTCCAAGGGCGACGGCAACACCATCGAGGTCAGCGGCGAACACAGCTCGACGCAAGTCCCACCGACCGTGCTACACGCCGTCCTCGCCCGTGCGAAGTGACAGCCACCGCCACGTGACCACCACCAACGAGCGCGGCGGCACCAACGCACGCCCAGACGCCACCAATCAGCCGACCTCGCAGCACGAGCCACCGGTAGCGCAGGCCAGCGCCGCCTCGGAGACGACCCAGTCCGTCGCCGGACAGGCCGCACCCCAGCCAGCACCCACCCAGTCCGGCACGAACCAGGCGGAGTCCAACGCGAGCCAGACCGAATCGGCGAGCCAGACCGAACCCGCGGGCCAGACCGAGCCGTCCACGAGCCATGCCGAGCCCAGCGGAGGGCGAGCTGAGCCCAGCGACGAGCGAGGCGTGGCCGCCCACGCGGCTGCCGAGTTCCGCGCGCTACACGGCCGCGAGCCCACCGGCGTCTGGTCGGCGCCCGGCCGGGTCAACCTGATCGGCGAGCACACCGACTACAACGACGGCTTCGTGCTGCCGTTCGCACTGCCCTACCGAATCGCCGTCGCGGCGTCCGCCCGCACGGACGGGATGCTCGCGATCACCACGGTGGGCGACGACGGCCGTCCACAGCAGGCCGAGCCCGTTCGGATCGCCGACCTCACACCGGGATCGGTCAGTGGTTGGGCGGCGTATCCGTCCGGCGTGGCCTGGGTGCTGCGCGCCGAAGGGTTCGACGGCGGCGCCGACCTCGTGATCGCCGGCGACGTGCCCGCGGGCGCGGGGTTGTCCTCCTCTCATGCCTTGCAGTGCGCGACCGCGTTGGCGCTACTCGGGTTGGCCGGGGTGGAGCTGGACGAGCCGGGCGCGCCGAGTCGTGCCACCGTCGCCAAGTGGGTGCAGCGCTCCGAGAACAACTTCGTCGGCGTCCCGACCGGTCTGCTCGACCAGACCGCGTCACTCTCGTGCGTGCGAGACCACGTGCTGTTCCTCGACGTGCGCTCCGGAGAGATGGAGCAGGTTCCGTTCAACACCTCCTTTGCTGGGTTGGCAGTCCTGGTCATCGACACCAAGGCGAAGCACTCGCACAACGACTCCGGCTACCGCGAGCGCCGCGCCGGCTGCGAGCGTGCCGCCTCGCTGCTCGGGATCCCGGCGCTGCGCGACGTCACCGAGTCCGGACTCGGTGACGCCCTCGCGTCGCTGCCCGACGAGCTGCGCCCGCTCGTTCGCCACGTGGTCACCGAGAACGCACGGGTCGTGCGAACGGTCGAGCACCTCCGTGCCGGCCGCATCCCCGACATCGGCGACCTGCTCACCGCGTCCCACACGAGCATGCGCGACGACTACCGCATCTCCTGCATGGAACTGGATGTGGCGGTCGACACCGCCCTCGACGCCGGAGCGCTGGGTGCCAGGATGACGGGCGGCGGCTTCGGTGGCTCGGCGATCGCACTCGTGGCGTCCGATGCCGTGCCCTCGGTGGGCCAGCGGGTACAGGCGGCGTTCGCCGCGCGTGGGCTCACCGCGCCGGGCCTGTTCACGGCGGTGCCCTCCCCCGGCGCCGGCCGGGACTTCTGAGTTCTGTTCTCGACGAAACGGAGAATGTGGTGAAGCTGCTCGTGACGGGCGGTGCCGGGTACGTCGGAAGCGTGTGCGCGGCGCGTCTGGTGAGGGCCGGGCACGAGGTCGTGGTGCTCGACGACCTGTCGACCGGCCACGCCGACGCCGTGCCCGACGGCTGCCGGTTCGTGCAGGCCGACCTCGCCGAGGCCGCTGACGAACTGCTCACCGAGGGCTTCGACGGCGTGCTCCACTTCGCGGCGAAGTCACTCGTCGCCGAGTCGATGCGCGATCCCAAGAAGTACTGGGACGGCAACGTGCTCACCTCTCTTCGTCTGCTCGAGGCCGTGCGGGCCAACGGAGTCCCACGGCTCGTGTTCTCGTCCACGGCCGCCGTGTACGGCGAGGCCGAGGTCGTCCCGATCCCGGAGACCGCGCCGACGCGGCCCACCAACACCTACGGCGCGACCAAACTCGCGATCGACCACGCCATCACCTCCTACGCGCAGGCACACGGACTCGGCGCCGTGAGCCTGCGGTACTTCAACGTCGCGGGCGCATGGAGCGGCTACGGCGAGCGCCACACGACGGAAACTCATCTGATCCCGCTGGTACTGCAGGTCGCCCTCGGCCAGCGCGAGGCGATCCACGTGTACGGCGAGGACTACCCGACCGCCGACGGCACCTGCGTCCGGGACTACATCCACGTCGCCGACCTCGCCGAGGCGCACCTACTGGCGCTGGAGCACGCCAGGCCGGGCACCCACCGGATCTACAACCTCGGCAGCGGCAGCGGTTTCTCGGTTCGCGAAGTGATCGAGACCTGCCGAACGGTCACCGGTCACCCCATTCCCGCCGAGGTCAAGGACCGCCGTCCCGGCGACCCGCCCGCCCTGGTGGCGGCGAGTGACCGCGCCCGCGACGAGCTCGGCTGGAAGCCGGAGCACGTGGACCTCGACGTCATCGTCCGCGACGCGTGGGAGTTCACCCGGGCCCGATCCGGTCTGTAGGCGGCGGTAGGAACGCGGTCAGAGAGTCCACAGTGACCGTGCGCATGACCGGATCCTCGGCATGGATGCCCGGCCCCATCGCGGCCTGCTGGCTCAGCGCGCCTGGCGTTGTTCGCGCCAGCTCCGGTTCGTCGACCTCCTGCGCGTCGTCCGGGTGTGCCGGTTCAGTCGTGTCCGCCGCCCGGGCATCGAACACCGGCTCAACGGGATGCTCGGGCAGGTTTCCGTGATCGGCGGCCGGGGCGGCGGACACCTCGTGAGGTGTGCCCGACTCCGGCACAACGCCCGTCGAGGAAAGCTCGGGATCGTCAGCGATCGTCGATTCAACCTCGGCTGGACTCGACGGTGAAGGGGCGCAATCGTTTGCCGGTTCTATCTTCGGCGTGATGTGCAGAGGCCGGACAGTATGGACTGGTTCCGCAGTGGACTCCGCGGGTGGCTCCTCAGCAGATGGCGATTCCGACGCTGACGGATCCGAAGCCGGTCCTGGCTGCTCCATGGACGTGTCCCATGGCGGGTCGTCGTCTTCCGGCACTGTCCCGTCCACGTCTTCCTCGTCGTTCTTCAGGATGCTCACCATGAGCATGCTGCGGAGCTGGTCCGGTGGGATGCCCATCCGCAGAGCGAAATCCAGGAGAACCCCCGTCCTGTGTAGCGGATCCGACTCCATGACGATGCTCAACGCGAGCGCTGCCAGGATTCCGGAACCCCTGAGATAGGCCGACATCGCCAGCAGGAACGCCGGTTCCGCCCGTTCCGGACTCGGCAGTGCTCGTACCAGCACGGTCCACAGGCGTTCCGCCGGTTCGCGCTCGTCGGACAGAGCTATCGCCAGGCACTCGTCCTTGATCGGTATCTGTGACAAGGCCATCCCCAACCGGACCAGTTGGTCGTCGGTCAGCGCCGGCGGATCGTAGGACGTCAGCGCCATGTCCAGAGCCATGCCGAGGAGCTCCAGGTCCGCCTCCCGTTGCGCATCCGTGTACGGCTCTGCCGGCGACCTCCGGTAGGTGTCAAGCAGCTTTCGCCTGTGTGCCAACGCTTCTTCAGGATCCGATGCCAGGTGAGCCGCGATGGCTTCGCGGTTGGGATAGGTGGTGTCGCCCGCGACCGCACACGCGGCGGCCAGGGCCGACGTCTGCGGGTCAGGAACAATGCCGGCACACAGTGGATCGTCGTAGCACTGCCACTGTTCGCCGTGGGCGACCCTGTCCACCCAGGACGCGTGGTTCAGCAGAATGCCCCTGTCCGCCAACGCCTTTCGCAGTTGGACGATGAGCTCCCCGTGTTCTTCCGCGTGCTCGCCGACGGCGACGGCGATGACCGACACCGCCTCGTTGATGACGGCCGCGTTCGCCAACTCGTCCGCGACCAGCGAGAAGTGCTCGGGTTTGGGCAGATCCACCCGGATCGTCGTGGACAGCGCGAGGTCCGGACATCGACGAAAGGTGTACAGCACCAGCGACTCCGTCGGTGGGAAGCCGATGACGTAGGGGATGCCGGCGACCAGTTCGGACAGATCACGCATACGGATGTGCGTGTGTGGGATGGAAGTTGTCATGCGTCCACCATGCGCGCCGCGGCGACGGCGTGGGGCGCGGGAAGGCCGATCTGTGGACAAGTGGGTGAGCTGTGGACAACTGCGTCCCGACGAGCCGATGGGCGGCGTAATTGTCGGTGGAATGGTGTATGGCGCCGGCCTTCGTGGCCGCCGCCGAGCGAATGGAGCCTTTGACAAATCTCGTTCCGGATATGAGCGGAAAATGTCGGCGTCCTCGTGCACCATGGCCGTGTGCGTGACTTCATCGAACGTCTCCCCAAGGTCGAGCTACATGTCCACCTGGTCGGCTCGGCCTCCGTCGACACTGTCCTGGAACTGGCCCGGCGCCACCCCAACCAGGAGGTCCCGACGGAGCGCGAGCAGTTACGCGCCTTCTACGAGTTCACCGACTTCGCCCACTTCATCGAGGTCTACGTCAAGGTCACCAGGCTCGTGGTCACAGGTGCGGACATCACCGCGCTGGTCGTCGGGCTGGCCCGTGACCTCTCTGCCAACCAGGTGCGTTACGCGGAGGTGACGGTGACGCCGGTGCCACATGTCATGCTCGGCATCGAGCCCGACGAACTGGCGGAGGCGCTCACCACGGGTCGCCGCCTCGCACGAGAACAACACGGTGTCGAACTGGCCTGGGTGTTCGACATCGCCGGTTCGCTCGGCTACGAGGCCGGGGTGCAGACCGCGGAATGGGTCCTGCGCCATCGGCCGGACGGCACGGTGGGGTTCGGCCTGGGCGGCAACGAGGTCGGCGTGCCGCGGGAGCGCTATCGCGTGCCGTTCGACATGGCACGTGACGGCGGCCTGCACCTCGTACCGCACGCGGGTGAGACCACCGGCCCGGAGACCATCTGGTCGGCGCTCATCAACCTGCACGCGGAACGCATCGGGCATGGCACCAGCGCGGTGCGCGACCCGAACCTGGTGGCGCACCTCGCGGACGAGGGCATTCCCGTCGAGGTGTGTCCCAGCTCCAACATCCGCACGAGAGCGGTCGCCACCCTTGCCGAGCACCCGTTACCCAGGCTGCTCGACGCGGGTGTGCCGGTCACGCTGGCCACTGACGATCCCGGCATGTTCCACACTGATCTCAACCGGGAGTACCTGCTGGTCCACGAGCACTTCGGACTGAGCAGGGGGGACCTGGCCGACTTAGCCAGGGCCGGCGTGCGTGCCGCGTTCTGCGACGCGGAACGTGCGTCGGCCCTGCTGACCGAGATCGACGCGGCCGAGCGCATGATCGAGAGCGCGTGACCTGGCGGTGGACGGCGGCCGAAGGTGGTCACACGAGCCCGGCGAGCTTGTAGGCGACGAGTGAGCCGGCCACGGCGACGTTGAGCGAGAGGCCGGTGCCCAGCATCGGGATCTCGACGGCCCTGTCCAGCAGCTCGGTCGCCTCGAGCGGGATGCCGTCGGACTCGTGGCCGAGCACCACGACCGTGCGGCGGCACGCCGGACGCAGCTCGACGAGGCGGATCGACTCGTCGGTCAGCTCGACTCCGACGATGTCGCTGCCGGCGGTGCGCTGGGCGGTGAGCCAGGCGAGGGGCTCGTTCACCCAGTGCACGCAGGAGGATTGGCGCAGCGTGTTGCCCTTGGCGAGCGCGTCGCGAATCCACGGCGTGCGTGGCACCGCGAGGCACGCGCCGACGGCATCGCAGGTGCGGAGCAACGTGCCGAGGTTGACGCCGTACTTGGGCCAGAGCGGCGCGACGATCAGGTGATCCAGGCAGGAGTTGGGGCGGCGGCGCCGCGTGCCGCGCAACTCGGCCCTGGTGCGTACCCACATCTGACGGGACGCGCTCATGGCGCGTCCGGGAAGGTCCTTTCGGCCATGGAAGACGGCGCTTCGCGGCACGCCGGAGCCATCGACGGGAAACAGGAAAGGAGAGTGATCACAGTGTAACGCGAGGTCCGAATCACGCCAGCGTGTTCGCGGGTTTCGGACGACGATCGACGCATGCTGATCAAACACCGGGGTGCGACGCCGGTGGTGGATCCAACCGCCTACGTCGCGCCGAACGCCACGCTTGTCGGAGACGTGCGGGTGGGTGCGCACGCACGCGTCATGTACGGGGCCGTGCTCGACGCCGAGGGTGCGCACGTCGAGATCGGCGCGTACACGATCGTGTCGGAGCACGCCGTGCTGCGGGCGACCGCGGTGACGGACGCGGCCGTTGAGCTGGCTGACCACGTGTTCGTCGGTCCGCACGCGACCGTGCTCGGTGCCCTCGTCGAGAGGTGCGCCTACCTCGCGGCCAACGCGACTGTGTTGCAGCTGGCCAGGATCGGCGCGGGGGCGTGCGTCGCGGTGGGTGCGCTCGTGCACGCGCGGTCGGTGCTGCCGGACGAGTTCTTCGTGCCGCCGCACACGACGGCGGTCGGTGACCCGGCGGACGTGTTCGGGTCGGACCGGGCCGAGGAACTGGCGGCGGCGATCGCCAGGGTCGGTTTCGCGGACGCGGCGTTCGGTGTGCGCACCGCGTGGACCGATCGGGTCAACCGCTACCGGGAAGCGGCGGAAGTCCGGTCGGCGGAGTACGCGGCGCACGTCGACGACGAGGTGGTGGCGGGACAGCCGGAGATGGGAGTGCCGTCGGCCGTGAACGACAACGAATCGAGGTGAAGGCGAAGGTCGGGTGACAACAGAGTCTCGACGTTACGGAGACACGAGACCCACGGCGCAAGGAGGCAAGGACCAGGAGCGAAGGGTTAGATTCCGGCGCCGATTGCTTGTTCTGGGCGGTCGCGCTTGAGGTTCAGGTCCCAGAAGACGTCGGCTATGTCGGCTGGGTCGAGGGTGGTCAGCTTCAGTGCGGCCATGTCGAAGCCTTCGAACTGGGTCGGGGTGTTCAGGACGGCGGCTTCGGCGGCGCTGTTCTTGATCAGTCCGCCGATCGGGACCACGCCTACGTACACGCCCTCGCTGGACAATGCCGCGTTCGCGCTCAGGACGTAGTTGCGCATGCCGGCCAGTGCGATGCCGACGTTGCCGAGTTGCGGCACCGGCGTCGTCGCGGAGGCTCCGGACGCGTACAGGAGGGCGCCGTCGCCGCGCTGGCGCATGCCCGGGAGTAGGAGCCTGGCCAGGCGGATCGGTGCCTGGAGCAGCAGGTGCAGCTGACCGGGTAGCTCGTCGGGGTCTATGTCCAGGACGTGGGTGCGGGGCTGGTCGAGGCCGCCTGGGCTCCACACGGCCACGTCGACGTGTCCGAAGCGCTGTTCGATGGCGGTGACTGCTGTCGCGAGCTGGGTCGGGTTCAGTAGATCGGCTTGGAATGTGGCGGTTTCGGTGTTGGGCAGGGCGGCGGCCAGTTCGTCAAGACTCTCCTGGCGGCGGGCCACCAGTGCGACTCGGTAGCCCTCGCGGGCGAAGCGGTGGGCCACGGACAGGCCGAGAGCGGGGCCTGCGCCGAAGATGGCGATGGTCTTCACGGGGAGTCTCCTGTGGACGAGGAACTTGAGGATGTTCTGAACTTGAGGATGTTCTCAAGTTATTGGAACTTGACCATACATGAAATTGAGGGAGGTCTCAAGATAGCTACGATGACACTGTGACGAAGCCGAAGCCGTTGCGGCGGGACGCGCAACGTAACCGGGACCTGCTGGTCGCGGCGGCGCGTCATGTCTTCGCTCGCCGAGGGCTCGACGTGCCGCTTGAGGACATCGCCAGGGAGGCCGGTGTCTCCATCGGCACGCTCTACAACCGGTTCCCTGCTCGGGGGTCGCTGGTCGAGGCCGCGCTCGTGGACAAGGTCGCCGGCATGGTCGCGGACGCCGAGTCGGCCTCGGCCAACGTCGATCCGTGGGAGGGGTTCGCCTGGTTCCTCGGTCGGTGCTGCGAGGTGCAGGCGGCCGACCGTGGCTACAACGAGCTGTGCGTGCGCGTGTTGCCCGACACCCCCGAGATCGACCGGCTCAAGGCGCGGGGGCACGATCTGGTGAACGTCATCGTCCAGCGGGCGCAGCGGGCGGGGCAGTTACGCGGCGACTTCCACGACGGGGACTTCGCGTTCATCCTGTGGAGCACTGCGACGATCATCGACGCCACGGCGGCGACGGCACCGGAAGCGTGGCGTCGGCACCTGGCGTTTCTGCTCGACGGGCTCCGTGCCTCGGCCGCACATCCGCTGCCCGGGCCGCCGCTGAGCCAGGACGAGGTGGCCGAGGCCATGCGCACGAACGGCGGCTGACGGGCAGACTCGTGTCATGACAGACGACCCGTACCTCTGGCTCGAAGAGGTCACCGGCGAGACCGCCCTGGACTGGGTTCGGGAACGCAACGCCATCACCGTCGCGGAGCTCACCAGCGGCGCGCGGTTCACCACGCTGCGCGACGGGATCCGGGAGGTCCTCGACGCCGATGACCGGATTCCGTATGTCCGCCGGCGCGGCGAGTACCTGTACAACTTCTGGCAGGACGCCGCCAACCCGCGCGGACTGTGGCGGCGCACGACGCTCGAGTCGTACCGCGCCAGGAATCCCGAGTGGGAGCTGGTGCTCGACGTCGACGCGCTCGCCAGGGACGAGGGCGAGAGCTGGGTCTGGCAGGGCGCGGCGGTGCTGAGGCCGCAGTACCGGCGTGCGCTCGTCGAGCTGTCGCGGGGTGGCGCGGACGCGACCGTGGTGCGGGAGTTCGACCTGGAGACAAGGACCTTCGTCGCGGACGGGTTCACGTTGCCGGAGGCCAAGAGCCGCGTGGGCTGGATCGACGAGGACCGGATCTACGTCGGGACGGACTTCGGTGAGGGCTCGCTGACCGCGTCCGGCTACCCGAGGATCGCCAAGGAGTGGCGGCGGGGCACGCCGTTGGACGAGGCCGTCACCGTCTTCGAGGGCAAGCCGGACGACGTGTCGGCCGGCGCCTACCACGACCTGACCGAGGGCTTCGAGCGCGACTTCGTCTACCGGAGCCTGGACTTCTACCGCACGGAGAAGTTCCTGCGGAAGCCCGGCGGCGAGCTGGTCAAGGTCGACGTGCCGGAGGACGCGGACACCTCGGCGCACCGCGAGTGGCTCCTGATCAGCACCCGGTCGCCGTGGACCGTCGGCGACACGACCTACCCGGCCGGTGCGCTGCTCGCGGCCCGGTTCGACGACTACCTCGCCGGCGCGCGGGAACTGACCGTCCTCTTCGAACCGGACGAGCACACCTCGCTGTCCTACCACGCCTGGACCCGCAACCACCTCATCATCGCCTCGCTGCAGGACGTGAAGAGCCGGTTCGAGGTGCTCACCCCCGCCGACGGTTGGGCACGCGCGCCGCTCGCCGGGGTGCCGGAGGTCGGCTCGGCGGACATCCTCGACACCAACGCGGACGTCGACGACGAGTACTTCCTCAACGCGAGCGGCTACACCCAGCCGGCGACGCTGCAACGCGGCGAGATCGGCGGTGACGTCGAGGTCCTGAAGCGGGCACCGGCCTTCTTCGACGCGGACGGGCTGTCGACGCGGCAGTACTTCGCGACCTCCGACGACGGCACGCGCATCCCGTACTTCGTCGTCGGGCAGGAGAACGACGGCCCGACGCTGATGACCGGCTACGGTGGGTTCGAGGTCTCGCACACCCCCAGCTACAGCGGCATGACCGGGCGTGGCTGGCTGGCACGCGGCGGGACGTACGTGGTGGCCAACATCCGCGGCGGCGGCGAGTACGGGCCGGAGTGGCACCAGTCAGTGCAGAAGGAGCGGCGGCTGCGGGTGTACGAGGACTTCGCGGCGGTGGCCCGCGACCTCGTCGCCCGCGGGATCACCACACCGGAGCGCCTCGGCATCCAGGGCGGCTCGAACGGCGGCCTGCTGATGGGCGTCATGCTCACGAGGTACCCGGAGCTGTTCGGCGCGATCGTGTGCCAGGTGCCGCTGCTGGACATGCGCCGCTACCACAAACTACTCGCCGGCGCGTCGTGGATGGCCGAGTACGGCGACCCCGACGAGCCCGAGGAATGGGCCTACATCAAGGAGTACTCGCCGTACCAGAACGTCGCCGCCGACCGGCCGTACCCGCCGACGTTCATCCTGACGTCCACCCGGGACGACCGGGTGCACCCGGGACACGCGCGCAAGATGATGGCGCGGCTGGCGGAACTGGGCTACGACGTGCGGTACTACGAGAACATCGAGGGCGGCCACGGCGCGGCCGCGGACAACGAGCAGCTGGCGTTCAAGTGGGCTCTGGTCTACGAGTTCCTCTGGCAGCACCTGAGCTAGTCCGACGCGCGGAGGGCGGCCCAGGTCCGGGCGGGGAGGACCTTGGCCGCCTTCGCGAGGTCGACCGGCGCGCCACTGAGCCATCGGCGCGATATCTCCGCGACCGGACCGATCAGCAGCATCTCCGTGAACGGGTCCGGTAGGTCCACAATGGATCCGGCGGCGACGTGCGGCGCCAGCCACGCCGCCACGCGCGCCACCCGGGGGCGTTTCGCCTCCTCGATCATGTCCGCGTGCGCGGGCAGGTAGGCGGCGTACGCCGACGCGTGGATGAACCGGGCCTTGGCCGGCTGTTCCGTCACGAACGAGAGGTAGCCGGTCACCACCGCGTACACCCCTGTGCGAGCGGTGCGAGCCCGTTCCAGCACCGCCACGATGCCGTCGAGCAGTTCCGCCATGCACCGCGCGTACAGCGCCGCCGCCAGGCCGTCGAAGCTGCCGAAGTGGTGGTACAGGCTGCCCAGGCTCACCCCGCTCTTCGCCAGCACCGCCTGCACCGTGAAGTCACTCGACTCGTGGGCCGCCAGCGCACCGTCCAGCAGGCGCTGTTTGGTCTCCTCGCCGCGACGTTGCTTAACCGGCACCGGTCAGTTCCCTCGCCTGGTCCCACACTGCCTGGTCAGGCTCCACCCGGAGTGGTTCCTCGCGGTTGATGTTGAAGTAGCGGCCGGTGCCCGCATCCGAAACCAGGCGCACGACGGGCTTCGCACCGGTGGCGGGCGGGGGCATGAGTCGTTTCATCACGCGCCAGAGGGCGGCCAGCACGCCATCCGAGTCGCCCAGGCCGGTGCGGATCACGCCGGGGTGCACCGCGTCTATGGTCACCCCGGCATCCTCCCACCGGCGCGCGAACAACGGCATCAGCACCAGGTTCGCGCGTTTCGTGTCGCAGTACGTGCGGATGCGGTGGAAGTCCTTGCCCCAGGGTGTCGTCGCCAGGTCCACCCTGCCCTTCACGTACAGACCGGCGCTCACCTGCACGACGCGCCGCAGCCTCGACTCCAGCGCCAGGTTCAGCTGGAACGGCGCGAGATGGTTGACGGCGAACGACTCCTCGATGCCGTCCTCGTTGTGCCGCAACCGGGTCGGCCAGATTCCCGCGTTGTGCACCAGCACGTCGATCTCCGGGCATGCCGCCGACAGGGCTGTCACCAGTGCGGCCACGGTTCGACGGGAGGACAGGTCGCCCGCCACCACCTCGACGCCCGGCGGCACGGGCGCGGCCGGGTTCCTGTTCACCGCTACCACCCGAAAATCCTTGTGTGTCAAGGCTTCGCACACCGCGAAGCCGATACCCCGACTGCCGCCCGTCACTACGACTGTTCGCATGGCAACCCAGACTAACTAGAATCATGTTCTATAACAAGATTCTAGTTCATGGAGGCCAGCGCGACAGGCGAGTTGGCACGGGTCCGCAACGGCTGCCAAACTGCGGCATGCGCGTGATCCGCACCGAGACCGAGATCGAGGCACCGCCCGCCAGGGTGTGGGCGGTGCTGACCGACTTCGCCGCCTATCCCTCGTGGAACCCGTTCATCCTGGAGGCGGAGGGCACGCTCGCCGCCGGCGAGGTCCTGACGCTGCGGATGACGGTCGGCGAGGGGAAGGAACCGCAGACGTTCACGCCGGAGGTGCTCGCCGTGCGGGAGAACGCGGAGCTGCGGTGGCGCGGTGCGCTGCGGTGGTCGTGGCTGTTCAACGCCGAGCACAGCTTCGCGCTGTCGACGGTCGGGGACGGCACCCGCCTGGTCCACAGCGAGGTGTTCCGCGGCGTGTTGGTCCCCCTTCTGCGCGCGACGATCGACCAGACGGAGCGGGACTTCCGTGCGCTCAACGCGGCGCTGAAGGAACGGGTGGAGTCGGGCTGAGCAGCAGCGCCGGCACCCAGAGGTACACCTCGTGCTCGCCGGGAATCGCCTCGGTGAGCCAGTCCGCGGCTCGGCGGGCGTCGTGCTCGTCGGGGATCAGGCCCCACGGTCCGGGCCGGACACCGGTAGCGGCGCCCACGTCCGCCACGAGGCCGCCGAGACAGGTCCAGGTGTGCCAGCGACCGTAGTCGGCGCCGATCAGTTCGTAGCCCAGGACCGGCCAGTCCGGCACGGGACACGGTTCGGCGAGCAGTGGCGGCAGCAGGTCCTCGAGGTCCTCGCGAAGGGCCGGGAGGCCGTCGGCCGGCACGCCGACCGCGAGGACGTGGTGGTCCGCGGGTGCGGCGGGCGGTTCGGTGAAGAACGGGTCCCAGGGATGCGCCGAGACCACGTCGGTCATGCACTCGCTCATGGAGACGAGTTCGCCCGTGGACAGGGGCGAGGCAGCCCAGTCCGGGCGGGAGTACCGGGCGGCGGCGAGGTAGCCGACGAGTGCGAACACGCCTGGGATTCTCGCTCAACCGGCGGCGAGGAACGCAGCGATTTTGTCGTCGGCCGAAATCGCACCTCTGGGCCTCAACCAGTCGTGGTTGAGGCCCAGAAGGCTATGTCAGCTGCAGCCGGACGTCGAGCCGCAGCCCTCGCAGACGTAGCACGAACCCGCTGGGCGCATCTTCGTGCCGCAGGTCATGCACAGGGGGGCGTCAGCCGCCTTGCCGAGGTGGAGTTCCAGCAGCTCGGTGGAGCTGTGGGCCTCCTTGACCTCGGGCTTCGACGACTCGATCTCGCGCGTCGGGCTCGCGTCCACCGTGCTGCGCATGCCCTCGATGTCGACGTCGCCGGAGGGGCCGTAGTCGTTGTTCAGCTGGGCGGCGCGCTCGTCGGCCGTGAAGATGCCCAGCTGGGCACGCTTCTCGTACGGCAGGTAGTCCAGCGCCAGACGGCGGAACAGGTAGTCCAGGACGCTCGTCGCGATGCGGACATCCGGGTCGTCGGTCATGCCGGCCGGCTCGAAGCGGAGGTTCTGGAACTTCGAGACGTAGAACTCCAGCGGGATGCCGTACTGGAGGCCGACCGAGATGGACATCGAGAAGGCGTCCATGACACCGGCCAGGGTGGACCCCTGCTTGCCCAGCTTGACGAAGATCTCGCCGAGGCCGTCGTCCGGGTACGAGCCGGCGTGCAGGTAGCCCTCGGCGCCGCCGACGGTGAAGGACACCGTCTGGGACGGGCGCTTCTTCGGCAGGCGCTTGCGGACCGGGCGGTACTCGATGACCGTCTCGGGCTCCGCGTCCTTCTTCGCACCCTTGCCGGCGGACAGCGGCTGGCCGACCTTGCAGTTGTCGCGGTAGATGGCCAGTGCCTTGAGGCCCAGCTTCCAGCCCTGGAAGTAGATCTCCTCGACGTCGGAGACCGTGGCCGACTCCGGCATGTTCACCGTCTTGGAGATGGCACCCGAGATGAACGGCTGGACGGCCGCCATCATGCGGACGTGGCCCATCGGGGCGATGGAGCGCTCACCCATCGCGCAGTCGAACACCTCGTAGTGCTCGCGACGCAGGCCCGGGGCGTCGACGACGTGGCCGTGCTCGGACACGTACTCGACGATCGCCTCGATCTGCTCGTCCTGGTAGCCCAGTGCCTTCAGCGCGCGCGGCACCGTCTGGTTGACGATCTGCATCGAGCCGCCGCCGACCAGCTTCTTGAACTTCACGAGCGCCAGGTCGGGCTCGATGCCGGTGGTGTCACAGTCCATCATCAGACCGATGGTGCCGGTCGGCGCGAGCACCGACGCCTGGGCGTTGCGCCAGCCGTTGACGGCACCGACCTGCAGGCCGCGCTGCCACTCCTGCGTCGCGAGGCGCTGCACCATCGCGTCGTTCTTGTGGTACGTGCGGATCAGGTCGTTGGCCGCGGCGTGCTTGCGCATGACCTTCTGGTGCGCCTCGGCGTTGCGGGCGTAGCCCTCGTACGCGCCGACGACACCGGCCAGCTCGGCGGAGCGGCGGTACGCGGTGCCGGTCATCAGCGAGGTGATGGCGGCGGCCAGCGCGCGGCCGCCCTCGGAGTCGTACGCGTGGCCGGTCGCCATCAGCAGCGCGCCCAGGTTGGCGTAGCCGATGCCCAGCTGGCGGAACTTGCGTGTGGTGTCGGCGATCGGCTCGGTCGGGAAGTCCGCGAAGCAGATGGAGATGTCCATCGCGGTGATGACCAGCTCGACCGACTTGGCGAACAGCTCGGCGTCGAACGTGCTGTCCTCGCGCAGGAACTTCATCAGGTTCAGCGACGCGAGGTTGCAGCTGGAGTTGTCCAGGTGCATGTACTCACTGCACGGGTTGGACGCGGTGATCCGGCCCGACTCGGGGCAGGTGTGCCAGTCGTTGATGGTGTCGTCGTACTGGATGCCCGGGTCGGCGCACTCCCACGCGGCCTGCGCCATCTTGCGGAAGAGCGTCTTGGCGTCGATCTCCTCGAGAACGTCGCCGGTCGTGCGGGACTTCAGCCCGAACGGGCCGTTCTGCTCGACGGCGTGCATGAACTCGTCGGACACGCGGATCGAGTTGTTGGCGTTCTGGTACTGCACCGAGGTGATGTCGGCGCCGCCGAGATCCATGTCGAAGCCGGCGTCGCGCAGGACGCGGATCTTCTCCTCTTCCTTGGCCTTGGTCTCGATGAACTCCTCGACGTCCGGGTGGTCGACGTCGAGCACGACCATCTTCGCGGCACGGCGGGTGGCGCCACCGGACTTGATGGTGCCCGCGGACGCGTCGGCGCCACGCATGAACGAGACCGGGCCGGACGCGGTGCCGCCGGAGGAGAGCAGCTCCTTCGAGGAGCGGATGCGGGAGAGGTTGAGGCCGGCGCCGGAACCGCCCTTGAAGATCAGGCCTTCCTCGCGGTACCAGTTGAGGATCGAGTCCATGGTGTCGTCGACGGCCAGGATGAAGCAGGCGCTGACCTGCTGGGGAGAGCTGGTGCCGACGTTGAACCAGACGGGCGAGTTGAAGCTGAACACCTGGTGCATGAGCATCCAGGTCAGCTCGTGCTCGAAGATCGTGGCGTCGTCCTGCGTGGCGAAGTAGCCGTGCTGGACACCCGCGTCCACATAGGTCTTCACGACGCGGTCGATGAGCTGCTTGAGCGAGTGCTCGCGAACCGGTGTGCCGACGGCCCCACGGAAGTACTTGCTGGTCACGATGTTCGTGGCGTTGACCGACCAGAACTCGGGGAACTCGACACCCCGCTGCTCGAAGTTGACCGAGCCGTCCCGCCAGTTGGTCATCACCACGTCGCGGTGTTCCCAGGTGACCTCGTCGTACGGGTGCACACCCTCGGTGGTGTACACGCGCTGGACTGTCAGTTTCTGGGTGGCCGGTGCCCCCTGATCGGTCCCCACCGTCTCCGTCATGACCTCTCCCTCGTTACTCGCTCGTGTCGGTGTGGCCGCGTTCGCTCCCGTGTACGGACCCACCGTCCGACGTGACCTTCTGCCAACCGCGTAGCGCCGTCTCGTGCGGCTTCTACTCATTCCTCTGTGCCCTGCTCGATCGCCTTGCGCAGACCGGCGATCTCCTTCTCGAAGTCCTCAATGGACGAAAAGCTCCGGTAGACACTGGCGAACCGCAGGTAGGCGACCTCGTCCAGTTCCCTGAGTGGACCCAGGATCGCCAGCCCCACCTCGTGACTCGGCACCTCGGCGGCGCCGGTCGACCGGATCGTGTCCTCGACCTTCTGCGCCAGCTGCTGGAGTGCGTCCTCGTCGACAGGGCGGCCCTGGCAGGCCCGCCGCACCCCCGTGACCACCTTCTCGCGGCTGAACGGCTCGGTCACCCCGGACCGCTTGACCACCGCCAACACCGCCTCCTCGACGGTGGTGAACCGCCGACTGCACTTGGCGCACGACCGCCGACGCCGGATGACCTGCCCGTCGTCCACTTCGCGGGAGTCGACGACCCGGGAGTCCGAATGGCGACAGAAGGGACAGCGCATGGGTCATCACCCCTCATCTGGTGATCAACTTGTGGACAACCAGTGGACAAGTCCACCCCAACCTGTGGATGAACTACAGCCCTGTAACTACTAGATGTTGGGGTCGACGGTAGGCCTAGACGCCAGATGATGCAAGTCGACACGAGGGCGACACGCTGGTCGGGGAACGCGGGTGACGGACGCCACTACGGGTAGCCGACGGGGGTCGCGGGGTGCCACTGCGGGGTGACGTTGGGGGTTCTGGCGGTCGGCCGGCGGGGACGGTGCGTGGCCGAAGGGCGGAGGTTAGCTGGGTGGGCCGGGGGCGCCGGAGTCGGGGCGGAGGTCAGACCATCCGGTCGCGGCGGACGGGAGCGGCGAGCCCGGGGACCGCGACGGGAGGCACGACGGGGCCTCGACGGGGCGACGACGAGAGGTGGCGAGGGAGGGGGAGGACAGCCCGACAAGGCAAAAACAGGGGCTGACCGGCTGGCGAGGATGAAATACGGCGCGACAAAGAACCCGAGGTGAGAACGGCAAGGGAGACGGAGCGCGACGGTGGCGAGGGGTGGACGCGGAGGTTGATGACAGAGGTCGGCCCGGAGAGGACGAAAGCCGGCTGCCGAGACGGCAGGCAACGACGGCGACGGCGACGGCGACGGCGACAGCGAGCCGCGGGGCCATGAGGACAGGAGCGGTCGCCGCGAGAGCGTCGCCAGTGGAACAACAGGGCACAGACCGATGTAGACGGTGACAAAGAGACAGAACTCAGACCGCAACGTCAGAGCAAAGACCACACGGAGCTACAACCAAGCCCGACCAACCACACCCCAACCTGCCAAGCCCTCTCCACACCTCTCCCCCGGCCCCGCCCCCCGAGCAACACCCAAAAGCACTCACCGAGAAAACGGCACAGTCAACGGCTGCCCAGGATGCACACCCCCATCAACCCCGTTCAACTCCCGGATCCGATCCACCACAGCCGACGGATCCGAAGAAGGCGCCACCCGCTCAGCCAACTCCCACAAACTCTCCCCCGGCAACACCCGCACAACCTTCGTCGTCGACGGCACCGACGGCGCGGTGGACGAAGCCAACGCCCCCAACCCGACCACCGCCACACAGGCAACCGACGCCACCGCCAACCCCCAAACGAGTGACAGCCGCGGCCCCCGCGGCGCGCACGAGCGACGCGCGAGCACCCGCGGCGCCCCGGCCACCCGACGCCGTGTCGGGGGACGCCCAGGCGTCGCACGCCGCACCACCGGCTTCGTGCGCGTGGCCGGAATCGGCGCCTCGACCTCCGGCTTGTGCGTCGTCACGCTCATGAACTGCCTCCTGACACTCATCGAACAACCGCTCGAAGGTCGAACAGTCGTTCGATCGAACCTTCGTGCGATTTTGTACCACGGGGCACCGACAAAAAACGAGACCCGCCCGGCGTGTCGTCGAACAGATGTTTGATCTCGTGGTGACCTACGGATAACGTCGATGACGAACACGAACATTCCGGCCGCCACGCACGGCGCGCCGGCACGCAGGGAGGCATGCAGTGCCACGCAAACCAGGAGGAATACCGAAGGGCGTACCCAAGCGGAAGCCCTTGCGGGGCAACCTACGCAGTTTCCCCGACGTCGAGCAACCGGACGCCGAGGACCTCCCCATTCGCCAGCGGGAGGTCCTCGAGGTCATCCGCACGTGGGTGGAGCGGTTCGGCTACCCACCGAGTGTCCGGGAGATCGGCGAGGCGGTCGGTCTGACCTCCACCTCCTCCGTCGCCTACCAGCTGCGGGCGCTGGAACAGAAGGGCTACCTGCGGCGGGACCCCAACCGGCCGCGGGCCATCGGGGTGTTGCCCCCGGACATGGACCCGGCCACGGTCGCGACCGCGACGGCCGAGGAGGCGGCACCGCCGGTGAGCAGGTACGCCGCCGTCGACGTGCCGGTTCTCGGGCGCATCGCCGCCGGTGGGCCGATCCTCGCGGAGGAAGCCGTCGAGGACGTCTTTCCGCTGCCCAAGGAAATCGTCGGCGAGGGGTCGCTGTTCCTGCTTCGGGTCGCGGGTGACTCGATGGTGGACGCGGCGATCACCGACGGGGACTGGGTCGCGGTTCGGCAACAACCGACGGCCGAGAACGGTGAGATCGTCGCCGCGATGATCGAGGGTGAGGCGACCGTCAAGACGTTCAAACGCGAGGACGGGCACGTCTGGCTGTTGCCGCACAACGAGGCGTACGAACCGATTCCCGGTGACGACGCCACGATTCTCGGCAAGGTCGTCGCGGTATTGCGTCGTCTTTGAAATGCCCGCGGCGACCGTGGCAAAGCCCCGCCTCCCCCACGGTCGCCGCGGGATTTCGTCAACGCGCCCGACGTCGGCGCATAGACCGGAACAGCAAATAGAGCACCCCGATAACGGCTACCGTCACAACGGCGGCCGGGATGGCCGGTAGGCCTTCCTTCTCCTCGGGAGCGGCGGAGACGTTGGACGCCGACTCCGGCTTGGCAGAGCCGGGCGGCGGTTTCGGCGCCACGAGCGCGGTCGCGCCGGCGACCACGTTCATGGTCTGCGCGGCGCCGTCCCGTCCCACCTCCGACCCGGACACCAGCGACCCGTCCGGCTGGAACGCGATGGCCTCGCCCTGCGCCTCGTTCGGCAGCGGCACCCGCACCGGCTTGGCCGCCAGGGCCCCCACCACGTCGCCGTCACGCACCGGGAACAGGTACGCGTCGGTGTAGGTCCGCAACGCGATCGCGGTGCCGTCCGCACTCGTCGCCGCGCCGGTCACGACGACCGAGCCCACCAGCCCCGGCACCGGCCCGCCAGGCGTGTCCGTGCTGGTCAGCCGCACCGTAGCGACCTTCTCGAGCGGCGTCGGCCCCGGCGACGCGAGTGGCCCGACCGGGCGGAACACGTCCGCGGTGCCGAGCGGGTTCTTGGTGATGACGTACGGCACGCCGGCACGGTCCAGCAGCAACGCCTCCGCGTCGTGCTTACCGTCCGGGTAGGTGAGCCGGTGGATGGCGGCGTCGCCCGCGGGCGTCAGCGAGATCAACGCGACCGTCTCGCGGTCCTCGTTGTTGTCGCCCGTGTCGGAGAGCCAGAACGTGCCGTCCGCGCCGCGGGCGAGGTCCTCGACGTCGTAGGGGTCGACCGCGCCGGTGATCGAGTCCTGCACCTGGCAGTCCTTGCCGAGCACCCACACCTTCGCGGACGTGCCGCCGTCGTTGATGGCGAACCAGTGCTGGTCATCGGCCACGAGACCGGACAGCTCGGCCAGCCGAGGATCGGTGATGGTGCAGGCCGGAACCGGTGCGGGCACCGGTTCGGCCGCTGCTGGGGCCGCGAAGAGCAGCCCCAGCAGGACCGCAAGCGTCACCGACCGCACCCACACACCTCCCGTGAACCCCACCGGGTGCCGAGAGTAGCCGTGTTCAGGCGGACGTGCCGTTGACGATGTAGTTCTCCAGCACACCCGCCAGGTCCGGCTTGACCTTGGCGGTCAGCTCGGTGCCGTGCTCGGTGTGCCGCTCGCTGACGACCTCGCCCTCGCGGTGCACGCGGGCGACGAGCTCACCCCGCGCGTACGGCACGAGCACGTCGACCTGCACCTCCGGGCGCGGCAGCAGCCCGGCCACCCGCTCCCGCAGCTCCTCGATCCCGACGCCGGCGTGCGCGGACACGAACACCGCGCCCGGCAGCAGGTGCCGCAGGCGGGCGAGCGCCAGCTCGTCCATGGCGTCGGTCTTGTTGACCACGACCAGCTCGGTCGGCAAGGCCTCGTCGCGGCGGTCGGCGATCTCGCCGAGCACCTCGCGCACGGCCTCGACCTGCCACTCCGGGTTCGCGTCGGAGCCGTCGACCACGTGCAGGATGAGGTCGGAGTCGGCGACCTCGTCCAGCGTCGACCGGAACGCCTCGACCAGCTGGTGCGGCAGGTGCCGCACGAACCCGACGGTGTCGGTCAGGGTGTAGACGTGCCCGTCCGGCGTGGTGGTCCGGCGTGTGGTGGCGTCCAGGGTGGCGAACAACGCGTCCTCCACCAGCACACCCGCGCCGGTCAGCGCGTTGAGCAGGCTCGACTTGCCGGCGTTGGTGTACCCGGCGATCGCGACGCTCGGCACGAGGTTGGCCCGGCGCTGGCTCCGCTTGGTGTCCCGCACGGTGCCCATCGCGGTGATCTCCTTGCGGAGCTTGGAGATCTTGTGCCGGATGCGCCGCCGGTCGGTCTCGAGCTTCGTCTCACCGGGACCACGCAGGCCCACGCCGCCGTTGCCGCCACCCGCACGGCCACCGGCCTGCCGGGACAGCGTGTCACCCCAACCACGCAGGCGTGGCAGGAAGTACTGCAGCTGGGCCAGCTCGACCTGGGCCTTGCCCTCCCGGGACCGCGCGTGCTGCGCGAAGATGTCCAGGATCAGCGCGGTCCGGTCGATGACCTTGACCTTGAGCTTCGCCTCCAGCTGGCGCAGCTGGGACGGCGAGAGCTCGCCGTCGCAGATGACCGTGTCCGCGCCGGTCGCCTCGACCACCCCGGACAGCTCCAGGACCTTGCCGGAGCCGATGTAGGTGGCCGGGTCGGGCCGGTCGCGCCGCTGCACGAGCCCTTCGAGGACCTCGGAACCGGCGGTCTCGGCGAGCCTGGCCAGCTCGGCCAGGGACGCCTCGGACTGCGCGGCGCTGCCCTCGGTCCACACGCCGACGAGGATGACCTTCTCGAGCCGCAGCTGCCGGTACTCGACCTCGGTGATGTCCGCCAGCTCGGTGGACAGTCCCGCGACGCGGCGGAGCGCCGCACGCTCGGAGAGTTCGAGTTCACCAACAGAGAGCTCAGCCAGGTCAGTCAAACCTCGGTCGATTCCGTCGGCTTCCTGATTGAGATTCTCTGTCACTCGGTAAAACCCTCCGTTTGCCGCTTTTCGTTGGAACCCATGTTCGCATGGTTCAGCGACCGGATCGAGCGGGTTATTCCCCGAGCGCGTCCCACCAAACCTGGTCCAGCTCGCCACGGGCGACGAAAACCGCTGGTCCCGACAGTGTGGAGCCCGCCGGGTCGACGGTCACCCGGACCGTGCCCCCCGGCACCTCGACGGTGGCCGCACCGGTGTGTTCACCGCGGCCGAACAGGACGCCGGTGACCGCCGCGACCGTGCCGGTGCCACACGATCGGGTCTCGCCGACCCCACGTTCGTGGACTCGCATGCGCAGCCGGTCCTGGGCCTCGACGACCACGAACTCGATATTCACTCCTTCGGGGAAGACATCCGGGTCATACGCCGGCGGCGCCGTCAGATCGAGCGACGCGAGCTTCTCGACGTCCTCCACCACGCACACCAGGTGTGGGTTGCCGACGTTCACCGCGACGCCGGCGACCGTGCCGCCGGCCACCGTCGCGAGGGAGGTGCCGGTGACCCGTGCCTGGCCCATCTCGACGGTGATGTCCGCACCCACGGTGATCGCCCGGGCACCGGCCCGGGTGCCGATGGTGAACTCGTGCGTGCCGACCAGGCCGGCGTCGACCAGGTAGCGGGCGAACAGGCGGGTGCCGTTGCCGCACATCTCGGCGATCGAGCCGTCGGCGTTGCGGTAGTCCATGAACCAGCCGTCGCTGTCGTCGACGGCCTTGGCGGGCACGACCCGCAGCACACCGTCGGCGCCGAGCCCGGCACGGCGGTCGCACAGCGCGCGGACCCGCGCCTCCGTGAGGTCGAGGGTGGCGTCGAGGTCGGGCAGCAGCACGAAGTCGTTCTCCGTGCCATGGCCTTTGAGAAACGGAATGCCCACTAGCCCGCCTCCCCGGAATTCAAAGTGTTGGTCATGTCCCAGCGAACAGTACGTTGATCAGGCGGATTGTGGCTGAGTACCGTCACGTTCCCCTGAGGTGCGGTCGGTCAGCGCGAGGCTCGGGCAACCGCTATTCGGAGCCCTTCCAGGCTAGGCGGGCGATCGCTGCACCCACCAGGTCCTCGCGGGAGGCGTCCAGCCAGTGGATCCGCTGGTCGCGGCGGAACCACGAACGCTGGCGGCGGACGAACCGGCGGGTGGCCTGCGCGGTCGCCGCGGCTGCCACATCCATGTCCTCGTCGACGTCCAGCTGCTCGAGAACCTGCTGGTAGCCGAGTGCCCGGGAGGCGGTGCGCCCGACCCGCAGGCCTTCCTTCTCCAGCCGGCGGACCTCGTCGACCAACCCTTCTTCGAACATCCGCGTCACACGCAGGTCGACGCGGCGGTCCAGCTCCTCGGTGTCCAGGTCGAGGCCGATCTGGAGGGTGTCGTAGCGGGCCGGCCCGGGGCGGGGCATGGTCGCGGAGAACGGGCGGCCGGTCAGCTCGATGACCTCCAGCGCGCGCACGATCCGGCGGCCGTTGCTGGGCAGGATGGCGGCGGCCGCGGTCGGGTCGAGCCCGACGAGCCGTGCGTGCAGCCGTTCGGCGCTGCTCGTCGCCAGTTCCTGTTCGAGGCGGGCGCGGATGTCCGGGTCGGTGCCGGGGAAGTCCAGCTCGTCGAGGACCGCGCGGACGTACAGCCCGGAGCCGCCGGCCAGGATCGGAACGCGGCCCTCGGCGAGCAGCCCTTCGACGGTCGCGCGGGCGTCGCGCTGGTAGGCGGCGACGGACGCGGTCTCGGTGACGTCGAGGACGTCGAGCAGGTGGTGCGGCACGCCCCTGCGTTCCGCCGGGGTGACCTTGGCGGTGCCGATGTCCATGCCGCGGTAGAGCTGCATGGCGTCGGCGTTGACGACCTCGCCGCCGAGCTCCTCGGCCAGCGCGACGGCGAGCGCGGACTTGCCGGTGGCGGTCGGGCCGACGATCGCGATCGGCCTCATCGGATCGGGTCCAGCACGGCGAGATGGTAGGCCACGCCGAACGGGACCAGCAGCCGCGCGTCGGCCGTCCACGTGCCATCGCCCATGGCGCCGGCGAGCACCTGCCACGGCGCGCGGCCGGCGGCGCCCAGCTCGTCGGCGAGCTTCGGGTCCAACGCCTGGAGGGCCTTGGCGTCGGCGTCGCGGAGCGCCTCGTGCACGGCGTCGTCGAACGGGCCGGCACGGTCGTCCGGCCGTCCCGGGGCCCGCTCGCCGTGCCGGTGGGAGCCGTCGCCGGCGATGAGGAGGCCGACCGGCTCGGGCTCGGCGGCGAGGCGTTCGCCCAGCGCGTAACAGTCCTCGGATGGCAGGTCAGGTGGTATGACGTGCATGATCACGTCGTGCGCGCCCGACTGTTCCCGTAGCCAAGCCGTTACCAAAGCCGACAGTGGCATCGCTGGATCGGGTGAGGCGGTGGAGGTACCGCTCATCCGGACCGGGACGTCCACCCCGAAGCCGGCGAACGTGCCGGCCGCGTCCGGGCCGAGCACGCCCGCGGGGCCGGTGCCGACGGCAACCCAGCGCGCCGCGGCGCTGGTCAGGCGGGTCGCGACCGCCAGACACGCGTCCCGCACGGCGGCCACGTCAAGATCCGTGCCGGCGACGAGTTCCGGCACCAGGAGCGGCGGGTGCGGCACGACGGCGGCGCGGACGATCACGGGCCCGAGGCTATCTGTTCACCCGCTGATGTGAACTCTCCGGGCTCATGGCGTCACCCTGTGCTCCCAGTGTCGATCCAGTGTCGCCGCTGGAGTACCGAGGCGCGGCGTGACCTGTTTGAATGCGCGCGTGCGCCGTGCAGAATCACGCGCGCGACGCGACGAGTGCCAGGCCCCGCGGGAGCGGGGCGCCCGCGTTGACGCGGGCACGCCAGCGGGAGGAACGGGCCATGCCGGACAAGGAAACGAACACCACCACGGACGAATCGGCCGCCCCTGCGCCGTTGCCCTCCGCGCCGACTCCCGCGGCCCCGCCGGTCCCACCGGCGTCGACCCACCCGGAGAAGTGGGGCCGGGTCGACGCTGACGGGACCGTCTACGTGAAGACGGCGGACGGGGAACGCGCGATCGGGTCGTGGCAGGCGGGTGAGCCGGCCGAAGGGCTCGCGCACTACGCACGCCGGTTCGACGACGTGCGTACCGAGGTCGAACTGCTGGAGGCCCGGCTCAAGGCCGGCTCCGGCGACCCGAAGCACAGCCTCACCAGCGCGAAGCACATCAAGGAGAGCCTGACCGACGCCGCCCTCGTCGGTGACCTCGACGCGTTGCAGGCGCGGGTCGACCACGTGCTCGGGCGGGCGCAGGAGGCCGTCGAGTCGGTCAAGCACGCCCGGGACGAGGCCCGCCAGGCCGCGACCGCACGCAAGCAGGAGCTGGTCGAGGAGGTCGAGAAGATCGCCGAGTCCTCGACGCAGTGGAAGGTCGCGGGCGACCGGCTCCGCTCGATCCTCGACGAGTGGAAGACGATCAAGGGCGTCGACCGCAAGACCGACGACGCGCTGTGGAAGCGGTTCTCCAAGGCCCGCGACACGTTCAACCGCCGCCGCGGCTCGCACTTCGCCGAGCTGGACCGGCAGCGTGCGTCGGCCAAGGAACGCAAGCAGGACCTGGTGCGCCAGGCCGAGGAGCTGTCGGACTCCGACGACTGGGGCGGCACGGCCGCGGCCTACCGCGAGCTGATGACGGAGTGGAAGGCGGCGGGCCGGGCGCCCAAGGAGGCCGACGACGCACTGTGGCAGCAGTTCCGCGCCGCGCAGGACAAGTTCTTCACCCGCCGCTCCGCGGTGTTCGACGAGCGCGACGCCGAGCTGATCGAGAACGGCAAGCGCAAGGAGGCGCTGCTGGCCGAGGCGGAGAAGATCAACCCCGCTGGCGACCTGGACGCGGCCCGGGCACACCTGCACCGGATCCAGGAGAAGTGGGACGAGATCGGCAAGGTCCCGCGTGAGCGGATCCGTGAGCTGGAGGGCCGGCTGCGGGCGATCGAGGAGAAGGTCCGCCAGGCCGCCGACGCCCAGTGGCGCCGCACCGACCCGGAGGCCGAGGCACGTGCCGCCCAGTTCCGGGAGCGGGTGGAGCAGTTCGAGGCCCAGGCCGCGAAGGCCCGCGCGGCCGGTGACAAGCGCCGCGCCGAACAGGCCGAGGCCCAGGCCGCCCAGTGGCGCGAGTGGCTGGCGGCGGCGGAGAACGCGGTAGCCAGCCGCTGACCGCATGCCCTGAAGGACCCCTTCGGGACGTTGAGCGTCCCGAAGGGGTCCTTCAGGGCATCAGCTGCGGGAGGCGGCGGTTCGGAACCACTGGATGGCGATCGCCACCATGGCGACCACCGCGATGATCAGGCCTATGCCTGGGGCGTGACCGGAGGACTGGCGGGACCAGATGGCCAGCAGGCCGTCGACCGAGGCGAACCAGCCGCCGGCCGCGCCGACCCAGGCCAGCGCCCAGCGGCGGGTGATCAGGGTCAGGGCCGAGGCCAGGACGCCGAACAGCACCGAGGTCGCGGCGAACAACCGCGGCACCATCGACGCCTTGCCGGACTCCTGGCCGATCAGGACCTCCAGGCCGGACGAGCCGTTCATCCACGGCAGGACCAGGCCCACGAGCAGCACGAACACCGCGATGGAGATCACCAGCGCGCGGCTGCCCAGCTCGACCGTCCGCGACGCGCGGCGGCCGACCTCGTCGATCTCCTCGCGCAGCTCGTCGTCGGGAGCCTGGCCGTCGGTCATCGGACTGCGCATCCACCCACCGGTTCGGTCGCGGGCGCCGGCGGGCCGAACGACGGCAGGCCCAGGCCGACGCCGGACGTCCGCGGCCGGATGCCCTCCTCGTGGTTGTCACCCGCACGCGTCCGCCGGTGGGACACGAGGGCGCCGTCGGCCACCAGGTGGTGCGGGGCGCCGTAGGTGATCACGGTCTCGACCACGTCGCCGGGGCGCACCTCGGACGAACCCGGCGTGAAGTGCACCAGGCGGCCGTCCCGGGCACGGCCCGACATGCGCCGGGTGTCCGCGTCCTTGCGGCCCTCGCCGGCGGACACCAGCACCTCGACCCGCGTGCCGACCAGCGCCTTGTTGGCCGCCCAGGACACCTCCTCCTGCACCGCGATCAACCGCTCGAAGCGCTCCTGGACCACCTCCTTCGGCAGCTGGTCCGGCAGCACGGCAGCCGGCGTGCCGGGACGCTTCGAGTACTGGAACGTGAACGCGGACGAGAACCTCGCCGCGCGCACGACCTGGAGCGTCTCCTCGAAGTCCTCTTCGGTCTCACCGGGGAAGCCGACGATGATGTCCGTGGTGATCGCGGCGTCCGGCATCGCGGCCCGCACCTCGTCGATGATCGACAGGTACCGCGCCTGCCGGTACGAGCGGCGCATGGCGCGAAGCACACGGTCCGAACCGGACTGGAGTGGCATGTGCAGCTGGTGGCACACGTTCGGCGTCTCCGCCATCGCGGCGATGACGTCGGAGGTGAAGTCCTTCGGGTGCGGCGAGGTGAAGCGGACCCGCTCCAGTCCCTCGATGGACCCGCAGGCACGCAGCAGCTTGCCGAACGCGTACCGGTCGCCGAACTCGACACCGTACGAGTTCACGTTCTGCCCCAGCAGGGTGACTTCCAGGACACCCTCCGCGACCAACACCGAGACCTCGGCCAGCACGTCACCCGGCCGGCGGTCCTTCTCCTTGCCCCGCAAGGACGGCACGATGCAGAACGTGCAGGTGTTGTTGCATCCCACCGACACCGACACCCAGCCGGAGTACGCCGAGTCGCGGCGGGCGGGCAGCGTCGACGGGAACGTGTCGAGTGACTCCAGGATCTCCACCTGGGCCTCGGCGTTGTGGCGGGCACGCTCCAGCAGCACCGGCAGCGCGCCGATGTTGTGCGTGCCGAACACGACGTCCACCCACGGCGCCTTTCTGACGATGTCGCCGCGGTCCTTCTGCGCGAGGCAGCCGCCGACGGCGATCTGCATGCCCGGGTTCGCGAGCTTCGTCGGCCGCAAGTGGCCAAGGTTGCCGTACAGCTTGTTGTCCGCGTTCTCCCGGACGGCGCACGTGTTCAGCACGACGACGTCGGGCGTGCCGTCACCTGCGGCCGGCGTGTAGCCAGCGTCCTCGAGCAGGCCGGCCAGCCGCTCGGAGTCGTGCACGTTCATCTGGCAGCCGAACGTGCGTACCTGGTAGGTGCGAGTGCTCATCTCAGGTTCTGAGGGTACGCGTGACCGCATTGAGACCTTGGTAGTGGTCAAAGCGGCATGAACTTCGCGTCAGGTGGGGGTAGGTTTCGCCCATTGCCGGGCCAGTAGTCTCACGAACGCCTGGTGTGAACACGCGCACGTTGGAGGACTGATGACCGAGGTGGCAGCCGACACCCCGATGATCCGCATGGTCGAGGTGGACAAGTACTTCGGGCAGCTCCACGTGCTCAAGAACATCAACATCGAGGTGCCGCGCGGCCAGGTGGTCGTCGTGCTGGGGCCGTCCGGCTCCGGCAAGTCGACGCTGTGCCGAGCGATCAACCGCCTCGAGCCGATCAACTCCGGCGAGATCGAGATCGACGGCAAGCCGCTCCCGGCCGAGGGCAAGGAGCTCGCGAGCCTGCGGGCCGATGTCGGGATGGTGTTCCAGTCGTTCAACCTCTTCGCGCACAAGACGATCCTCGACAACGTGATGCTCGCGCCCGTCAAGGTGCGCAAGGTCGCGCAGCCCGAGGCGAAGCGGACCGCGATGGAGCTGCTCGAACGGGTGGGCATCGCCAACCAGGCGCAGAAGTACCCTGCTCAGCTCTCCGGCGGACAGCAGCAACGCGCCGCGATCGCCCGGGCCCTGGCCATGAAGCCGAAGGTCATGCTCTTCGACGAGCCGACCTCGGCGCTCGACCCCGAGATGATCAACGAAGTGCTGGACGTCATGACCAACCTCGCGGAGGAGGGCATGACGATGCTGGTCGTCACCCACGAGATGGGTTTCGCGCGCAACGCGGCGCAACGGGTCGTGTTCATGGCCGACGGCGAGATCGTCGAGGACAGCACCCCGCAAGAGTTCTTCTCGGCGCCGAAGTCCAACCGGGCGAAGGACTTCCTAGGAAAGATCCTCACTCACTGAGGACTGTTGTCGCGGCGTGCTCGCCCGCGCCGCCTGACCACAAGAGCAGGAGAGAAGTAACGATGAGGCTTCGTTCCCTGGCGATCGGGCTGCTGGTCGGCGGCCTCGCCCTGACCGCCTGCGGCAAGGAGGGCACGCCGTCGAACGACGCGACCGGCGGTGTGTCCACCACGCCGAAGGTGGCCGAGAAGGTCAAGGTCGAGGGCTCCCCGACGTTCGACCGGATGACCCAGAACGGCAAGGTCGTCATCGGCGTCAAGGAGGACCAGCCCTACCTCGGCTACAAGGACCCGACGACCGGCAAGTACTCCGGCTTCGACATCGAGATCGCGCGCCTGGTCGCGGCGAAGCTCGGGTTCTCCGAGGACAAGATCGAGTACAAGACGGTCCAGTCCGCCGGTCGTGAGGCCGCCATCACCAACGGCGACGTCGACTACTACGTCGGCACCTACACGATCAACGACAAGCGCAAGGCGCAGATCTCCTTCGCCGGCCCGTACTTCGTCGCCGGCCAGGACCTGCTGGTGCGCGCGGACGACGACTCGATCACCGGCAAGGACACCCTGAAGGGCAAGAAGGTCTGCTCGGTGACCGGCTCGACGCCGATCCAGAAGGTGCGTGACGAGCAGCTGACCGAGCCGGAGAACATCGTCGAGTTCCAGGCCTACTCGCAGTGCGTCGAGAAGCTGACCGCCGGTGAGGTCGACGCGGTGACCACCGACGACGCCATCCTGAAGGGCTTCGCGGCGCAGGACCCGGACAACCTGAAGGTCGTCGGCAAGCCGTTCTCCAAGGAGCCGTACGGCATCGGCATGACGCACGACGACAAGCCGCTGCGTGACAAGGTGAACGACATCCTGCAGCAGGCCATCGACGACGGCACCTGGCAGAACATCTACGACGCCACCCTCGGCAAGTCCAACTCCGAGGCGTCGCCGCCCACGCTCGAGCGGTACTGAGCTGACCCTGACGGTGGGTGGTCACCAAGGCGGTGACCACCCACCTTCGTTAACCACAGCGGGGAAGAAGGCCCGATGAACATACTGATCGACTACTGGCCGTTGTTCCGCGACGGCTTCATCACCACGATCGAGTTGTTCCTGCTCGCCGGCGTCGCGTCACTCGTGTTGGGCGTGGTCCTGGCGATGCTGCGGGTCAGCCCCGTGCCCGTGTTCCGGGCGGCGGGCACGCTCTACGTGACCGTCGTGCGGAACACCCCGCTGACACTGGTGTTCCTGTTCTTCGTCTTCGCCTACCCGTACCTGAAGATCCTCAAGCTGTCGTACTTCACCGCGGCGGTCGTCGCGCTGACGGTGTACACCTCGGCGTTCATCTGCGAGGTCGTCCGCTCCGGCATCAACACCGTCCCGCTGGGACAGGCGGAGGCGGCCCGCGCGCTCGGCCTGACGTTCGGCCAGTCGCTGTCGCAGATCATCCTCCCGCAGGCGCTGCGGTCGGTGGTGCCGCCGCTGGTGAGCACGCTGATCGCCCTGCTGAAGAACACCACCATCGCCGCCGGTTTCTCGGTCCCCGAGGCCGGCCGGATCCGCTCGATCCTGGCGGACGACGGTGAGAACCAGTTGTTGGGCCTGGCGTGGGTGTCGCTGGGCTTCGTGATCCTGGTGATGGTCCTGACGGTGGTGCAGCGAACCCTCGAGAAGCGCTGGAGCGTGGCCCGGTGAACGGAGCTTGCGAAGTGAACCATCGGACACAGGGCGACCGCGAGCGGCCGCTCGGAGCCTGCGAGGAGCGGTCGTGAGCAACGTCCTCTTCGACACCCCCGGCCCGCGCGCCCGCGTCCGGCACCGCATGCTGGCGGTGCTCGGCATCCTCGTACTCGCCGGGCTCGTGGCCTTCGTCGGCTGGCGGTTCTACGACACCGGCCAGTTCGACGGCCGGAAGTGGGAGTGGATCGAGTACAAGTTCATCCAGGAGGAGCTGGCCAAGGCCGTGCTGGCGACGCTGCAGGCGTTCGCACTCGGCGCGGTGCTGGCCCTGCTGTTCGGCGCCGTGTTCGCCGCGGGCCGGCTGTCGGACCACAAGGCGATCCGCACGGTTTCGGCGTTCATCGTGGAGCTGTTCCGGGCGATCCCGCTGCTGATCCTGATGTTCCTGTTCTACTACGGCCTGCCGACGGTCGGCGTCAAGATGTCGGCGTACACGGCCGTGGTGCTCGGCCTCATGCTCTACAACGGCTCGGTGCTGGCGGAGGTGTTCCGCGCCGGCATCCTGGCGCTGCCGCGGGGCCAGTCCGAGGCCGCGTACGCGCTCGGCATGCGCAAGACGCAGGTCATGGTGCTGATCCTGCTGCCGCAGGCCCTGCGCTCGATGATGCCGACGATCATCAGCCAGCTGGTGGTGCTGCTGAAGGACACCGCGCTCGGCTTCCTCATCACCTACAACGAGCTGCTGCACTTCGCGCAGTTCTACGGCGGGCAGGGCCAGTTCGGCCGGCCGTTCATCCCGGTCGCGATCGTCGTGGCGGCGATCTACATCGGCATGTGCCTGCTGCTGGCATGGCTCGCGAACTACCTGCAGAAGCGGGAACGGCGCAGCAAGAAGCACATCGACCTGACCGACGGCGGCGCGAAGGCCAACCAGCTGGTGCTGACCGGCGACGCCGGCGCGGGCGGGGCTGGTGCCGCGGCCAGTGCCTGACTTCCTGACCGCCACCCGGACTTCGTACGACGCGATCGCGGTCGACTACGCGGAGACCTTCCGCGACGCGATGGCCAGCAGGCCGGTCGAGCGGTCGGCGCTGGCGCTGTTCGCGTCGGTTGTGGACGGACCGGTGCTGGACGTGGGTTGCGGCACCGGTCTCATGACCGCCGAGCTGGTCCGGCTCGGCGTGGACGTGTCCGGTTTGGACCTGTCCCCGGGCATGCTCGAGGTGGCCCGCCGGAACCTGCCGGGCGTGCGGTTCGAGGTCGGCTCGATCCTGGAGCTGCCCCACCCCGACGGCGCCTTCGACGGGGTGCTGGCGTGGTACTCGACGATCCACGTGCCCGACGACCTGCTGTCGACGGCCCTGGCCGAGCTGGCCCGGGTCCTGCGGCCGGGTGGTCACCTGTCGCTGGCCTTCCAGGTGGGTGACGAGCCACTGCACATGACGTCCGCGCTGGGCCACGACATCGAGTTGGTCTTCCACCGCCGCCGGCCCGCGCACCTGGCGTCGTTGCTGGCGGACGCGGGCGTGCCGATGGAGGTCCGCACGGTCCGCGAGGCGCTGGAGGGTGAGCGGTCCCCGCACGCGTTCCTGCTGGCCCGCAAGCCTACGGCGTAAGACTCTCGACGATCGCGGCGGCGAACCGGGGGCTCAGCGGGCAGGGGCGTCGTCACCCAGCACGCGACACGGATCGTCGACCAGGTCGGCGAGCGTGTGGCCGGCGGCCTCCGTTGTGGACACGTGTTCGTGGGCTCTGTGGTCGTGGGCTCTGCCGGACGTGTTGTCGCCGGCGTGCTCCGGTTCGTCTCGTTCCCGGCGCATGCGGCAAGCAGAACGGCCGTGAGCAGCAGAGCTGTCACGGCCGTCTGGCGAAGTGGAAACGTCACGCGCGCAGGTCAGGTACCCGCCGCCGGGACCGGTCCCCTCAGTGGCGACTCTTGTTCCGGCGGAAGAGCGCGTTGCCCAGCCACACCACCGGGTCGTACTTGCGGTCGATCACGCGCTCCTTCATCGGGATCAGCGCGTTGTCGGTGATCTTGATGTGCTCGGGGCACACCTCGGTGCAGCACTTGGTGATGTTGCAGAAGCCGAGGCCGTGCTCCTCCTGCGCCTCGCGGACGCGGTCGGCCTCGTCGAGGGGGTGCATGTCGAGCTCCGCGACGCGCATGAGGAAGCGCGGACCCGCGAAGTTCTCCTTGTTCTCCTCGTGGTCACGGATGACGTGGCAGGTGTTCTGGCACAGGAAGCACTCGATGCACTTGCGGAACTCCTGCGAGCGCTCGACGTCCTGCTGCTTCATCCGGTACTCGCCGAGGCCGAGGTTCGCAGGCGGCGCGAAGGACGGGATCTCGCGGGCCTTCTGGTAGTTGTACGACACGTCGGTGACGAGGTCGCGGATCACCGGGAACGTGCGCAGTGGCGTGACGGTGATCGTCTCGGTCTCGGTGAACGTCGACATGCGCGTCATGCACATCAGGCGCGGCATGCCGTTGATCTCCGCGGAGCACGAGCCGCACTTGCCCGCCTTGCAGTTCCAGCGCACCGCGAGGTCCGGGGCCTGCGTGGCCTGCAGGCGGTGGATGATGTCGAGGACGACCTCACCCTCGTTGACCTCGACGATGTAGTCCTGCAGGTCGCCGGCCTCGCCGTCCCCGCGCCAGACCTTGAAGTTGGCCTTGTAGCTCACTTTCCGCTCCTCTGGGGGTGGGCGGCCAGTTCGTCATCGGTGTAGTACTTCTCCAGCTCGGTCAGCTCGAACAGCTCGAGCAGGTCCTCACGCATCGGCTCCTGGTCCTTCGGCGTGACCGTGGCGGCCGTCCCCGCCTCGTCCGACGAGCAGACGAGCAGCTTGTTGCGCCAGTTGGCGTCCAGCCCCGGGAAGTCGTCACGGGTGTGGCCGCCGCGGCTCTCCGTGCGCATCAGGGCCGCCTTGGCGACACACTCGCTGACCAGCAGCATGTTGCGCAGGTCGAGCGCGAGGTGCCAGCCGGGGTTGAACTCGCGCCGGCCCTCGACGGCGACGCTCCTGGCCCGCTGCTTCAGCTCCACGAGCTTGTCCAGCGCCTGCTGGATCTCCGCTTCCTTGCGGATGATGCCGACCAGGTCGTTCATCGACTGCTGCAGCTCGGCGTGGATCGTGTACGGGTTCTCCGCCTGCCCGCTGTCCGGCCAGTCGAACGGGTTCGTCGCACGCGCGGCCGCCGCGTCCACATCGGACTCGGAGATCTTCGGCTTCTGGCTGAGCGAGTCGACGTACTCGGACGCGCCCAGCCCGGCCCGGCGGCCGAACACGATCAGGTCCGACAGCGAGTTGCCGCCCAGCCGGTTGGAGCCGTGCATGCCGCCGGCGACCTCACCGGCCGCGAACAGGCCCGGCACGACCGAGGACGCGGTGTCCGGGTCGACCTCGACGCCACCCATGACGTAGTGGCAGGTCGGCCCGACCTCCATGGGCTGCGCGGTGATGTCCACATCGGCCAGTTCCTTGAACTGGTGGTACATCGACGGCAGGCGCCGCTTGATCTCCTCGGCGGGCAGGCGGCTCGCGATGTCCAGGAACACGCCGCCGTGCGGTGAGCCGCGCCCCTCCTTGACCTCGGAGTTGATCGCGCGGGCGACCTCGTCACGGGGCAGCAGGTCCGGCGTGCGGCGGTTGTTGTCCTGGTCGTTGTACCAGCCGTCGGCCTCCTGCTCGGTCTCCGCGTACTGGCCCTTGAACACGTCCGGGATGTAGCCGAACATGAACCGGTCGCCCTTGGAGTTCTTCAGGACGCCGCCGTCACCACGCACGCCCTCGGTGACCAGGATGCCCTTGACCGATGGCGGCCAGACCATGCCGGTCGGGTGGAACTGGACGAACTCCATGTTGATCAGCGTGGCGCCCGCGCGCAGTGCCAGCGCGTGCCCGTCACCGGTGTACTCCCAGGAGTTCGAGGTGACCTTGAAGGACTTGCCGATGCCGCCGGTCGCCAGCACGATGGCCGGCGCCTCGAACAGCACGAACTTGCCGGAGTCGCGCCAGTAGGCGAAGGCGCCGGCGATCCGGTCGCCGTCCTTGATCAGCTCGGTGACGGTGCACTCGGCGAAGACCTTGAGCTTGGCCTCGTAGTCGCCGTACTCGGCGTAGTCCTCCTGCTGCAGCGAGACGATCTTCTGCTGCATGGTGCGGATCATCTCGAGGCCGGTGCGGTCACCGACGTGCGCGAGGCGGGGGTAGGTGTGGCCGCCGAAGTTGCGCTGGCTGATCTTGCCGTCCTTCGTGCGGTCGAACAGCGCGCCGTAGGTCTCGAGCTCCCAGACCCGCTCCGGGGCCTCCTTGGCGTGGAGCTCGGCCATCCGCCAGTTGTTGAGGAACTTCCCGCCACGCATGGTGTCGCGGAAGTGGACCTGCCAGTTGTCCTTCTCGTTGACGTTGCCCATCGAGGCGGCGCAGCCGCCCTCGGCCATCACCGTGTGGGCCTTGCCGAACAGCGACTTCGAGATGATCGCGGTCCGCTTGCCCTGCTGCCGGGCCTCGATGGCGGCACGGAGCCCGGCGCCACCGGCACCGATGACGACGACGTCGTAGTCGAAGCGTTCGACCTGAACCTGAACCATGAGTCCTTCTCGAGTCTTTAGTTGAAGATCCGCAGATCGGTGAGCCAGCCGGCGGAGACCGCCATGATGTACGCGTCGGTGATGATCACCGTGAACAGCGAGGTCATGGCGAACTGGCCGTGCCGGGGGTTGAGCTTCGACACGAACTGCCAGAAGCGGTACCGCACCGGGTGCTTGGAGAAGTGCTTGAGCTTGCCGCCCATGATGTGCCGGCACGCGTGGCAGGACAGCGTGTAGGCCCACAGGAACACCACGTTGATCACGATGATGACGGTGCCGAGGCCCATGCCGACGCCGCCGTCCTTGCCGTGGAAGGCCAGCACCATGTCGTAGGTGTTGATCGTGGCGAAGAGCAGTGCCGCGTAGAAGAAGTAGCGGTGCCCGTTGGTCAGGATGAACGGGAACCGGCGCTCGCCGGAGTACTTCTTGGCCGGCTCGGGCACGGCGCACGCGGCCGGGGAGAACATCAGCGACCGGTAGGCGGCCTTGCGGTAGTAGTAGCAGGTCGCCCGGAACCCGAGCAGCACCAGGAAGGTGATGATCCCGATCGGGATCCAGCGCGCGTAGGACGGGATGATCTCACCGAAGTGGCTGGAGCCCGGGACACACGCCTCGTTGATGCACGGCGAGTACATCGGCGTGAGGTAGTGCTCGGCCGGCGCCCAGTAATAGTCGTTCATGAAGTAGCGGACGAGCGCGTAGACGGTGAAGAACACCAGGATGGCGCCCGTGCTCAGCGGCCACGCCCACCACCGGTCCTTCCGATACGTGCGCTCGGGGATTTGCGCCCGGCCGGGGGCTGCGACGCCAGCCTTCATTGTTTGTCCTCGACTCCAGAACGATTTGATTGTCAGAGACTAACGGGGTTCCGTGCCAGTGGCGGCGTTCCGCGTGTCACACCAGTGGGCGATGGGTCGGCATCACCCGTGCGTACTCACGGTCCACTCGCCTCCGCCGCCGTCCCCGCGAGCGAGAGGCGACGCCGAGCCGCCAACTGTGCCGTCGGTGGCAAGAGGAGAAGTACCACACGCTGGGAAAGCGCCGGTCGGCGGCCTGTGCACAAGGTGGCCTGGGGCACGCCCGTATGGGTGAGGACCCCCGGCCACAGGCTGACCGTACTCCGCCGCGCGCGGGGCTGCCTGCCGACCCGCATTTCAACGAGGAGGTGACCGAGCACACGAGGAGAAAGGCTGTGGTGAAGCCAAATCAACGAAGGTTCATCGATAAAGAAGGAGGGTTGTATACAGAATGCAATGCCGCCGGAAGGCGGTTCAATGACATGGCGGAAATCACGCTGTCGATCAAGTGACCGCCTCCTCTGGCGGCTCGATCGACGAGGTTGCGATCAGGTGAACGTTTCCGCGCAGCCATCGGTGGGGTGCCGTCAGAACATGTCGTCCAGCAAGGAGGTCCGCACCTCGTCCTTCACGACGCGGTAGGCGAGCCCCTCCGAGTACCCCTTCCGAGCGAGCATGCCCACCAACTTGCGGATCTTCGCGGCCTCGTCGGCACCCCCGAGAGCCCGCAACCGCTTGCGAACGAGCTGCCGAGCCCGTTCCTCCTCCGCGTCGGAGTCCACAGTCGCCAGTGCCTCGGCCGCGGACTCCTCCGCAACCCCCTTACGCCGCAACTCGACGGCCAACGCCCGCCGACTCAACCCCTGAAAACTGTGCCGAGACCGAACCCACACCTCAGCGAAGGCGGCGTCGTCAATGAGCCCCACCTCCCCCAACCGCCCCAACACCTGCTCGACGACGTCGTCCTCGAACCCCTTGCGACCCAACGCCTGAGCCAACTCCACCCGAGTCCGCGGCCGAGCGGTAAGCAACCGAAGGCAGACCTCCTTGGCCTGCTGCACAGGATCCTCCGGCGGCGCAGGACTCTCCGCCCGCGGGCCCCGCCGGGAGGAGGACCCCGCCCTCTTCGAACGCCCACCCGGCCGACCACGACCCGCCGGCTCATCCGCCTCCACCACATCGGGCGCTGACGCCGCCAACAGATCCGACGCCGAAAACAGGACCGACGCCGAGCCCTGGGACAACGCCCCGGGCAGCGGGGACGAGGCTGGCCCCGAGGACGACACCGGAGGTGAGCCCGGAGCCGGAACTGACCCGCCAGGTTGGACCGAGCCCGAGGTTGAGCCCAAGGCCAGCCCCCAAGCTGAAGCCGGCCCCGGACCCGCGTCCGAAGCCGAACCTGGATCCACGGCCAAAGCCAGCCCCGGATCCGCGACTGGCCCCGAGGCCGAACCCGAACCCGAAGCCGAAGCCAGACCCGAAGCCGAACCCGAACCCAGACCTGAGGCCGAACCCGAACCCGAAGCCGGATCCACTTCCGGGTCCGAAGCCGAAGCCGAGGCCAGCCCCGCGTCCGAAGCCGGACCTGGATCCACGGCCAAAGCCGGACCCGGATCCGCGACTGGCCCCGAGGCCGAAGCCGACCCCAAAGCCGAACCCGAAGCCGAACCCGAAGCCAGACCTGAGGCCAGACCTGAGGCCAGACCCGAACCCGAGGCCGGATCCGCTTCCGGACCCGCTTCCGGGGCCGAAGCCGAAGCCGAACCCGCTTCCGGGCCCGAAGCCGATCCCGAAGCCGCAGCCGAACCCGGGCCCGAACCCGAGGTTGACGAGAACCCAGCAGAGGGCACCAAGCCCACCCAGCCATCCGCCTCGCCCTGCTCCAGCGCCGACCTTGAGGACGAGGATCCCACCGAAGGCTTCAAGCTAACCCACCCGTCAGCATCCTCCACAAGCCTCAAACCCGAGGCAGGCTCCACCCCGGCCCGACCAGCCCTCTCACCGGCCCAACCATCGCCCACCCCCTCGGGCCCCCCACCCCCGGCCCCCTCCGGCACCCGACCGTCCGACCTCCGAGACACCGACAGCCCTAGAACTCCACCGGAGCCGGCGCAGGCTCAGTGTCATCAGCATCCAACTTGGCACCAATCCCAAGCTTGTCCTTGATCCTCTTCTCGATCTCGTTGGCCACGTCCGGGTTGTCCCGCAGAAACTTCCGCGCGTTCTCCTTACCCTGCCCGAGCTGGTCACCCTCGTACGTGTACCAAGCCCCGGACTTACGCAGAATCCCCTGCTCAACACCCATGTCAATGAGCGATCCCTCGCGAGACACACCCTTGCCGTAGAGAATGTCGAACTCAGCCTGCTTGAACGGCGGCGCGACCTTGTTCTTGACGACCTTCACCCGCGTCCGGTTACCGACCGCCTCGCCACCGTCCTTGAGGGTCTCGATGCGACGGATGTCGAGCCGCACCGACGCGTAGAACTTCAGCGCCTTGCCACCGGTCGTGGTCTCCGGCGAGCCGAACATCACGCCGACCTTCTCACGCAGCTGGTTGATGAAGATCGCCGTGGTGCCGGAGGTGTTCAGCGCACCGGTGATCTTGCGCAGCGCCTGGCTCATGAGCCGCGCCTGCAGACCGACGTGGCTGTCACCCATCTCGCCCTCGATCTCGGCGCGGGGCACGAGCGCGGCGACCGAGTCGATGACGAGGACGTCGAGCGCACCGGAGCGGATCAGCATGTCCGCGATCTCCAGCGCCTGCTCACCGGTGTCGGGCTGGGACACCAGCAGCGCGTCGGTGTCGACGCCGAGCGCCTTCGCGTACTCGGGGTCGAGCGCGTGCTCGGCGTCGATGAACGCCGCGATCCCGCCGTTGCGCTGCGCGTTGGCCACCACGTGCAGGGCGACGGTGCTCTTACCGGACGACTCAGGGCCGTAGATCTCCACGACCCTGCCGCGCGGCAGGCCGCCGATGCCCAGCGCGACGTCCAGCGCGATGGACCCGGTCGGGATGACCTCGATCGGCGCGCGCCCCTCCTCACCGAGGCGCATCACCGATCCCTTGCCGAAGTTCTTGTCGATCTGGGCGAGGGCCAGTTCCAACGCCTTCGAGCGATCGGGGGCTGCTGGTGCCATCTGAGTTCCACCTTGACTGTTCTTGGGGCGCTTTGCACTCACGCCGGCGACGTTAGCGGTAAGCACCGACAATTCCGGTCCCAGCGGGTCGGGCTGTGGATAACTCACCCTGCTGTGGACAGGCACACTACCCGAACGGGTGTTCGACCTTGCCGCGACACGCCGCTGAGCCTAGCGTCGCTCGTATGGCACTTCGAACGCGTCGCACACCGCACGCCAGATCTCCTTCGGCTCGAGCCCGGCCTCCAGGGCCTGGTCCACCGTGCGCCCGCCGAGGGAGCTGAACACGTGGTCGCGCGCCAGCATGTCGGCGCGAACCTCGCCGAACTCCTGGGCCATGAGCTTGCGGAACACCGTGATACGCATCGGTCCCAGCCTACGAGCCGGCCGGGATCTGGGAGAATCCGGCCATGGGGACCTTCCAACCGAGCAGCCTCGAGATGGTGCTGCTGGACATCGCCATCATCGCCGGCCTGGTCGCGTCGATCGTGATCGGGCTGATCGCGCTGCGGAACCGGCGTCGTTAGGTGCCGGGCTGGACGTGCTCGGCGAAGAAGTCGCCGAGGGTGTCCGGGGTGAAGTCGTCCGCGGCACGCAGCTCGGTCCTGGTCAGCCAGCCGACGAGCGGCCGGTCCTCGACGGTGAACACCAGCACACCGGTGCCCCCGTTCACCCCGGCCCGCCAGCGCCCGTCCAGGCCGTTGCCCTTCCACTCGGCCTCGACGTGGTCGCCCTCGGTCATGTCGGACAGCTCGGTGTTGGCCAGCTTCTCGGCGTCCTGCACGGACGCCACGTGGGCGTACATGACCTGGTAGCCGTCCTGCAGTGAGCACATGACGTCCGCGTTGGTGTCCCGGTCGGCCGCCTTGCAGTCACCGCTGTCGGCCACCGCGCCGGCGAGCTGGCGAAGGCACTCGGTGAAGCCGTCGCCGTCCGCGCCGCCCTTCTGCTGGCAGCTCTCGGCGGTCGGCAGGTCGCTGCTGGGCCGCAGGAGGAACACGGCGACGACGGCGACGACCGCGAGCACGACGACCGCGGCCACGCCGAGCAGTGCCTTGCGCTTCCCGGAGCCCGGCCGCGCGGCGGGTGGGGCCTGGGTCGGGAACCCGGTGCTCGGCGGCCCGAGCATGGGATTGCCGATCGATGGCGACGCCACCGGGTTCGGACCGGAGACCGGCCCGATCGGCGGCGACATCGCGGGGGTCGGACCGGAGTTCGGGCCGGTCATCGGCATCGGACCGGACTGCGGCAGCGGGCCGGACTGCGGTGCCGGACCGGGCATGGGCCCAGGCACCGGGGCGGGACCTGTCTGAGGAGCCGGCTGGTGGAACCCACCGGTGGGTGGCGCCTGTGCGGGGCCGATGTTGGCCGTCCGCAGGCTCACGCCCTCCGGCGTGATGTGGTGCGCGCCGAGCGCGACGGCCGTCTCGGGCTGGTCCAGGCTCGACGGGACGACCCCGAGCTGCTCGGCGATGAGCGTCGCGATCAGCGGGATGCGGGACGACCCGCCGACGAGGTAGATGCCGACCAGCCGGTCCGGCGTCATGCCCGTGGACCGGATCGTGCCGGCGAGGAGCTCGACGCTGCGCAGCATGCTCGGCCGGATCAGCGCCTCCAGCTCGACCCGGGTGACCAGCACGTCCTCGAACGGCTCGGGGAGCGGCACCTCGGTCTGCGGGTGCCGCGAGAGGGCTTCCTTGGCGGCCTTGACGTCCTCGGCCATGGCGCGCCGGGCCCGGCGGTCCGTCGTGGACTCGGGCCGCAGGATGCGTTGCCAGCGGCTGGGGTCGCGGGTGGACACCTGCCGGCCGACGTGCTCCAGCAGCGCTTGGTCCACGTCCAGTCCGCCCAGGTCGGGGAGCCCGGCCTCGGCGAGGACGGCGTACCCGTTCTGGGTGGCCGCCACGATCGCGACGTCGAACGTGCCGGCGCCGAGGTCGTACACGGCCAACGCCTGTCCCGGTCCGAGCTGCTGCCCGGGGAAGGAGGCGAAGTGCGCGGCCGCCGCGACGGGCTCCGGCACGAGGACCAGGTTGGTGCCCATCCCGGCGAGGCGCGCGGCGGCGAGCAGGACGTTGCGGCGCACCGGCCCCCACTGGGCGGGGTGGGTGAGCCGGACCTCGTCGGGCTTGGCGCCGCCGAGCTGGCGGGACGTCTCGTCGTGCACGCGCCGCAGCACGGCCGACAACGCCTCGGTGACGGGCACGACGACGTCGCCGAGCAGCAGCGTGCCCTCGTCGACCCGCCGCTTGGGGTTGGGCTCGAACCGCGCGGGATCAAGCCGGGCGCGGCGCTCGGCGTCCCGCCCGACCACGAGGTTCCCGTCGTCGGCCGCGAACAGCGCGGACGGCATGGTCGCGGACCCGTCCACCTCGACCACCCGCGGCGGCCTACCGTGCGCGGACAGCACGGCAACCGTGTTGGACGTACCGAGGTCAACCGACAGGACGGCCACGACTCTCCCCTCGCGATGGCTGGTCAGGGAGATGCTGCCATGTCCGGCCCGATCATGTTGCCGGACCCGCGATACTCAGGCGTCGCGCAGCACGTCGGACACCACCGACGCCACGTGTCGGGCCAGCGTGCACGGATCGCCCTCGTAGTCGTCGCCCTGAACCGACAACACCGGCACCTCCGCGTCGGCGGCTGTCGCCTCCTGAAGCGCGATGCCGTCCACCTCAACCACACGGGGCGGACGGCCGTGCGCCGACAGCACCGCGACGGTGTTCGACGTGCCCAGGTCGACCGAGACTACGGCCCGTCACGAGCCTCCGCCGTCGCCACCCGGCTTGATGTGCTGGTCGAAGTAGGTGACGAGGTCGTCGAGGCTGTCCGAGCCGCTGATGTCGATCTTGATGAGGACGCCGGCCACCGGGGAGTCGTTGACCGCGAACACCAGCATGCCGCTGCCGCTCACGATCTCGATCGCGGTGTAGGTGCCGGACAGGCCGTCGCCGTCCCAGCTGCCTTCCTTCGGGTCGGCGCTGGACGTGCCCGTGCCCTCGAGCTGCTTGACCACGCTGTCGACGTACTGCTTGGCGGTGTCGACACCGGACTGTTGGCTGCCGTCGGCCTTGTCGCTCGCGCCGAAGTGCATGTACATCACGGAGTACGTCGAGTCGATGGTGCACGTGGCGGTCGTGGCGCCCGGCGTCTCGATCTGCTGGTCACCCGCGGTCGCGCCGGACTTGCAGTCGTTGTTCTCCGCGACGGCGCCCGCGACCTTCCGCATGCACTCGCTCATGCCCTTGCTGTCGGCGGTGCGGTCCGAGCAGTCGGTGCCGGCCACCGTGCCGGCGCCACCGCCGCCCGAGTCGCCGGACGTCGCGATGATGATGCTGACCACGGCGACCACCACGACCGCGACCACGGCCGTCGCGATGTACCAACCCCTGTTCGACGAGCCGTTGGCACGCTGCTGCGGCTGCTGCGCGGGGAACGGCTGCGGGGTCTGCAGGGGCATGGGCGAGGGCTGCGCCGACATGGCCGGCACCGGCGTCGGCGTGCTCGGCGGCCCCTGCACCCGCTGCGGCCCGCTGCCCGGGAACGGGTTCTGCGCGGGCGTGGACTGGGTGGGTGGCGGAGGCGGCGGCCCCGGGTTGAACCCGCCGGTCCGTGGCGCGACGACCTGCCTGGTGCGCTGGACGTCCTCGATGGTGTTGCTGATGTCGCTGGTCCGCAGCGTGATGCCCTCCTGCGGCACGTGGTGCGCGCCGAGGGCGACGGCCGTCTCCGGCTGGTCGAGGGAGGTCGGCACGACCCGCAGGTTCTCGGCGATCAGCGTCGCGATCAGCGGGATGCGGGACGAGCCACCCACCAGGTAGATGCCGACGAGGCGATCCGGTGTCATGCCGGTCGACCGGATGGTGCCGGCGAGCAGCTCGATGCTGCGCAGCATGCCCGGCCGGATCAACGCCTCCAGTTCGACCCGCGTGACCAGCACGTCGTCGAACGGCTCGGGCAGCGGCACCTCGGTCTGCGGGTGCCGGGACAGCGACTCCTTGCCCGCCTTGACGTCCTCGCGGAGAGCGCGCTGCGCACGCCGGTCCCCGGTGGACATCGGCCGCAGGAGGCTCTGCCAGCGCCCCGGGTCCCGGACGGACACCTGGCGGCCCACGTGCTCCAGCAGCGCCTGGTCCACGTCCAGACCACCCAGGTCCGGCAGCCCCGCCTCGGCGAGCACGACGAACCCGTTCTGGGTGGCGCCGACGATGGCCACGTCGAAGGTGCCGGCGCCGAGGTCGTACACCGCCAGCGCCTGACCGGGTGCCAGCGACTGGCCGGGGAACGAGGCGAAGTGCGCGGCCGCGGCCACCGGCTCGGGCACGAGCACCAGGTTCGAGCCGGCACCTGCCTGACGCGCGGCGGACAGCAGCACGTTGCGCCGCACCGGCCCCCACTGCGCGGGGTGCGTCAGCCGCACCTCGTCGGGCCGCTTGCCGCCGAGCTGGCGGGACGTCTCGTCGACCACGCGCCGCAGCACCCCGGCCAGCGCGTCGGTGACCGGCACGACCTGGTCGCCGAGCAGCAGCGTGCCCTCGTCGACGCGGCGCTTGGGGTTGGGCTCGAAACGGGCCGGGTCGAGGCGGGCGCGCCGCTCGGCGTCCCGGCCGACCACGAGGGTTCCGTCCTCCGCGGCGAACACGGCCGACGGCATCATCGACGCGCCGTCCACGTCCACCACGCGTGGTGGCCTGCCATGCGCGGACAGCACGGCGACCGTGTTGGACGTGCCGAGATCCACCGACAGGACGTTCACGACTCTCCCCTCGTCGCCTTGTGACTGGAGATGCTGCCAGAACGCCCCGACACTATGGGACGGGTCCCACACATCCGCCACCGGAGTGTTCCGGAGCTCACCCACCCCGACCTCCCCCCAAACCGCCCTTGACCTGCTGAAACAGAAATTGTCGGTGGTCGGGTTCATCATGGTCCCGTGAGTTCCGACGTGCTCGACCTGTTCTCGCCGGCGACCAGGCAGTGGTTCACCGGCGCCTTCGCCATGCCCACCGAGGCCCAGACGGGCGCGTGGGAGGCAGCGGCGGCGGGCGAGCACGCGTTGGTCGTGGCCCCGACGGGCTCCGGCAAGACCCTGGCCGCGTTCCTCTGGGCACTCGACCGGCTGGCCACCCAGCCGAAACCGGCGGAGCGCACGGAGCGCTGCCGGGTCCTCTACGTGTCTCCGCTGAAGGCCCTGGCCGTCGACGTGCAGCGCAACCTGCGCGCGCCGCTCACCGGCATCAGCCAGGCCGCGCGCCGGCTCGGCAACCCGGACCCGGGCATCACGGTCGGCATGCGGACCGGTGACACACCGGCGGAGGAGCGCAGGTCGTTCCAGCGCACCCCGCCGGACATCCTGGTGACGACGCCGGAGTCGCTGTTCCTGCTGCTGACGTCCGCGGCGCGGGAGTCGCTGCGCGGAGTGGAGACGGTGATCGTCGACGAGGTGCACGCCGTGGCCGGCACCAAGCGCGGCGCCCATCTCGCCGTGTCGCTCGAACGGCTCGACGCGCTGCTCCCCCGGCCGGCGCAGCGCATCGGACTGTCCGCGACGGTCCGGCCGATCGACGAGGTCAGCGCGTTCCTGGCGGGTGGGCGGCCGGTCCGGATCGTGGCGCCGAAGATCGGCAAGACCATCGAGATGACGGTCGTGGTGCCGGTCGAGGACATGACCGAGCTGGACGGGCCGCCACCGATCGAGGGACCCGTCACGCCCGATCCGGACCTCGATCTGGACCTGCCGGCCGGCATCGGCGCGTTGGTGGAACCGGCCGACGTCACCCGGAGACCGTCGATCTGGCCCGCGGTGGAGGAACGGGTGCTGGAGCTGGTCCGCCAGCACCGGTCCACCATCGTGTTCACCAACTCGCGACGGCTGGCCGAGCGCCTGACGTCCCGGCTCAACGAGCTGGCGGCCGAGGAGGCGGCGGCCTCCGGCGGCGAGGGGGCGACCTACCCGGCGGAGCTGGGCCGGTTCCCGGCGGCGGCCATCGGCGGGTCGGGTTGGGCGGCCGGTGTGGCGACGCCGACCGTGGCCAGGGCGCACCACGGCTCGATGTCCCGGGAGCAGCGCACCTCCGTGGAGGAGGCGCTCAAGTCGGGGCAGCTGCCGTGCGTGGTGGCCACGTCGTCGCTGGAGCTCGGCATCGACATGGGCGCGGTCGACCTCGTCATCCAGATCGAGGCGCCGCCGTCGGTCGCGTCGGGCATGCAGCGCATCGGCCGGGCCGGGCACCAGGTGGGCGCGGTGTCGCGCGGGGTGATGTTCCCGAAGTTCCGCGGCGACCTGGTGTCGTGCGCGGTGGTGGCGGAGCGGATGGCCGAGGGCGCGATCGAGGCCATGCGGTACCCGCGCAACCCACTGGACGTGCTGGCGCAGCACATCGTGGCGATGGTGGCCCTCGAGCCGTGGTCGGTGCCGGACCTGGCGGCGCTGGTGCGGCGGGCGGCGCCGTTCGCGGCGTTGCCGGAGTCGGCACTGCACTCGGTGCTGGACATGCTGGCGGGGCGGTACCCGTCGGAGGAGTTCGGCGAGCTGCGCCCACGCATCACGTGGGACCGGGTCAACGGCGAGCTGCGCGGGCGGCCGGGCGCGCAACGGCTCGCGGTCACTTCTGGCGGCACGATCCCCGACCGCGGCCTGTACACGGTCATGACCCCCGCCGCGGAGAGCGGCGCGGGCTCGCGGGTCGGCGAGCTCGACGAGGAGATGGTCTACGAGTCGCGGGTGGGCGACACGTTCCTGCTGGGCACGTCGTCGTGGCGGATCGAGGACATCACCGCGGACCGGGTGATCGCGGTGCCGGCACCCGGCGAGCCGGCGCGGATGCCGTTCTGGAAGGGCGACGCACCCGGGCGGCCGCTGGAGCTGGGCCGTGCGCTGGGGAAGTTCCTGCGCGAGGTGTCGAGCATGCCGGAGGAGGCCGCGCTGGCCCGGGCCACGGCGGCCGGGCTGGACGCGTTCGCCGCCGGCAACCTGCTCGCGTACCTGGCGGAGCAGAAGGAGGCGACCCGGCACCTCCCGGACGACCGCACGCTGCTGATCGAGCGGTACCGCGACGAGCTGGGCGACTGGCGGATGGTCGTGCACTCGCCGTTCGGCGCGCAGGTCAACGCGCCGTGGGCACTCGCGATCGGCGCGCGGCTGCGGGAACGGCGCGGGGTCGAGGCCAGGATGGCGCACTCCGACGACGGCATCGTGATCCAGCTGCCGGACACCGTGGACGACGAGGGCGCGGAGATCGTGGCGTCCGCGGAGGACATCCTCCTGGAACCGGACGAGATCGAGCAGATCGTGGTGGGCGAGATCGGCGGCTCCGCGCTGTTCGCGTCGCGGTTCCGGGAGTGCGCGGCGCGGTCGCTGTTGTTACCCCGGCGCGACCCGCGCAAGCGGACCCCGCTGTGGCGGCAGCGGCAGCGGGCGTCGCAGCTGCTGTCGGTGGCGGCGAAGTACGAGCAGTTCCCGGTGGTCCTCGAGGCCATGCGGGAGTGCCTGCAGGACGTGTACGACCTGGGCGGGCTGCGGTCGCTCATGTCCGAGGTGCGGTCGCGGAAGATGCGGGTCGTCGAGGTGCAGACGCAGACGGCCTCGCCGTTCGCCCGCGGCATGATGTTCGGCTACACCGCGATGTTCCTGTACGACGCGGACGCGCCGCTGGCCGAGCGGCGGGCGGCGGCGCTGTCGCTGGACTCGTCGCTGCTGGCCGAGCTGCTGGGGTCCGAGGCGATCCGGGAGCTGCTCGACCCGGAGGTGCTGGCGGAGATCGAGCACTCACTGCAGCGGCTCGACCCGGCCCGGCATGCCCGCCACGCGGAGGACGCCGCGGACCTGCTGCGGTTCCTGGGCGACCTGTCTCCCGCCGAGGCCGCGTTACGTGGCGTGGAACCGGGCTGGCTCGACGAGTTGGAGCGGCAACGCCGGGTCATCCGGGTACGGATCGCGGGCGAGGAACGCTACGTGATCATCGAGGACGCCGGCCGGATGCAGGACGCGCTCGGCGTGGCGTTACCCGTGGGGGTGCCGGAGGCGTTCACCGAGCCGGTCGACGACCCGTTGGGCGACCTGCTTTCCCGGTACGCCAGGACGCACGGGCCGTTCCCGGCCGCGGACGTGGCGGCTCGGTTCGGGCTGGGCGTCGCGGTGGTGACCGGGATGCTGGACCGGATGGTCGGCACGGGCCGGCTGGTACGGGGCGAGCTGCGACCGGCCGGCACGCATGTCGAGTACTGCGACGCGGACGTGCTGCGCCGGGTGCGGCGGGCGTCGCTGGCGAAGCTGCGTGCCGAGGTGGAACCGGTGGAACCGGCCGCACTGGGCCGTTTCCTGCCGGTGTGGCACGGAGTCGGCAAACGCTTGCGCGGCGCGCCGACCGCGGACGACGTGCTGTCGGTGGTGGAGCAGCTGGCGGGCGCGCCGCTGCCGGCGAGCGGTTTCGAGTCGCTGATCATGCCGTCGCGCTTACCCGGCTACACGCCGTCCCTGCTGGACGAGCTGACCACGGCGGGCGAGGTGACGTGGTGCGGCACGGGCGCGCTCGCGGGTGGCGACGGCTGGATCGCCGTCGCACCAACGGATGTGGCGGACCTGCTGCTGCCGGACGTCGAGGAGGCGGTACCGGAGACGCCACTGCACGGAGCCGTACTGTCCGCGATGGACGGTGGCGCGTTGTTCTTCCGGCAGCTGGCCGACCGCGCGGCGGCGGTGCTGCTCGACGGCGGCGCGGAGGCACCCTCGGACGCGGACGTCATCGCGGCCCTGTGGGACCTGGTGTGGTCCGGCCTGGTCACCAACGACACGATCGCGCCACTGCGCGCACTGGTGTCGGGCCGCGGCGCGGCACACAAACCACGCCGATCGACCCCGCGTGGCCGGTACGCGCGGCTACGCGGGGCCCGTCCCACGATGCCGAGCCGAACAGGCCCACCGACGGTCGCGGGGCGTTGGTCGCTCGTGGTTGCCCGCGAAGAGGATCCGACCCGCCGAGCGCATGCCCGCGCGGAGGCTTTCCTGGAACGGCACGGTGTGCTGACCCGGGGCGCCCTGGACACCGAGCGTGTGACCGGCGGCTTCACCGGGGTGTACAAGGTGCTGCGCGCGATGGAGGAGTCGGGGCAGATCGTGCGTGGTTATGTGGTGGAAGGTCTTGGCGCGTCACAGTTCGCGGCTCGTGGGGCGGTGGATCGGCTGCGTGCGCTGTCCCGTTCGGACAGTGCACTTGAGACGAGCACGGAGGCCACGGTCCTGGCGGCGGCCGATCCGGCGCAGCCGTACGGTGCGGCGCTGCCGTGGCCGGATCCGGTCGGGGAGGGGAAGCACCGGCCGGCAAGGAAAGCCGGGGCGTTGGCGGTGCTGGTGGATGGTGTGCCGGCGTTGTATGTGGAGCGAGGTGGCCGTTCTTTGCTGTCGTTCACGGAGGATGACGCGGCGTTGCGGGCGGGGGCGGAGGCGTTGTCGAGGGCGGTTAGGGAGGGGTGGTTGGGGCAGTTGGCGGTTCAGCGGGCGGATGGTGAGGTGGCGTTGACGTCGGGGCTGGCGGATGTGCTGCGGGGGGTTGGTTTTCGGGCTACGCCTAAGGGGTTGCGGTTGCGGGGGTGATTGCGGGGCCGGGG
>Ga0081539_10000448_pt1 | contig 87723 bp, 82 predicted proteins | sample TabmetS4T2R2_FD_71023 | JGI IMG/M metagenome (GOLD analysis project Ga0081539, IMG submission 71023) | Tabebuia heterophylla rhizosphere microbial communities from the University of Puerto Rico - S4T2R2 | ecosystem: Host-associated > Plants > Roots > Rhizosphere ...
GGCGCAGCGCACCGCCCATCGTCGCGTTGAGGTGCCGCCCGGCCGGCAGCCCGCGCAAGCCCACGGCCCGCAGGTCGCGCCACGCGTCGGCGGGCCTGCGGATCGGCAGCCGCACACCCGCGCGGCTCGCCCGCCAGAACGTGCCGGCCAGGTGGTCGAGCAGCGCCCAGAAGCGCAGGTGGCGCTCGGTGCCGCCGAGGGCGCGCAGCCGCTCCGCGTGCCAGGCGTCGTGGTCGCGGTGCAGGGTGACGGTGCGGTCGGGCAGCCACACCCGGTAGCCCGGCAGCGCCTCCCCCGGCACGGGCGGCATGCCGGTGGCGTCGAGCAGCTCGGCACCCACCCCGCCAGGCTCGAAGTCGACGAGCGTGGTCGCACCCACGTCGAACGAGAACCCCCGCCGCCGGTAGTAACCCGCGCAGCCACCCGCGTGCCCGTGCGCCTCGAACACGACGGTCGACCACCCCGCGGCCCGCAGCCGGAGCGCGGTAGCCATGCCGGCCAGCCCACCCCCGAGGACCGCCACGTCGAAGTCCTGAACATCCGTTCTGAACATACGTTCAGACTACGGCCCGGTGTTCCAGTCGTGGGAGTCGGCTCAGGTGGTTACGTCCGGCACCAGGTCGGCCGGATGGGGCAGGGCGGCCATCTCGTCGCGGACCTCCCGCGCCGCGGCCGCCAGCTTCTCGTCCGTGATCAGGCGGCGCAGGGCCTCGGCGTCGATCCGGCGCGCCGGCACCGCCAAGCCGGCACCGCCAAGCCGGCGCCCCGGGCCGCGACAAGCTCGGCGTTGCGCCGGCGGTCGCCGGGGCCGGGCACCACGATCTGCGGCACGCCGGCGGCCAGCGCGGCCAGCAGCGTGCCCGCGCCGCCGTGGTGGACGACGCCCGCGCAGGTGGCCAGCGCCTCGGCGAGCGGGGCCCAGCCGACCGCGCGCACGTTCGGCGGGAGGTCGCGCGCGCCGTCCGCGCGGACCAGCATGACCTCGGCGTCCACACCGGACGCCGCCGCCACGGCCGCGCCGATCAGGTCGCCTCCGCCCGGGCCGGGGCACGGTGCTGTGGGTGACCAGGATGCGCGGGCGGCCACCCTCCGGCGGCTCGCGGAGCAGGTCGGGCAGCTCGCCCTCGCCGCCGTACGACACGAAGCGCATCGGCCGCACCGCGCGCGGGCCGACCAGGCTGGACGGGGCCACGCTCAACACAAGCCGGTCGGCGGGCAGCCCGGCCGGCCGCCGGTGCCGCATCGCGGCGGTGGTCACGCGGACCAGCTCGGCCTCGTCGAAGAGCGTGTTGCCGTGCAGCACCGCAGGCACGCCAAGCTCGGCCGCCGCGCCGCCCGCGACACCGCGCGAGGGTGGATCTCGGTGATCTAGAGAGCTTTTGTCCATAATGTACTAAACCGCCACGCCGGCACCGACCGAGCCAGGCGGGCCCCGATCGCAGGCAGTAGCCACCGTGCCGGGTAACCGGCACCAGATTCGCGATCTAGAACGGTTATGGCGCTATATCGACCCTAACCGTTCTAGATCCACACCTGCGGCCCGAATCTGGTCACGCTACGTTACCGGCGGTGCGGTGGCACCCTGACATTTCGACCATTTTCGGCTACCGCGATGCCCGTCGTGGTCCAAGGCGCCGCTTCCCGTTTCCCGAAGGGAACAGAAGACTAGATCGCGAATCTGGCGCCGGTTACCCGGCGCGGTGGCTACTGCCCGCGATCGGGGGCGGTCCGGCGGCTTGGGACATTGTGGACAAGTGCGGACGGGGTTCGGTGGCTGAGCCGCTCGATGTCGGAAGATCTCTAGAGGCTGTCGCGGTCAGCCGCGGTAGCGGGCCGGGGGCGGAGCCGCGACGGGGCCGAGCGTGGCGGCGAGCCACCTGTCGTAGATGCGCATCCAGCCGCCGTCGGCGCGGAGGCGGTCGAAGACGCCGTTGACGAAGCGGACGAAGTCGGTGGCGCCCCGGGCGAACGCCAGGCCGTGCGGCTCGTCGCTGAAGCGCGGCCCCACGATCTTGGTGGTCGGGTCCTGCGCGGCGAGGCCGGCCAGCACGTTGTCGGTGGTGGAGATGGCGTCGACCTGGCCCTGCTGGAGCAGCACGAGGCAGTCGGTCCAGTCGACCGCGGCCACCGGCACGGGCTTGGCGGGCGCGTCGATGATGGCCTGGATCGAGGTGGTGTTTGCCGCCGCGCACACCCGCTTGCCGCCGAGGTCCTGGATGCCCTTGGCGGCGGAGGTCTCCGGCACGAGCACCCGCTGCCCCGAGTCGAGGTAGTTGGTGGAGAACTCCACGAGCTCCCGCCGCGAGCAGGTGATCGTCATCGAGTTGGCGACGAGGTCGACCTGCCCGTTGACCGCGGTGAGCCGCTGCGCCTGGGTGACCACCACGTACTGCACGCGCTCCGGGTCACCGAAGATCGCCCTCGCCACCTCGCGCACGAGGTCGATGTCGAAGCCCTCCAGCCGCCCGGAGGCCGGATCGCGGAAGCCGAAGAGGTAGTTGTTCTGGTCGACGCCCGCGATCAGCCGGCCACGTGCCAGAATCTTGTCCATTGTGGAGCCTGCCGGCATCCGGCCGGGCGGCGGCAGCGCGCCGGCGGGACGGAGGCTCGCGCGCGGGTCGCAGGCCGGCTCGGGCGGCAGCGCGCTGGGCGGCGGGGCCGGGTCGTCCACGCCCTGCGGCAGCGGCGCCTCGGCCCGCGCGTCGCCGGTCGCACGGTCGGGCGGGTCGGACGTGCAGGCGGTGACCAGCAGCAGAGCCAGAAACGTGGCCGTAACCACCCGAAAGCCACCGCGCATAAGTCCACACCCTAAAGCGCACCCGCAACGTTCGGGCGCGACCAAAATCGGAGCCGGCGGCCCGCGGGAGCATGCGGCGCGCGACCAGACGCGGACGTGGGCAAATTAGCTTCTAAAGGGGTGTGCAGGCCTGGCCGTTGAGGCGGATCGCGGTGGGTGCGGCGGACGGGCCGGCGGTCATGATCTGGAAGGTGCGGGTGCCGCGGGACAGGCCGCCGGCCCAGCCTTCGTACCAGAGCACGACCTCGTCGCCGACCTGCAGCCAGTTGAGGTCGAAGCTGAGCGTGAAGGTCTGGCCGGGCGCGAGCGTGAACCGGATCGTGTAGACGTCGTGGAACGTCCCGGTGTTGTCGAGCGTGATCGCGGTGGGAGTGGCGCGCGCCGCGCACGAGCTGCGCGGGTCGGGCGGCGTGCGGAACGTGACGCGCGGAGAGGGTGCCGAGCGGTTGCCGCTGTGGTCCTGCGCCACGACGTGGAACGTGTAGTCGTAGTCGGGCAGCACCCGGTCGAGCGTGCGGGTCGGGTCGAGCGTGGCCGCGGGCGGCTCAGCCGGCAGGCCGGGCCGGGTGCGGTGCACGTAGTAGGCGGCCAGGCCGTAGTTGTCGGTCGACGGGGCCCAGGTGAGGATCGTCCGGTTGGGCGCGACGTGGGTCGGCACCGGGGCGCCGGGCGTGGTGGGCGGCACGGTCTCGGCCGGCGCCCGCGGCGTGCGGAAGGTGAGCGCGGGCGAGCGCACGCCGTTGCTCGTGGCGTCGCCGGTCTCCACGAAGTAGGTGTACCGGGTGTCGGGCGTGAGCAGCGCGAGCAGCAGCGACGTGGTGTAGCTGGCGTTGACGAAGGTCTCCTGCCCGCCGCTGACCCGGTAGATCCGGTAGTACGTGACGAGCGGGTCGGTGTCGGGCGGCTGCCAGGTGAGCGTCACCCGCGTCGGCCACACGTCGACCACGGTGGGCGGGCCGGGGAAGGCGACCGGCGCGGCGGCCAGCGCGGGCGCGGGCACCACGATCACGAGCACGAAGGCCAGAAGGGCGCAGAGACGGTGGACCATACCCATCATCATAGATACGTGTCAATAAGGGGACGGCCGCCGCGACGCTGCGGCGGCCGTCCTGTGGGGTGCGCGGAAAGCTCAGCTCGGGATCGTCCACCGCTGGCTGGCGGCGGTCCCGCACGTCCACAGGTGCACGACGGTGCCGTCGGCGGTGCCGCCGTCGAGCACGTCGAGGCACTTGCTGGAGTTCGTGTTGACGAGCGTGCCGTTGGCCTGCGGCACCCAGTTCTGGGCGCCGGTGCCGTTGCAGGTCCACAGCTGGATCTTCGTGCCGTCGGCCGTGCCCGCGCCCGAGACGTCCAGGCACTTGCCGAGCGCGCGCAGCGTCTGCGCGCTGCGGGTCCACGCCTGCGCGGCACTGTTGTCGCAGGTGCGGATCTGGATCTGGGTGCCGTCCGCGGTGGCGCCGCCCCGTACGTCGAGGCACTTGCCACCGATGCCGGTGATGCGGTTGCCACCCGTCGTGCCGCCCGTCACGAACGTGAACGAGTCCACGTCGAACAGTGCGCCCGACCCGCCGGCGAACGTCAGGTACAGCGTGGTGGTCCCGGCCGGCGGGTTGCTGATCGTGCCACTGACGGTCGTGAACGTGTCCCAACTTCCCGTCGGTGTCACGGTGGCGGAGCCGACCACCGCGCCGGTCGGGGAGCCGGTCCGCACCTGCAACGTGCCCCCGGCGCCGGCGGAGGAGACCCGCGCGGTGAACGACGTGGCGTTGCCGATCCGGTACGGGTCGAACGCGATCCAGTCGCCGTTTTCGATGCTGCCGACCGTGTACCCGCCCTCGGCCGCGGTCTTGGCGTGGGTGGCGATGCCGGACATCGTCGTGAAGTGCTCGGCCTGGCGCTTGCGCGGCTGCAGCACGTGCTGGGCGTGCGTGGTGATGCCGCCGTTGTCGGTGTACTCGGCGTCGAAGATGGCGAAGATGTTGGCCGCGTCGTCGTGCTCACCGTCGACCGGGATCGTGATCGAGCCGGTGCACCCGGTCTGCGAGGTGACCGGGTGGCCGTGGCTGTCGTGGCCGAGGACGTACGTCATCTTGACCCGCGCGCAGCTGACCGTGCCATCCTCGGGGTCGGTGACCGAGATGGTGAACGGCAGCGTGTCGCCGAACGAGTAGAGCTGCCCGTTCGCCGGCGTGGAGATCGTGACCGCCGGCGCGGTGTTGCCGACGGAGATGGTCACGCTGTCCGTGCCGATCGCGCCCTGCGGGTCGCGCACGGTCAGCGTCGCGGTGTAGGTGCCGTTGGCGCTGTAGGTCTTCGTCGGGTTGGCCGCGGTCGAGGTCGTGCCGTCGCCGAACGCCCAGGAGTAGGTGATCGCGCTGCCGTCCGGGTCGGACGAGCCCGCCGACGAGAACGCCACGGCCAGCGGCGCCGCGCCGGACGTGGGGGTGGCGTTCGCGTTGGCGATCGGCGCGCGGTTGCCGCCGCTGCCGACGTAGTCGTACCGGTACAGCGCCGAGTTCGCGTCGCCGCCGAACCAGCCGGTGCCGTAGTCCAGCACGTAGAGCGCGCCGTCCGGGCCGAACGCCTGGTCCATGACCTGGGTGCCGGTCCAGGGGAACGACTCGATCCCCTCGATCGCCCCGCCGCCGCTCACGTGGATCGGCTTGATCCAGCGCCGCCCGAACTCGCCGGCGAAGAACTGCCCGTCGAACCCGGCCGGGAACTTGGTCGTGGACGGGTTGGCCGCGTCGTACCGGTAGACCGGCCCGGCCATCGGCGACTCCGAGCCGCCACCGAACTCGGGGGGCGTGCCGGCGTCACCCGCGTACCGGATCCAGGCCGGGCGGGCGGGCGGCAGCGTGCCCTGGCCGGTGTTGCGGAACGAGTTGTTGGTCGGCCCGCCCGCGCAGTTGAACTTGGGGCCGGTCGAGTTGGTCGCGAAGTTCCACTCGTTGTAGGTCTCGGCGCTGCTGTTGGAGCCCGTGCAGTACGGCCACCCGTAGTTGCCCGGCGAGGCGACCCGGTCGAACTCCACCTGCCCTTGCGGCCCGCGCGTCGCGCTGGTCGTGCCGGCGTCCGGGCCGTAGTCGCCCACGTAGACGACGCCGGTCGCCTTGTCCACGGCGATCCGGAACGGGTTGCGGAAGCCCATCGCGTAGATCTCCGGCCGCGTGTTGGGCGTGCCGGGCGCGAAGAGGTTGCCGGCCGGGATCGAGTACGTGCCGTTGGCGTTCACCTTGATGCGCAGGAGCTTGCCGCGCAGGTCGTTGGTGTTGCCCGCGGAACGCTGCGCGTCGAAGACCGGGTTGCGGTCGGTCCGCTCGTCCAGCGGCGCGTAGCCCGCCGAATCGAACGGGTTGCTGTCGTCCCCTGTGGACAGGAAGAGGTTGCCGGCCGCGTCGAAGTCGATGTCGCCGCCGACGTGGCAGCACATGCCGCGGTCGGCCGGCACGTCCAGCACGTTCACCTGGCTGGCCATGTTGATGGTGTTGTCGGCGTTGAGGGTGAAGCGGGACAGCCGGTTGACCCCCTGCCAGGTCGCCCACGTGGCGGCGGTGCCGGTCGCGGGCGCGTCACCGGCCGGCGTGGAGAGCGGCGGCGCGTAGTACAGGTAGATGAACCGGTTGGTGGCGAAGCCGGGGTCGACGCCGACGCCCTGCAGCCCTTCCTCGTCGTGCGAGTACACCGGGATGGTGCCGATGACGCTGGTTGTGCCGGCCGCGTCGGTGCGGCGCACGGTGCCGTTGCGGGAGGTGTGGATGACCGAGCGGTCCGGGAGCACGGCGAGCGTCATCGGCTCGCCCACCTCGCCCACGCCGCTGGCCAGCGTCACCCGCTGGAAGTCGGCGGTGTTGACGGGATGCGCCTGCGCGGGGGTGGCGGTGACGATCGTCGTGCCGGCCGCGACGAGCAGAAGGGCCGTGGCGGCGACGCGGACCCGGCGGTGCCTCCGGGCGCGCGAGAAGTCCAGGATGGACATGGTGGTGGGTTCCCTCTCCTGACCTGGTGGCAGGCAAGGGCGCGCGCCGTCGCGCCAGATGCCGTGGGCGGTAGGCGAGCTAACCGCGCCGTCGGTTACCTCGACGAAACAGCTGTGTCGTGGCGGTCACATTAATTCGTCCAGCTAGATGTGTCCATACTTTCCAGTGCCCTGTGCCGTACTTTCGCTCGCACGGCAAAAAGACGGCGCGAGCCGCGCCCTCAGGCGCGGCTCGCGTTCGTCCCCCGATCGTCACCGGGCTGGCAGCACCGCGGGCTGGCCGCGCACCGGCGCCTTTTGACGCGCTCGGCGGCCACGGCGGGCCAGGCGGGCGACGGCGAGCAGCCGCTCGCGGTCGGCCTCGGCGATCAGCTCGCGCTGGCGCTCGTTCGCCTGGGCCAGGATGAGGTCCGGATGCATCAACATTGTCTGTCTCCTTTGTGGTCTTCCCTGTTCCGCTGATGAGTCCATCCTCGGTCGGTAAGTGAGCGACCACATCGGGAGCGCTTACCTATCTTGGCAACCCCTGAGCCTTACGACCGCCCCGAAGTGCCTTAGACAGCGGCCCCGGACCGCCTAGGCACGCCTAGGTATACCTAGGGCGTGGCAGGATTGCTGTCGCGCCGATCCGCGTTCCAGACGGGATGTTCATGATTTACGAGCTACGCCAGTACACCTTGTGGCCCGGCAAGCGCGAGGTGCTCGTCGAGCTGTTCGACCGCGAGTTCCTGGAGAGCCAGGAGGCCACCGGCATGCGGGTCGACGGGCAGTTTCGCGACGAGGACCGGCCGGACCACTTCGTCTGGGTGCGCAGCTTCCCCGACATGGAGCGGCGGGCCGCCTCGCTCGCGGCCTTCTACGGCGGCCCGGTCTGGCAGGCCAACCGCGACGCCGCCAACGCCACCATGATCGACTCCGACGACGTGCTGCTGCTCCGCCCGGCCGGCCCGGTGTGGGACCTGCCCGCCGAGCGCCGCCCGCGGGAGACGTCCTCGCTCCTCACCGTGTCGATCGCCCACCTGCCGGAGCCGGTGAGCCAGGACTTCCGCGACTTCTTCGCGGACGAGGTCGCGCCGGTCACCCCGGTCATCGGATCCTTCGAGACCGAGTACGCGGAGAACACCTTCCCCGCCCTGCCGGTGCGCACCGGCGAGCACGTGTTCGTCTGGTTCACCCGCGACGCGGCGCCGCCGGCCGTGCCCGGCCTCGACGAGTGGCTCGACAAGCCGCTGGAAACCCTCCGCCTGACCCCGACGGCCCGCTCGCTCCTCCGCTGACGCGCGGCGAACGCCCGGGGTCCGGGGTTCATTTCTGGAGAAAGAACGGTCCCGGGTTGGTGTCAGCGGCGGGCCGTCGCTCCCGCCGGAGACCGCGGTGGCCGGCGGCTCGCCAGGGCTCGCCGAGATCCCCGGCCCCCGCTGCCACCTCCGCGCACCAAGCCCACCCGGCCAGACGTGCGACACGCCACACGACATCTAGTACGTGACTCTCGTCGACCCACTACATATGGTGTTGACCGCGCGGCCGCGGCCTGTACGACGGCGCCACCACCGCCGAGCTCGACCGGCTGTCGATCCAGACGGCGGCCGAGCTGATCGGCGAGGAGCCGCAGTACTCGCGCCTCGCCGCCCGCCTGCTGGCCGGCTACCTCGACAAGGAGGTGCGCGGCCAGGGGATCGCGAGCTTCAGCCAGGCGATCCGGCTCGGGCACGCCGAAGGGCTGGTCGGCGACGCGACGGCCGCGTTCGTGGCCGCCAACGCGCGCAAGCTCGACGACGCGGTCGACTCCGACGGCGACCGCCGGTTCGAGTACTTCGGCCTGCGCACGGTCGCCGACCGCTACCTGCTGCGCCACCCGGCCACGCGGCTTGTCGTGGAGACGCCGCAGTACTGGCTGCTCCGCGTCGCCTGCGGCCTGTCCCGCACGCCGGCCGAGGCGATCGGGTTCTACCGGTTGATGTCGTCGCTGGCGTACCTGCCCAGCTCTCCGACGCTGTTCAACTCCGGGACCGCGCACACCCAGATGTCGTCGTGCTTCCTGGTCGACTCGCCGCGCGACGAGCTCGACTCGATCTACGAGCGGTACGCGCAGGTGGCGAAGCTGTCGAAGTTCGCCGGTGGGATCGGCATCTCGTGGACCCGCGTCCGCGGGCGGGGCGCGCTGATCCGCGGCACCAACGGCCTGTCCAACGGCATCGTGCCGTTCCTGCGCACGCTCGACGCGAGCGTGGCGGCGGTCAACCAGGGCGGCCGCCGCAAGGGCGCGGCCTGCGTCTACCTGGAGCCGTGGCACCCCGACGTCGAAGACTTCCTCCAGCTGCGCGACAACACCGGCGAGGACGCGCGGCGCACCCACAACCTCAACCTGGCCAACTGGATCCCGGACGAGTTCATGCGCCGGGTCGAGGCGGACGGCGACTGGTCGCTGATCGACCCGAGCGACGCGCCCGACCTGCCCGACCTGTGGGGCGAGGCGTTCGACGAGGCGTACCGGGTCGCGGAGAAGAAGGCCGTCCGCACGGTCAAGGCGCGCGACCTGTACGGGCGGATGATGCGCACGCTCGCGCAGACCGGCAACGGGTGGATGGCGTTCAAGGACGCGTCCAACCGGCTGTCCAACCAGACCGGCGAGCCCGGCAACGTGGTGCACCTCTCCAACCTCTGCACCGAGATCGTGGAGGTGTCGAGCGACGGCGAGACCGCGGTGTGCAACCTCGGCTCGGTCAACCTGGCCGCCCACCTGACCGGCGGCGGGATCGACTGGGAGAGGCTGCGCGCGACAGTGCGCACCGCGGTGCTCTTCCTCGACCGGGTGATCGACATCAACTACTACCCGAGCGCCGAGGCGGCCGCCTCCAACCCGCGCTGGCGGCCGGTCGGGCTCGGCGTGATGGGCCTGCAGGACGTGTTCTTCGCGCTGCGGCTGCCCTTCGACTCGCCCGAGGCGCGGGAGCTGTCCACCCGCATCGCCGAGGACATCTACCTGACCGCGCTGGAGACCTCCACCGGCCTGGCCGAGGAGGCGGGACCGCATCCGGCCTACCCGGCGACCCGCGCGGCTCGCGGACAGCTCCAGCCGGACCTGTGGGGCGTCACGCCCACGCAGGCCGAGCGGTGGGCCGCCCTGCGGGAGCGGGTCGCGGCGCACGGCCTGCGCAACTCGCTGCTGATCGCGATCGCGCCGACCGCCACGATCGCGTCGATCGCCGGCTGCTACGAGTGCGGCGAGCCGCAGGTGTCCAACCTGTTCAAGCGCGAGACCCTGTCCGGCGAGTTCCTTCAGATCAACACCCATCTGGTACGCGAGCTGAAGGACCGTGGACTGTGGACGGAGCCGATCCGGGCCGAGATCAAGCGGGCCGACGGCTCGGTGCAGGGCATCGCGGCCCTGCCCGCGGACGTGCGGGAGCTGTTTCGCACGGCCTGGGAGCTGCCGCAGCGGGCGCTGATCGACGTCGCCGCCGCGCGGGCGCCCTATGTGGACCAGTCGCAGTCGCTCAACCTCTTCATGAGCGCGCCGACGATCGGCAAGCTCTCCTCGATGTACCTGTACGCCTGGAAGGCCGGCCTCAAGACGACCTACTACCTGCGCTCGCGACCGGCGACGCGGATCCAGCTCGCGACCGTCGCCGTGAAGACGGAGGCGTGCGACCTCGAAAACCCCGAGTCTTGTGAGGCGTGCCAGTGAGCGAGCGCAGCGAGCGAACCATCGGGCGCAGTATGCTCCTCGACCCCGGCATGGACCTGACCCTGCGTCCGATGCGCTACCCGCACTTCTTCGACCGCTTCCGCGACGCCATCAAGAACACGTGGACGGTCGAGGAGATCGACCTCCACAGTGACCTGTCCGATCTGGACAAGCTCTCACCCGCGGAGCGCCACCTGGTGAGCCGGCTCGTCGCGTTCTTCGCGACCGGCGACACGATCGTGGCCAACAACCTCGTGCTCAACCTCTACCAGCACGTCAACTCCCCGGAGGGCCGGCTGTACCTCTCCCGCCAGCTCTTCGAGGAGGCGGTGCACGTGCAGTTCTACCTCAACCTGCTCGACACGTACGTGCCCGACGAGACCGAGCGGTACGAGGCGTTCGCCGCGATCGAAAACATCCCCTCGATCAGGCGCAAGGCCGAGTTCTGCTTCCGCTGGATCGACTCGGTCTTCGACCTCCGGCGACTGTCCACACGCGACGAGCGGCGGGCCTTCCTGCTCAACCTCATCTGCTTCGCCGCGTGCATCGAGGGGCTGTTCTTCTACGGCGCCTTCGCCTACGTGTACTTCCTGCGCTCGCGCGGGCTGCTGCACGGCCTCGCCTCCGGCACCAACTGGGTGTTCCGCGACGAGTCGATGCACATGGCGTTCGCGTTCGACGTCGTGGAGACCGTGCGCCGCGAGGAGCCGGACCTCTTCGACGAGAAGATGGGCGCGCAGGTGGCCGAGATGCTCGCCGAGGCGGTGGAGTGCGAGGTGCTGTTCGCCGAAGACCTGCTCGGGCGGGGCGTGCCCGGCCTGTCGCTCGCCGACATGCGCGCCTACCTCGAACACGTCGCCGACCGCCGGCTCGCCCAGCTCGGCCTCCCGCCGAAGTACGGCGCGGCCAACCCGTTCGCCTTCATGGAGCTGCAGGACGTGCAGGAGCTGTCGAACTTCTTCGAGCGCCGCGTCTCCGCGTACCAGGTGGGCGTGACGGGAACCGTCGGCTTCGACGACGACTTCTGAGCGGGGTGAAACGCGGAGCCGTCCCCACGTCGTGATCAAGGCATGCGGGGTGGACGGATCGCGGTGGTCGTGGCGGCGTGCGGGGCGGTACTCGCCGGGGTGCTGGCGTTTCGCGCCGGGGTGCCGGAGCGGGCGATCCCGTCGGCGGCACCCGCCACGCCCACGCCGACGGCGTCACCAGCCACCACGACCCCGGCGCCCGGCCCGACCGGGACGCCGCCACCACCGGAGATCACCTACCCGCGGCGCGGCGAGGGGAGCTACCGCTTCGCGGCCGCGGGCGGTGGTGTGGCCGGGCGGTCCGGCCAGCTGATGCGGTATCGCGTGGCAGTCGAGCGCGGCATCGAGAACATCACGCCGGACGCCTTCGCGGCCGAGGTGACCCGCACGCTCTCCGACCCGCGCAGCTGGACCGGCGACGGGCGGTGGCGGCTGCAGCGGGTCGGCAACGGCTCACCGTACGACTTCACCGTCTACCTCACGACGCCCGGCACGCGCAACGACTTCTGCCCGGGCGACGACGGGTACACCTCGTGCCGCAACGGCGAGCGCGTGGTCCTCAACGTCGCGCGGTGGGTACACAGCGTGCCGCACTACGGCGCTCCCCTCGCCGACTATCGCGAGTACCTGGTCAACCACGAGGTGGGCCACCGGCTCGGCCACGGCCACGAGAAGTGCCCCGGGCGGGGCCGGCCCGCGCCGGTGATGCAGCAGCAGACGCTCGGGCTGCACGGGTGCGTCGCGTACGGGTGGCCGCTGCGTGACGGGCGGCTCTACCGGGGGCCGGCCGGCTCGTACGACGACCCGATCCCGGAGGGCCCATGATGCCGCTGACCTGCGGATTGAAACGGATCGGGCGCCCGACCGCGTGTACTCGTGGGGAGGGCGATGATCTCGTTCGACGAATTCGTGACCGCACGCGGCCCGGCGCTGCTGCGGTTCGGCTACCTCATGTGCGGCGACCGGCACCTGGCGGAGGACATCCTCCAGGAGGTGCTGGCCAAGATGTACCGCCGGTGGGCCCGGATCGCGCGCGCCGAGCCGCCCGAGGCGTACGTGCGGCGGGCGATCCTGCACCAGTACCTGTCGTGGCGCCGCCGCCGCGCCAGCACCGAGGCGGTCGTCGCGGAGGTGCCGGAACACGCCGACCCTGGGCTGATGGCCGAGCACGTGGCGGTGCGGGACGAGATGTGGGCGCTGCTCGGCACGCTCCCCCGGGTGCAGCGGGCGGTCCTGGTGCTGCGCTACTACCTCGACCTGCCCGACCCGGATATCGCGGACCTCGTCGGCTGCGCCCCCTCGACCGTGCGCGTGCACGCCTTCCGCGCACTCGCCGCGCTGCGGGCACGGCTGTCGGAGCACATCAGCACGGAGGCTCGCAGTGGATGACATAGAGCACCTCGTCCGCGTGACGCTGACCGACCGCGCCGCCGCGGTGGGCGCGCCCGCCGGCCTGGCCCACACCGTCCGGGGCAGGGCCCGCCACGCGAGACTCCGCGCACAGGCCGCGGGCGCCGCGGTGGCCGCCGCCGCGGTACTGCTGGCCGTGCCGGCCGCCGCCCGGCTGTGGTCCACGGAGCCGGAGTCCACTGTGGACGTGGCCGCCGCACCCGCGGCGGATATGGTGCCCCCGTTTCCGTTCACGCCGACCGCGACCCTGCCCGGCTACGGCGAACCGATCGCCGAGCTCTCCGCCGGCGTGCCAAGCCTGCGCCACGACGGCGGCCCCGACCGCTGGCTCACCGTCTCGGTCAGCGCCGCGCACCCGTCCCCCGTGCGGTGGGACGCCGCACCGAAGACGTACAGCATCACGGTGCGCGACCGGAAGGCGGTGCTGGAGGTCGGCCCCACCAGCTCCACGCTCACCTGGCAGGCGGCGGACGGCCGGTGGCTGCGCGTCGAGGCCGACCGGCACCTGACCCGCGCCGACCTCACGCGCTACGCCGCCGGGCTCGTGCCCGGCGCGGTCCCGGTGCGTTGGCCGTTCACCTTCGAGACCGTGCCCCCCGGCACCGTGCCCGACGTGGTGAGCCCCGCCGCGGTGTCGTTCCGCCCGGAGGCAAGCCCGCCGAGCCACGCCTTCACCGGCAAGCTCACCGTGATGCTCTCCGAAACCGCCGACGTCCCGCCCACCGGCAACCAGGTCACGGTCGGCGCGCGCACCGGCTGGCTGACGACCACCCCCGAGGCGACGACCCTCTCGGTAGCCCTGGGCGACGGCCGCACCCTGGTAATCCAGTCCGAGACAAGCCTGAGCGAGACGGACCTCGTCACATTCGCCGCCGGCACAACCCCCACCCCCGACGCCGAGGTCGGCCACGGCTGACCACGGCGACGCCCGGACCGTTCCCGGGCCGCGCCAGCGGCTGACCGCCGGCCCTGTCGCTCTGAGTGACCACCGTGACGGCGTGAGCGGCGGCACGGGTCAGATCTTGGAAAGTTAGGGCGCTATTTCAACCCCAACTTTCCAAGATCCGGCAGTCCGGACCTCGGGGGAGTGACGCTACGTCATTGGCACGCGGGCGGCGCGCATCCACGCCCAGAGTGTGACCAACAGCGGATGGGTGAGGCCGCGGGAGCAACGGCATGGACCACGACGGACGTCGCGGTAGCTCAAATATCGAAATGCCTCAGGCAAGCGGCGTCGAAGGTGATCAGTGTGGCGCTGGCGGCGGGTAGGTGGACGGCTCGCGCCGCACCTCCGCGAGAGCGTGCGCGCTGATCGCGGCCAGGCGCGGGTTGTCGTCCGAGAAGGCGCCGATGGCGGTCGCCAGGTTGAGCGCCCAGCCACGCGCGCGCACCCACGTGTCGGCGCCGGTGCCGGTGAGCGCGTCGTAGCGGTCGCGGAAGGCGGCCCGGCCCGCGGCGTCGAACGTCAGCCACGCCGTCGACAGGTCGCTCGCCGGGTCGCCGCTGGTGAGGTCGCCGAAGTCGACGACGGCCGCCAGCCGCGCCGGCCCGGAGGGCGCCAGCAGGAGGTTGGCCGGGTGCAGGTCGCCGTGCAACCAGTACGGCGGGCCGCCCCAGACCGGCGCCGAGACGAGCCGCTCCCAGAGCGCGAGCAGGTCGGGGTTGCCGGCGAGGCGCTCGCGTACGGCCGCGCCGCGGGCCGCGAGTGGGACGCCACGCCACGGGTTGTGCGGCGCGTCGGCGGGTGCCGGCGCGTGCAGCCGTGCCAGGAACTCGGCCAGGTCGGCCGCCGCGGCCACCCGCTCGGCCGGTGGGACGTCGGCGGCCAGCCGCCCCTCGAACCACGGGCAGATCGACCACGGCCACGGGTAGCCCTCACCGGGCACGCCGGCGCGCACCGGAGAGGGGACGAACGCACCCGCCCGGGCGGCGAGGGTCGGCAGCCAGCGCTGCTCATTGTGGATCAGGTCGGCGGCGACGGCCCGGCGCGGCAGCCGCACGCAGAGGTCGGCGCCGAGGCGGTAGATGACGTTGTCCCACCCGTTCGCGACGAGACACAGTGGACCGTCGAGGTCGGGGTGCTGCGCCTGGATGAGCCGCGTGACGAGACTTGCGTCGATATCGACCTCGGCGGCGGGTGTGTCCACGCACACATCATCCCCTCCGCCGAAAACCGCGACAACCAGGCGGACGGGCTCGGGCGTCCATCAGAAAGACGGCAGGACCACCTGCTTCGACAGACCCAACAACGCCCGCTCGCCACGCATGTTACCCCCGCGCGGCGCGATCCAACGCGGGCTGAATCAGGAAGGGAGTCGACAAGATGCACAAGATGCATCGGTCGATGCGCATCGCCCTGCCCGCTGCCATCGCGACGGTGTCACTCGTCGCGGCGGGCTGCGGCGGTGGCGCCGAGGATACCGCGGACCAGGGCACGACCGCCAGCGCGTCAATCACCATCAACGGCACGCAGCCCGAGGTCGGCCTCGTGCCCGGCAACACCAACGAGACCGGCGGCGGCAACATCGTCGACCACCTGTGGACCGGCCTCGTCACCTACCCGCCGGGCGGCGGCGACCCGGAGAACGCGGTGGCGGAGTCGATCGAGACGCCCGACTCGCAGAACTACACGGTGCGGATCAAGAAGGGCACGAAGTTCCACGACGGCACCGAGGTAAAGGCGAAGAACTTCGTCGACGCGTGGAACTACACCGCCCTCGCCACCAACGGGCAGCAGCAGGCGAGTTTCTTCAGCGACATCGAGGGCTACACCGACGTCAACCCCGACGACCCGGACGGCGCGGGGCCGCAGGAGGCACCCAAGCCGACCGCGCAGACGATGTCCGGCCTCAAGGTGGTCGACGACCACACGTTCACCATCAAGCTGCGGGCGCCGTTCTCCATTTTCAAGACCAAGCTGGGCTTCTCCGCGTTCTCCCCGATGCCCGACGTCTTCTTCCAGCAGGGGCCGGACAGGTTCGGGCGCACCCCGATCGGCAACGGTCCGGTCAAGTTCGTCAGCTGGACCGACGACGTCGAGGTCAAGCTGGCCCGCTTCGACGACTACGCGGTCGGCGACAAGGTGAAGGTCAAGGACGTAACGGTCAAGCTGTACCAGCAGATCACCGCCGCCTACGCCGACCTGCTCTCGGAAAACCTCGACTTCCTCCAGCAGGTGCCGGTCGAAAACCTCGCCGACGAGGCATGGAAGGGCGACCTCGGCGACCGGGCGATCGAGGTCGCGATCCCCGTGCAGCAGATGATTACGTTCCCCATCTACGACGAGCGGTTCAGAAACCCCGACCTGCGCCGGGCCATCTCGCTGGCGATCAACCGGCAGGAGATCTCCGAGAAGATCTTCTTCAACACGCGCAAGCCGGCCACGAGCTGGGCCGCGCCAGGCACCCCGGGCGCCGAGGCGTGGGACTGCACCGCGTGTCAGTACGACAAGGACGAGGCCGTGGCGCTGCTGCGGAAGGCGGGCGGCTTCAACGGGCGGCTCGTGTTCCGCTACAACTCCGACTCCAGCCACCAGGGGTGGATGGAGGCGGTCGCCGCGAGCGTGAAGAACACCCTCGGGATCGACGCGATGGCCCAGGGAATCACCACGTTCGACGCGTTCCGCCAGCAGATCAACGCGCACAAGATGGACGGTCCGTACCGGGCGGCGTGGCAGGCCGACTACGCGGACGCCGAAAACTGGATCGCGCCGCTGTACGTGAAGGGGGCCGCCTCCAACGACGGCCTGTACGAGAACGCGGACGTCGACCGCCTCTACGCGGAAGGCGCCAAGTCGTTGAACCCGGACGCGGCGCACGCCAAGTTCGCCGAGGCCATCAAGATCGTGGACGCCGAGGTGCCGTCGATGCCGATCGTCACGGTGTCCCAGCAATCCGGCATCTCCAAGCGGCTGAAGCCCATCAAAACCGACTGGGTCGGCGTCATCGACCTCTCGTCGGTCGAGCTGAAGTGACCTGAAACCACACCGGGGGGATGGGGCCGCGCGGGCTTCCCGCGCGGCCCTGCCACAGGTACGTGAAGGCGGTGTAGACGCCGCTGGCGGCGGAATTCTTCACCGATGGGGTCTTGCCTCGTTTATCCATGACGATCAAAGTCAGAACATGAGGAAGCTCTCCCGCCGTACCTTCGTCCTCAGTGGCATCGCTGTCGCGAGCGCTGCCGCCCTCCCGACCCGATCAGCGTTCGCCGCCGTTCCGTACCCGTTTCGGCTGGGCGTCGCGTCAGGTGAGCCGGCACCTGACAGCGTCGTGCTCTGGACGCGCCTGGCACCCGCACCGCTCGACGCCGACGGGCAGGGTGGCATGGCCAACGCGGACGTCGTCGTCGACTGGCAGGTGTCGACGACCGACCGCTTCACCACGCTCGTCGCGTCCGGCTCCGTGACCGCCCGCTACGCCGACGCCCACTCGGTGCACGTGGTGGCCGGTGGGCTCGCCCCGGACGCCGACTACTTCTACCGCTTCCGCGCGCGGGGGCACATCTCACCGGTCGGGCGCACGCGCACCGCCCCGGCGGCCGGGACGTTCGGGCGCGACCTGGTGATGGCGTTCGCGTCCTGCGCGCACTACGAGTCGGGTTACTACACGGCCTACCGGCGGATGGCCGAGGACGCGCCAGGGCTCGTGCTGCACCTCGGCGACTACATCTACGAGGACGGGCCGACGGCCGGCTCGGTGCGCGAGCACGTGGGCGCCGAGATCGTGTCGCTGGCCGACTACCGCCGGCGGTACGCGCAGTACAAGTCGGACCCCGACCTGCAGGCGGCGCACGCGGCCGCGCCGTGGCTCGTGGTGCCCGACGACCACGAGGTGGAAAACAACTACGCCAACATGGTGCGGGCGGACAGCAGCCCGGCGCTCACGGAGGCACAGTGGACGGCCCGCCGCACCGCCGCCTACCGCGCCTACTACGAGAACATGCCGCTGCGCCCCTCCGCCGCGCCGAGCGGCAACGGCATCCAGCTGTACCGTCGGGTCCAATGGGGACAGTTGGCGACGTTCCACATGCTCGACACCCGCCAGTTCCGTTCGGACCAGGCGTGCGGCGACGGGTGGAAGGTGTGCGCGGACGCCGACCTCGCCTCCCGTACGCTCACCGGATCGGCGCAGGAGGCGTGGCTGCTGGACGGGCTCGCCCAGCACTCCGGCACCTGGGACATCCTGGGGCAGCAGGTGTTCTTCGCCCGGCAGTACGACGCGTCCGGAGCGTCCAACATGGACGCTTGGGACGGCTACCGCGCGTCCCGCACGCGGATCCAGCAGGGCTGGCTGCAGCGCGGCGTGCGTAACCCGCTCGTGCTCACCGGCGACGTGCACCGCGCGTGGGCCAACGACCTCAAGGCCGACTACGCCAACCCCGGCTCGGCGACGGTCGGCACCGAGCTCGTGTGCACCTCGATCACGTCGGGCGGCGACGGGACGGGCACCACCACGATCCCGAACGCGGCGACCAACCCGCACCTGCGCTTCCACTCGGACCGCCGCGGGTACACGCGCACGACGATCTCGCCCGGCCAGGTGCGGGCCGACTTCCGCGCGGTGGCGAGCGTGACCGAGCACGGCGCGGCGGTGTCCACATTGCGCTCGTTCGTCGTCCTCGACGGCCAGCCCGGCCTGCGGGCGGTGTGACATGCCGGTCGTTTCGATGGCGACGGCCATCCTGATGCTCGGCGTGGAAGCCGTCACGTGGTCGACCGCCAACAGCACCGCCACCGGCGACCAGGACGTGCCGGCGATCGCGGCCAACCGCAACGGTCACGTGGCCGTCGTGTGGGAGGACGACCGCGACACCACCGCGCCCGCCGACGACACGCACTCCGAGATCTTCCTGCGGCTCTTCAAGGACGGGACGCCGGTGTACGAGCTGAAGCTCTCCGCCGGTGGCACGAGCGGCGCCGCGTGGAAGCACGTCACGCCCGACGTGGGCCTCGACGACCGGGGCAACGCGGTCGTGGTGTGGGCGGACGACCCGGACGGCAACGGCTACTACAACATCCCGTACCGCGTGGTCTCCCCCACCGGCACGGTGCTCGCCTCCGGCCGGGCCAACGCCAACACCGACGGCCAGCAGGTCTTCCCCAAGGTCTCGGTCGACCCGGACGGCGTGCCGGGCAGCACGAGCGCGGTCGCGTTCACGGTCGTGTGGGAGGACATCCAGGGCACGAGCCCGGCGACGGTACGCGCGGCGGGCTACACGGCCGCGACCACGAAGGCGTACGAGGTGGCGGTCGGCTCCGCCACCGGTGCCCACGGCCGGCCGGACGTGGCGGTGCTCCCGTCGGGCGAGGCGCTCGTGGTGTGGGAGGACGACGGCAACGGCAACGGCTACGACAACGTGGGCCTGGTGCGGCTCGCGCGGGCCAACGGCGCGGTCACGCTCTCCCGCCGGGTCGCCAACTCGCTCGGCGACGGGCAGCAGCAACGGCCCGCGGTGGCGGCCGACCACGCCGGCGACTTCGCCGTCGCGTGGGAGTCCGACCACACGGGTACGCGCGGCGTGTGGGCGCGTTCGTTCGACGCGGCCGGCAACCCGCGGCACGCCGAGGTGGAGGTCTCGTCCGGCGCGGGTGCCGTGGCGCCGGGTATCGGCATCGACGACCAGGGCAACGTGGCGCTGGCCTGGACGGTCGGCGGCACGGACCCGCAGGTGTGGATCGCCGGCCGCAACCCGGACGGCACCGGCGGCGGGCGGCTCGGCGCGCAGGTGCTCAGCCAGGCCACCGCGGGGCGCCAGGAGCAGATCGCCATCGCGGTGTCGCCGTGGTCCGAGGTGAGCATCGCGTACACCGACGACAACGACGGCAACCAGTTCGACCAGATCATCCTGGGAACCGGCGTGACGAACTCGACGTGGTGAGCGTCAGCCCGCCACCATCCTGAGCAGCTGCTGGATCTGCGCCCGCACCGTCTCGTCGGTGCGGGCGGCCAGCGCGGCGGCGAGGCTATCGGATGGCGTAGTCGCCGAGCCCGTGCTCGAGAAGGGCGAAGGCCGCTTCGCCGTGCACGCGCACGTCTTCGGCCAGGCGGAGCACATCGTCGTCGGCGAGGACCCGGCCGCGCACGTACTCGATCAGCGTGCGGTGCGCGCCCACCAGCGCGTTGGCCACCACGCGGGCGGTGAGGTCGCCGGCGGGCGCGCCGGTCTCCTCGGCGAGCAGGTCGGCCAGGGCGTCGGTGATGTGGGCGAGCGCCTCGTGCTCGCGGGCGCGCAGGCGCGGGCTGTCGGCGACCATCTTCATCACCGACCGGGCGCGGACCAGCGCCTCGGCGTCGCCCTCGGCGACCTTCGCCAGCATGCCCTGCGCGCCGAGCACGACACGGCGGAACGCCACCAGCGCGGACTCCCCCGGCGCCCGCCGGCGCACCGCGTCGACCAGCTCGGCGCCGAACCCTTCCAGCCCGGAGTAGAAGAGGTCCTCCTTGGTCCGGAAGTAGTTGAACACCGTGGTCTCGGCCACCTGTGCCTCGCGGGCGACCTCCGCCACCGATACCCGGTCGAAGCCGCGGTCGGCGAAGAGCCGCCAGGCGGTCTCGGTGATCAGCCGCCGGTTCTGCTCCTTCTTCTGTTCGCGGAGTCCCATCGCCCCTCGCTCAAATCTTGAGGTAACCCCAAACTTGTGGTTACTATAGCGCAATGAAGGTCAGCATCAACGTAACGAACTACTCCTGGCCGGGCGGGCCGGCGCGGCTCGGCGCCTCCCTGCGCGACCTCGCCGCGCGGGCGGACGCGGCCGGCGTCGACACCCTCTGGCTGAGCGACCACCTCATCCAGGCCGACCCCACCGCCGCGCCGGGCCAGACCGAGATGCTGGAGGCCTACACGGCGCTGGGTTTCGTGGCCGCGCGCACCGAGCGGGTGCGGCTGGGCACGATGGTGACCGCGGTGACGTTCCGCGCGCCGGCCCTGCTCGTCAAGGCGGTCACCACGCTCGACGTGCTCAGCGGCGGCCGGGCCTGGCTGGGCGTCGGCGCCGGCTACCACGGGGAGGAGGCGGAGGCCATGGGCCTGTCGCTGCCGCCGGTGGCCGAGCGGTTCGAGCGTCTACAAGAGACGCTCGAGCTGGCGGAGCGGATGTGGGCCGGCGACGAGACGCCGTTCGAGGGCAGGCACTACCAGCTGGCCCGCCCGCACGGGAGCCCGCCGCCGCTCACCCGGCCACACCCGCCGATCCTGATCGGCGGCACCGGCGCCAAGCGGACACTGCGCCTCGTGGCCGAGCACGCCGACGCCTGCAACGTCTTCGACATCCCCGACGGCGGCAAGGCGGTCCGGCAGAGCCTGGACGTGCTGGCGCGGCACTGCGACGACGTCGGCCGGCCGTTCTCCGCTATCGAGAAGACGCTGAGCACCCGGCTCGGCGCGGACGACACGAGCGACGGCTTCGCCCGCCGGGCGGAGGCGTCGGCCGCGCTCGGCATCGACCACCTGATCGTGGTCACGCCGGGCGCGTGGAGCTTGGAGCGCCTGGAGACGCTGGCGGCCGCCATCCCGGCGATCAGCCAGATCACACCGGATTCCGACCGATCCTAGAGCCGCCTCACCTAGCCTCCTCGATGTGAGTCGGTTCCGGTTGAGTGTCGTCGTCCCGGCGTACAACAACGCTCCCCTGCTCGACCTGACGCTGGGCGGGCTCGCGCGGCAGACCATGCCGGCCGCGGACTTCGAGGTGATCGTCAGCGACGACGGATCGCCCGTGCCGATCGCGCCCGCCGTCGACAAGTACACCGACCGGCTCAACGTCACCTGCGTGCGGGCCGAGCGAAACCGGGGGCGCTCGGCCGCGCGCAACGCCGGTGCCGCCCGGGCGAGCGCGGACGTGCTGGTGCTCCTCGACGCCGACTCGGTGGCCCACCCGGCGCTGCTGGAGCGGCACGCCGAGTTCCACGCGGGCCGAGGCGGCGGGCCGGGCGTGCTGCTCGGCGCCCGCTACGACGTCGACTGGGCGGCCGCGGGCGCGCTGGCCCGGGGCGAGTCGCCCACGCCGGAGATGCTCGACGCCTACCGGGGCGACCCGCGCGACGGGCACACCGCCCACCCGCAGCACCGGGCCGACTTCGCCCGCGCGCCGTGGCTGCTCGGCTTCACGCACAACGCCTCGGTCGACAAGGCCACGTTCGACGCGGTCGGCGGCTTCGACGAGGCGATCGTCAAGTGGGGGCTCGAAGACAGCGAGCTGTTCTACCGCGTCTTCCACCACCACGGCGGGCCGCCCGACCTCTTCGTGCGCGAGCCGGCCGCGATGGCCTACCACATGCCCCACTACCGCCCGACCGGTGAGCTGCTCGGCACGCTCGACAACCTGCGATACATCGCTCGCAAGCACCCCCGCTACGACTTCGAGGCCATGCACAGCCCCGCGACGCTCGGCCAGGTGATGGGCAAGGTGCGGCTCTACTCCGACGCCGTCGCCGCCTGCCGGCGCGCGGGGCTGGGGCGCCCCGCCGTGCTGCCGGCCGAGGTCCGCGCCGGGCTCGCCGACCGCACGCTCATCGCCGGCTACGGGGTGTCGGGCCTGCCGCTCGGCCCGGGCTCGCACACGTTCGACCAGGACGCGCCGATCGGCGACACCAACTGGCACCGGCTCGGCCTGATGCTGCAAGACTTTCGGGCCGGGCAGTTCAGCCAGTTCGTCCACATCGACCTGTGGCGCTTCCTCATGCCCGACGACCTCAGCCTCATGGTCACCAAGGCGCTGCGCAAGGCCGACCGGGTGGTGCTCGTCGCGGCACACGCGGCACCCGACGCGGCGTCGCTGCTGCCGGTGCCGTTCGTCGACGACGTCGGCTACGCCGCGCGGATGCTCGAGGCCCGCTTCGACGTCGCCACCACCGTGCACGAAGAGGCGACCGTCCTCACCGTCAGGTGAGGCGTAGGCTGTTTCACTATGAAACAGCGCGGTGTAACGCCTGGCGGTGTCACGGTGCGCGCGGTGGCGGCCGAGACCGGCCTGTCCATCGCCACCGTCTCCCGGGTGCTCAACGGGCGGGCCAACGTCGCACCGCACACCCGCGACCTCGTGCTGCGCGCGATGGGCCGGCTCGGGCAGCACGCGCCGCGCCGCCGCCCCACCGCCGAGGTCGCGGGCGGGGCGGCCGTCTACGTGCGCTGCCCGTACGTGCTGACCGACTACTTCGGCATCATCGTGTCCTCGGTCGCCGAGACGCTGGAGGTGCACGGCCGGCCCGTGGTGCTCAACGCGGGCGAGGCCACCCAGCACGCCGAGGTGCTCCCCGGGCTGGCCGGCCGCGCCGACCTCGGCGGGGCGATCCTCATCCTCCCGCCGGAGCCGGGTGAGGACCTGGAGCGGCTGCGCGACCGGCGGTTCCCGTTCGTGGTCGTCGACCCGCGCACCCCGCCGCCGCGCGACGTGCCCGCGGTCTCCGCCGCGCACTTCGCCGGCGCCCGCCGCCTGATGACCCACCTGGTCGAGCTGGGGCACCGCCGGGTCGGCATCATCGGCGGACCGCGGCACTGGCTGGTCACCGACCACCGCCAGGCCGGATACGTGGCGCCGCTGGCCGACGTCGGCGTGCTGCCGGTGCCGGAGCTGGTCCGGTTCGTGGTGGAGCCGACCGCCGCGCACGGCTACCGGGCCGCGTGCGAGCTGCTCGACCTGCCGGAGCGGCCGACCGCGCTCGTGGCGTTCAACGACAAGATGGCGGTGGGCGCGCTGCGCGCGGCGGCCGAGCGCGGCCTGCGCGTGCCGGACGACCTGTCGGTGGCCGGCTTCGACGACATCGAGGTCAGCCGCGCCACGCAGCCGATGCTGACCACGGTCCGCCAGCCCCTCGAGGAGATGGGCCGGATGGCGGTCAACCTGCTGATGCGCCTGCTCGACGCGCACAAGCTCGACGCGCTGCACGTCGAGCTGGCGACCGAGCTGCTGGTCCGCGGCTCCACCGGCCCCGCGCCTGTTACATATTGACACTCGTTCCAAGTAGGTGTTTCATTTCCGTTACCGCGGTGGCGCCCCCGGGTTCGGGCGCGGCGGCGGGCGCTGGACCCACCCGAGGCCATCGCCGTTCCGCTGATCCGGGGCGGTGAGGGGGTCTAACGCCGCACATCCATGTCCGGCGTCGCCTGGCGGGAGCGCCAGGCGAGACGATCCCTATGCGAGGGAGATCCCTTCATGCCCAGAGCGCTCGCCGCCGCCACCACCCTTCTCGCGGTCGCGGCCGCCAGCGTCGCCCTGTCGCCACCCGCGCACGCCGCCGGCGAACAGGTCAACGTCTGGCTCACCACGACCTCCGACAGCGGCGGCCGCAACGTCACCCGCGGCCTGCAGCAGCAGGCGGCCGTCGCGTTCGCCCCGGCCGGCGGCTCGGCCAACCAGACCATCACCGTCAACGAGAACGTGCGCTACCAGACCTTCGAGGGCGGCGGCGCGTCGATCACCGACACGACGGCGTACCTCTTCCGCGGCGGACCGATCAGCGCGGCCACGCGCGACGCGGTCATGCGCCGCCTCTTCAGCCCCACCGACGGCATCGGGCTGTCGTTCGTCCGCAACCCGATCGGCGCCTCCGACCTCTCCCGCCCGGGCATGGTCTCCCTCGATGACACGTGCTGCAACCTCGACGACTTCGGCGCCAACGGATACGACACGAACGTGCGGCTGCTCACCCAGCAGGCCAAGCAGCTCAACCCGGCCCTGCGGGTAAAGGGCGTGCCGTGGAGCGCGCCCGGCTGGATGAAGGACAACGGCCGCATGGACCAGATGGGCTGGCTGCGCGCCGAGTACTACCCGATGTACGCCCAGTACTTCGTCAAGTACGTACAGAGCTACCAGGCCGCCGGCATCCCGGTCGACTACGTGTCCGTGCAGAACGAGCCCAACTGCTGCCAGGCCGGCAACCCCACCGCGATGAACTACCCCGGCATGAGCTGGAACTCCTCCGGCCTGCTCGAGTTCACCAAGAACCACCTCTTCCCCGCGTTCCGGGCCGCCGGCATCACGACGAAGGTGCTGATCCACGACTGGAACTACGGCGACTACGGCCAGATCGGCTCCGGCATCATCTCCGACGCCGCGGTCCGCAACGACCCGCTCTTCGGCGGCATCGCGTGGCACGGCTACTTCGGCGACCCGGCCGTCGGCACCCAGGTGCGCAACCAGTACCCGAGCGTGCGCCAGTTCTCCACCGAGCACTCCGGCGGCACGTGGGTCGGCAACCAGCACAACGAGGACCTCAACGACATCGTCAACTACGCGCGTAACTGGAGCGGCAGCCTGGTGAAGTGGAGCCTGGCGCTCAACCAGTTCATGGGGCCGCACAACGGCGGCTGCGCCACCTGCACCGGCCTGGTCACCGTCCAAGAGGGAGGGTCGCGGGCCGGCCAGGTGGACAACACGATCGAGTACTACACGACCGGCCACCTGACCAAGTTCGTGCGGCCGGGCGCGCAGCGGATCGACTCCAACAACACCGCCGTGCAGAACGTGGCCTGGCGCAACACCGACGGCTCCAAGGCCCTGATCGCCCACAATGGAGGCACCGGATCCCAGTCGATCCGCGTCAACTGGGGAGACCAGTCGTTCACGTACACGCTGCCGGCCCGCACGACCGCGACGTTCACCTGGACCGGCACGCAGTCCGGCGGTGGCGGCGGGACGACCGGCCAGATCACCGGCCTGGCCGGCAAGTGCGTCGACGTGGCGGGCGCCAACACCGCCAACGGCACGGCGGTGCAGCTCTACACCTGCAACGGCACCGCCGCGCAGCAGTGGACCCGCGGCACCGACGGCACGATCCGCGCGCTCGGCAAGTGCCTCGACATCGCCGGCCCCAGCACCGCCGACGGTGCGCAAACCCACCTGTGGGACTGCCACGGCGGGGCGTCGCAGCAGTGGACGTACACGGCGGGGCGCGACCTGACCAGCGTGTACGCCAACAAGTGCCTCGACGTCACCGGCAACAACTCGGCCGACGGCACCCGCCTGCAGATCTGGACCTGCACCGGCGCCGCCAACCAGAAGTGGAACGCACCCGCCTGACGACGTAGGCCGCCGCCGTTCCTCGGCGGCGGCCTGCTCGGCCTTGTGCCGATCGCGCTGGGCGCGTGCGGCGGGCTGGGACCGCGCTACCTCCCCTGCCGTACGTCTTGCGCGCCTCCGCCAGGCGCACCGGCGACTGGGCGGGTGCGGTCACGGCGTCCACCCGCTCTCGCGCGCCAGCGCCCGGCGGGCGGCGTCCAGCGCCCCGGTGACCCACCAGACGGCGAGCACCACGGGCCCGCCGGTCAGCACGGTCCAGATCCACCACGGCGTGACGAGGTCGCCGCCGATGACGACGATCATCGCCCATACGACGAACTGCACCGCGCAGGCGGCGACCCGGACGATCGCGGTGACGCGTGCGGCGAGCAGTGCGGCCGGCTTTCCCATTGTCTTTCCCCTTTCCCGGTAACCGATCTGCTCTAGAGACCTTTCGGAGTCGGGGTGACCTACGTCTTCGTGGCGTCGAAACCCTTTCCGAACAAGGAGATTTGGGCTACCGCGATGTCCGTCGTGGTCCGGACCGTCGCTCCCGCGGCCTCACCCCGCGAGTCTGGGCAATCTCACCCCGGGCCGGCTACGCCGGCCCTGCCCGAACCTTGTGTGCGCGGGGATCCTTTGGCGCGTGGCCAGCCGCGGACGGGTGCGGCCACGAGGGAGCGGCGGCCTGGACCACGAGGAGCATCGCGGCAGCCCCAAATAGTCGAAATGCGCAGTGCCGCCGCACCGCCGGTAACGTACCGTAATCAGATTCGGGGCGTAGGTGTGAATCTAGAACGGTTAGGGTCGATATAGCGCCATAACCGTTCTAGATCGCGAACTTAACGCCGCTTGCCCACGGCGGCGGCTACTGCCTGCGATCGGGGTCCGCCTGGCTCGCGTCGGCGCCGGCGTGGCGGACCAGGACATTGTGGACAAACGCTGACCTCAACCCCGAAAGCTCTATAGAGCCTGCGGCCGCCGGGCGGGTCGGGGCAGTGGGGCTAAGCCCCCTGTCGGGGTAGCGCTTGGCACCGTCGGCACCGCACCACAGCGTCGGGTGAGCGACAGTATTGTGCGGGTTGCATTGGTGTGTGGCACACAGTATCGTGTGATGCATGCTCGACGATGAACTGCTTTCGACGCACCTGCAGGAGCTGCGTCGCGGCACCGTGGTGCTTGCCTGCCTGCTCATCCTGCGCAAGCCCAACTACGGCTACGCCCTGCTCGACCTGCTCGAGCGGAGCGGGTTCGGCGTCGACGCCAACACGCTGTATCCGCTGCTCCGCCGGCTGGAAAAGCAGGGCCTGCTCACCAGCGACTGGAATACCGACGAGTCCCGGCCGCGCAAGTTCTACCGCACCAGTGACCTGGGCGGCGAGCTCGCCGACACGCTGAGCCACGACTGGGACGAGCTGCACGCCGCGTTCCACACCCTGAAGGGCGAGTCATGACGACGACCACGACCACCACCCTCACCGACCGCTACATCGACGCCGTCCTCCGCCGCGTGCCCGGCCGGCAGCGGCCCGACATCGAGCGCGAGCTGCGCACCTCGATCGCCGACGCGGTGGACGACCGGCTCCAGGCCGGCGCCGAGCCGGCGGAGGCCGAGGCGGCGGTGCTCACCGACCTGGGCGACCCGGCGCGGCTGGCCGCCGGCTACACGGACCGCCCGCTCCACCTGATCGGCCCGGCCCACTTCCTCGACTACACCCGGCTGCTGGGCACCCTGCTCGTCACCGTCGTGCCGATCGTGGCGATCGTGGTCGGGCTGCTGCGGGCGGTCGACGGCGACAGCGCCTCCGCGATCGCCGGCGACGCGATCGGCTCGGCGCTGACCGCCGGCTTCCACGTCGCGTTCTGGACCACGCTGGTCTTCGCGGTCCTGGAGCGCATGCCCACGCTCAAGGCGCTGCCGATCCCGAAGTGGACACCGGCCGCGCTGCCCGAGCCGGTCGGCCGCCGCTCGCGATACGCGGAGCTGATCGGCGGCACGGTGGCGATGGTGCTGTTCACCACGCTGATCCTGATCTCGCCGGTGCTCAGGCTCCAGACGGACGCCGGCGGTGACCCGATCGGCGCGCTCGACCCCTGGCTGTGGGACACCGGGCTGATCTACGTGTTCGTCGGCCTGCTGATCGTCAGCCTCGGCTTCAACTTCGCCACGTACTACGCGCGGCCCAGCCTCCCGGTCACGGTCGGGCGAGCGGTCGCCGACATCGCCACCGGGCTGACGCTCATCTGGTTCGCGGCGAACGACCACGTGCTCAACCCCGCGTTCGTCGATGCGGCCGGCTGGCCGTCCGACGTGACCAAGTGGACCAACGGAGCCATCGTCGCCAGCTGCATCGCGTCGCTGATCAGCGCCGTCATCACCGCCATCCGCGACTACCGCCAGCGTTGAGAGGAGCCAGACCCATGAAGGCCATCGTCTACGACAGGTACGGTCCGCCCGAGGTCCTGCGCTACGCGGACGTGGAGCGGCCCACGGCAGGGGCCGGTGAGGTGCTCGTCCGGGTGCGCACCGCCTCGCTCAACTTCGGTGACCGGGCCGCGTTGCGCGGCGAGCCGCGTGCGATCCGGCTGGCCATGGGCCTGCGCCGGCCGCGGGCGACCGTGCTGGGCCGGGCGGTCGCCGGCACCGTCGAGGCGGTCGGGCCGGGCGTCACCCGCTTCAAGCCCGGCGACGACGTCTTCGGCGAGGTGAGCCAGCGTGGCTTCGCCGAGTACACCGTGGCGAAGGAGAAGCACCTCGCGGCCAAGCCGGCCGAGGTGTCGTTCGAGCAGGCGGCCACGCTGCCGGTCGCGGCCGGCACCGCGCTGCAGGGCCTCCGCCTCGGCAAGGTCGGTCCGGGCACGCGCCTGCTCGTCAACGGCGCGACCGGCGGCGTGGGCACGTTCGCGGTGCAGCTCGCCAAGGCGTTCGGCGCGCACGTCACCGGCACGTGCAGCGCCCGCAACGCCGACATGGTGCGCGCGATCGGGGCCGACGCGGTCGCCGGCTACACCGCCCGCCTCGACGATCGCTTCGACGTCGTGTTCGACCTCGCCGGCGACAAGCCGCTCGCCGAGATGCGCCGGGTGATCGCGCCCAAGGGCATGTACATCGCGTCCTTCGGCAGCGGCGGAAAGGTGCTCGGCCCGATGCCGCGCCTGATCGGCCTGCTGGTGAAGGCGCCGTTCGTGTCGCAGCGGCTGCGCACGCTCGTCGCCACGCCCAAGGGCGAGGACATGGCCGAGCTCGGCGCGATGGTCGCCGCCGGCACGCTCGCTCCGGTCATCGAGGAGACCCGCCCGCTGAGCGAGACCGCCGCGGCCATCCGGCACATCGAGCAGCATCACGCGATCGGCAAGTTCGTGCTCACCGTCTGAGGGCTCAGCGCCGAAAAATCGTGATCGAATGCCCCACTGAGTCGATCGGCTCGCTCGTGCGGATCAGCTCCGCGAGCGGGCCGGTGGCCTTGGCGACCGAGCTGTCCGACACCACGAGCAGCCCGCGCACCTCCCCCGCCGGCACGGCCAGCGGGTCGGACGCCTCGATGCCGTACCACGACGGCACGCCGCTCCCCTTGTAGACGAGCCAGGTCCGCTGCCCCGCGTACCTGTCGCGCAGCCGGTCGGCCAGCCGCCCCAGGTCCTGCCCCCAGTCCACATTGGAGTCGTGCAGGTGCTCGTGCGTCCGGGCCGGGCCGCCGAAGGCCTCGTTCGAGTACGGCAGGTAGTACGGAAACGTGCGCAGCGAGCTGACCGCCACGAAGAGCACCAGCAGCCCGGCGCCGACCCTCGCCCACCGCCAACGCACCGCCACCACCGCGGCCGCCGCGACGGCGAGGAAGACCGGCACCACCAGCGCGTACCGGGTGCCGAAGCTGCGCGTGCCGGTCATCGCGACGGCGAGCAGCACGGCGGACGGGACCAGCAGGTACGGGGCGGCCGCCCGCAGCCGGGGCACCGCGAGCAGCGTTACGGCGCCGGCCAGCCACAGCACCATCGCGCCGAGCGGCGACTTCACCAGCAGCGCGGCGGGCAGGTAGTACCAGCGACCGCCGGTGAAGACCTCGCCGAAGAGGTAGCCGCTCCACCGCCCATCCTCGAACCCGAACTGGATGCGCATCCCGTCCCGGTACGCCTCCGGAAACGGCAGCAGCCCGGCGACGAGCCCGCGCAGCCCGCCGCTGTCCGGCACGCCAGCCGGCGGCACCCAGCCGAGCCGCGGGTCGACGGCCAGGTAGGACGCCCACACCACGGCCACCGCGATCATCGCCGCGCCCGCGGCGGCGCCGGCACCCCACGCCGCGGCACGCCAGCTCCGCCCGCCCGCCGACCACACCGACAAGATCACAAGCAAAAGCAGCACGGGTACGAGGGGAAGAGCACTCATCTTGGTCGCCAGTCCCGCCCCGAGCGCGAGAGCGGCCAGTGGCACGTAGAGCCGGGGGCGCTGCCGCGCCCGCCAAGCCAGCCACACCGAGGTGAGCAGCAACCCGACCGTCGGCACGTCGAGCGTCGCCAGCGAGCCGTGCGCGACGACGTCCGGCGAGAAGGCGTACAGGGCGAGCGCGACGAGACCGCCCACCGGCCCGGCGACGTCGCGCGCGAACGCGAACACCACCAGCCCGAACAGCAGCGTCAGCACGATCACCGGCAGGCGGGCGAGCAGCATCAGCCGCCACGGGTCGTAACCGGACTCGTACAGCAGGTGGCGGCCGAGGGCGGTCTGGTCGCCCTGGAAGGCGGGGTCGATCTCGGCTCCGGAGAATGCCAGCCCCGCTCCGATCAGCAGCTTGCCGAGCGGCGGGTGCTCCGGGTTGTACCGCAGGCTGTGCTCCTGGACCTGCCACACGGCGGTGGCGACGTACACCGGCTCGTCGATCGTCGGGGTCTGCTGGACGGCCGAGGTCACCATCGCGACCGCCATCTGCCCGAGGATCACGGCCACCACCAGCGGATACAGCCACCGCCGCACCCGCGCGGGCACCGTCAGCCGACCCCCGTCGGGTCCGGCTGCCGGCGTGGGCGGTGCCGCCGCCGTCGTCATCGTCACACTCTAAATACGGCCGGGCTGGCAGCATGTGTTCAACGAAACGGGGAGGCAGGCGTGCGGCTGGAGGCACTGGCGGAGGAGTTCTGGGCCTGGCGGCTGGCCGCCCAGCCGGATTCGTCCGACGACATCACCCGGGTGGAGCGGCCGGCGGGCTGGGTCGCCGACTGGTCCGCGGCTGCCATCGGCGAGCGGCGGGAGGCGGCCCGCGAGTTCGCCGACCGGCACGCGGCGATCGACCTCGCCGGCGCGCCCCTCGCCGAGCAGGTCGACGGCCGCCTCCTGGGCTCGGCCATCGCGCGGGCGCACTGGGAGCTCGAGCTGCTCCGCGGCTGGGAGCGCAACCCGTGCTTCTACCTCGACCAGGCGCTCGTGCCCGTGTTCAACCTGCTGCTCGTGCCGCCGCCGGTCGAGACGGCCACGCTCGCCGCGCTGCTGCGGCACGTGCCGTGCTGCTCGGCCAGGCGCGCGACAACCTCGGCGGGCACGCGGCCGAGCCGCTCGCCGCGTACGCGCTGCGCCTGCTCGACGGCGCGCCGGACGGGCTGCGCGCGGCCATGGAGGCGCTGCCCGGCGGGCCCGACCTGGCCGAGGCGACCGGCGAGGCGGCCGAGGCGCTCGCCGCGTTTCGCGAGTGGCTCGCCGGCGAGCTGCCCACGTTCACCGGACCGGCCGCGGTCGGCCCGGAGGCGTTCGCGTTCTTCCTGCACCGGGTGGCCCTGCTGCCCTACCCGGCGGCGCGCCTGCGCGAGATGGGCCGGCAGGAGTGGGACCGCGCGGTGACGCCGGAGGCGATCCTGCGCCGCCGCCACCGGCGCGCGCCGGTGGTCCCCGTGGCCGAAGACCCGGCCGCGCACGTGGAGCGGCAGCGCGACGACGAGGCGGAGGTGCGCCGCTTCTCGCTCAGCTACCAGATCGGCAAGCTGCAGGTACACGACCTGCTCGCGGCGGCTCAGCTCCGCGACGGCGACGGGTTCGACCTGATGACCTTCCACGACCGGCTGTGGCGGGAGGGCAACGTGCCGCTCGCGCTGCAGCGGTGGGAGCTGCTCGGCGACCGCACCCAACTCGACGAAGCCGACGCCCTCGCCGGCGGAACCGATCGGGGGTCCGGCGCGACAAGGTAGCGTGACGACGTCGACAGTGGAGCCCGAGACGGGCGGAAACGCGTTGGACGACTTCGGCGCGGCGTACCGGACGCACTACGACGGCATGATCCGCCTGGCGTACGTGATCACCGACAGCATGGCGGCTGCCGAAGACATCGTGCAGGAGGCCTTCGTCGAGCTGTACCGGCGCTGGCCGGAGGTCCGCGACCCGGAAAGCTGGCTGCACACGGTGGTGGTCAACCGGTCGCGGTCGTGGTGGCGGCGGCTCGTGGTGGCCCGCCGGCACGTGGCGCGCGGCTCGCCGGCCGAGTCCGCACCGTCCGCGGAAGACGGCACCGCCGTGCGCCAGGCGCTGCTCGCGCTCAACCGGCGCCAGCGGGCCGCCGTCTTCCTCCGCTTCTACCTTGACCTGCCCGAGCAGGCGATCGCCGACGCGCTCGGCTGCCGCCCCGGCACGGTGAAGTCCCTACTGCACCGCGCGCTCGCGACCCTGAGGGAGCACCTCGATGATGACTGAACCACTTGGCGACCGGGACGAGCGGGTGCGCGCCGTAGTCCGGACCCACATCGCCGCCCAGCGCGTACCCCCGCCTGACCTGGCTCGGATCGTGGCTCGCGCGGAACGCGGCGCGCGACCACGGCGGCGCTCGGGTTGGGTCGTCCAGGCCGTCGCGGCCGCGGTGGCCGTCCTGGTCTGCGGCACGGTGACCGCGGTGGTGACCCTGGCCCGGCCGGAGACGCGGCACGGCGTCGCGCCGACGTTCTCGTTCGCGCCCGACAAGATCCCCGACTTCGCGAAGCTCCCCGGACCCGAGGCGGTGTGGCCGGACGCGGTGCGCCGGGTGCCGGAGAGGCTGCCCGACGGGTCGGACTACACCGTCGCGGACACGACGGACGGCGACGACCTGCTCGTCGTCCCCGTGGGGCGGGCGGCCGGCCCGCTGCTCTTCAACCCCGACAGCGGCGCCGTCCGCGAGGTGGCGACGGCGGCCGTCACCAACGGCCTCAGCCAGCCACGGGTCACCGCGGCCCGGGTCGCCGGCGACCGCGTGGTCTGGTTTCTGGAGGGTCGGCGAAACGGCCGGACCGCGCGGGAGGCGTGGCTGGCACAGCTCGCCGGCGGCGCGGCGACGAAGCTCGCCGACCTCCCGGCCATCAGCGGGTTCCCGGTTCTGGCCGGCGATTCGATGATCTGGGAGGAGTTCGGGCCGGGGCAGGGCCAGGACGACGTGAAGATCCGCCGGCTGTCGCTCCGCGGCGGGCCGATCGCCGAGGTGCCGGGCTCGCGCGGCTACTGGCTCTCCACGATCCCCGGATGGATCACCTCGCAGTACCCGGGCACGCCCTTCGGCGAGCCGGAGCGGACCGGCGAGCTCGTCGAGGTCGCCACCGGCAAGCGGTACCGGTGGAAGGCCAACGAGGAGATGGTCGGCACCGTCGCTTGTGGACCGACCTGGTGCGCCGGCGCGGGCGTCGGCGAGGAGGTGGCCGTCCAGGACCTCGACGGCGGCCACTTCGTCTCGCTGAAGGAGCGCGGCGGCCTCGAACCGGGGTTCGGAGGGCGCCTCGCCATCGGCAACGTGGGCTCGCGGTGGGTCGTGTGGGACCGCGGCACCGGCCGGGCGGCGGTGCTGGAGCGGAAGCCCATCGGAGACCCGTTCAGCCGTCAGTCGGAGCTCCTGCTGCAAGGCATGAGCTCGCGGTCGCCGGTGCAGGTCTGGCAGGCCCCCGACGGCACGTTCAAGCTGCTGGACCTCAAGCGCCTGTGGTGAAACCGGGGACGGCCCCGCCCGGGGACCTCGGGCGGGGCCGTCTGGGCGGCGGGTCAGCGGTGAGCGGCCGGGTTGGCCACCTCCACCTCGTTGATCTGCTCGCCGGTGAGCACGTCGAAGGCGCGCACGACCGTGCGGTCCGGGTACACCGCCACGGTCAGCACGCCGGGCGACTCGGGCCGGTCGGTGGCCGAGTCCTCGTCCCACGGGTCGTCCGGGCTCGGCGCGAACTCCATCGCCAGCGCGCCCGTGTTGATCGCCGTGTAGCCGTCCGGGTGGCCGCCGTCGGTGACCACCCGCGCGGCCCAGTCCCGCCGGTACGGCGACCAGTGGGTGTGTCCACTCAGGAAGATCACGTTCGGGTACTTCCCGACGATCGCCTCGATCTCGAAGTCGCGCGGGCCGTTCTCGTAGAAGTTGCCGTACGTGCCGGAGACCGTCCACTCGAACGGGTAGTGGCGCATCACCAGCACCTGCTTGCCCTTCGTGGACCAGTAGGCGAGCCGCTGGGCGAGGAAGGCCATCTGCGCGTCGCTGACGTCCTGCTTCTCGTCCTCCGGTACGCCGCCCTCCTCGCCGATGACGACGAGCGGCACACCGCCGACGACCTTCTCGTAGTACGGCTTGTCGATCTTGGCGCCCCACTGGTTGGCCCAGGTGACGAAGTTGGCGACCTGCTGGTCCTTCGCGAGCACGCGGCTGCGCACGTCGTGGTTGCCGATCGCCGGGTACACGGTGGGCAGCTTGTGGCCGGCGAACGCGGCGCTCACCTCCGCGTACTCCTGTACCTGCTGTTCCTGGGTCTGCTCGCGCGGCCCGCTGATGATGTCGCCGACAAAGAGAAGGCCCTTCGCGGCCGGCGCCTCGCGGCGCAGCAGGTCGAGCGCGCCGCCGGTGTACGGCAGGCCCTCCACCTGGACGTCGCTGAGCACCTGGAAGGTGACCGGCTTCTCGCCGCGGGGCAACGCCGGCAGCGGCGTGCGGACCACCACGTCGTCGACCGCCCAGAACATCTGCGGGCGGTTGTTGCTGTACCCGAAGCGGAACACCGCGGTACGCGCCCGGCTCGGCACCTCGACCCGGATCGCCTCCTGGCCGGAGACGACGTCGCCGCCGCCGTTCGCGCTGGCGCGCGCGGCCGAGTAGCGCAGGATCTCCTTCTCCTCGCCGCCGTCGAAGGCGACCGTCACCCGGCCGACCGCCTTGTGCGCCTGGCGCCAGTACGAGGAGAAGACGAGCTCGACCGCGGGCTTGCCGCTCACCGGCACGCCGGGGCTGGCGAGCGTGGAGTTGACCGGGTGGTCGCCGTCGACCGCGGCGCCCTTGGCCACCGCGATGCCGTTGTCGGCGACCGCGAGCACGCCCCGGGAACGGGAGAACTGCTGCCGCCCGTCGAGGAAGCAGCGCTGGTCCAGCGGCCGGTCCTTCTCCGGGTCGCAGCCGACGCCGGCCGGCGCGGCGGCGGCGAACCAGTCGTCCCGCTGCGTGAACGTCCAGCCGCGCCAGCCGGCGGGCGTGCCGTCGGTCTGCACCGACCAGGCGCCGCGGGCGCCGTCGAAGTCGCCACGCCAGAGCGTCTGCTGCACCGGCTGGCCGTGTCCGCTTCCGTGCGCCTCGGCGGCGGCGGTGGGCAGGAGAACGAGCGCCGCGGCGGCCGCGGCGAGCAAATGTCTCGGGTGTGCCATGGGCACACCCTGGCCAAGTTGATCAAATATCTGGTGAACGCCGCGCTCTGGCCGGATGAGGGCAGGATGGTGGGGTGGAGCTGAAGGGTTTTCTCGCCGCGGCCGAAGAGCTGCTGGCCGTGCCGTCAACCGCCGACCGGCCGGAGGAGCTGAAGCGCGCGGTCGAGTTCGTCGTCGACTTCGTCGGGCCGGGCTTCGAGGTGGAGTGGTTCGAGTCGAGCGGCGTGCCCTCCGCGCTGCTCCACCATGGACCCGCGCGGCGCGACTTCCGGGTGGTGCTCAACGCGCACCTCGACGTCGTGCCGGCGGCGCCCAGCCAGTTCACGCCGCGGCGGGAGGGCGACCGGCTGTACGCGCGCGGGGCGCAGGACATGAAAATCACGGCGCTGGCCCAGGCGCTGGCGTTTCGGGAGACCGCGGCCGCCCTGCCCTACCCGCTGGCACTCCAGCTCGTCGCGGACGAGGAGGTGGGCGGTCGCGACGGCACCCGGCACCAGTTGGCGGAGGGCGTCACGGCCGAGTTCGTGGTGATCGGCGAACACAGCCGCCTGGACATCGTGGCCGACTCCAAGGGCCTGGCCCACGCCCGGCTGCACGCGACCGGCCACAGTGGACACGGCGCGTACCCGTGGCTCGGCGACAACGCGCTGCTCAAGCTCGTGCGCACGGTCACCCGCCTGACCGAGCGCTATCCGGTGCCGGCGCGCGAGGCATGGCAGACGACGGTCAACGTCGCCCGGATCGAGACACCCAACCGGGCGTTCAACCAGATCCCCGCCGAGGCCGAGGCGTGGCTGGACATCCGCTTTCCCACCGAGGACACCGACCTGGCCGGTGCGGAGGCGGACGCCATCACGGCGCACCTCGCCGCCTTCTGCGAGCCGGGCGTCACCGTGGCCGTCGACCACGTGGACGCGCCGCACCACGCCGACCACGACCGCCCCGAGATCGCACACCTGCGGGAGGCCGCGCGCGAGCAGGGGTACGGCGGCGCCTTCCTCTACAAGCACGGCGCCGGCGACGGCCGCTTCTACTCCGCGCGCGGCATCCCCGCGGTGGCGTTCGGCGTGGGCGGGCACGGCCAGCACGGCCCGGACGAGTACGCGGAGATCTCCACGATCGCCCCATACCACGCGGCCCTGGTGTCGTTCCTCCGCCGCCTCGCCATCTAGCCGGCGCGGAGCATGAGGGCGTCGAGCGCGTCCGAGGCGCCCTCCGGCGGGCGATTCACACCCCAGCCGCCGCGCTGTGCTCCGGCGGCACCACCTCGGCCTCGGCGAGCGGGCCGGGAGCGCACCCCGCGCCGAACGGGCTGCCGCCCAGCGCCTCCCGCCCGTGCGGGGTGAGCCAGCCGGACAGGTCCGGGCCCACCGGCACGATGCCGGTCGGGTTGATGTCGAGGTGAACCTCGTAGTAGTGGCGCTTGATGTGGTCGAAGTCGACCGTGTCGCCGAAGCCGGGGGTCTGGAAGAGGTCGCGCGCGTACGCCCACAGGACCGGCATCTCGCTCAGCTTCTGCCGGTTGCACTTGAAGTGCCCGTGGTACACGGCGTCGAAGCGGACCAGCGTCGTGAAGAGCCGCACGTCGGCCTCGGTGATCGTGTCGCCGACGAGGTAACGCCGCTCCGCCAGGCGGTCGGAGAGCCGGTCCAGGCGGGCGAAGAGGCGCCCGTACGCCTCCGCGTAGGCCTCCTGGCTGCCCGCGAAGCCGCACTCGTAGACGCCGTTGTTGACGTCGGTGAAGACCACGCGGTTGACCTGGTCGATCTCGTCGCGCAGCTCCTCCGGGTAGAGGTCGGGCGCGCCCGGGCGGTGGTAGGCCCGCCACTCCGCCGACAGGTCCAGCGTGATCTGCGCGTAGTCGTTGGTCACCACCTGGCCGGTGCGCACGTCCACGATGGCCGGCACGGTGATCCCGCGCTCGTAGCCGGGAAAGCGCGCGAAGTAGGCCTCCTGCAGCCGCTCGATGCCGAGCACCGGGTCGCGGCCGCCCGGGTCGAGGTCGAACGTCCAGCTCCGCGCGTCGTGGGTCGGCCCGGCGATGGCCAGCGACAGCACCGACTCGAGTCCGAGCAGCCGGCGGACGATGACCGCCCGGCCCGCCCACGGGCAGGCGCGGCTGACGACGAGGCGGTAGCGGCCCGGCTCCACCGGGTACCCGTCCCGCCCGTCGGCGGTGATGCGGGTGGCGATGTAGCGGTCGTCGCGCGTGAACTCACCGGTCGTACTGACGTAGGTCATGGCTCCACGTTCCCAGTCCGGAGAAGAAGCATGCTTTCGAGGGTGGGGGCATAGGGTGGACGCGCCGGAGACCGCGACGAAAGAGATGCCCTCGATGGATGCGACCGAATACGACCTCATCGTGCTGGGCGCCGGCGCCGTCGGCGAAAACGTGGCCGACCGCGCCGTCCAAGGTGGCCTGACCGCCGTGCTCGTGGAGCACGAGCTCGTCGGCGGCGAGTGCTCGTACTGGGCGTGCATGCCGTCCAAGGCGCTGCTCCGCCCGGCGCAGGCACTGCGCGCCGCCCGCCAGGTGCGGGGCGCGCGGGAGGCCGTCACCGGCAGCCTCGACGTGGCCGCGGCGCTCGCCCGGCGCGACGAGACCGTCCACGACTGGAAGGACGACGGGCAGGTCAGCTGGGCGGAAGACGCCGGCATCGCGGTGGTTCGGGGCCACGGCCGCCTCACGGCGCCGAAGCAGGTCACGGTCACCACGCCGGACGGGAGCGAGACGGTGCTGCGGGCGCGGCACGCGGTGACCGTCGCCACCGGCTCCGACGCGCTCATCCCGGACATCGACGGCCTCCGCGACGCCGACCCGTGGACCAGCCGCGACGCGACGAGCGCGAAGGTCACGCCGGAGAGCCTCGCCGTCATCGGCGGCGGCGTGGTCGCCACCGAGATGGCCACGGCGTACGCGAGCTTCGGCACCGAGGTCACGCTGATCTCGCGCGGCGGGCTGCTGTCCGGCATGGAGCCGTTCGCCGGGGAGATGGTCGCCGAGGCGCTCCGCGACCAGGGAGTGAAGGTGCTGCTGCACACCCAGACCGCCCGGGTACACCGCACCGACGACGGCGTCACGGTGGAGACCGGCGACGGCGCGTCGGTGACCGCGCAGGAGGTGCTCGTCGCCACCGGCCGCACGCCGCGTACCCGCGACATCGGCCTCGACGCGATCGGCCTGACGCCGGGCGACTGGCTGGAGACCGACGACACGATGCGGGTCAAGGGTTTCGACTGGCTGTACGCGACCGGCGACGTCACGCGCCGCGCGCTCCTCACCCACCAGGGCAAGTACCAGGCGCGGGCAGCCGGCGACGTGATCGCCGCGCGGGCCAAGGGCGCGCCGGTGTCGGACGGCCCGTGGGGCACGCACGTGGCGACCGCCGACCACGAGGCGGTGCCGCAGGTGACGTTCACCGACCCGGAGGTCGCGTCGGTCGGCCTCACGCTCAAGGCGGCCACCGACAAGGGATACGGCGTGCGGTCGGTCGACTACGAGATCGGCTGGGTGGCCGGCGCGAGCGTGTACGCGGACGGTTACAAGGGCACCGCCCGCATGGTCGTCGACGAAGACCGCAAGGTGGTGCTGGGTGTCACGTTCGTGGGCCCGGACGTGAGCGAGCTGCTCCAGGCCGCGACCGTCGCGGTGGTGGCGCAGGTGCCGCTCGACCGGCTGTGGCACGCCGTACCGGCCTACCCGACGATCAACGAGGTCTGGCTGCGCCTGCTGGAGGCGTACGGCCGGCCCTAGGTGATCGCGCCGTGCGGGAGCACCGCGTGCGCGCCGACCACCTGGTTGACGATCTGCGTGACGCGGAGGTCGACCACCACGCTGGCCAGCGCGATGGCGTCCCGGCGGGAGACCTTCAGGAGGCGCTGGAGCAGGGCGAACATGCCTTCCAGCGCCTGGTACGCCGCGTCGTCGACCGTGTCGCCGAGGCCGAGCGTGAGCCAGTCCCCGGCCGGCGTACGCGCGGCCGGGGCGGTCAGCTCCCAGTCGTCGCGCAGCCCGAACGTCAGCTCGACCCGCTCCATCGGGCACTCGATCGCGGTGCCGCTGACCTCGCCGTCGCCCTGCGCGGCGTGCCCGTCACCGGCGGAGAAGAGCCCACCCGCCACCGGTACCGGCAGGTAGAGCGTGCTGCCCGCGACGAGCTCCTTGCAGTCGAGGTTTCCGCCGTGCGGGCGGGGCGGCGTGGTGGAGTGCTCCCCCGGCTCGGCGGGCGGCATGCCCATCACGCCGAGGAACGGCCGCAGCGCGACCGTGTGGCCGTGCTGGTTGCGGCCGGTCATCGCCACCGGGTCGAGGTCCCAGGCCTGCGTGGTCTGCACGTCGACCTCGCCGTAGCGCTTGTTGAAGACGCTCGGCCAGCCGCCCGCCACGGTGGTGCCCCACGGGCCGGGCACGACCGCGTCCACGCTCACCTCCAGCACCATGCCGGGCTCCGCGCCACGCACCGCGACCGGTCCGACGAGCGCGTGCCCGTACCCGTCGCGGTGGTGCTCGCTGCGCGGCCGGTCGTCAAGGCTCCCACCGGTGTACGGGCCGGTGAACCAGAACGCGTCCAGTGTGGAGAAGCGCACCGAGTCACCGGGGTCCACGGTGACGACGGGCGCGTAGTCGCGGGAGAAGTAGCCGTGGAGCGTCGAGCCGCCGGTTTCGATGGTGTGCGATGTCCCCATGGCCCGCACTATCACGTACCCGTGGCATCGCCGCCAAGTCATATGCAGTTGTTGGCCGCGCTCGCTCGTCTGAGAGGGGGCAGGAGCGACGAAAGCGGGGCGGGATGCGGGAGTCCGAGCGGGAGCAGTTCAGACAGTTCGTCGGCGCGAGCGGCGGCCGGCTGATCCGGGTGGCGGCGGCGCTGACCGGCGACCACCACGCGGCGGAAGACCTGCTGCAGGGCGCGCTCGCCCGCACGGCGGCCCGCTGGGGAAAGATCGACGGCGATCCCGAGGCGTACGTCCGGCGCGCGATGTACCACGCCCAGGTCACCGTCTGGCGCCGCCGCCAGCGGCTGCGCGAGACGCCGACCGCCCAGGTGCCCGAGCGGCCCGACCTCCGCGACGAGATCGGGGCGACCGACCGCCGGCTGGCGCTGCGGCACGCGCTGATGCGGCTCGGGCCGCGGCAGCGGGCCGTGCTGGTCGCCCGCTACTTCGAGGACCTGACCGAGGAGCAGACCGCCGACCTGCTGGGCTGCTCGCCGGGCACCGTGCGGAGCCAGCTCCACCGCGCCCTGGCCCGGCTGCGGCAGATCGCCCCCGAGCTGAACGAGTCCGAGCTGAACGAGGAGAGCATCCGATGAGCGCACTACCCGAACTCGTCCGGGAAAGCCTGACCGACCTCGCCGACACCGCGGCGGTACCCGATGGGCTCGCCGACCGGGCCCTGGCCGCCGGTGACACGCGGCGCCGGCGGCGCACGGTGCTCGTGGCGGCCGCCGCCCTGGTCGCGGCCGCCGCCGTGGCCACTCCCTACGCCTTCCTCCGCACGGACCAGGCGGCACCGCCCGGGGCGGCCGGCGTGCGCCACGCCGTGTTCGCCATGCACCGCGGCGGCAGCGGCGACCCGAACGAGAAGCCGGAGCCCGACCCCGAGTGGGAGATCCTCGACCCGGGCACCGGCCGGTACCGGCGGGTGGTGGCCGGCATGGTCTCGGCGCCGAGCGCCGACCTGCGCTACGCGATAGTGACCACGCTGTTCACCGTCCAGGACACGCGCCGTATCGGGCGGTACGACACGACCAAGGGCGAGACGCGCTGGTACACCGCGCCGAAGCCGGCCGTCTCCACCCCGCAGATCTCTCCCGACGGGCGGCACGCCGCCTACCCGATGGACAGCTCCGACGGGATGGAGGGTTTCGCGATCGTCGACCTCACGACCGGACAGGTCACCCGGATCAAGACCGAGCGGTGGGGGGTGGCCGTCGACGACCCGAACGTGAGCAACGTGTGGCGCTACCCGCCGCTGACGAACGAGTGGCTGCTGTCCAACGACCGCGTCACGATCCACGACACGGTCTACGACCTCGCCGGCGACCGGATCGGCCGCCTGCGCCTGCCCGCCAACAGCAACCCGATCGCCATCCGCCCGGGCGGCGACGGCGCACTCGTCCAGCGGTACAGCGACGCCACCCCCATGGCCCGCGCACGTGAAGCTGGCCCGGACCACGCCGAGTACGCCGTGAGCGACGCGGACGGCGACGTCACGAGCGAGTTCACCCTCGACCTGCCGACCTGCCGACCGCCGAGCCCGAAGGACTGCCCACGCCTGGCGCCCACCTTCGCCGGCTGGCGGGGCACGGACGAGATGATGGTCTGGCCCGGACCCGGCGCGTACAACCGGCCGGACACGCCGATCGAGGCCGTCGACCTGAGCACCGGGAAGCGGCGCACGATCCACCGCATCGGCGGTCTACCCTCCGTCGACCGCCTGGTCACGATGCCGGCCGACCGCCTCCCCCGCGACGTGCGGGCGCGGATCGCCTTCTGAGTGACCGCCGGTCGCGCCGGGTCGCCTACGCGGCCCGGCGCTCCGGCGCGAGTGTGGACAGCACGCCGGCCACGTCGAGCACCCGGGCGACCGGGCCGCGCGGGTTTTCCAGCTGGTAGGTCAGGCCGGCCGTCGCCGCCTGGCGGAAGCCGCCGACAAGGGCGCCGATGCCGGTCGAGTCGAGGAACGTCACCTTTTCGAGATCGATGACCACACCTCGGAGCCGCTGGGCGACCGCGCCGGCGAGCGCCTCGCCTTGTGCCCGCAGCAGCACGTCGACGGTGGACAGGTCGATCTCGCCGGCCAGCGCGAGCCTCAGGCGGCCGGGACCGAGACGGACGGTGGTCGTCAAGCGAGTCATGACAGGCCCTCCAACCCCGAGCGTCCCACATCCGGACCGGGTCGGGCATCCACCCGCGGGGCTAGGATCGCCGTGACTGTAGCCCACCGGCTACCTATTGGGGACGTGGGTGACGTTTGCGATGGAAGCGGCACGGCTGACGCAGGTCGGGCTCGGTGACCACGCTTGTTTGACGTTCACCGACGCGGAGGAGCGGCTCGACCTTCTGGCGGCCTTCGTCCGCCAGGGCTTGCGCGCGGGGCAGCGGGTGCTGTGCTGGACCGACCAGCTGCCGCCGTCCGCGCTGGCCGCCGAGTTCAACGCCCGCCAGGTGCGCGGCACCGCCGCGACCCGCCGGGGGCAGCTCACCATCGCCTCCGTCGAATCCGCGCTGCTCGGCGGGCGGGTGTCCGCGAGCGCGATGGTCGCGGCCATCGCGGCCGAGGTCGACGCGGCGTCCCGGCAGGGGTATGCCGGCCTGCGGCTGACCGCGGACATGTCGTGGGCCGCCCGCCCGGCCGGCGCCGAGCGGCTGCACAGCTTCGAGACGGAGATGGCCGACCTGTTCAGCGACGGCCGGCTCTCGGTGATCTGCCAGTACGACCGGGACCGCTTCGACGCGGTCACGCTCGCCTTCGCCGCGACCGCGCACACCAAGACCGTCGCCGCGCGGGTCTACCACGACGGCCCGCTGCTGCGGATCTGCCGGCAGTACAGCCCGCCCGGCGTGCGGGTCGCCGGTGAGCTGGACTACCGCCACCAGCCGCTGCTGGAGCAGGCGCTGGCCGAGTCGCGCCGGCTCGATCGGCACATGACCGTCAACCTCCTCGCGCTGTCGTACATCGACGCCGCCTGCGCGGCCGCCGTCGTGCATGCGGCGACGCGGCTGCCGGCCTCCCGGCGGATGACCGTGATGTGCCAAGGGCTGCCCGCCAAGATGCTCGACCTCGTCGGCGGGCGTGACACGCCGCAGCTTCGGGTAAGACCGGGCCATGACCAGCGCTGACCCGTCCGCTCGGGACCGGGCGGGCCCGGCGTCGACGACTGTTCCCGGGGCGGTCGCCGTGGACCACCTGTTCGACGCGGACGGGCTGTACGCGTTGCGCGCCGCGCTGGCCGCGCACGCCGACCACCTGGGCGCCGCGCCGGAGCAGGTCGAGCGGCTGCTGATCGTCGGCGGCGAGCTGGCCACCAACGCGATCCGGCACGGCGGCGGGTCGGGGCGGCTGCGGCTGTGGCGCGAGGGAGGGCTGCTGCGCTGCCAGATCAGCGACCACGGCCCGGGCATCGCGGACGTCAGCGCCGGCACCCGCCAGCCCGAGCCGACCGCGCTCGGCGGGCGCGGCCTGTGGATCGTGCGGCACCTGTGCGAAGACCTGGTGATCGAGACCGGCCCGAAGGGCACGACCGTCACCGCCGCCGTCCCCCTCAGCCCTGACGGCACCCACTCCGGGTGAGCGCGTCGAGCACGTCGCCGGCGGCCGGCGCCGCCTCGATCTCGGCCCGCACCGCCCGCGCGGCGGCGGCGAACCCGGGCTCGTCGAGCAGCCGCCGCACCGCGTCGCGGACCGCCTCCGGGGTGACCGTCCCCGGCAGGAGCGTGAGCGCGGCGCCGGCCGCCTCCGCCAGCGCCGCGTTGAGGAACTGGTCGGCGGCCTGCGGGATGATCAGCTGGGGCAGGCCGTGCGCGTACCCGCCGAGCAGCGTGCCGGCGCCGCCGTGCGAGATGACGAGCCGGCAGCGCGGCAGCAGCAGCGCCTGCGGCACGTAGCGCTCGACCACCACCGAGGGCGGCTGCGGCCCGAACCGGTCCGGGTCGCCGTCGCGGCCGACGGTGACGACCACGTCGAGCGGCAGGTCGCGCAGCCCGGCCAGGCACGCCTCGAAGACGCCCGGCGCGGTGTGGAAGATGGTGCCGAGAGTCAGGTACGCGACGTCCGCGGTGGGCAAGGCCGCGACCGCGTCCGGCAGCCGGTCGATGGGGAGGATCTCCCCCGGGTACGGCCGGATCGGCGCCCGGTCGGTGAAGGCCGGCTCACCCTCGGGGCGGAGTGCGGGCGGCCACGTGTCGAGGTAGGGCGCGGCGAAGACGGCGTCCGCGAGGCCCGGCGCGTGCCACCGCGCGTACACCTCGTCCATCGCGGCGCCGAGCAGGTCACGCATGGACGCGGGCGGCACGGCGCCGAGCCCGTGCGTGACGTGCGGGGCGCCGGTGCGGTGCGCGGCGATGGCCGCGGCGAACTCCAGCATCTCGTGGACCACCAGGTCGGGCCGCCACGCCTCGGCGCGCGGCACGAGGTCGACCGCCCGTTTGACCGCCGACGCGCCGAAGAGCACGTCGACGTCGAGCGTGATGTGCCGCTCGGGTGGCACGCTGCCGAGGTCGGGCAGCGCGGCATTGCGCTCGTCCCACGACTCGGCGAACGTCGGGCCCACCGCCCACGTCTCGAATCCGCGGCCGGCCAGGTGGGCGGCGAGGTCCGGGCCGGTGGCGATCGCGACGTCGTGGCCGGCGCGCATGGCGGCGCGGGCCAGCGGGAGCATGGGGTAGAGGTGCCCGTATCCGGGGCAACCGCTGAACAGGATCCTCATGCCATCTCCCCCACGCTCTGGCCGCCCACCACAGTCTCGTCCGCACGGACCCGGCGCGAATTAGCCGCTCGTACGGCACGTTCCGTGCTGTTTTCGGTTAACTCCGGCTCTATCGAATAGACGGTAGGGTTGGCCAATGACACTGCCGCCGGCGAGCCGCCGCCGCTACGACGCCTCCGGCCGGCGGGCCCAGGCGCGGGCCAACCGGGAGCGCATCCTGCGGGTGGCGACCCGCCTCTTCCGCGCGCACGGATACGCGGCGACGTCGATCGCGCAGGTCGCGGCCGAGGCGGGCGTGTCGACGCCGACCGTGTTCGCCGCCTTCAAGTCGAAGGTCAACCTGCTGAAGGAGGCGGTGGGCGACGCCGAGGCCGCCGCCGTCGACGCGACCGAGCGGGTGCACGAGGCACCGACCGCCGCCGAGGCGCTCCGGCGGTACGCGTTCGTCGTCTCCGACGTGGCGCACCGGTCATACCCGATCTACGCGGTCGCCCACGCCGCGGCCGACGCCGACCCGCAGATCGCCGAGCTCGTCGCCGACCTCGACCGCCAGCGGCTCACCGGCGCCGGCTACATCGCCACGACCGTCGCGGCCAAGCGGGGCGACGCCGACCTGTCCCGGGTCGGCTACCTGCGGGACACGATCTGGGCGCTCAACTCGCCGCTGCTCTACGGCCTCCTGGTGCACCAGCGCGGCTGGACGGTCGAGGCATACCGCGAGTGGGTCGCCAGCGCCCTCACCGCGCTCGCGGCGCCGGTGCCTTCAGTCCGTCAGTGACGGGTCCGGCTGGTACGCGTACGCCGCCTCGCGGACGGTCTCGTCGCTCTCCAGCCCCGCGCCGAAAGCAGGCAGGGAGAGCACGGCGACGCCGTGCGCGCTGCTGGCCTGGGCGACCACCGGGCGCCGCGAGGTCTGCGACGGCAGGTCGGTGAGGAACACAGCCAGCTGCCACCCGCCGTCGACCATGCGACGGCGCGTGCCCGACACCAGCTGGTGCATCGGCGCCGGGCCGTCGACGAGGCGGTCCGCCACCACGCGGACCGTCTACCTCGCACCAGGCAGCCCTTCGCCGAGCTGGTCGGCGAGCCCGTCCCCCAACCGCACGGCCAGCTCCGCCGCCGGGCCGGGCAAGGCGACAAGGCCCACCACGGCGGTGGCGCCATCCTCCTCCGCGGATTCGATGCCACGAGCGAGCCGCCGGCCGCAGCGGTCTCCGGCGGGAGCGGCGGTCAGCATCTGACGCGGACCCGGGAAATCTTCGCTATATAGAGCTTTCGGGGTTGAGTTCAGCGTTTGTCCACAATGTCCTAAGCCGCCACGCCGGCGCCGACCCAGCCGGGCGGGCCTCGGTCGCGGGCAGTAACCACCACGCCGGGGTAACCGGCACCATGTTCGCGATCTAGAACGGTTAGGGCGCTATATCAACCCTAACCGTTCTAGATCCACATCTACGCCCCGAAGCTGCTCACGCTACGTTAGCGGCGGTGCGGCGGCACTGCACATTTCGGCCATTTTCGGCTACTGCGGTGGGGCGTCGTGGTCGAAGACGCCGCTGCCCGTGGCCGCACCCCGGCGTAGCCGGCCTGGGGTGAGATTGTCCAGACGCGGAGGGTGAGGCCGCGGGAGCAACGGCCTGGACCACGACGGGCATCGCGGTAGCCCAAATCTTCTTGTTTGGAAAGGGTTTTCCGTCGCCGCACTGGCCCGCGGGCCAACCGCTCCGGAAGGTCCTCTAGTACGAGCCGGTCTCCTCGGAGTGGGCCCAGGCGCCGCAGGGGTCGCCGTAGCGGCCCTTGATGTAGCCCAGGCCCCACTTGATCTGAGTGGCCGGGTTGGTCTGCCAGTCGGCGCCGGCCGACTTCATCTTGGTGCCCGGGTAGGCCTGCGGGATGCCGTAGGCGCCGGAGGAGGGGTTGCGGGCCTTGTGGTTCCAGCCGCTCTCCTTGGTCCACAGCTTGTCCAGGCACGGCATCTGGTCGAGGCCGAAGCCGCTGCTCAGCAGCAGGGCGCAGCCGGTCTTGCGGTTGCCGCTGTAGGCGTTGCAGGAGGCGGGGACCAGGCCGGTGAACGGTGGCGGCGCGGCGTTGGCGTCGTCTTCGCGCTGCTGCTCCTCGCGCTTCTTGCGGTTGGCGGCCTCGGTGGCCTTGCGGGCGCGCTCGGCCTCGGTCCGGGCGGCGGCGGCCGCCTTCTCGGCGGCGATGCGCTGGGCCTCGCGCTGGTGGGCCGTGGCGACCGTGTGCTCGCGGTGGCGCTCCTTGAGGAACTCGAGCTCCTCGCGGCCCGCGTCGGCGGCCAGCTGGGCGCTGATCCCCTGCTCCTGCGTGTCGCGGCCCTCGCCCAGCTGGTAGCCGCCGCCGACACCGGCGAGGAGCAGCAGGAGGGCGAGTGCGCGGATGCCGAACCGGCTCCACAGCCGACTCATCAGGCGGTCCCTTCGTCGGGGGGCGGGGGTGGCGCCAGCGACGATGCAGCATAGCGGACTGGCGGAGAAGCTGATTGCCAAGTGACGGCTCTCGATCGATACTGCTATCGGTTCAGAGCCGGACATGGTCGTGGGCAGGGCAACCTTCGACCGCATTCCTGCCGATGCGCCATGTCTCTGGAGCGTCTGACCGATGAGATACAACACCGTCCGCCGCGGGGCGTCCGCCGCGGCTCTCCTCCTCGCCGGCGGCGTGCTCGCCGGCATCAGCCAGCCCGCCGCGCAGGCGGCCGCCACCCCGACCACCGTCACCGTCAACGCGCGGGCCGGCCTCGCCACGATGCCCGACACCGGCCTGGGCATCAACGACGCCGTCTGGGACCAGGAGCTCGGCACCAACGCGGTGGCCGACCTGCTCAAGTCCGCCGGCGTGACGATGCGCCGCTACCCGGGCGGCTCGTACGCGGACATCTACCACTGGGCCGACCACACCGCACCCGGCGGCTACGTGGCGCCGAACACGGACTTCGACACGTTCATGGCCGGCGTGCGGCGCACCGGCGCCACCCCGATGATCATCGCGAACTACGGCACCGGCACCGCCGCCGAGGCCGCGGGCTGGGTCCGCCAGGCCAACGTCGCCAAGGGGTACGGCGTCAAGTACTGGACGGTCGGCAACGAGAACTACGGCAACGGCCACTACGGCTCGTCCTGGGAGGCGGACGACCACGCGGACAAGAGCCCGCGGCAGTACGCCACCGAGGTGGTCGCCTACGCCGACGCGATGAAGGCGGTCGACCCGACCATCAAGGTGGGCGCGGTGCTCACGATCCCCGCCGGCTGGCCGGACGCGGTCGTGGGCGAGGGCGACGCGGGCAGCTGGAACCAAGTGGTCCTCTCCATCGCCGGCCCGAAGATCGACTTCGTCGACGTGCACTGGTATCCGGGCGGCGGCAACGCGGCCGAGGCCATGGGGAAGACCGAGCACCTCACCGACGCGCTCTACATCGTGCGGCAGCAGATCGCGAAGTACGCCGGCCCCGACTCCGGCCGCATCGGCATCAGCCTCACCGAGACCAACGTCGGCGTCGGGCAGAACACCCAGCCGGGCGCGATGTTCCTCGCCGACACCTACGCCACGCTGCTGGCCAACGGCGTCTTCACGGTGCAGTGGTGGAACGTCCACAATGGCATCGGCAACATCTCCACCGTGGCCGGGCAGACCGACTACGGCGACTTCGGCATACTCTCCAGCGGCACCTGCACGTCCGACGGCACCACGTGCGAGCCGGCGCTCAACACCCCGTTCGCGCCCTACCACGGCCTTTCGCTGATGAACGCGTTCGCCCGCCCCGGCGACCAGTTCGTCCGCACCGCGACCGGCGACCCGCTCGTCACCGCGCACGCCGTGCGGCGGTCCAACGGGGACGTCAACGTGCTCCTGCTCAACCGCGACCCGGACAACGCGCGCGACGTCACCATCGACTACGCCGGCTTCGCACCGGCCGCCGGCGCGGTGACCGTCCACACGTACGCCAACGGGGGCTCCGCCGTCACCACCGCCCAGGCGGGCACCGCGACGAGCCAGACGCTCCCGCCGTACTCGCTGACCGTCGTGCGGAGCAAGGCCGCGCGGGTCGTGAGTGGACTGCCCGGCACGCCCGGCCAGCCGGCCGCGAGCGCCGTCACCGACCGCACCTCGACGGTCAGCTGGCCGGCCGCCCGCGCCGGCGCGCACCCGATCGCCAAGTACGAGGTGTACCGCCAGCACGGCGCGGTCAGCGAGCAGCTCGGTGAGACGCCGGGCACCTCGTTGACGGTGAACAACCTGCGGCCCGGCACCCGCTACACGGTGAACGTGCTGGCCCGCGACACCGCCGGCAACGTCTCCTGGGCCTCGCCGCCGCTCACGTTCACGACCGGCACGCCGGCGCAGAGCACGTGCACGGTCAAGTGGACGTACACGGCCGACTGGTCCAGCGGCTTCGTGGCCACATTGGACATCACGAACACCGGCACGCGCGCGCTCACAAGCTGGACGCTCGACTTCGAGTGGCCGACCGGCTGGCAGCAGATGAACGGCGGCTGGAACGCCAACTGGACCGCGACCGGCCGCGCCGTCAAGGTGACCAACACGGCGGGCAGCGGGCTCGACGCGGGCGGCACGGTCAACATCGGCTTCGTCGGCGGCTACAGCGGGCCGAACGTGACACCGGCGGTCTTCACCCTCAACGGGACGGTGTGTACGACGCTATGAGACTCTTCTAGGTCACGGCGCGGCGGTCACCTGCACGCTCTCCTGACCCGATGCTCAAGGCTCCTCTCAGGCCGCTCCAACCGCTTGGGAGGAGCTTTGAGCGCGGACGGCGACACCCCTCGGCGGGAGGACCTCGCCGCCGAGCAGGGGCGTGCCGGGCACGTCGGTCAGGTCGACCGGCTCGTCGGTGCGGTTGACGAGAAACCAGTGGTCGCCCCGGACCGCCAGCTCGACCCGGCCGCGCAGCGGCTCGGGCAGCTCACTGTGTACGCCCGCCGCGTCCGCGAGCTGGGCCAGCACCGGGCCGAGCCCGGCCGGGCCGAGCCGGGTGGAGACGTAGCTCGCCGAGCCGGTGCCGGCCGCGCGGCGGGTGACCGCGGGACGGCCGGCGTACTCGCCGGTCTTGTACGCCGCGAGCACCTCCACGGCCGGGTCGGTCACGTCGATCCGGTCCGTCCACAGTGTGCCGGTCACGCCGGTGTCGAGCACCACGCGGTCGCCGTCGAGCAGCGGGCCGAACTCCTCGATCCGGATGCCGAGCAGCTCGCGCAGCGCGCCCGGGTAGCCGCCCAGCCACACGTGGTCGTTCTCGTCCACGACGCCGGAGAAGTACGTCGTGACGAGGTGCCCGCCGCCGGTCACGTACTCGCGCAGCCGCGCGGCGAGCGCCGCCGGCACCACGTGCAGGATCGGCGCGACGACGAGGTCGTACCCGTCGAACGGCGCGGCGACCGGCAGCACGTCGACCCGGATGCCGAGGCCCAGGAACGCTGAGTACCAGTCGAGCGCCTCCTGCCGGTAGCGCAGCCGCGACGTCGGGTGCGAGTCGAGCTCGCTGGCCCACCACGACTCCCAGTCGAAGAGGATCGCGGCCCGGGCCGGGCGCCGCGGCACACCGGCGACCGGGGCGAGCCCGGTCAGCGTCCGCCCCAACTCGGACGCTGACCGGTAGACCTCGCTCTCCTCGCCGGCGTGCGGCACCATCGCCGAGTGGTACTTTTCCGCGCCGGCCGCGGACTGCCGCCACTGAAAGAAGCAGACCGCGTCGGCGCCGTGTGCCACGTGGGTCAGCGAGTCGCGGACCATCTCGCCCTCGCGCTTGGCGAGGTTGACCGGCTGCCAGTTGACCGCACTGGTCGAGTGTTCCATCAGGTACCAGGGGCGCCCGCCGGCGAGGTTGCCGGTGAGGTTGGCCGAGAACGACAGCTCGTCCTGGCCCTGCGGGCCGGGCAGCAGGTAGTGGTCGTTCGACACGAAGTCCACTTCGGACACCCAGGTGGCGAAGTTCATGCCGTCCGTGTCCCCCATCACCATGAAGTTGCTGGTGATCGGCACGTCCGGGGTGGCCGCGCGCAGGATCTCCGCCTCGGCGCGCAGGTAGTCGCGCAGCGCGTCGGAGGAGAACCGCTTGAAGTCGAGCTGCTGCGTGGGGTTCGGGTACGAGGCCGCCTGCCGCGGCGGCAGCACCTGCTCGAAGGCGCTGTACCGCTGGGCCCAGAACGCCGTGCCCCAGGCGGCGTTGAGCCCCTCGACCGTCCCGTACCGCGCGCGCAGCCAGTCACGGAACGCGCTCGCGGCGTCGTCCGAGTAGTCGTACACGTTGTGGCAGCCGAGCTCGTTGTTGACGTGCCAGGCGGCGAGCGCCGGGTGGTCGGCGTACCGCTCGGCCATCGCGCGCACCAGCCGCAGCGCGTGCTCGCGGAAGACCGGCGAGGTCGGCCGCCAGTGCTGACGCCCGCCCGGCCACAGCGTGGCGCCGGTGCGGTCGACCGGCAGGATCTCCGGGTGCTTGGTGCTCAGCCACGGCGGCGGCGAGGCGGTGGCGGTGGCCAGGTCGACGGCGATCCCGTTGCGGTGCAACAGGTCCATCACGTCATCGAGCCAGGCGAAGTCGTACTCCCCTTCGGCCGGCTCGATCCGGGCCCAGGAGAAGATGGCCAGCGAGACGATGTTGACCCCCGCGGCCAGCATCGCCCGCACGTCGTCGTCCCACACGTGCCGCGGCCACTGCTCCGGGTTGTAGTCGGCGCCGTACGCGAGCCGCGGCCCGCCACCGTCGGGCCACCGCAGCCAGCGGTAGGCGGGACCGGTGCGGCCCGGCGCCTCGTGAGCGCCGGGCCGCGATGGTTCACTTGACACTGAATCCCTGTTCCGTTCCGTACTTGGCGCTGGCCTGCTGCCAGCTGTTCAGTCCATCTTGGAGCGTCGTCGACGACACGTACGCCTTGCCGACGGTGTCGTTGAAGATGCTGTTGGCGTACACCTGGAAGGGCAGGTAGGACCAGCCGCTGACGACCTCCTGCGCCGACTGCGCGAAGATCTCGTTGGCCTTCTGGCCGCCGAAGTAGGGGAACTCCGTGCCGAGGAACTTCTCCGACTTGAGGTCGGCCGACGTCGCCGGGAACGCGCCGCCGTCGAGCCGGATCTGCACGCCCTCGTCGACGTTGGCGTACTTCATGAAGCCGTAGGCCAGCTCCTTGTTGCCGCCCTTGACCGGCATGGCGAGCGAGCTGCCGCCGTTTTCCGCGCTGGCCTTGCCGCCGGCCTGCCACTGCGGCATCGGCGCGACCCGCCACTTGCCGGAGGCCTTCGGCACGCCGGTGACGAAGTTGGCCGGCATCCAGGCGCCGGTCGCCAGCGTCGCGATGGTGCCGTCGCCGAGTCCCTGGTACCACTGGTCGCTCCACCCGTTGATCGGGGCGAGCAGCTTTTCGCTGATCAGCTGCTGCCAGGTGGTGACGAACTCCTTGGAACCGGCGTCCGAGAAGTCGATGGTGACGTTGGTGCCGTCCACCTTGAACGGCTTGCCGCCGGCCTGCCAGATGAGGCTGGTGGTGAAGCCGGCGTCGCCCATGTCGCTGGTGATGTACGCCTTCGGGTCGGCCTTGTGCAGCTTGCGCGCCGCGTCCAGGTACTCGGCCCACGTGGTCGGCACCTTGATGCCGTGCTTGTCGAAGACCTCTTTGTTGTAGAAGAGGGCCATCGGGCCGGAGTCCATCGGGATGCCGTACGTGCCGCCGGCGGTGTTGACCGACGCCCAGGGCCCGGGGGTGAACGTGCTGTTGAGGCTCTCCGCCCCGTACTTCTTCAGGTCGTCGACCGACTTGGCGAGCGCGAACTGCGGCAGCGCGTAGTACTCGATCTGCGCCACGTCCGGCACGCCGTTGCCCGCCGCGATCGCGTTCTGCAGCGCGGTGTACTGGTCGTTGCCGGTGCCGGCGTTGACGAGGTTGACCTTCACGTTCGGGTACTTGGCCTGGAACTTGGTGACGACCTCCTTGAGGGTCGGCTCCCAGGCCCAGACCGTGAGGTTGCCGCCCTTCTGCAGCGCGGCCTGGATGTCGGCGTCGGAGACGGTGTTGCCGCCGCTCCCCGAGCCGGCGCCGTCACCGGAGTCGTCACTCGAGCCGCACGCGGCGAGGGCGAGGAGCGCCGCCGTGGCGAGAGCGGCCATCCGTAAGGGTGTTCTTCTCATGTGGGGTCCCTTCAGGAGTGTCATTGCTTGACGCTGCCGGCGGCCAGGCCCGACTGCCAGTAGCGCTGGAGAAGCAGGAACGCGGCCAGGAGCGGAAGGATCGTGAGCAGCGATCCGGTGATGATGAGGTTGAAGACGGGCTCGCCGCCGGCGGTCTGCGCCTGCTGGTTCCACGCGTTGAGGCCGACCGTGAGCGGGTACCAGTCGGGGTTCTTCAGCATGATCAGTGGAAGGAAGTAGTTGTTCCACGTGGCGACCATGCTGAAGAGCAGCACCGTGACGATGCCCGGGGCGAGCAGCGGCAGGCAGATCCGGAGGAACGTGCCGAACTCGCTCGCCCCGTCGACGCGGGCCGCCTCGATCAGCTCGTCGGGGATCGCCTCCGCCGCGAACGTCCACATCAGATAGAGACCGAACGGCGTGACGAGCGACGGGATGATGACCGCCCACGGCGTGTTGGTCAGCCCCATCTTGCTGAACATGAGGAACGTCGGCACGGCCAGGGCGGTGCCCGGCACGGCCACCGCACCGATGACGACCGCGAAGACCGCCCGCTTGCCCGGGAAGTCGAACTTGGCCAGCCCGTAGCCGCCGAGCACCGCCAGGAACGTCGCCCCGCCGGCACCGACCAGTACGTAGAGCAGCGTGTTGCCGAGCCAGCGCAGGAAGATGCCGTCGTCGTAGGTGAACGTGTCGGCGATGTTGGCGAACAGCGCGAAGTCACCGTGGAACCACAGGCCGAACGAGTCGAGCAGGTCGGCCTGCGTCTTGGTCGCGTTGATGAGCAGCCAGACCAGCGGGATCAGGCTGTACACCAGGATGATGCCGGTCAGCACGGTGAGGGTGACGCTGCGACGGCGGCCGCGCCGCGCCTTGGCTCGCACCGGGGTCCGCACCGGGCGCGACCGCGCTAGCGGAGGCCGCACTGAGACGGTCATTTTCAACGGGACCTTCCGCGAATGGATAGGAGCCGCGGCCGACCACGACGGCGCTCGACCCGGATTCCGGTTTGGCTTTCTCTCCGCATGCCGCGTAGCTGTACGACGTACGCGATCACCATCGTGACCACGGCCATCACGATCGCCACGGCGGCCGAGTAGTTGAACTGCTGGCCGGAGAAGGACAGCGAGTACGCGTAGAGGTTGGGTGTGAAGTAGGTGGTGATCGCGTTGGGCGCGAGGTTTTGCAGGATCGCCGGCTCGTTGAAGAGCTGGAAGCTGCCGATCACCGAGAAGATCGTGGCGATCACCAGCGCGCCGCGGATGGCCGGCAGCTTGATCGCCCGGATGATGCGGTACTGGCTGGCTCCGTCGATCTCGGCCGCTTCGTAGAGCGAGGCCGGCACGACCCGCAGGGCCGAATAGAAGATCAACATGTTGTACCCGACGAACTCCCAGGTCACGATGTTGCCGATCGAGGCGAGCACGAGATCCGGGGAGAGCGGGTCGGGCAGCGTGACGCCGAGCGCGTCGTTGATGTTGCCGATGAGGCCGAAGTTCGTGCCGTACATGAAGCCCCACATCAGGGTGGCCACCACGGCCGGCACCGCGTACGGCATGAAGATCGTGACCCGGAAGAAGCTCTTCCCGTACAGCCGGCCGCTGTCGATGGCGAGCGCGACAAGCAGCGCGAGAAACAGCATGATCGGCACCTGGACGGCGAGGAAGAGCGCCACCCGGCCGAGCGCGGACCAGAACTGGGAGTCCTGGAGCGCCTGCGTGTAGTTGTCGAGCCCGACGAACGAGTTGCCCCCGATCAGGCGGTTGCGGTAGAGGCTCAGGTAGATCGCGTACCCGATCGGGGCGAGGAACACGAGCGCGAAGACCGCCAGGAACGGGCCGATGAAGCCCAGCCCCACCAGCGATCTTCGCCGCGCGACCCCGCGCCCGGTAGCGACCCTCGCCACTGCCATGTGAACCCCATATGTCAGGCTTGATGTTTACGCAAACATACAGCTAGCAGACGTGATCCGCCGGTGATGTTTACGCAAACATTACGCGGTGATAGTGTCACCGCCGTCAAGCGATCGTCAACCCCGACTCTCCGGGAGGCCCGGACCGTGACGGAACAGAAGCCACCGCCGCGCCAGCGACCCCGGCGCGGCGTGTCGATGGCGGACGTCGCGCGGCTGGCCGGCGTCTCCGCACAGACCGTGTCGCGGGTCTCCACCGGCCACCCCGGCGTGGTCGGGTCCACCCGCGAGCAGGTGCTCGCCGCGATGAAGCAGCTCGGCTACCGGCCCAACAGCGCGGCCCGGGCGCTCAAGCGGGGCGAGTTCCGCACCATCGGGGTCATCCTCTTCACGCTGGCCACCACCGGCAACAGCCGCACCGTCGAGGCCATCGCCAACCACGCCGCCGACGAGGGGTACGCGATAACGCTGATCCCGGTCGCCTCACCTACGCAGGACGGGCTGCTCGGCGCGTTCACGCGGCTGGGCGAGCTGGCCGTCGACGGCGTCATCGTGATCATGGAGGTGCACCTCCTCGACGCGGCGACCGTCATCCTGCCGCCCGGCGCCCAGGTCGTCGTGGTCGACTCCGACGCCGGCGACCGCTACACGGTGGTCGACACCGACCAGGCCGACGGGGCCCGCCAGGCCGTGCGCCACCTGCTCGACCTCGGCCACCACACGGTCTGGCACCTGACCGGGCCGGCGGGTTCGTTCGCCAGCCAGCGGCGCGCCGACGCGTGGCGCGCGATCCTCACCGAGGCGGGGCGGCCCATCCCCCACGTGCGGCACGGCGACTGGTCCGCCGAGTCCGGCTACCGCGCCGGGCTCGACCTCGCCGACGAGCCGTCGTGCACCGCGGTCTTCGCGGCCAACGACCAGATGGCGCTCGGCCTGCTCCGCGCCTTCCACGAGAAGGGCCGCCGGGTGCCCGACGACGTCAGCGTGGTCGGCTTCGACGACATCCCGGACGCGAGCTCGTTCATCCCGCCGCTGACCACGGTGCACCAGGACTTCGCGGTGGTGGGCCGGCTGTGCGTGCAGGCGGTCCTCCGGCAGATCCGCCACGAGATCACCGAGCCGGGCACGGCGCTCGTGCCCACGCGGCTGGTGGTCCGGGCGAGCACGGCGCCGCCCCGCGCTTGACGCGCGGCGCCGCCGCCAACCAACAGCGGACGGGTGAGGCCGCGGGAGCAACGGCATGGACCACGACGGCGATCGCGGTAGCTCACATCTCTGTCTTGAACTCAGGCCCGGGCGAACTCCTCGCCGAGCACCGGCGCGGAGACCAACGGCGAGGCCCGGGGATCGGATGGATCCCCGGGCCTCCCTTCTTACCGTGGGGTGCGTTGGTCAGGGGATCGGGTCCCAGCCGTCCGTGCCGGCCAGGTAGCGCTCGGCCGTGTAGTTGGGGGCGGACGCGTCGGCGAGCTGCGGGCGGTCGGCCGTGACGGTGGAGCCGGGGCCAGTGCTTCGGTATTCGGAGAAGCGGGCGTCGCGCCACGAGAAGCCGGACATGTCGGTCCACGGGGTCCTCTTGATGTGGGCGCCCATCTCGGTCTCGCGGTAGAGCACCTGCGCGATCGCGTTCACGTCGCCGCCCGGGTGCCAGGGACGTCCAAGGTGGACACTCTGCGCGGCGGTGCCGCCGGCGGCGGTGAGGCGGCAGCGGGTGAAGAGGTAGCCGTACGGGTTGGTGTTCGTCGTGGAGGCGGCCGTGAGGTAGCCGTTGTTGCTTGTCGAGCCGCGGTTGAGCGAGCGGATCTCGCAGTTGTCGAAGACCGCCGTGCCGCGGCCGAAGATGAAGTCGACGTCGCCCTCGACGTAGCAGTTTCGGTAGTAGGCGCGGCTCACCGTGGCGGTGCCGGGGCTGCTGGGCTGCAGGGTGTCCTGGTTGCCGAGGAACCTGACGTTGTCGAACACCAGCCGGTCGCCGCGGGTGGTGACCGCCACCGCCTGCTCGGCGCTGTAGTCGTGGGCGGCCTCGTCGAAGCCGTTGGCGAACGTGAGGTGCCTCGCCACGAAGTCGTTGCCGTCGATGAAAACGGACGAGCTGCCGGTCGTGCCGTAGGTGCCGCTGCCGTCCGGCTTGGGCGTGCCGCTGGCGTTGTCGTACGTGATGACCACGTCGGCCGCGTTGCCGGTGGTGCCCACCAAGGACACGAGCGGCTTGTTCGCCGGGACGGTGACGAGCTCGCGGTAGGTGCCCGGCTTGACGAGGATCGTGTACCGCGAGGCGTTGTTCGCCGGCACCGCGTTTACGGCCGCCTGCACCGTCGTGTAGTTGCCGCTGCCGTCCTTCGCCACGACCGCCTGCCCAACCGGTGGTGGCGAGGAGGTCCAGCCGGCGGAGTCACCGTCTTCGGAGTCGTCGGTGGCGAGCGTGGCCGCCGACGCCCCCGTGACCGCGACCGCCGCCACGAGGGCCAGGCCGGCGACGGCGGCGAGCGCGAACCGCGCCCGGCGGAGGACGGTGAACCAAGACATGAGTGCCACCGTCCTCCACAGCTTAGGAAAGCGCTTTCCAAAGGCGCACGCTACGCGAGATAGTGGCGGATGTCAATCGGTAAGTGCGATCAGGGCGAGCGTGGGCCGGAGCACCGCGTCACGGGCCGCCGGGTCCGCCTTGAGGTCCCGGTAGGCCACGGCCACCACCCGCAGCAGGTGGACGGCGGCCGCCCGCTCGTCCCCCGCCACGCCGTGCCGCTCGGCCCGCCGCAACGACCCGTCCAGCTCCGCCGCGGTGCCGGCCGGGACGCGACCGGCGGCGGCGTACTCCGCCACGAGCTCGCGGATGTCCGTGTACCAGGCGGGATCGCGGGTCACGTCGCGCGGCACGTAGCCGGCCCGCACCGCGGCCCGGGTCGCCGCGACCGATTTGTCCACATAGGAGCGCAGGTTCGGGTACAGCGTGGCGAGCTGGGCGTCGGTCAGCGGCAGCGAGCTGCCGTCGAGGAAGCAGAAGCCGGGGCCGGTGTTGACGCCGCTGTTGACCCGCGACGCCGCCTCGTGCTGCGCCAGCCGGATGCCGCCGAGCGCGAGGCCGAGCCCGTCCCGCGCGATCACCCCGTCGGTCGTCTGGATCTTCGGGGCGGCCGGTGGCTGCTCGCCGTACGCGACCCAGTCGGCCGTGTGGTCGTACACCGCGCCCTGCACCATGTGCTGCGGCACCCGTGACAGCGACGGGAGCGTGCAGGTCTGCGGCTCACCGGGGTAGCCGCCGGGGTACGTGCCGATGTCCCGCTTGCGCAGCGGCCCGTAGTCGGTGATGAGCTTCCAGTCGCCGTGCGACGCCCCGGCCACCTCCCACGACCGCAGCACCGGCGAGTCGGCCTGCGCCCGCGCCGCCGCGGAGAGGATGCCGGTGGCGACGTCGCCCTCCGAGTTGACACGGAAGACCGGCGTGGCCAGGTCCGTGCGGAGCACGCCACCGCCGCCGTGCAGGACGACCGCGTCGACGACGTTCGCCAGCGGCTGGATCCCGTTGTAGTAGTTGGCCAGCCGTCCGGCCGACTGGGAGTGGCCGGTCGCGATGACGTAGCTCGGCTTGGGCAGCGGGCCCAGCGGGTCGACGCCGACCGGCCGGCGCACCGCCTTTACCGCCTGGCTGAACACGTCGTACGAGAGGGTGTCGTCGAGGATCGCGCCGCCCGCGGTGAGGTCGAGCGAGCCGTAACGGGCCGGGCTCCACGCCTTCAGACCGGTGGCCGAGTGCACCCCGGCGCGCTGTGCCGAGACGCCGACCCAGGCGTACCCCTCCTGGATCAGGTGCTCGTGCGTCTGGAACCAGTCGACCTCCTGGTCCCACTGGTTGCTCACGTTGTACCACTCCACGATCACGACCCCGTTGAACTTCTTCGCCGAGGCCGGACGCCGCACCACGACGCGCGTGCTGTACGGGTGGCCCGTGCTCGTCACGGTCGCGGTGGCGGTGCCGCTGGTGGCGTAGCGGGTCGCGGTGCCGGAGACGAGGTACTCCCGCTCGACGTAGCCCGCCGCGGCCAGGTCGACGTCGGTGGCGAGGAACGGGTAGCCGTGGGCGGGATCGCCGACGGGCGACGTGCTGGCGACCGGGCCACTGACCGCCGGGTCGGCGACGCCGGCGCCGGTCGCGGTCGAGGGCCGGGGGCGGTGGTGGCCGGCGCTCGCGGGAGTGGCGAGGCCGATGGGGACGGTCAGCGCGCCGGCCACGGCGAGCGCGACAAGACTTCGACGGGACGTGGGCAGGACAGACACGACTCACCTCAGGTGAATGTCATGTCCCAGCGCCGCCGACACCGGGCCGGTGTACACAGTGGCAGGCGCGCTGACGGGTGCCACCTCGTGCCACGCCTGCGGCCCCGAGGCTACTAGATGGCGGCGGCCTTGGCGACCTTCCATTCGCCGTCGACCGGCACCATCGTGAGCACGACCCGGTTCTGGTCGACCTTCTCGCCGGCCGTGTTGACGTTGCGGCGGTACTGGTTGAGGTAGAGCAGCAGCTCTACCTCGTCGCCACCGGCCTCCACCACGCCGGTCGAGGAGACCTCGGCCACGACCACGGCCTGCTCCTTGACCGCGTCGTCCTTGAGCGCCGCCGTGGTCTGCGCGTACTCGTCGGCGAAGCCGCCGGTGACGAAGAGCCGGCCGTTGGCGACGCTCGTGTCGAACGTGCGGTAGTCGTACGAGAAGATGGCCTTCGCGGCCGGCGACGCGGCGGCGAGCGACTGCCGGATGGCGGTCTCCCGCTGGTCGGCCCGGTGGTGGCTCCACCATGTCGCGCCGGCCACGGCCGTGGCGAGCGCCGCGGCGACGGCGAGCGCGGGCACGAGCTTGAGTCTCATGTGGACCCTCCTCATCCGACGAACTGGAGTCGGGACACGAGCCAGGCGCCGCCGTCGCGGGTCACGTCCACCTGGATGCGGTAGTGCGACGGCCGGCCCTCGGGCGCCTTGACGTTCTTCACCGTCGCGTCGACCGCGACGAGCACCACCGCCGAGCGGCGGTCGCCGGAGACGAGGCCGGCGCGGAGCACGGTGCCGGTCGACTCCACCTTGTTCTCCAGGATGGCGGTACGCACCTGGGCCTGCCCGCGCACGAACTCGTCCTTGAACTCGCCCGTCGCGCCGGCCACGATCCGCTGCATGTCGCGGTCGACGCTCGACGCGCTGACCGAGACGAAGTTGACGGCCGTCTGGCGGGCGGCGGCGAGGGCGGCCTCGTGCGCCTGGTCCAGCGCCCGGTCGCCGTACCACCGGTAGCCACCCAGGGTCGCGGCGGCGAGCGCGACGGCCAGCGCGGCGCACGCGGCCAGCCGCGTCACGACTCGCCTGGATTGGGAACCGCGGCCGCGCTCGACGGCGCTCGACCCGGATGCCGATTTGGACTTCCACGGTGGACCTCTGCGGGGCGCCGGCTCTCCGACGGGCTCCTCGTCGAGACGGCTCAGCAGTTCGACGGGGTCCTCTTCGACCCGGGGCACCCGGCGCACGACCGCCCGGCGGCGGGTCACCGCGCCACCGGACCCCTTCACCAGCTTGAGCGTGCGCTCTTCGCGCGTGGGCATGAGATGCCTCCCTGACGAGAGATGGCTACGGAGCCAGGCCAGCAAGGAGCAGTTGCTTCCAGGACTTGTCGCCGGCGAGCGCGCCCTGGCCGCCGGTCGCGCCGAAGCGCAACGGGCTGCCGTCGGGCGCGGTGACCAGCCCGGTGGCGGGGTCGTAACCCGCCACGGGCTCGGAGCCGCCGGGCCGGGGCGCGTTGGCGGTGCTGCGCACGCCCGAGCCCCGCGCCCGGTCGGCGGCCGTGCACTTCGCCGCTGTGCCGTACTTGCAGGACGGCGGGTCGTCGATGTTGACCACGAGCCCGAGGTGGGCGGTGCCGTCGCCCGGCGTGACGGTGAAGCCGCCGGTCACCGCGAGCGGGTACACGACGAGGATCTGCTCGATGCCGGGCAGCCGGCGCGCGGCGACGCCGCCGGTCGAGACGAGGTTGCCGAGCAGCGTGCCGATCGTCGGTTCGAGGTCGCGCAGCAGCGTGACGAGCTCGGCCGCCGCCGGCGGCGTGACGGCGAGCAGGCGGCGCAGGTCGGCGTCGGAGTCGCGGAGCGTGGCCGACAGCTTGGCCAGCCCGTCGGCCCACTCGCGGATCGCGCCGGCCGAGTCGGCCTGGGTGGTGAGCACCGTGCGGCCGTCGCGGATCAGCGCGACGGTCTCCGGCAGGCTGGCCGCCGCGTCGGTCAGCAGCGCGTCGCTGGCGTCGAGGATGGTGCGCAGCGCGGTCTCGTTGCCCTCGAACGCCGTGCCGAGCTCGTCGATGACCACCGCGAGGTCGTCCGGGTCGACCGAGTGGACCAGCGAGTCGAGGTTGGCCAGCAGCGTCTCGGCGGCGATCGGCGTGCCGGTGCGGTCCCGCGGGATGACTGAGCCGTCGGTCAGGTACGGGCCGGTGTCCCGTTCGGGGCGCAGGTCAAGGTACTGCTCGCCGACCGCCGAGCGCTGCGTCACGACGGCGCGGAGCGCGTCCGGCACCCGCACGTCGCGCCCGAGCCGCAGGTCGACGCGGACGCCGTCGCCGTGCAGCCGCACCGCCGTCACCCGGCCGGCTGGCGAGCCTCGGTAAGTGACCGGAGCGTTCGGGAAGATGCCACCGGCCTCCGCGAAGTCGGCGTGGACGATGTACCCGCGGCCGAGCAGCCGGTCGCCGAGGCCGACGTACCGCACGCCGACGTAGGCGATGCCGAGCACGCTCACGACGAGGAACGCGAGCACCTGGAGCTTCGTACTCGTCCGGATCACGGCTAGCCTCCCCCGCCCAGCAGGTCGCCGACCCCTCCGACGATGCCCTCGACCGCACCGGTGACTGGGGAGAGCAGGCACTGCACGGTGAGGATCGTGCCGGCCGCGAGCTTGGTGCCGGCCGGGAAGACCGTCCCTTGTGGAAGCAGCCCGTTCTTCGGCACGACGAGGGCGCCGAGCGGCAACGGCGAGCCGGGCGCGAGCAGCGTGCACCCCTCGGGCAGTTCGCACTCCTTCGGCGGCACCCACCCCGGCGGGATGATCCCGTCGAGCGGGAGGCAGAGCGGCGGCAGCTGGCCGGGCAGCGTCGGCGTGGTCTTCGTGCCCGGCTTCGGGCGTGCTTTGGACGAGCCGCCGCCGGACGGGGCGGACGGACCCCGTGCGGTCGAGGAGGCGGGTGTGGGCGCGGCCACGACCAGGTTGGACAGGATCGTCGCGGCGTCGAGGTCGGCGGTGATGGAGAGGTTGACGAAGTCGCCCACGATCGCGCCGGTCACGTTCGGCGGGAACGGGTAGGAGAGCATGAAGTCCAGCGACTTCGGCAGCGCGTCGCCCGCCTCGGCGAGCTTGTCGAGGATCGGCTGGAGCGCGCGCAGGCTGGCGACCGTGTCGTCCTTGCTGGCTTTGACGACGCGCGTGCCTACCGTGCCGAGCTCGCCCAGCGCGTCGAGCGCGGCGGTGAGCTGCTCGCGCTGCCGCGCCAGCACGGTGATGCCCGGCCCGAGCGCGTCGAGCGCGTCGCCGATGACCGCCTTCTGCTGGTTGAGGCGGCCGGTGAGCCGGTCAAGCGCGTCGATCGCGCGCACGAGGTCGGCCTTCTGCTCGTCGAGGCCGCCGACGAACGCGTCGAGCTGCCGCAGGGCGTCCTTCGCCTCGGTCTCGCGGCCGTCGAGCGCCGTGCCCAGTTCCTGGTTGATCGTCTTGAGCTGGGCCAGCCCGCCACCGTTGAGCAGCAGGCCGAACGCGGCGAGCACCTCCTCCACCTCGGCGCCGCGCTTGGTGCGTACCAGCGGGATGGTGGCACCGTCGGCGAGCGTGCCGCGCGCCGCCTCGGTGGTGGGCGCGGAGACCGCGACGAACTTCTCTCCCAGCAGGCTCGTCTGCCGGACCGCGGCCGTGGCGTTGGCGGGGAGCTTCACGTCGCGGGAGATGCGCAGCCGCACCTTGGCGGTCCAGCCGTCGAGCGAGACGTCCTCGACGCTGCCGACGGTGACGTCGTCGACCTTCACCGCGGCCTGCTTGACGAGGTCGAGCACGTCGGCGAACTCGGCGGTCACCCGGTAGCTCGGGCCGGACGGCGCGCCGCCGGGCAGCGGCACGTCGGCGAGGCTGGGCAGGCCGCACCCGCCGGCGAGCATGGCCAGCGCGAGCACACCGGGCGTGAAGCTTTTCATCGCAGGATCCCGCCGAGCGTGCGGTCCACTGTGGGCGCCGGCTCCGCCGGTGTCGGCTCGGGCTTCTTCGGTGCCGGCGCCGGCGGGAGCTTCAGGAGCTTGCGGAGCTGGTCGGTCATGGGCAGCTTCTTCGCCTGGAGGGTCTGCGCGAGCTTGAAGCACTTGTCCGACACCTTGGCGGCCGGCAGCAGGTCGACCATCAGCGAGCAGACGAAGCTCGCCGGGTCGTACGGGCCGAGCACGTTGTCCCGGGTGTCCAATGTGCCGGATCGCGGGTTGTACGCGAGGTTGAGGTTGGACAGCGCGAGCGGGGCCACGTCGAGGATCTCGATGAGCGACCGCTGCTGCCGCACGAGGATGCCGGTCACGTCGGCCAGCGCGTCCACGTTGGACTTGAGCGCCTCGCGGTTCTGGTTGACGAACGTGGTCACGTCGGACAGCGCGGTGGCCAGGTTGCGCAGCGCGGCGGCCAGCTCGTCGCGCTCACCGGCGAGCTGCTGCGCCACGCCGGCGAGCTGCGCGTTGAACGAGCGCACCTGCTGGTCGCTGCGGGCCAGCGCGGTGGTGAACTGCTGGAGGTTGCCGACCGTGCCGAAGAGGTCCTGCCGCCCGTCGGAGAGCGTTTCGAGCGCGCGGGACAGGCCGTCGAGGGTCTGGCCGAGCGCGGCGCCGTTGCCCTCCAGGTTGGCCCGGCCGGTCGCGAGCAGGTCGCTCAGTGCCCCGTCCTTGTTGGCGCCCCCCGGCCCGAGCGCCCGGTTGAACTCGTCGAGCGCCTTGTAGATGTCGTCGATCTCCATCGGGGCGGCGGTGCGCTCGACCGGCAGCTCGGCGCCGTCGGCCAGCGCCGGCCCGCCACCGTAGGCCGGGGTGAGCTGCACGTACCGGTCGCTTACCACGCTGGGCGGGACGATGACCGCCTGCGCGCCCGCCGGCACCCGCCAGTCGCGGTCGTACCGCATCTCCACGCGCACCGTGCGCCCCTGCGGCTCGATGGCGACGACGTGTCCGATGCGGACGCCGAGCACGCGCACGTCCGAGCCGGGGTTGACGCCGACCACGCGGGCGAAGTGGGCCACGAGGCGCCGCTCCGGCTCGTCCTGTACGACCGCGCACGCCGCCACGGCGACCACTGTGGACACCACGAGCGCGAGCGGGACACGCCACCGCATCAGCCACCCCCGACCGACGGCTGGTACGGCTGGAGCAGGCCGCGGACGTACGAGTCGAACCAGCGTCCGTTGCCGACCACGTTCGCGAAGGCGTCGACGAACGGCGCCATCCCCTCGATGGTCTTCGTGAGGTCGTCCCGGTTGCGCTGCAGGATGCCGACCACGCCGCGCAGCTGGTCGAGCGCCGGCTTCAGCTGGTTACGGTTGTCCGCGACCAGGCCGGAGAGCTGTGCGGCGAGCTGGTTGGTGCCGACGAGCAGCTCGTGGATGGCGTCGCGGCGCCGGCTGACCTCGCGCAGCAGCGCGTCTCCGTCGGCGACGAGCTTGCGAAACTCCTCGTCCCGCTCGGCCAGCACGGCCGTGACGGTGCGCGCCCGGGCGAGCAGCGAGCGCAGCTCCGCGTCCCGGCTGGCGACGGTCTGCGAGAGCCGGGAGAGCCCGGACAGCGAGGCCTCCACAGTGGACGGCGTGTCGGCGAACGTCCGGGCCAGCGTCGTGAACGCCTCCCCCAGCTGCTGGGAGTCGATCTTGTCGACGGTGTCGGCCAGCCCGGTGACCGCTTGGATCACGTCGAACGGCGACGCCGTGCGGTCGAGCGGGATCTCCGCGCCTTCGGGCAGCCGCCCCTCGCCGGCGGGCGCGAGCGCGAGGTACTTCTGGCCGAGCACGGTCTTGATGCGGATCGTCGCGCCGGTCCGCTCGCCCAGCCGCACGCCATCGTCGTCGAGGCGGAAGCGCACCCGCACGTACGGGCCGGCGGCGCCGCGCGCGAGGCCGACGCCGGTCACCTTGCCCACGCGTACGCCCGCGACGCGCACCTCGTTGCCGGGTGCCAGCCCGCTCGCGTCCCGGAACGCCGCCCGGTAGGCCGGGTCGCCGATCGACGTGATGCCGTCGAGCCGGAAGGCGGCGAGCACGAGCAGGGCGAGCACGGCGAGGCTGACCGCGCCGGTGACGCGGGGGTGCCGCTTCATCGGGCACCTCCCGACGTGTCGCAGCGGGCGGCCGGCGAGTCCACGCCCACGGGCGTGAGCGCACCCGCACCGGGCACGGTGACGCGGCCGTCGAAGTCGCAGAGGAAGAAGTTGAACCACGAGCCGTAGGACGCGACCCGGGTCAGCGACTCGTACCGGCCCGGCAGCGAGCCGAGCGTGCGGTCGATGACGGCCTCGTTGCGGTTGAGGGTGCCGGCCACCTGCTCCAGCGCGGCGACGTCGCCCTTGACGGCCGGGCGGGCGTCGGTCAGCAGGTCGGCTGTCGCGCCGGTCAGCTCGCCGAGGTTGGCGACCGCCTGCCCGATCGCCTCGCGGTCGGCGGACAGCCCACTCACGAAGCTCTGCAGCTGCGTGATCGTGGTGTCGAGGCTCTGGTCGCGATCGGCCAGTGTGGACAGTACGCCGTTGAGGTTGGCGACCACCCGGCCGATCACCTCGTCGCGGTCGGCGAGCGTGTTGGTCAGGGAGGCGGTGCGCCGCAGCAGGCTCGTCACCGTCGGCCCCTCGCCCTGGAGCACCTGGATGATCTCGTACGCCAGCTTGTTGACGTCGTCCGGCGTGAGCGCGGTGAAGAGCGGCCGGAAGCCGTTGAACAGCGTGGTGAGGTCGAGCGCGGGCGTCGTCCGCGCCAGCGGGATCAGGCCGCCGGGGGCCAGCGGCTTCCCATCGCCGGGGCCTTCGGCGAGCGCGACGTACCGCTGGCCGACGAGGTTGCGATAGCGGATCTTCGCCCGGACGCCGGTGGCGAGGAGGATGTCGTCGTCCACGGTGAACTCCACCTCGGCCACCGTGTTGTCGACGACCTCGATGCCCTCCACCCGGCCGACGCGGACGCCGGCGATGCGCACGTCGTCGCCCTCCAGCAGCCCGGTGACGTCGGTGAAGCGGGCCCGGTAGGTGGTGCCGCCGCCGTCGAGCGAGCCGAGCGTCTGCGCCAGCATCGCGGTCAGCAGCACGGTCACCGCGGCGAACGCGACGAGCTTGACCAACGGAGCACGCCACCTCATGGCGCGTTCACCACCGCTCCGCGCAGCAGCGGGCCCCACAGCAGCACCGCGATATCAGGCACCTCGACCGGCAGCAGGCCGGTGACCGCGCTGACGATCGGCTTGATGAGGTCGCGCTCCTCGGCGGTGCCCGCTTCACCCATGTCCGGTGGGCGTGCTCCGGCAGTGGCCTGGGTCGTCGACGGCAGGCCGATCGGCAGCTTGAGCGCGGGGCGGTCGCCGCCGTAGTCGTACCCGTCGTCGATGGGGTGTTGGGGCGCGGGCACCGCGGGGTTGGGCAGGCCGTAGCACTGTGGACCGTTGCCCGCGCCGTACACGGGCTCGTCGCGCCCGCGCTCGTACTTGCCGCCGTCCTTCGTGATCTCCAGCGTGATGTGGAACTTGCCGCCCTCGAAGGACTCCTCGACACGCGGCTGGAGCGCCACGAGACCGCGCATCAGGCACGGGTACTCCGGCGCGTACGTGGCCAGCAACTCCAGCACCGGCCGGCTCACGTCGCCGAGCCGGATCAGCTGGTCGTCGTGGCGGTCGAGGAAGAGCCGGGTGGTGTCGGCGGCTCCGGTGGCGCTGGCGAGAAACGCGTCCAGCTCCGCCTTCTGGTCCACCACCGTGTTGGCGGTGACCGTGACGTCGCGCAGGATCGAGAGCAGGTCGGGCAGTGCCGCGTCGTACGCGTCGACCACTGTGGACAGCTTGCGCACGTCGTCGGCGATGACCGGCATCTCCTTGTTGAGCTCGGTCAGGTAGTCGCCGGTGCGGACGAGGGTCTGGCCGAGCTGCTCGCCCCGCCCGTCGAGCGCGGCGGCGAGCGCGCCGAGCACCGCGGCGAGCCGGTCCGGGTGGATCGACTGCAGCAGCGGCAGCGCCTCGTCGAGCACCCGCTCCAGCTCGACGCCGTTGCGGGTGCGGTCCTGGGTGATGACCGCGCCGTCCCGGATCGGCGCGCCGGTGCCGCCGACCAGTGCGACGTACCGCTCCCCGAACAGCGTCTTGGGGAGCAGCCGCGCGGTCACGTCGGCCGGCACCTGGCGGGCCAGCGCCGGATCGAGCGCGAGGCGCAGCCGCGCTCCCCCGCCGTCGCTGTCGACGGAGCGCACCTCGCCGACGACCACGCCGCGCAGCTTGACGTCGGCGCCGGGGCTGAGCTGCATGCCCGCCCGCTCGGCGTCGAGCGTCACCCAGGTAGCCGGGGTGAACACCTTGCGGTACTGGAGCACCGAAGCGGTCAGCGCCGCCGCGAGGAGGACGACGAACGCGATGCCGAGAATACGGTGTCTCATCCCGCGATCCTTACCGTCGTCGTGGCGCCCCAGATCGCCAGCGAGAGGAAGAAGTCGACGATGTTGACGGCCACGATGGACAGCCGCACCGCCCGGCCGACCGCCACGCCCACGCCGGCCGGACCGCCCGTCGCCGTGTACCCGTAGTAGCAGTGCACCAGCACGACGATGACCGCGAAGACGAGCACCTTGAAGAACGACCACAGCACGTCGACCGGCGGCAGGAACAGGTCGAAGTAGTAGTCGTAGGTGCCCGCCGACTGTCCGAAGTAGAAGACCGCGATCGTGCGGGTGGCGAAGTAGCTGGAGAGCAGGCCGATCACGTACAGCGGGACCACGGCGACGAACGCGGCGATCATCCGGGTGGTGACGAGGAACGGCAGCGACGGCACCGCCATCACCTCCAGCGCGTCCACCTCCTCGGAGATGCGCATCGCGCCGAGCTGCGCGGTGAACCCGCACCCGACGGTCGCGGAGAGCGCGAGCGCGGCCACCAGCGGGGCGATCTCGCGGGTGTTGAAGTAGGCCGACACGAAGCCGGTGAACGCGCTGCTGCCGATCTGGTTGAGCGCCTGGTAGCCCTGCAGCCCCACCTCGGTACCCGTGAAGAAGGTCAGGAAGCAGATGACGCCGACGGTGCCGCCGGCGACGGCGATGGCGCCCTTGCCGAAGCTCACCTCGGCCAGCAGGCGCACGACCTCGCGCTTGTAGCGCCGCACGGTGCGCGGCGTCCAGGCGAAGGCCTTGAGATAGAAGGCGAGCTGCGCGCCAAGCGTGTCCAGCACGTCACGTCCCCTTCTGCGGTACGACCTGGAAGTAGATCGCCGTGATCACGAAGTTGAGCGCGAAGAGCAGCATGAACGTGATCACCACGCTCTGGTTGACCGCGTCGCCCACGCCCTTGGGGCCGCCCTTGGCCGTCATCCCCTTGTACGAGGCGACGAGCGCCGCCACCGCGCCGAAGATCAGCGCCTTGATCTCGCCGACGACAAGGTCGGGGAGCTGCCCGAGGGCCTGGAAGCTGGCCAGGTACGCGCCTGGCGTGCCGCCCTGGAGCACGATGTTGAAGAAGTAGCCGCCGCCCACGCCGACGACGTTGACGAGGCCGTTGAGCAGCACGGCGACGAGCATCGAGGCGAGCACGCGGGGCACGACCAGGCGCTGGATCGGGTCGATGCCGAGCACCCGCATCGCGTCCAGCTCCTCGCGGATCTTCCGCGCGCCGAGGTCGGCGCAGATCGCGGAGCCGCCCGCGCCCGCGATGATGAGCGCGGTCACGATCGGACCGGCCTCGCGCACCACGGCCAGCACCGAGGCGGCGCCGGTGAACGACTGGGCGCCGAGCTGGCGCACCAGCGAACCAAGCTGCAGCGCGATGACCGCGCCGAACGGGATGGAGACGAGCGCGGCCGGGAGGATCGAGACCGAGCTGATGAACCACGCCTGCTGCACGAACTCGCGCACCTGGAACGGCCGGCGGGGCAGCCCGCGCAGCGTGTCGAGGCTGAACGCGACGAAGTTGCCGGTAGCGGTGATCATCTCGCACCCACTCCCGTCGCGAACGAGCCGGCGGGCGGGTCGACGCCGTTCGCGAGGCACCACGCGCCCGGCGGGTGCTCGGCCGCGCGCGGCAGGCCGTTGGAGGGGCGCAGCTGAAACGGAATCGGCGGCAGCGGCGGCAGCTCCACACCGGACTCCGCCTCGGCGCGCAGCTCGTCGGCGTCCTTCTCCTCGGCCATCCCGATCGGGCCGACCCGCTGCGCGTTGAGGAACTGCCGCACCACCGGCTCGGTGCTGGACAGCAGCATCTCCCTCGGCCCGAACATCGCCAGGTGTCCGTGGTAGATCAGGCCGATGTTGTCCGGCACCGTGCGCGCGGTGTTGATGTCGTGCGTGACGATCAGGAACGTCGCGCCGGTCTGCTGGTTGAGGTCGATGATGAGCTGGTTGAGGTAGGCGGTGCGGACCGGGTCGAGGCCGGAGTCCGGCTCGTCGAAGAGCACGATCTCCGGGTCGAGCACCAGCGCCCGGGCCAGGCCGGCCCGCTTGCGCATGCCGCCGGAGATCTCACCCGGCAGCTTCTCCTCGGCGCCGACGAGCCCGACCATCTCGAGCTTCTCCCGCACCACGTCCCGGATCTGCGACTCGCCGCGGCGGGTGTGCTCGCGCAGCGGGAAGGCCACGTTGTCGTAGATGTTCATCGAGCCGAAGAGCGCACCGTCCTGGAAGAGCACGCCGAAGAGGCGGCGCACCTCGTAGAGCTTGCGCTCGGAGAGCCGGGTCAGGTCGTGTTCCGCGATCCAGATGGACCCTCGGTCCGGCCGCAGCAGCCCGACCAGAGTTTTCAAAAAGACCGATTTGCCGGTACCGGACGGGCCGAGGAGCACCGAGATCTCGCCCGAGGGCAGGGCCAGGCTCACGTCCGACCAGACCGCATGACGGCCGAACGACTTGGTCAGGCCCTCGACCCGCACCTCGACTCCCACGCCTGTTGCATCGCGGCGGCGCCGGCCGGCGTAACAACCAATTTCCTCCGGTGGCCATTCGGGCTGCTCACCGGTACGGTGCTGGAGTTAACCCCCGGGTAACGAAGGTGCTCTCCCCACGTCATGACGGCAACGATCGATCCGGAGCTCGTCGCTCGCGCCGCCAAGCGCGACTCCGCGGCGACGTCCGCCCTGCTCGCGGCGCTGCGCCCCGGCCTGGTCCGGTACTGCCGGGCGCGGCTGGGCCGTGTCGGCGGCGCGTACACGACGGCCGACGACGTGGCGCAGGAGGTCTGCCTCGGCGTGCTGCGCGCGCTCCCCCGTTACCGGGACGAGGGCCGGCCGTTCTCCGCGTTCGTGTACGCCATCGCCGCCAACAAGGTCGCCGACGCCCAGCGCGCCGCCATCCGCGACTCGTCCGCTATGTCCACCTCCGAGGTGGTGCTCGACCGCCCCGACGCGGCGCCCGGCCCCGAGCAGCAGGCCGTCTCCACCGACCTCGCGCGCCGCCTCTCCGCGCTGCTCGACCGCCTCCCGCAGGCACAGCGCGAGATCATCCTGTTACGCGTCGCGGTCGGGCTCCCCGCCGAGGAGGTCGGCGAGGTCATGGGCATGTCGGCGGCGGCGGTCCGGGTGGCGCAGTCCCGCGGGCTGGCCAGGCTGCGTACGCTGGCCGGGAGTGCGCTCGACGAGGTGAGTGCGGCATGACCGACCGGGGTAAGGGCGAGCAGCCGGTATCGGTGGCGCAGATCGCCGCCGACGACCGGCTGCTGGACGCGCTCGGCCGTGGCGAGCCCATCGAAGGCGACATGGCCGGCGATCCCGCCGCCGCGATGCTGGCCGCCTGGCGCGCCGACCTCGACTCCGCCGACGTAGATCATGATCTCGACGAGCTCGAAAGGCTGGACGAGCTCGATCCGCTCGTCCCGCCGCCCGCCGGTGACCCGCGGCGCAAGCGGCGGCTGGTCCAGGCGATCCTCGGCGCCGCGGCGGCCGCCGTGGTCGCGGTCGGGCTCGCCGTCACCGCGCATCAGGCCCAGCCGGGCAGCGTGCTGTGGCCGGTGTCCAAAGTGGTCTACCCGCAGCGCGCCGAGGTCAAGGCCGCGGAGAAGGCGATAGCCGACGCCAGGAAGGCGCTGGCCGAAGGCCGGCCGGCGGACGCGCGGGCCCTGCTCGCGCAGGCGCGGGCGCACATCGCCCGCATCGACGACGACGGCACGGCCGCGCGGCTGCGGGCGGAGGTGGACGCCCTCCTCGCCACGCTGAACGCCGCCACCGCGCCCCCGCCGGCCACCGCGACCCCGGCGCCCGCTCCGTCCACGCCGCCGCCCACGCCGCGGGCCAGCCAGCCCGGTTCGTCCGGCGGCACGAAGCCCGCGCCCCCGCCGGAGGAGGGCGGCGATCCCGCGCCGGAGCCGTCACAGTCGTCCGGCGGCGGCCTCCTGCCGCTGCCCACGCCGTTGCTCCCGCTGCCGCCGATCCCGCTCCCGACGCTCCCCCCGATCCTGCCGGGCGGCGACTGACGCCAGCCGGCGCTCACCGAGACAGCCCCTAGCGCTTGGGCCACTGCCAGGTGGGCTGGTCGAAGCGGCCCTGTCCGGCCACCCGCGTCTCGCCGAGGTCCTTGACGAGCTCGATCCGGGTCAGGTCCGGCTCGTCGTGGGTCAACGCGTCGATCAGCGGGCGGCTGTGGCTGACCACCACGACCTGCGTACGCGCCGCCCCGCCCGCGATCAGCGCGGCCAGCGGCCGGATCAGCTCGGGGTGCAGGCTCGTCTCCGGCTCGTTGAGCACCAGCAGCGCTGGTGGGCGCGGGGTCAGCAGCGCTGCTGTCCACAGTAGATACCGCAGGGTGCCGTCGGACAGCTCGGCGGCGCCGAGCCCGCGGAGCAGGCCGGGCTGGCGCAGCCGCACCTCGAACCGTCCACCTTCGACCTCGATCTCCAGCCGGCTGCCCGGGAACGCCGCGTCGATGGCCGCGTCCAGCGCCTTGCCCTCGCCGATCTCGCGGATCGTCTGCAGGGCGGCGGCGAGGTCGCCACCGTCGGGGCTGAGCACGGGTGTCCGCGTGCCCACCCGGGCCTCACGCGCCGGGGCGGCCGCGTCGGTGCGGATCTGGTCGTAGAAGCGCCAGGACCGCACCCGCTCGCGGAGGGTCAGCAGCTCGGGCGCACGCTGCGGGTCGGTGTACTCGCTGAGCATGCTGTCGAACGGCCCAACCGCGTCCGGAAACGCCGACCACGCGCGGCCCTCGCGGATCCGCAGCGCGGTGCCGGCGCGGTCGACGAGCTGCGTCGCCGACCGCAGGATCGGCCCGGACCAGACCACCTCCCGCTTCACCAGGGGGTCCAGCCGGAAGGCCGACTGGCGCGCCTCGTTCGGCAGGCCGAAGTCGATCGCGTACCCGAGGTCGGCGCCGCCGAAGCCCAGCTTGAGGCTGATCGGCCCGTGCCGCACCGTGCCCTCGACCGGGTACTCGCCGGCCCGCACAGCCTTGCCGATCGTGGCCGGGCCGGCCCACAGCGTGGAGGGGAGCCCGCCCTCGCGGGCCAGCGCCGCCACCGCGCCGTTGCGGGCCGAGTCGGCGAGCAGCCGCAGCGCCCGGTACAAGCTGGACTTGCCGGTGCCGTTCGCCCCCGTCACCACGGTGAGCTGGCCGAGCTCCACGACGAGGTCGCGCAGCGAGCGGTAGTTTTCCACGGCCAGTGTGCCGATCACCCTGGTCAGGCTACCCAACGGCATCCCTCGGCCCCCGCCGGGTCACCGCGAGGCTGGAAGTGCCGCCTGTGCCAGGGCCAGGTAGCCGTCCTCCAGCGTCGGCTCCACCGGCTCGGCGCCGGGGGCGGGCGGGTCTTGGGCGACCACCCGATACCGCAGGCCGCCCTCGGCCGGCAGTGCGGATACGACGGTGCCGGCGCTCGGTGCGGGACCGGCCGTGATGACCGACCACACTCGACGGTCGGCGCGGCGGGTGAGGTCGTCGACCGTGCCCCGGAAGACGAGGCGGCCCTTCGCCAGCACGGCGAGCTCGCGGGAGGTCTGTGCGATGTCGTCGACGATGTGGGTGCTCAGCAGCACGGTGCGCTCCCCCGCGAGCTGGGACAGCAGCGTGCGGAAGCGGATGCGCTCCTCGGGGTCGAGGCCGGCGGTCGGCTCGTCGACGATCAGCAGGCGCGGGTCGGCCAGCAGTGCCTGGGCGATGCCGACGCGGCGGCGCATCCCGCCTGAGTAGCCGCGCAGGCGCCGGTCGGCGTCTCCGGTGAGCGCGACCACCTCCAGCAGCTCGCCCACGCGGCGCCGGCGGGTCGTGCGGTCGTCGATGCCCTTGAGCAGGCCGACGTAGTCGAGGAACTCGCGGGCGCTCAGGTCGGGGTACACGCCGAGGTCCTGCGGCAGGTAGCCGAGCACCCGCTGCACGGCGTGCCGGCCGGCGCGCTCGGTCACGTCGTACCCGCCGATCCGGACCTCGCCGGACGTCGGCCGCAACAGGCCGGCGAGGATGCGCATCAGCGTGGTCTTGCCGGCTCCGTTGGCGCCGAGGAGGCCAAACATGCCGGTGGGGACGAGCAGGTCGAGGTCGTCGAGCGCGCGCCCTTTCCCCTTGTACGTCTTCGTGAGCCCGGAAATCTCGATCCGCAACGGTTTCTCCTAACGGGTGGTGCGTGCGCGCAGCGCGGGCGCGGCGCCGAGGACGAGGGCGGCGACCGCGAGCAGCACGCCGATGGACAGCCAGGCGGTGGCGACCGTGGCCTCCGGCCGCAGGAAGTTGAGCGCCGCGTCCGGCACCGGGCCGGCGAACTCCGCCGTGCCGTCCGGCCCGCGGTAGCCGAAGATTTCCTGGATCGGGTAGGCGCCGATCGGCGCGAGAAGGCTGTTCGCCGGCGTCGGCATCGCGGACGGGTGGATGGAGTTGCCCCAGAACCAGTAGCCGACGAACAGCACCCGGAAGAGCGGCGCCGGGATGAGCAGCGGCACCACGAGCGCGAACGCACCGACGAAGAGCACCGCCGGCACGATGACGACCGCGAAGAGCGCGGCCGCCCAGGCGAGCGCGACCGGCTGGCCGGCCGTGGCGGCGTAGACCACGGCGAATCCAAAGTAGACGATCGCCAGCGGGATGGCCGCCGCGGCGCACGAGCCGAGGTACTTGCCGGCCAGGCGGCCCCCCGTCGAGGCGGGCGTGGCGTCGAGGATGGGCGCCACGCCGAGCCGGTCGTCGCGCACCAGGCGGTCGGCGAGGAAGCAGCCGTAGCCGACCGGCAGGATCAGGTTGACCAGGAACGCGGCCGTGGCCATCGTGAACTTCGCCGACGGGTCGTCCAGCACCTCGCCGAGCTGGTTGGCGCTGAGCAGGCCCAGCAGTGCCACGATGAGGCCGTTCGCGATCCACATGGACCGCTTGCGCACCTGCATTCGAAACTCGTACCGCAGCGCCGCGATCATTCCGCCTCCCCGCGCAGCAGCCGCTCGGCCCGCCCGAGCACCAACCAGCCCAGCCCGCCGAGCACGAGCGCGGTCGTGACGAGCGTGAGGCGGTTGGCGGTCCAGTCCTCCGGCACGGAGCCTCGGGTGGTGGCGAAGAGGTACAGCGGGCGGGTCCAGTCGCGGCCCTGCAGGAGACCGGGGAAGATCTGCTGCACGATCCACCAGGTCGTGACGAGCCCGCCCGCCGCCGCCGGGCTGCGCAACGCCGCACCGGCCAGGAAACCCAGCCCGCCCAGCCACACCGTGGGGGCGATCCAGATGAGCTGGCCGCCGGCGATCCCGCGGCTATCCGGCCACCCGCCGCTGGCGACGAGGAGGCCGGCCACGAGTACCGCCAGGAGGGCCGCCCAGCCGAGCGTGACCGCGAGCCGGCGCAGCAACGTCGATCGGTACGCGGTCGGCACGGTGAGCTGCAGCTCGACGGCCGGGTCGCGGCCGACCAGCGAGGCGGCGCCGACCCCGGCGGCCAGCGGCAGGGCCATCTCCAGCGCGGCGAGGAGGTTGCGGTCGGTGTCCGCGCCGCCGTCGAGCAGCGCGATGAGCACGAGGGCGGCGGTGGCGACGGGCGGCGTCAGCAGCGCGGTCCACCCGGCCCGCCGCACCTCGTACCGCCAGAGTTCGATTGGTCTCACGTCAGGTGGGTAGCGCGGTGGCGCCGGATCGGTTCACCCCGGCCGGCGAGAAACACGGCGAGCGCGGTGAGGGCGGCGGCGGCCAGGACGGTGCCGGCGTTCGTCGACCACACGAGGCGCACGGCGTCGAGCGCCCACGCGGCGTCGCCGAGAAGGCCGCCGGCGAGCACCCGCAGCGACCACAGCACGACCGCCACGCCGGCCGCGATGTCGGCGCCGAGCCGCACGGCGAGCACGAGGCTCAGCGCGGACAGCAGCGCCATCGGCCCGAGCCACGCGTCGACCAACGCGAACACGCCGCCCGGATCGCCGCCCAGCACCGCGAGCACCCCCGAGGCCGCGAGCGCGAGCACGAGGTCGTACCCGAAGACGAGCGCGATGCGGGTGAGCAGGATCAGCCCGGGTGCGGTCCGCGTGGCCGCGACAACCTCGAACGCCGGGTCGCGCCGCGGCCCGTACAGCCCGGCGATGCCGAGCGCGGCCACGACCGGCGCGACGAGGGCGAGCATCTCACCGGCCAGGCCACGCGGCGACGCCGCGGCAAGCGCCACGCCGAGGGCCATCACCAGCGCGGAGACGATCGGGACCACGGGCCGCACGAGCCGCGCCTCGGCCCGCAGCAGCGCGAGCGAGAACCAGGCCGGTCGCCGGGTGGCCGGCGGCGGCCCGTCCAGGGTGCTGCGCAACAAGACGCCGCGCACGAGCTCCGGGCCGGGCGGGCTCACGTCGTCGGCGGTCGCCGCGAGGGCACGCCAGGCCGCCACGTCCGCGCGGCAGTCGGGGCACCCGGCGAGGTGTGCCTCGTGCTCCGCGCGTTCGGCGGGAGTGAGCGCGCCGGTGACGTACTCCAGGTTCATTTCGGCACCCCCTGGGTGGCGAGCGTGCGGGCCAGCGCGGCCCGGGCGTGGTGCAGGCGGCTCTTGACCGTGCCGACCGGTACGCCGAGGACGGCCGCCGCCTCGGCCAGCGGCAGCCCGGCGACGAAGACCAGCGCGACGACGTCCCGCTGGTGGTCCGGCAGGTCGCCGACCGCGCCGGCGAGCGGGGAGCCGCCGGCCGCGGCGATCGCCAGCTCCTCGGGACCGGGCGCCGGATCGGGGCGGTCGACCGCCTCGAACGGCGCCGGCGGCGGCTGGCCGCGCATGCGGTAGTACGCCTGCCGGCGGGCGATGCCGAAGAGCCAGGTCGAGACCGCGGACGCACCGGCGTACCCGCCCGCCGAGCGCCAGACCGCCAGCATCGTGTCCTGCAGGATCTCCTCCGCGGCCATCCGGTCACCGGCCAGGCGCAGCAGGTAGCCGAAGAGGCGGCCGGCGTACGCCTGGTACAGCCGCGCCAGCGCGCCGCCGTCACCCCGCGCCACCAGCGCCACCAGGGCCGCGTCGTCCTCCATCACTGGTTGGTAGCACCCGGTGGGCGGAAAGGTTCACGCGTTCAAAGCGGCCTCTCAGGTACGCGGTGAAGCCGGACTGAAGCGGCGGCGTGCTTGGATGCGGATCATGACGATGCCCACCCGGCTAACCGACCGCTGGCCGACGGGGCTGGCGATCGTCACGGTGGCGTTCGCGATCGGCCTGATGGCAATGGTCGACAACGAGGCCGAGCTCTTCGGCCCGAGCGTCGCGGTGATGGCCGGGATCTACATGCTGGCGTACGTGGTCGGCCGCCCGTGGACCGCCTGGCTGGCGTTCGCGCTGCTGAGCGCCGTGATGTCGGTGCTGCAGGTGCTCCACGAGCCGTTCGCCGGCATCGTGGTGGTCGTGGCGGTGCTGTGGCTGCTGGCGGTCGCGCGGCGGCGGTTCACCGACGTCGACACGTTCTCCCTGCAGACGGCGGGCATGCTGGTCTTCGGGGCCGTCACGCTGGTCTGCGCGGCCGTCACACCCCGCCTGGGCGCCGCGGTGGCCGGCCTCGGCTTCCTGGCGCACGGCCTGTGGGACGCCTACCACTTCAAGGTGAACAGGGTCGTGCACCGGTCGTGGTCCGAGTACTGCGCCGTGATCGACATCCCGACGGGCGTCGCGCTGATCGTCGTCGCGCTTCTCTAGCGGAGTCGGGGCCTTTCGAAGCAGATTTGCCCACGTCCGCGTCACTTGCAGACCGTATGCGCGGGGCCCCCGGGGAAACGTGGAGCGCAGCGGAGCGTTTTTTGGGGTGCTTTCCCGCGGGCCGCCGGCTCCGCGGTGCAAGCCCACAACCCCTTTGCCTCCGGCGCCGGGGCGGGCCATCCGCTCAGTGGTGCAGGTACCACGTTATGGAGCCTGGATAACGTGGAACCTGCACCACTGAGCACCGCCGGGCTTGTCACGCGGACCCGGCAGCGGAGGCCGGGGATTTCGGCGAGCCCTGGCGAGCCGCCGGCCGGAGCGGTGCCCGCGGGAGCATACGGTCCGCGACTGACGCGGACGTGGGCAAATCTGCGGGTGACGGCTACTCGCGGGCGGCCACCAGGCGGATCGGGGGTGTGCGGGTGGCGGAGAGCGTGGTGAGCACGCTCGCCGCGGCCACGATCACGGTGGCGCCGACGGCCACCAGGCCGAGGAGCGCCCAGGGCGGGCTGGCCGCGCTGATCCCGATCATGTCCTTGATCGCGTAGGCGATGCCGACCACGGTGCCGGCCGCCGCCAGCGAGCCCAGCAGCAGGCCGATCGCCACCACGCCGAGCGCCTCGGCCAGAGCCGTGCGCACCACCTGCGCGCGGGTGAGCCCGGTGACCCGGGCCGCCGCGAACTCGCCGCGCCGGTCGGACGCCGAGATCACCACCGCGTTGACCATCGCGATCACCGTGTACAGCATCGCCATGCCGAGCAGCGCCACCATGACGTCGATGCTTTGGCGCTGCTGCTCGTCGGCGTACGTCTCGACCCACTGATCTGTGGTCCTCACCTGGCCGAGGCCGGCGAGCCGCGCCGCGACGGCCTGCGGATCGACGGCCCGCACGGTGTATCGCCGGGGTCCCCCGTCCGGCATCAGGTCGGGCGGGAGCAGGAAGAACGGGCCGGCGAGCGTGTCCGGCAGCAGCGCGACGATACGCAGCTTGTCGGGCCCACCGCCGTCCATCCGCACCGGGATCGTGTCGCCGATCCGGTAGTGGAGCTCCGGCGAGTAGCTGGGGCTGACCGCGATCGTCGCGCCACGCAGGTCGGCGAGGCTGCCCGCGGTCGGCACCACGCGGTGCGTACGGGAGTACGCGGCCGGGTCGACCGCGACCGCGTCGGTGCCCTCGTAGGTCACGCCGCCGTCGCCGTAGTCGAACCCGATGTCCACAATGGTCGGTGCCTCTTCGGAGACCACGCCGACGCTCGGCACGGCGGCGACCTGGTCGCGGACCGGACGGTCGGCGTCGAGTACCAGATCGGCATCGAGGTCTCGGGCGACCTCCTGGCGGCTGGCCTCGGTGATCGTGGCCATCGTGCCGGCCATGCCCACCACGAACGCGACGAGCACCATGATCGGGGCGGCGGTCGAGGCGCTGCGCCGCACGCCGGCGCGCAGGTTGGCGTGCGCCAGCACCCCGAGCCGGCCCCGGAAGAGCAGCCCGAACGGCCAGCTCACCAGCGGCACGACGAGCGGGGCGAACGCCGTGAACGCGATCACCAGCGTGAACGACACGAAGATGGACAGTGGCAGCGCCGCCTCCCCGCCCAGCGTGGGCACCAGGATGAGCAGCGCGATGCTGCCGGCCAGGAAGAACGTGCCGAACACCCACCGGGACGCGGTCATCACCCGGGCCGCGGCACCGACGTCGCGGAGCGCTTCGAGCGGCCGTACCTTGGCCGCCCGCCGGGACGCGGCGAGCACGCCGAGCACGGCGATGCCGATGCCCGTGCCGCCGGAGACGTAGACGATCCACGACCGCCACTCGCCAGCGAAGCCCGAGGGAACGAAGCCGAAGCTCTCGAGCATGGCCGCGTGCAGCCGCATCACCGGCACGCCGAAGAGCACGCCGAGGCCGGAGCCGAGCGTGCCGAGCAGCAGCGCCTCGCCGACGAGCAGCGTGCGCACCTGCCGCCGGCCCGCGCCGGTCAGCCGCAGCAGCGCCAGGTCGCGGCGGCGCTGCGCGACGGTGAACGCGAACGTCGAGCTGACGATGAAGATCGCGACGAACGCGGCGAGCCCCATCGTCATGCCGAGCAGGGCGACCGCCCCGTCGTAGCCGTCCGCCAGCTCGCGTGCCTCGGCGGCGCTGAGGCCGGGCGGGACCTTCGCGGTGGCCGCCGAGACGAGGGTCAGCAGCGACGACTGGACGAGGGCCACGCCGAGGCAGACCGTGATGATCGCGCCGGCGAAGACCTGCCAGCGGTCGCGAAACGTGCTCCACGACATGCGCAGCATGGCCTACTCCTCCCACCGGGCGAGCAGGTCGGCGACCTGGCGCGTCGTCGGCCGCTCCAGCCGGTCGACCACCCGCCCGTCGCCGAGGAAGACCACCCGGTCGGCGCTCGCCGCGGCCGCCGGGTCGTGGGTGACCATGACGATCGTCTGGCCGCCGTTGTCGACCATCGCGCGCAGCAGGCCCAGCACCGTGCGCGCGGACTTGGTGTCGAGCGCGCCGGTCGGCTCGTCGGCGAAGAGCACCGCCGGCCGGGTCACCATCGCCCGCGCGATCGCCACCCGCTGCTGCTGGCCGCCGGAGAGCTCGCCGGGGCGGTGCCGCGCGCGGTCGGCCAGGCCCACCGAGGCGAGCACGTCGCGCACGACCCGCCGCGGCGGCCGCTGGCCGGCCAGCCGCAGCGGCATCGCCACGTTTTGCTCGGCGGTGAGCGAGCCGATCAGGTTGAAGCTCTGGAAGACGAAGCCCATCACGGTGCGGCGCAGCCGGGTGAGCTCGGCGTCGGAGGCGTCGGTGATGTCGCGCCCGGCGACGCGCACCCGCCCGGACGTGACCTTCTCCAGGCCGGCGGCGCAGTGCAGCAGCGTCGACTTGCCCGAGCCGGACGGCCCCATCACCGCCGTCCACGAGCCGGCCGGGAAGGCGAGGTCTACATTGTCCAGTGCGCGCACGGCGGCGCTCCGCGTCCCGTACACCCGGGAGACGCCGCTGAGCTCGACCGCCTCGGCCACAAGCTGTTGCGTGATCTGGGTTTCCACGTACACCATTGCAGCCGCCATCGAGCGGCGACACAGTAACGCCAACGGGCCTCTTGGAGGTAGGGCTAGCTGTAGTCAGAACGCCTTGGCGAGATCACGGGCGCGGGCGTGCGCGGCCCGCCGGCCGGGGTCGGCGTCGGCGATCGCCAGGTTGGGCCGGAAGAAGACCTCCTCGATGTCGGTGATGCCGGCCCAGCGCAGCCAGCCGCCGAAGAACGGGGCCTGGAAGTCGGCACCGAACGCGGGCGGGCGCCCCTCGCCGTACACCGCGCTGGTGTAGACCACCGCGGCCTTCCGCCCCGCCAGCAGCCCGGTGTAGCCGTGCTCGGGGTGGAAGGAGAACACCATCCCAGGCTGGCTCACCACGTCGATGAACTGCTTGAGGATGTAGGGCACGCCCGAGTTCCACATCGGGACGCTGAAGAGGTAGCGGTCGGCGGCGGCGAAGCGGGCGAACGTCTCCTCGGCCAGCCGCCACGCGGCGGCCTGGTCGCCCTGCGGGTCGGCGCCCGCGAAGACCGCCATCTTCGCCGCGGCCGCGTCCGGGCCGAACGGCGGCAGGGCACCCTCGTCCCACAGGTTCCAGGTCTCGACCGCGTCATCCGGGTGGCTTTCCCGGTACACCTCCAGGAAGGTCTCCGCGATGGCGAGCGACTCGGACGCGGCGCTCCGGGGCGACGAAGAGATGTGCAACAGCGTGGTCATGGCGCATCCTCCACGGAATTGGACTACAGTCCGGTTATGGCTCCAGACGCTACCGGACCACGGTCCGCTTCCGCCAGCGGCGCCGACGAGCTGCTCGTGTTGCGCTCGTCACCGCCCCGCGAGCGGGCCGACGCGGCCCGCAACCGGGCGGCGGTGCTCGACGCGGCGGCCACCCTCTTCCGGGAGCACGGCGTGGCGGCGGTGTCGATGGACGCGGTGGCCGCGGCGGCGGGCGTGGGCAAGGGCACGCTGTTCCGGCGGTTCGGCGACAAGGCCGGCCTCGCCGTGGCGCTGCTGGACGCGCGCGAGCGGGAGCTGCAGGACGCGATCCTCTCCGGTCCCGCCCCGCTCGGCCCGGACGAGCCCGTGCCCGGCGAGCGGCTTGTCGCGTTCGTCGACGCGTACCTCACGTACGCCCTCGACCACCTCGACCTGCTCCGCGTGTCGGAGACAGGGTCGGCCGGCGCGCGCTACAGGATCGGCGCCTACCGCTTCTGGCACCGCCACACCGCGCTGCTGCTCGCCCACCGGGCCGACCCGGACGCCGACGCGCACACCCTGCTCGCCCCCCTCGCCGCCGAACACCTCCGCGCCGTCGTGGCCGAGCTCGGCGCCGACCGGGTACGCGCGACGATGCGCGTGTTCGCCCGGGACGTAGCCGACTCACCGCCGCGGTGACACGTCTCGTCCGCATCCTGTCGCCGCGGGTCACCGAAGGGCGGATCGAATCGGCACGAACTAACCAGTCAGCTGTGGAGCGGAGGGGCGTCATGTCAACCGATATGTCACATAGTTGACAGTGGCTCGCGCCAGACTCCACTGCGCGGTGGTGCTATGCAGGAACTTTCCGACCGGCTAGGCAATGAGCGTTGACAGAAATTCGGGCAACCGACCGTAAGCCTCATGATGCCGTGTTGATGGGATTGATGTATCTACATGTAGACTTTCCCTGTCGCGCCTTATACGGGAGGAGATGGGATGCGCATCCGGGAGACGGTTCGTGCTCTATTTGGACCTGGAACGCGGTCGAAGAAGTCCGGTAGGAGAGCAGTCGCGGCGGCCTTGGTCGGGGCCCTAATAGCGGTGGCCAGCCCTTCGGTCGCATTTGCGGAGTCGTCGCCGTACGGAGAACCCGTGAACCCCGCGGATGTCGCCACCTTGGCCGGACCGTATTACCTGATCAACAACAACGGCAAATACCTAGCGCCCTCTGGAAATTTTCTCGTTGTCTCCAGCAGTGGCGGCCCGTCCCGGTACTTCAATACGGTCCCTGACAGCAGTTGGGTGACCTTCGAGCACGACGCGACCGGTCTTGACGTGAACACCGCCGGCAACGGCACTGCAAATGGGACACGTGGCGTCCTTTCCCCTGGCTCCGGCAGTTTCACCATGGACTGGGGCGTGCTGCCCTATCAGAGCGGCCCTTATTTTCAACTTCAAAATCGTGCTGTGACTTCTAGGTGTCTGGGAATTTCAGGGGGTAGCAGCGGCACAGATGTCGCCATCTTTAACTGCGCCGTAGCTTCCAACCAGCTATGGCAGCTAGTGTCGGTTGTCTGATTGAAATGCCATTGACTATCAGGTCGTGATGTCACAGCGTCCCCGGACTCCATAGGGCCGGGGACGCTGTGATTGTTTAAGCTTGTTCTTGAGTGCGTCAAGAGCGTGAGAAGGATTCGATGTAGGTAGACGCTCAATAATGCGGCGCCGGGCAAAGGGATGAAGGGGCTACGGCCCGGCTCCGAGTGCTACCACTACGGGCCGACTGGGCAGCCATACGAGGTGTGCGCGACGCGATCGACTCTCTCGCCCTGTGATGGCCCATGATAGGTTGGCGCCTATGCCTCCGCAATTGCCCGAAAACGCCGCGGCCGAGCACGTCAATCGCGTAGCCGACTACTACGACTCCAACACCCGGCGCTTCCTACGCTTCGGCGAGAGCTCGAGTAACGACGCCATCCACCGTGGACTGTGGACACCGGGCGTCACGAACACGACCGAGGCCGCGGACGCGGTCAACCGCTTGGTGGTCGAGCGCCTAAGCGACCACGTGCCGGCGGGCGAGGGGCGCGTCCTCGATCTTGGCTGTGGTGTGGGCGCGACGGTGGTCAGGCTGGCTCGGGCGATGGACGCCCAGGTGGCCGGGGTGACGATCAGCCGGGTGCAGGCCGAGATCGCCGAGAAACGGCTGGCGGCCGAGGGTCTGGCCGAGCGGTGCCACGTCGTCTGCGGCGACTTCGCTCAGCTTCCCGCCGAGCCCCTCTACCACGCGATGGTCGCCATCGAGTCCGTGGTCCACGCGCCGTCGCTGGCTGAGCTGATCTCGTCGCTGGCCACCCGCCTGTGTCCGGGCGGCCGCATGGTCTTGGTCGACGACTGGATGACCGACAGGGATCTCGGGCTTCCGGCCCGCGAGCGCTGCCTGGATCGGTTTCGCGCCGGCTGGCGCATCGGCAGCCTGCACACCGTGGCGGAGTTCGCCGCCATGGGCGAATCCTCGGGCCTGCGCCTGCTCGAAGACTTGGACCTTACGGCCTACCTCCGCCTGGGACGCCCGCGCGACCGGGTGATCGACGTGGTCCTTGGCGCCGCGGGTGTGGTGCCCCGGATGCGCGACAGGCTGGTCGAAAAGCCCTTCTGGGCCAACATGATCGGTGGCTCGGCGTTGCAGACTGGGCTGTCGCGGCGCTGGCTGGAGTACCGCCTGCTGATGCTCGAACGAGGCTGACCGACGCATGCGGGGCGGTTACGCCCCCGGACGACACCGGAGTCGTGGGATACGAGGTCTACTGCCGTCGCGGCACGACCAGCTACACCACGACCAACAACAGCATCGACATCGGAAACCCCATACCGGCGAACGGCATCCACTGCGTCCGCGCGTTGGACGCGGCGGGTAACGCCTCCCCGGGTGCGTGCTTCATCCTCGGGCCGGGCGACATCATCGATCCCGCCGTGCCAACCAACCTGCGGATCGGTGCCCCGGTCCGGGGATACCTCCCGGTCAGCTGGGACCCGTCCTGGGACGACCTCGTAGTCCTCGGATACGAGGTGTACCTCAACGACGTCCTCGTCAGGACCGTCGGCGGCGTCAAGGCGTACGTGCCGTACCGCGGACCCGGCATCTACAAGGTGGGCGTGCGCGCTTACGACACGATGCGCAGGTTCTCGCCGATGGCGGAGCTGATCCTCGCGATCGACCCGCCGGGCGGCATCATCGGTGGATGAGCGGCCGATCCCTCTTCCTGCACGCGCCCCACCGCCGGATGCCACACGCGGTGCTGCGCCAGATGCTCGACCACGTCGACCCCGAGACCCCGCCCGCCGGCCCCAACGGACCGGTGGCCCAGCTCGAGCGCCGCCTCGCCGATCTGCTCGGCAAGGAGGCGGCGCTCTTCTTCCCCAGCGGCACGATGGCCCAGCAGACCGCGCTGCGGGTGCACGCCGAGCGGCGCGGGCGGCGGGCGTTCGCTGCGCACCCGCAGTGCCACCTCGACGTGTGGGAGCAGCGCGGGTACGCGGTGGTGCACGGGCTGCGCATGCACGCGGCCGGCGACCGCCACCGGCTGATGACCGGCGCCGACCTGGCGGCCGTCGGCGAGCCCCTCGCGGCGGTCGTCTGGGAGCTGCCCCAGCGCGACATCGGCGGCCTGCTGCCGGAGTGGGACGACCTCACCGCGCAGGTCGCCGCCGTACGCGAGCGCGGTGCGGCCGCCCACCTGGACGGCGCCCGGATCTGGGAGGCGCAGACCTACTACAAGCGCCCGCTGGAAGAGATCGCCGCGCCCTTCGACTCCGTGTACGTCTCCCTCTACAAAGGACTCCAAGGGGTACGCGGCGCGGTGCTCGCCGCCGACGCGGGCACGCTCGCCGAGGCGGCCGTCTGGCGCCAGCGGCTGGGCGGAGGCATCCTCGACGCATGGCCGCTCGCCTTGGCCGCGCTCGTGGGGCTCGACGAGCTGCCCGACCGGATGCCCGCCTTCCGCGACCACGCGATCGCGATCGCCCGCGCCATCAACGCGGACGGCGCCGCACGCGCCCTGCCCGACCCGCCGCAGACCCCGCTCTTCCACGTGTACCTGCCCGCTCCCCTCGCGGCCGTCGAGCGGGCCGGAGCGGAGATGGTGGCCGAGCGCGGCATGCACGTCTTCGGCCGCGCCCGCTCCTCACCCGAGCCGACCCGGTGTGCCTTCGAGCTCAGCGTTGGCGACAACGCGATGGACTTCACCCCCGAGGAGGTGGTGGAGCTCATCCACGAGCTGTTGGGCCGCGCGTCACGAGACTGAGTGAGCGGTCAGCCAGCCCGATGCGGAGGCGCTGGCCCCAGCTGAGCTCCAGATGGTCGCCCTCCAACCCGTCGGCGAACGCGACGAGCCGCTCCGACTCACTGGTCAGCTCGAGCCACTCCGGCCCGGACAGGCGCCCCTGGGTCAGGGTGGTGCCGGTCGCCGGCGAGGGCCAGGCCTCGCGGATGAACCAGCAGAGCACCGACTCGGTCGGGCCGGGCAGCGCGGGCGCCTGCGCCAGTGGCCGGGCGATCGAGGCGCACCACCCGGTGGCGCCGGTGCCCGTGCCGACGACGACGCCGGAGGACGACTGGCGCTCGCGAGCGCCGCCGGCCGTGCCGAGCACGTAACGGGCCGACTGGTGGCTCGGGTGTCCGATGTAGACCTCGTTGAGCCCGTGCAGCCGCTGGCCGTCGTCGAGCTCGGCCACCACCATGGCCCGCCGCTCGGTGGGCAGCTCGCGCCGCAGCAGCGCCGCCACGCCGGCCGGGGCGTGCTGCACGAGGACGCCGGGGTTGCGATCCGGCTCCGGGTCGACGCCGACGACCGGCTGCCCGTCGAGGTACTTGGCGACGTTGGCGACGAGCCCGTCCTGGCCGACGGCGAGCACGACGTCTTCCGGCCCGAAGAGGAAGCGCGGCAGGTCGTCGCGGTCGACGTGGCCCCGCCGCCAGTCGGGCGGGACGGCCGCGCCGACCGTCGTCAGCGCGGCCGCCTGCGCGTCGTGCCGCCGCCGCACGTCGGCGAGGTCGCGGCCGCGCTGCTTGAGGAAGTAGCCGGCGGCGCCGAGCGTGCCGTGGCGGGCCAGCAGCTCGTCGAGCTCGCTGCGGCGGGTGACGGTCACCGCTCGCGGCGGCAGCGTCATTCGGCCGCGCCGCTCGCCAGGCGCCCGACGAGCTTCGTGACCACGTCGGGCGTGATGGTCAGCTCGCCGATCTGCGGCAGCTGGCCGGCAAGCTTTTCCAGGGCGAGCGCGTAGAGCACCGACTCGGGGACGTCGCGGTAGGCGGCCAGCCGGGCCACCTCCGCCTCCGCCGAGGCGAGGCCGACCGCGCGCACACCGTCGGCCCGCGCCTGCTCGCGCGCCCGCTCGGACTCGGCGGCGAGGCGGGCCCGGTCGGTCTGACCCTGGCTGGTGACGAGCTTCGCCGCGGACTCCAGCTCGGCGGCCCGCCGGTCGTTGGCACCGCGCTGCTCGACGAGCTGCTGCTCGCGGCGGGCCAGCTCGATCTTGTTTTGCAGCTCGTTTTCCGCGATTGCCCGCTCCTGCTCGACCGCGACGGCACGGCGCGCGTAGCTCGCCCGGTCGGCCTCCTGCTGCACCGCCTCGCGGGTCGGCGTCTGCAGCGCCCGCTCCACCTCCGGCTCCGGCCGGATCGCCACCACCCGCGAGGAGACCACGCTCGCCCCGATCTCGACGAGCCGCTGGTCGCCGGCGAGGGCCGTGGCCACCGCCTCGCGGACCGTCGCGATGCCGGCCAGCGCCTCGGTGAGCGGCACCCGGGCCAGCAGGTCGAGGGCCGGCTGCTGGGCCAGCTCGGCCAGCAGCGTGGCCACCTGGTCGAGCGGCTGCCCGCGCCACCCGCCGCGGAGCGGGTCGATGGAGAAGTCGAGCCGGGTCGCGGCGAGGGCCGGGTCGCTCATCCGGTAGGTCACCGTGGCCTGCACGGTCACGTCGGCGAAGTCGGACGTGCGGGCGTGGAAGAGCAGCGGCAGCTCGCGATCGTCGACCGGCACCTCGGAGAGCACGGCGTGCAGCGGCCGGTACCAGAACGACGTGCCGACGCCCTCGTGCCGCACCCGCTCGCGGACGACGTGCCGCACGTAGGCCGTCGGTGCCCCGCGCAGGTGCCGCAGAAACAGTCTCCTCGTGATGTCGGCCATCCCGACTCCCCCCTCGTTATCGTCGCCATGACGATAACGGCGCCAACACTTCTCGTCAAGATGGCGGTAAAGGCGCTGGCCGGGTCCCTCCCGGGGGGGTGGGGAGGAGCCCGGCCAGCTGTCTTTGTGGGGTCAGCTCCAGTAGGTGGCCACGGTCTTGGCGGCCATCGACTCCCACTGGGCGTACGCGAACGGGAACGCCGACACCTGCACCGCCTGCGCGGCATCGGTCAGCGGCATCTCCCGCCACCCGTCCACACCCTTCAACCCGGACAGGAACGCGGCCGTGGCGTAACCCGGGTCGGTCACCTGCTCCGGCGTACCCCAACCCACCGACGGACGCTGCTGGAACAACCCCAACGAGTCGTGGTCGTTCAGATCACCCAGATGACCCAGGTTCTCCAACTTCGACTCCTGCAACGCGGTAGCGACCGCCACCACCGCCGCCCGCTCGTCCATGCCAGCCTTCTTCGTCGCCGCGACGATCGCC
>Ga0081539_10000449_pt1 | contig 87716 bp, 66 predicted proteins | sample TabmetS4T2R2_FD_71023 | JGI IMG/M metagenome (GOLD analysis project Ga0081539, IMG submission 71023) | Tabebuia heterophylla rhizosphere microbial communities from the University of Puerto Rico - S4T2R2 | ecosystem: Host-associated > Plants > Roots > Rhizosphere ...
CCAGGAGCCGTTGCCTGGCTGACCAAAGCTGTCGCCGCCTTGCCGCCGAAGCGGCGAACACGCCCGACCCCTCGTTGATCCAACCTTAGCGTGCGGTTTCGAACAAACCGTGCAGCGACCCCTTCATCGTTCCCTACGCGGCCGGCGGAGCGGCCGACACGGTGGCGCGCGCCTTTGGCGCAACCCTGCAGGAGATCATTGGCCAGCCGATCGTCGTGGAGAACCGGACAGGCGGCAACGCGCTGATCGCGGCCAATGCCGCGCTGCAATCGCCTGCGGATGGATACACGTTCCTGGTGGATGCCGCGAACCACGTCACCAACCCGCTGTTGATGCGCGATCTGGCCTTCGACTATCGGCGGGCCTTCCTACCGGTCTCGCAGCTCGCGAGCTTTCCTCAGGTCGTCGCTGTGAAGGCCGGATTCCCGGCGCAGACCATCGCGGCCTACATCGAGAGGGCGCGGACAAATCCAGGCAGCATCACCTATGGCACGCCGCCCAACGCAAGCATGGGCCATCTCGCCGGCGAGCTGCTGCAGCAGCGTGCGCGCATCCAGCTGCTGCACGTACCCTATCGCGGCGGTGCCGAAGCGGCGCGTGACATCATCGCAGGGTCGGTGGATTCGGTCATCATCACCACCTCCTCCATCACGCCGGCGGTCGCTTCCAACCGTGCGAAGGTGCTGGCCGTGACGAGCGCGCATCGCGCCGCCGTTTTCCCTGATGCGCCGACGCTCGCCGAATCCGGGATGCCCGACTTCGACATGAACGATTGGTCCGGGTTGTTCGCGGTTGCCGGCACGCCGCGGCCGGTGATCGAGCGAGTGCAGACAGCAATCGGGGAGGCGGCGCGCAGCGAAGCCCTGCGCAGCCGGCTCGCTCCGCTCGGCGCCGAGGTGGTCGGCAGCGGCGACGCAGAATTCTCGGACTTCCTCGCCCGCAGCCGCAGCATGCTCTCCCGCGTCATCGAGGACGGGCGGGTCACTATCAACTAATCGGCGTTCGCCGGGCTGCCGGGCGCCGCGAAGGCCGTCCCGCGGCGATACGCTGGGACCGGCGCGGGGGGACCGCCGGCGCGGCGCAGGCGCTGATCCAAGCGCATCCGGGCTATTTCCTTTGGGGCCCGACTGACCGCATCCCGGCTCAACCGGAGGCGGCCGAACGCGGGGGAAGCATGGGCGCCTTGGATGGCAAGGTCGCGCTGGTCACCGGCGCGGGGAAGAATATCGGGCGCGCCATTGCGCTGACCTTGGCTCGCGACGGGGCTACGGTGGTGGTGAACGGCCGCGCGGACCGCACGGCCATTGAAGGCGTTGCGGCAGAGATCGCCGCCCAGGGCGGCAAGGCGGTCGCGCATCTCGCCGATGTGTCGGATGAGCTGGCGGTTGCGCAGATGGTGGAGGAGACGGCCGCACGATTCGGCGGGATAGATGTCGCCGTCTCCAATGCCGGGCTGCGGCGTCAGACGGCGTTCACTGATATCGGCCTGGCCGAATGGCGGGCTGTCCTGTCGGTGGCGCTCGAGGGCGCCTTCCTGCTCTCGCGTGCGGTGGTGCCACACATGATCCGTCGCGGCGGAGGCGCGATCATCGGCCTGTCAGGGGTGTCCAATCACGTCGGAACGCCGAACCGGGCGCATGTCTCCGCGGCCAAGGCGGGGCTGGAAGGGCTCATGCGCTCGCTAGCGGTCGAGCTGGCACCCCACGGCATCCGCTGCAATTGCGTCGCACCGGGGATCGTGGACACGATGCGCGGCGCTACCGCCGGCCCGCGGCCGCACACCATGGGCGACGGGGCCGTACCGCTGAAGCGTGGCGGCACGGTAGCGGAAATCTCGGCGATGGTACGGCTGCTGGCGGGGCCGGAAGGCGCCTACGTCACCGGCCAGACCATTCATGTGAATGGCGGTCTGTTCCTGACGTGAGTGTTCGTCCTGAGCGTTAGGCGACAAAACGTTCCTGAGACATGCGGGACACCTTTCGCATTTGGGCGGGAGGTGTCCAGATGCCGTGGAAGGAATGCCCTCTGGTGGAAGAACGCCTTCGGGACGCGGGGCAGGCGGAAAGGCGTGCCTTGGTTCGGCACTGCCGTCCCGCGAGGAATTGCTCAATGTCGGAGTCTCACTTCGGCTGGCGGGTTAGCGGGGAGCAAGTCATGCAGCGCGACACTGGGACCCGGCATGCGTTCGACGCTTCCAGCCGGATCGCTCCGCCTCAGGCTCGGCCGGCGGTCCAGGCCGTGGGCTTGGGATTGCGCTCGTCGAAACCGGTCTGGTGCCAGTAGGGATAGATGGGCTGGCGGAAGCTCGCCGTCTCGAGGTAAGCGACATGCTCCGCTGACAATGCCCAGCCGACGGCGCCAAGGTTCTGCTCCAACTGCTCCTCGTTGCGCGCACCCACGACGACGTTCACGACACTCGGCCGCTGCAGCAGCCAGTTGAGCGCCACCTGCGGGATGCTCTTGCCGGTGTCCTTCGCCACCACATCGAGCGCATCAACGACCCTGTAAAGATACTCATCCTCGACCTGCGGTCCGCCAACGGCGCCCCCCAAGGCAATGCGGCCTTCGCCGGTCGCGCCGAGCCGGAGCTTGCCGGTGAGCCGGCCCCATCCGAGCGGACTCCAGATCATCAGCCCGACACCCTGGTCAAGGCCGAGCGGCATCAACTCCCACTCACAATCGCGCCCGATCAGCGAATAGTAACCCTGGTAGACCACATAGCGGGCAAGCCCGTACTTCTCCGATGTGGCAAGCGACTTCATCAGGTGCCAACCGGAGAAATTGGACGCACCGACGTAGCCGATCTTTCCCGCCGTGATGAGGTCGTCGAGCGCGCGCAGGGTTTCCTCCACTGGTGTCAGCGCGTCGAAGCCATGCATGAAGTAGAGGTCTATATAGTCGGTGCCGAGGCGCCTCAGACTCGCCTCGCAGGCACGAACGAGATGGTGGCGTGAGGAACCCTTGTCGTTGGGCCCGGCACCCGTCGCGAAGGTCGCCTTCGTCGAGATGAGGGCCCGCTGCCGGCGCCCCTTCAGGGCTTGGCCGAGAATCTCCTCCGCCGAGCCTTGCGAGTAAACATCCGCGGTGTCGAAGAGGGTGACGCCGGAATCCAGGCAAAGATCGACCAGCCGCGTCGCCTCCGCGACATCGCTCGTACCCCAGCGGCGGAAGAATTCGGTGCCCCCGCCGAAGGTCCCGGTTCCGTAGCTCAGGACCGGGACCTTCATCCCGGAATGGCCAAGCTGTCTGTATTCCATGGCGGACTCCGTCGCGATGGTGTGTGGCGGTTCATGGCTTCAAGTAGGCCGGCAAAGCGTGCGGACGCCGCCGCATGCCGTCAGCCACGGATCCGCTGTTGCGCGGCGCGGATGGCCTCGGCGGTTTGCTCGATCGCCTCCTTTAGCGCGGCGGCGGGGAGCCCGTCGGCAATGTAGCAATCCTCCTCCGCCTTGGCCTGGAAGCCGGGTGACAGCACGGCGTCGCGCAGCAGCGCGATCAGCGCATCGCGCAGCGGAGGGGCCATTCCGGCGGGGCCGACGGCATAGGTCATGGTGGTGATACGACCGAAAGGATGCGGATTTAGCCCGATCTCGGTGATGGCCGGCACCTCCGGCAGCTGTGCCAGCCGCCGCTCCTCCAGCACAGCGAGAACGCGGATCTCGCCGGAGCGGATCTGGCCGAACACGTCGTTCGGCTTGACGAAGCCAAGATCGAGATGACGGCCGATCAACTCGTTGGATAGGCGCGCCGCGCCGCCATAGCCGACATAATTGAAGGTGCCACGCAACTCCTGTGCGATGGCCGTCAGGCGTAGATGGCCGACGGCGCCGACTGGGCCGGCGGCGCCGATACTCGGCCCTTCGGGCGTGCGCATTGCTGCGATGACGTCGGCCAGCGTACGGAACCGCGATTGCGCGCCGGTGACGAGGATGGAGGGGTCGGATGCGACGCGCACCAGCGGTGTGAATTGGTCGAGGCGCAGCGGGATCTCTCCGGCCACGATCTGCGCGATCAGGGTGTGCGAGGCGAGGCCGAGGGTACGGCCATCGGGCGGTGACTGCGCCACGCGGTTCATGGCGATCATCGAGCCGCCTCCGGTCAGGTTCTCGACGAGGATGCGGTGACCGCGCGGTTCCAGCAGCATTTGCAGGCGCCGGGCCAGCACATCGGTCGCGCCGCCCGGACTGAAAGGCACAAGCATGCGGATTTCGGTCGGCACGGGCTGCGCGGATGCGCGCCGCAGGAGAGCGGCGCTGCCGAGCGCGGCGATCAGGATGCGTCGCTCCACGGGGTCGTCCTCCTTGGTTGTTCTGCACACGGGGGCGCGGTGCGGCTCGGCGCCCTCCGCCGCAGCCATGACAGGCGGTGTCGCGAGGGCGCCGGATGGCTCGGCGCGGGCGATCGCGCCAAGCCCGGCTTTCGTCCCCTCTTGCGCTCGCCAGACAGATCAAGTCAACTAGCGATTAGAGATTTGATCAAAAATGCGGAGCACGCGATGAAGGTCACCGGCGTCACCATCTACCGCACCGCGCAGAAGCCGATGGCCGAGGGAGGCTCGCAAACCCTGACCGTCTTGGAAGTGCGGACCGATGAGGACCTAAGGGGGGCCGGCGAGATCGGCCTGGCCTATGGCGCCGGCGGCCGCGCGGCGGCGGAGCTGGCGCTGGAGCTCGCCCGCGCGAAGGTCATAGGCAGGGATCCCTTCCGGACCGAGGCGCTCTTCGACGCGATGCGTCGCGAGACTTTCTGGGGCCATGTCCCGGGCCCGATCTTCGGCGGCGCGATCAGCGCGCTCGACCAGGCGCTCTGGGACATCAAGGGCAAGGCGCTCGGCCAGCCCGTTCATGTGTTGCTGGGTGGCGCCTGCCGCGACCGCCTGCGGCTCTATTGCAATGGCTGGTATCGCGGCCTGGGCGCGCCGGAGGCCTATGCGGAGGCCGCACAGGGCGTGAAGGAACGCGGCTTCGGCGCGCTGAAATTCGATCCGATGAAGCTCGATGTCGACGGCCGCACCGACCGGCGGGTGAACCGTCACCTCGGCCGCGCCGCTGAGGATCTGGCCGTGGCGCGCGTAGGGGCCGTGCGGGAGGCGGTTGGGCCCGGCTTCGACATCTGCATCGAGCTGCACGGCAACATGTGGCCGATGGATTCGATCCGCTTCGGGCGGCGCATTTCGCACCTGTCCCCCTTCTTCATGGAGGAGGTGGCCGATGCCGAGGATGCCGGCGCGGCGCGGGATGTCGGCCTTCAGACCGGCATCGCCATTGCCGGCGGCGAACGGCTGACCACCCTCGGTGATTTCCGCCGCTTCTTCGAAGCCCGCGCGGTTTCGGTCGCGCAGCCGGACATGGGACTGGCCGGCGGCTTTACCGGCGTGCGCGCCGTCGCCTCCCTTGCCGCGGCACATGAGGTCTACATCCAGCCGCATAATTGCGGTGGGCCGGTTTCGACGGCGGCCTGCGTTCAGCTCTCCTTCGCGATCCCGAATTTCCTGATCCAGGAGATCTTCCCTGTATGGCCGGAGGACGACCGGCTCGACCTGGTAGATGCGCCCTATGAGCGGCAGATCGACAATGGCCATCTCTTGGCGCCGACCCGCCCGGGCCTCGGCGTCGTGCTGAATCCGGACTACCTGGCCCGGTGCGAGCGGATGCACGCCTGAAAGGGAGCAAGCCGCGGCCGGCAGCGCATGCCGGATGGTGGCGCGTGATCTCCTGCATGGCGCGTCGCGAGTCTTGGACAGGCCGAAGCTAGAACGGTTTCGCCTGCGGTGTACGCGTTCGAGCGAAGCCTGGGGGGCGGAGAGAACTCCGCTCCCCCGAACCCCCCGCCACCTTTTGGCGATTTGGGAAGCGTGGCGAGCGCTGTTCTCAGCCCGGCAACACTGCGTCGCCTGATACCGGTGAGCGTTTTTGCTGACTCGGACGTGAGTTGGCGCGACGCGGAGGGCTGTGATTCTGGTTCTGTCCTGCCCTGGTGGGAGGACGAGAATGCCTTCACGCGGATTGCCGATCCGGAGTGACGTGCCGGCGGCGGAGTTGCGGCGTCTTGCGGTGCACGAGGTGGACCGCAACAAGGCGAGGCGCATGATGGCGATAGCCAATGCGCTCGAGGGCATGCCGCGGGCGGAGGCGGCACGCCTGGCAGGGATGGAGCGCCAAGCGCTGCGGGATGCCGTGATGCGCTACAACGCCGAAGGGCTGGCCGGGCTGTCGGACCGGCCACGGGCGTCACGGCGACCGTTGCTGGATGCGGCGCAGGCGGCCGAACTGGGAGAGGTCATCCTGGGCGGCCCCGATCCGGAGCGGGACGGGCTGTCCAGCTGGACGCTGCCCGAGCTGTGCCGGGTGATCGAGGCGCGCTGGGGCAAGCGGGTGCACCCTGCCAGCCTGTCGCGGATCGTGCGGCGGATGGGCTTCTCGCGGCAGAAGGCCCGGCCAGCCCACCCCAATGCCGACAAGGCCGCGGCGGAGGCGTTCAAAAAGGGGGGCTCGCCGCCGCGGTGGCGGCGATCGCCATGGCACAGCCCGACAAGCGGATCACGCTCTGGTTCGAGGACGAGGCCCGCATAGGCCAGAAGGGGCGCGTCTGCCACCGCTGGTGGACTCGCGGGCAGCGCCCGCCGGGATTGTGCGACCAGCGCTACGCCTGGGTGCACATCTTCGCCGCCGTGCGGCCCGCCACCGGCGAGGACTTCGCCCTCGTCCTGCCCCATGTCTCGGCCGCAGCGATGAGCGAGTTCCTCCGCCGCTTCGCCCTCACCCGTGCGCCCGACGAGCACGCCGTGATGGTCCTCGACGGCGCCGGATGGCACGACAGACGGGCCATCCGCATCCCCGACAACATCAGCCTCGTCACCCTGCCGCCCTACTCGCCCGAGCTCAACCCCGTCGAGCGCGTCTGGCTCTATCTCCGTGAGACCTACCTCTCCCATCGCCTCCTCGACGACTACGACGCCGTCGTCGAGGCCTGTTGCCAAGCCTGGTGCGCGCTCACACCCGACCGCCTCCGATCGCTCACCGCATTTCCCTACCTCGAAGGGGTCAGCAAATAGGCTCGGCGGTATTAGGCGCCGCAGCGTTGTCGGGCTGAGAACGGAGCTCGCCACGCTTCCCATGAGTCAAAAAAAGGAGGTGGGGGGTCTGGGGGGCGGAGTTCACTCCGCCCCCCAGTCTTCTTCGCGCAGGCCGCACCCTATTCCGCGGCGGCGCGCGGGCGCTCGGGCATCTCGCCGCCGATCCTGCGTGTCAGCGTGGCCGCGGCCTCGGCCAGGATCGGGCGCGCGGAGGCGACGGCCTCCGGCGTCCAGCGGATCACCGGGGCGGACAGCGCCAGCGCCCCGGCGAGCTTGTCGCCCGGCCCGAAGATCGGCATGGCCATCGCCCCGGTATGCGGGTCGGTCGCGCCCATGGTGGCGATCGGCAAGTCGAGCGAATCGACATAGGGCGGCAGCGGCCGCGGCGCGAAGGCGCGCAGCACCTGCGCGATCGCGGAATTGTCGAGCGGCAGCGCGTCGCCGACCCGGACATGCATCCGCAGGAGGTGCGGGCTGTCCACGCGGAACAGGCAGAGCCGCTGCTCGCCGCGCCGGACGTAGAAGGCGGCCGTCTCGCCGGTGCGGGCGACGAGCTCCTCCAGCACCGGCATGACATGCGCCTCCATCCGGAAGGACTGGGTGTAGATCGTGCCGAGCCGCAGCACCTCGGCGTCCAGCCGATAGGAGCCGTCCTCCTCCCGCGCCAGGTAGCCGTGCTCTTCCAGCGAGATGGCCAGGCGCATGATGGTGCTCTTCACCAGCCCGGTCCGCGTGGCGAGCTCCGCCAGCGACAGGGCGCGGTCGCCCTTGCGGAACGCCGACAGCAGGGTCAGGGTCCGATCCGCAGAGGCGACTCCCTCCAGCGCCGGGCGGCGCTTCCCCTTCTCCGCCATGCTCACCTCCGGCCTCCGTGCCAGCCTAGGACTGCTCCTCCGGCGGCTCCAGCCGCGCGCGCAGGATGCTGCCCGTCTCGCTTTCCGTGATGAAGAGGTCGCGCCCGTCCCCGCTGCCGAGGCAGAGATTGGTGGTGGACGCGCCGGCGCAGGAGGTGATCGCCAGCGTCGGCTCCGCCCGCGCGTTGAAGCGCCAGACCGTGCCCACGCCGGTATGGGCGACGAGCAGGTTCCCGTCGCGGTCCCAGGCCAGCCCGTCCGGCCCGCCGGGACCCCCATGCAGGTGGATGAAGATCCCCGTCTTGGTCACCGCGCCGTCCCCGTGCAGCGGCAGGCGCCACACCTGGTTGGCGCGGGTGACGGCGACGAGAAGCTGCGAGAGGTCGGGCGCGACGACGATGCCGTTCGGGCTCGGCACCGTGCCGATCAGCAGGTCGAGCCGGCCGCAGGCGCGCAGGCGATACACTCGGCCGGTCGGGTCGTGCAGTCCGGTCTGGCCCTGGTCGGTGAAGAAGATGCTGCCATCGGCGCCGAGGCAGAGGTCGTTCAGTCCCTTGAAGCCCTCGCTGCGCGCCGTTTCCAGCAGCGCCGCGACGGTGCCGGTGACGGGATCGACGCGGATCAGGCCGCGCTTGTAGTCGGTGACGAGCAGCGTGCCATCGGGCGCCACCTTCAGGCCGTTCGGCCAGCCGTCATACTCGGCCACCTGCTCCCAGGCGCCATCCGGCGCGATGCGGAAGATGCGCCCGAACGGGATGTCGGTGACGTAGAGCCGCCCCTCGGCGTCGCAGCAGGGGCCTTCGAGAAAGCTGTCGATCTCCCGGCCGCCGCGGTTCCAGCGCGCCCACTCGGTCGGGCGCGGGCGGCGGAAGCGATCGGGCAGGCGCGTGAAGATCTCGGTGCCCTGTCGCGGCGGCGGCGCGAAGAACGGCATCGGCTTATTGCCGCTCGATGCCGCCGCTGCTCGCGACGTCGCGCCACCGCGCGGTCTCCTCCGCCAGAAGCGCCGCGAAGGCCGCAGGCGGCATGCCGCCCGGCTCGGAGGCCAGCGAGGCCAGGAAGTCCCGCATGTCCGGCGCCTCCAGCGCCTTCGCCACCTCGGCATGAAGCCGCGCCACCACCGCATCCGGCGTGCCGGCGGGCGCGGCGAGACCCGACCAGTTCACCACGCCCTCGCCGTGCGGGCCGAAATTCGCCAGGCCGGCTTCCCGGAAGGTGGGCACCTCCGGCAGGGCGGCGGTGCGCCGGCTGCCGCTGATCGCGAGCACCCGCAGCATCCCGCCCTGCACATGGCCGAGCGCCGAGCCGAGCGAGACCATCACCATCTCCACCTGCCGCGAGAGCACGGCGGTGACCGCATCGCCGGCGCCGCGGAACGGCACGTGGAACAGGCGGATGCCAGCGGCCTCGGCGAAGGCGGCGGTGGCGAAGTGCGGCGCGCTGCCGATGCCCCCCGTGCCATAGGTGATCTTCTCCGGCTCGCGCTTCGCCGCCGCGATCAGCGCGGCGAGGTCGCGCCACGGCGCGTCGCGGTGGACGGCGATCATGACCGGCGAGAAGGCGGTCACCGTCACCGGCCGGAACGCGGTCGCGTGGTCGAAGGGCAGGCGTTGGAACAGGTAGGGCAGCATGGCGTAGGTGTTGTCCATCGCCAGCAGCGTATGCCCGTCCGGCGCGGCGCGCGCGACCTCGGCGGCGCCGATCGTGCCCGTCGCCCCGGACTTGTTCTCCACCACCACCGGCCGGCCGAGGCTCTCTGAAAGCTTCGGCGCCAGGCGCCGGGCCATCGTGTCCACGGCGCCACCGGGCGCCCAGGCGACCACGATGCGGATCGGGCGCGACGGCCAGGCCTCGCCCTGGGCGGAGCCGGGGCGGGGCAGCGCGCCAAGGGCGAGCGGCAGCGCCGCGAGGCCGGAACGGAAGAGCTGGCGGCGGGACAGCATGGGGCGGGTTCCTTCCTGGGCGTGCCTCGGCCGGGCGGGCTTGATTTTCGAAACGCAGTTTCGTTAAAAGCGCCCACCGCCGCGGTTTGTCAAGCCGAACCGCGGCGCAGGGAAGGAGACCTCCGCGATGCCAGGATCCCGTTTCGGCCGCCGCGCCGCCCTTCTGGGCGCGGCCGCCGCGCTGGCGCGGCCGGCCTTCGCCCAGCGCGCCTGGCCGGCAGGGCGCCCGATCGAGATCGTGGTCCCCTTCGCCCCGGGCGGTGGCATGGACGGCATGGCGCGCACCGTCGCGCCCTTCCTCGCCGCCCACCTGCCCGGCGCGCGCATCGTGGTGAGCAACCGGGCCGGCGCCGGCGGGCAGCTCGGCACCGAGGCGGTGGCGAATGCCGCGCCGGACGGCTTCGTCCTCGGCGCCTGCGCGACGCCGACCGTCCTCAGCCAGCCCATCGAGCGCCCGGTCCGCTGGCGCCCGGCCGAGCTCACCTACCTCGCGCAGGTGGTCGAGGATCCCTGCGGGCTCTTCGTCCGCGCCGACAGCACGCTCGGCGGGCTGCCGGACCTGCTGGCGGCGGCGCGGGCGCGGCCCGGCGATGTCGCCTACGGGACGGCGGGCATCGGCGGCGACGATCACATCGCCACCCTCCTGCTCGAGGAAGCCGCCGGCGTCCGGCTGAGCCACGTGCCGTTCAACGGCACCTCGCAGCTGCTCGTCCCGCTGCTCGGCGGGCAACTCGAGCTCGGCGCCTTCAATCTCAGCGAGGCGCTGCCGCTGCTGCGCGACCGCGCCATCCGCGGCCTGGGCCTGGCCAGCGCGGCGCGCGACCCGGGCGCGCCGGACATCCCGACCTACCGCGAGGCCGGCGTCGAGGTCGTGTTCGCCGCCGGCCGCGGGGTCTTCGGCCCGCCCGGGCTGCCCGACGCGGTCCGCACGGCGATCGAGGGCGCCTTCGCGGCGACCTTCGCCGACCCGGCCTGGACGGAAGCCGCCGCCCGCGCCGGGCTGCCGCTGAAGCCGCTGATCGGTGCGGCCTACCGCGCGGCGGCGCTCGGCGGCGAGGCGGCGCTGCGGGCCCTCTGGTCGCGGCGTCCGTGGAAGGAATGATCGCGTTAGGGCTGGGGGGCGGAGATGAACTCCGCCCCCCAGACCCCCCACCTCCTTTTTTTGACTACGGGGAAGCATGGATAGGTCCGTTCTCAGCCCGACAACGGCGTGGCGCCTGAGAGTGCGTGAGGAGCCAGCGCCCATAAGCCAAAAAAAGGAGGTGGGGGTGTGGGGGCGGAGTTCTCTCCGCCCCCACTTCGCGCTAGATCGAAATAGCGTTGCAGTTTGTGCGATCATCCGATAGATACCCCGCGCACCGCCCCGGGAAGAGCTCCGCCATGACCATCGGCTTCAGAATCCTGCCGCGCCCGCAACGGACCGGCCCGGACGCGGTCGCGCGCTTCCGCGCGCTGCCCGTCGCCAATGTCAGCGACGTCATGGCCCGCATGACCGCCGGCGGCGCGCGCCTCCGCCCGATGCATGCCGGCGGCGTGCTGGCCGGGCCGGCGCTGACGGTGAAGACCCGCCCCGGCGACAACCTGATGGTCCACAAGGCCATCGCGCTCGCCGAGCCCGGCGACGTCATCGTGGTGGATGCCGGGGGCGACCTGACCAATGCCCTGATCGGCGAGCTGATGCTGGCGCAGATGGTCAGGCGCCGGCTCGCCGGCATCGTCGTCAACGGCGCCATCCGCGACAGCGCCGCCATCGCGGCGCAGGACTTCCCGGTCTTCGCCGCCGGCGTCACCCATCGCGGCCCCTACAAGGACGGCCCCGGCGAGATCAACGTGCCCGTCGCCGTCGATGGCATGGTGATCGCGCCCGGCGACCTCGTGCTGGGCGACGATGACGGCCTGCTCTGCGTCCCCTTCGCCGAGCTCGACGCGGTCCATCCGGCGGCCGCGCAGAAGGCGGCGGCCGAGGCCCGCCAGATGGCGAACATCGCGGCCGGCACCCACGACGCCGCCTGGGTGGACGCCACGCTGCGCCGCCTCGGCTGCGCAGGCCTCGAGTGACCCGACCCACAGGGAAAGAGATCGCGATGCCCCGTACCGAACGGCCCGCCGTCCTCGTCACCGCCGCGAAGCTCGCCCCGGAGGCGGTGGCCATGCTCGAGGCGGCCGGCTACGCGGTGCCCTGCACCTCCGCCTATCCGTCGGAAGCCGAGCTGCTGGCCGCCATCGCCGGGCACCGCCCGGTCGCGCTGCTGCACCGCCAGGGGATCATCGACGCCACCGTCATGGATGCGGCGGCGCCCGGGCTGCGCGTGATCGCGCGCCACGGCGCCGGGGTGGACGGCATCGACCTCGCCGCCGCCGCGGCGCGCGGCCTCACGGTGACGCGCGCCGCCGGCGCCAACGCCCGCTCGGTCGCGGAGCATGCGATGGCGCTGATGCTCTCCCTCCTCAAGGATCTCCCGTCCGTCGCGGCGGGAATGCGAGAGGGGCTGTGGGAAAAGACCTCGCGCATGACCCGCGACGTGGAGGGCACGGCGCTCGGCATCGTCGGCTATGGCGCGATCGGCTCCAAGGTCGCGCGCCTGGCCGACGCCTTCGGCATGCGGGTCGCGGCCTATGACCCGCTGATCCCGCCGGGACAATTGCCGGGGCCGGGCGAGCGGGTGGCCGATCTGCCCGCGCTTCTCGCCCGCTCCGAGGTGCTGTCGCTGCACTGCCCGCTGGATGCGGCGACACGCGGCATGATCGGCGCGGCGGAGCTCGCCCTGCTGCCGCGCGGCGCGATCCTGATCCACACCGCCCGCGGCGGCATCGTGGACGAGACCGCGCTGCTGGCGGCGCTGGAGTCCGGGCACGTCGCCTGGGCCGGCGTGGATGTCTTCGCCAAGGAGCCGCTGGACGCCACCAGCCCGCTCCGCGGCCATCCCCGCATCCTGCCGACGCCGCACCTGGCGGCGAACACGCCGCGCGGCGCGGTCGGCATGGCGACCGGCGCGGCGCAGAGCATCGTCGCCGTCCTTGCCGGGCGCCTGCCCGCGCTGGCAGGCGCGGTGGTCGTCCCCGGCGGGCTCCAGGCCGCCCGCGCTTCGGCCATCTGACGCGGGGCCCGGTGGAACAGCCATCGCAAGAAAGGACGCCATGAGCACTGAGCCCGCCTTCACCCGCCGCGGCATTCTCGCTGCCGGGATCGCTGTCCTGGTCGCCCCGGCCCTGGCCCAGGCGCCCTGGCCGGCCGGCCGCCCCATCGAGGTGATCGTCGGCTTCGCACCAGGCGGCGGCACCGACGTGATGGTGCGCGCCCTGGCGCAGGCCCTGGCGGCCGAGCTGCCCGGCGCCAATTTCGTCGTCGTGAACCGGCCCGGCGCCGGCGGCGAGACCGCCTACGCCGCGCTGCAGGGCGCCCGCCCGGACGGCTACACGCTCGGCACCATCAACACGCCGGGCTATCTCTCGCTCGGTGTCCAGCGCCGCGTCCGCTACGACCGCGCGCAGATCCGGCTGATCGCGCGCCTGGTGGACGACCCGAGCGCCTTCGTGGTGCACCGGGATTCGCCCTACCGGTCGCTCGGCGACCTCGTCGCGGCCGCGAAGCGCCGGCCGGGGACGATCAGCGTCGGCTCCTCGGGCATCGGCACCGACGACCATCTCGGCCTGGCGCTGTTCGAGGCCGCGTCGGGGGCCGAGTTCATCCATGTCCCCTTCGCGGGCGCCGGACCGGTGCGGAATGCCGTGCTCGGCCGGCAGATCGACGTCGCCGGCCTGAACCTCGGCGAGATCGGCATGCTGGGGCAGGAGAACCCGCCGCTGCGGGCGCTGGCCGGCATGGGCGAGCGGCGCTGGGAGCTGATGCCGGACGTCCCGACCTTCCGCGAGGAGGGCTACGACGTCCTCATGACCAGCGAACGCGGGCTCGGCGCGCCGCGCGGCATTCCGGACGACATTGCGAGGCGGCTCGAGGATGCGATCGCCAAGGTGATCGCCGCGCCCGAATGGGCCGAGCGGGTCCGGCAGCTCGAGCTGGCGATGGCCTTCCTGCGGGGGGCGGAGTGGGAGGCGCAGATGCCGGCCCAACTCGCGCGCTACCAACGGATCTGGGAGCGCACGCCGTGGCAGTGACCGGCCTTCGGATCGGGCACGCTGGGGGGCGGAGAGAACTCCGCCCCCACTCATTCTTCTGCCAGCCGGCCAAGCGGCGGGAGACCCCGCTCGCGCCTGGGCTGACCTCCCGGTCTGCCTCAGTCCAGCCGCCGAGCCTGGGGCCTCGTGCTCGCCTTTCCAGAACCGGTGCTTGATCCAGCGAGGATGCCGCCAACCACGCACCGGCGGTGGTCGACACGCCTTTCTTCTTCGTCGCCGGGGGAGCCTCGGTGCGTGCGTGGGTGCTTCCGGGGCCGTCCTGGCCGGCCCGGCTCTGGCTTCTAAGCGATTGAGGTGATTGGCGGACCCGACACGATTCGAACGTGCGACCTTTGCCTTCGGAGGGCAACGCTCTATCCAGCTGAGCTACGGGTCCCCACCGGTTCTTTAGCCCGCCCGCCCCGCCCGCGGAAGCCCCGCCTGCCCCGCATCGCCGCGATCACAGCTCCGTCATTCCGGCGATCCTCCGCACCCGCGATCCGGCAAGATCAAGCTTCTCGGCCCCCGATTGCATGCCTTTGCATATTGCAACGCACGCCTACAACCTTGACCCTGACTCCCTTCCGCAGCTCACAATACCCCTCACCTCGAAGGGTTCGAGGCAACGTCCAGGAAAGCGGCGCCGCAAACGGCGACGGGGCCCGCCTCACCACCGGTGAGGCGGGCCTTCTCATTCCGCCACCCCTCCGCCTCACGTCCCGCGCATGCAGTGCAGCGCCACCGCCGCACGGTTCGGCGCGATGTTCAGGTCGATCTCGTCCGGCCGGCTCCAGCCATAGGTCTCCTCGCCCGTCTCCGGCACCCCGCCGCGCTCCTGCGGCTCCCCGAAGCGACGCACCAGATGCGCCCGCAGCGCCTGCGCCTCGCGCGGCTCCGCGCGATAGCTCACGCAGACCAGCCCGCCCGAGCGCAGGTCGAAGGCGAAGGCCAGCTGCAGCCGCAACCCGGGCAGCGCCAGGCTGCCTTCCGCCCGGTATTCCATCCGCGCCCGCTCCACCGCGCGCCGCGCCTCCCGCGGCAAGGCGCGCACCGCCCCGCGCGAGGCCTGCACCACCTGCGCTTCGCTCATCCCCCAGCGCGTGTATTCCCAATGCGCCGAGGCCGTCCCGGGCAGCATCAGCACGGCGGCAACAAGGATCCATCGCATCGCGCCACCATGCCATGCTGGCGCGCCTCCCGGCAGGCCGGCGGACATCCTGCCCGCTCCTCCGTTGAAGCCGCCCGCAACCCCAGGCTACCTGCCGCCGGCCCGCGCGGAGCCCAGGATGAACGCAACCGTGCTGTCGGTCGGCCTGAACCCGGCCCATGGCTTCAGCAAGCCGCCCACCGGCGCCATCCGCCTGCTCGCCGGCCTCGGCGCTGCGGGCGACGCCCATTGCGGCGCCACCGTGCGCCACCGCTCCCGCGTCGCCGCCGATCCCGCCCAGCCCAACCTCCGCCAGCTCCACCTCATCCACGCCGAGCTCTTCGCCGAGCTCGCCGCCGGCGGTTTCGACATCGCCCCCGGCGATCTCGGCGAGAACGTCACCACCGCCGGCCTCGACCTGCTCGCCCTGCCGCGCGGCACGCTGCTCCGCATCGGCGCCGAGGCGCTGATCGCCGTCACCGGCCTGCGCAATCCCTGCGCCCAGATCGAACGCTTCCGCCGCGGCCTGCTCGCCGCGGTGCTGACCCGCGACGCCGAGGGCCGCCTTGTCCGCAAGGCCGGCGTCATGGCGGTAGTGCTGCAAGGCGGCGAGATCCGCGCCGGCGATCGCATCGCGATCACGCTGCCGCCCTTGCCGCACGCGCCGCTCGATCGCGTGTGAGAGGATCGCGCCCGTCTGCGTCGAGCCTCGCGCGGCGGCGGCGCCGGCTTCAAGGACGCTGCGTGCCGGCTGCGCCGGTCGCCTTCGGCGATCCTTGACCCCCGCCCCGCCGCCGCGCGGTGATATCCTGCGGCCGGGACGAAGGAACGGCGCGTGCAGCCGAACAAAGGAACCGGGTTGGGCTGCGCCACGTTCCTGGCCGTGCTCCTGCTTGCCGCCGCCGCCTTCCCCCAGACCCTCGTCCGCACCGAAGTGCCCGCACCCGCGGACCAACTGAACCACGCCCCCGGCCTGATCGAGCTCGCTTCCGGCGCGCTGCTGCTCTGCTGGTACTCGGCCACTGCCGAAGCCCATGCGGATGCCCGCATCCTCTGCGCCCGCAGCGAAGACGCTGGCGCGCACTGGTCGCCCCCGCGCCTCGCCGTCCCGCCCGAGGACCGCGCCCGCAACGCCCCCGCGCCCAACAAGAGCCTCGGCAACGTCGTCCTGCACCGCGACTCCCGCGGCCGCCTCTGGATGATCCACGGCGTCATCCAACGCTGGGACGTCCCGCCCCTCGGCAATCTCTGCCGCAACTGGCTCTGCGGCCGCGTGGACGCCCGCCTCTCCACCGATGGCGGCGCCACCTGGTCCGCCGCCTGGCGCCTCGACGACAGCACCGGCGCCCTGCCGCGCAACCGCGTGCTGCGCCATCCCACGCTCGGCGACCTCCTCCCGCTCTACCGCGAGGGCGCCCGCACCGCCCACCTGCTCCCGCTGGACCTCGCCGGCGACACCCCAAGCCCCGGCCCGCCGCTCCCCATCCCCGCCGAGGACGCGGTCCAGCCCGCCCTCGTTCTCCAGCCCGACGGCCGCATCCGCGCCTATCTGCGCGACCTCGCCGCCACCGCCATCCGCACCACGCTCCTCGATCCCGCGACCCGCGCCTGGACCGCTCCCGTCCCCACCACCCTGCCGAACCCGAACGCCGCCATCGAGGCGTTCCTCGCCTGGGACCGCATCGTGCTGCTCCACAACCCGTCGCACTGGAACCGCCGCGCGCTGCGCTTCGCGTCGTCATCCGACGGCGTGCACTTCACCCCCGGCTGCGACCTGGTCCCCGACTCCGCCGAAGGCGACGTCGCCTATCCGATCGCGATTCGTGCGACCGACGGCACGTACCACATCGCCTACTCGGCGGCCGGCAAGCGCCGCATCCGCCACGCGCGCTTCGACGCCGCCTGGCTCGCCCACTGCCTCGCGCCTTGAGGCGCGATAGAAAGATTGGGGGGCGGAGTGAACTCCGCCCCCCAAACCCCCCACCTCCTTTTTTTGGCTATTTGGCGCTGGTCCATCCCGCACTCTCAGGCGCCACGCCGTTGTCGGGCTGAGAACGGAGCTCGCCCCGCTTCCCATGAGTCAAAAAAAGGAGGTGGGGGGTCTGGGGGGCGGAGTTCTCTCCGCCCCCCAGTCTTGCTTTCACGCCATTCGGCGCGAGCGCTACGCCTTGCCGTGGCAGTGCTTGTATTTCTTCCCGCTGCCGCACGGGCAAGGCGCGTTGCGCGGCGTGCGGTGCCAGGTGGACGGATCGTTCGGATCCACCGCCGTGTTGCTCATCGGCCGCGGCGCCGCCGTCATCGGCGTGGCCTCGTAGCCGGGGCCGCCCGCCATCTCCAGCTCCTGCCCTGCCATCGCCGGGTCCGGATGCCGCATGTCCAGCACGCGCACCGGCTCCGGCATCGGCGGCGGCGCCTCCGGCCGCATCTCCACCCGCATCAGCAGGCTGGTCAGCCGCTCGCGCAGGTCGCTCAGCATGCCGTTGAACAGCGCGAAGGCCTCGCTCTTGTACTCGTTCAGCGGGTCGCGCTGGCCATAGGCGCGCAGCCCGATGCCCTGCCGCAGATGGTCGAGCGCCAGCAGATGCTCCTTCCACACCTGGTCGAACACCTGCAGCAGGAAGGACTTCTCCACCATGCGCATGAGCTCGGGGCCCATCATCGCCGCCCGCGCCGCATAGGCGCGGTCCGCCTCGTCCTCCAGCCGCTCGCGCACCACCTCGCCGTCGATGCCCTCCTCGCGCGCCCAGTCGGCGACCGGCAGGTCGAGGTTCAGCATCTCCTGCACGTTCCGCTGCAGCCCTTCGAGATCCCACTGCTCGGGATACGCATTCTCCGGGATGGCGCGCGCCACGATATCGGCGATGGTCTCGCGCCGCAGCTCGGCCACCGTGTCCGCCACGTCCTCCGCCTGCATGAAGGCCCGGCGCTGGGAGTACACCTCGCGCCGCTGGTCGTTCATGACGTCGTCGTATTTCAGCAGGTTCTTGCGGGTGTCGAAGTTGCGCGCCTCGACCTTCTTCTGCGCCCGCTCCAGCGCCTTGTTGATCCACGGATGGATGATCGCCTCGCCTTCCTTGAGGCCGAGGCGCTGCAGCATTCCCCCCATGCGGTCGGACCCGAAGATCCGCATCAGGTCGTCCTCGAGCGACAGGAAGAAGCGCGACGCCCCGGGATCGCCCTGCCGCCCCGATCGCCCGCGCAGCTGGTTGTCGATGCGCCGCGATTCGTGCCGCTCGGTGCCGATCACGTAGAGCCCGCCGGCTTCCTTCACCGCCGGCCGCACCGCCTCCACCTCCGCCTTGTGCTTGGCCAGCGCCGCCTCGAATTCCGGCCCCTCCGCCGTGCCCGCCTCCTGCCGCGCCAGCATCTCCGCATTGCCGCCGAGCTGGATGTCGGTGCCGCGGCCGGCCATGTTGGTCGCGATGGTGATCGTCCCCGGCCGCCCCGCCTGGGCGATGATGTAGGCCTCCTGCTCGTGGTAGCGCGCATTCAGCACGTTGTGCGGAACGCCCTTGCGCTTCAGCAGGCCCGACAGGTGCTCGGACTTCTCGATCGAGGTCGTGCCCACGAGGCAAGGCTGCCCGCGGTGCCGCGCCTCCTCGATCAGCTTCGCCACCGCCTCGTACTTCTCCGCGGCGCTGCGATACACCTCGTCGTCCTCGTCGCGCCGCGCCACCTCCACGTTGGTCGGGATCTCGACCACCTCGAGCTTGTAGATCTCCGCGAACTCGTCCGCCTCGGTCGCCGCCGTGCCGGTCATGCCGGAGAGCTTCGGATAGAGCCGGAAGTAGTTCTGGAAGGTGATCGAGGCGAGGGTCTGGTTCTCCGGCTGGACGGTGACGTGCTCCTTCGCCTCCAGCGCCTGGTGCAGCCCGTCCGAGTAGCGCCGGCCCTCCATCATGCGCCCGGTGAACTCGTCGATGATGACGATCTTGTCGTCGCGCACGATGTACTCGACGTCCCGTGCGAACAACGTGTGCGCGCGCACCGACTGGTTGACGTGATGCACCAGCGTGACGTTGTGGATGTCGTAGAGATCGCCCTCGGTCAGCAGCCCCGCTTCCTTGAGCATCTCCTCCACGCGCTCGCTCCCCGCCTCGGTCAGCGAGACGGTGCGCATCTTCTCGTCCTTGTCGTAGGTCTCCTTGTCGCGCACCAGCTCCTTCACCACCACGTCCACGCGGCGGTAGAGATCGGAGGTGTCGTCGGTGGGGCCGGAGATGATCAGCGGCGTGCGCGCCTCGTCGACCAGGATCGAATCCACCTCGTCCACGATCGCGTACTGGAATTCCCGCTGGACCATGTCCTCCAGCCGGTACTTCATGTTGTCGCGCAGATAGTCGAAGCCGAATTCGTTGTTGGTGCCGTAGGTCACGTCGGCGGCATAGTTCGCGCGCCGCTCGTCGTCGGTCAGCCCGTGCACGATCACGCCGACGGACAGCCCGAGGAAGCGGTAGATCCGCCCCATCCACTCGGCGTCGCGGCTGGCGAGATAGTCGTTCACGGTGACGACATGCACGCCCTTGCCCGGCAGCGCGTTGAGATAGACCGGCAGCGTCGCGACCAGCGTCTTGCCTTCGCCGGTCTTCATCTCGGCGATCTTGCCCTCGTGCAGCACCATGCCGCCGATCAGCTGCACGTCGAAATGCCGCATCCCGAGGGCGCGCCGGGACGCCTCGCGCACCACGGCGAAGGCCTCGGGCAGCAGATCGTCCAGCGTCTCGCCCTTCTCCAGCCGCGCGCGGAACTCGGCGGTCTTGCCGGCCAGCGCCTCGTCGCTCAGCGCCTGCATTTGCGGCTCGAGGTCGTTGATCGCCGGCACCCGGGCCCAGAGGCGCTTCAGCTGGCGGTCGTTCGTGGTGCCGAAGATGGCGGCGGCGAGGCGGGCGAACATGCGGGGCTTGGCTCTCCGGCCGGGCGCGGGGCGCCCAATCTCAACCAGGACGGGGCATGGGTCGCGGGGGCGCCCGGAAGCGGCGCGCGCCGCCCCCTCCCGGGCGCGGCGCTGCCGGGCGAGAGATAGGAGCCCGGCCTGACAAGGTCAACGCGGCCCCCTCCCGGCCGCCTTCTCACCCACCCCCGAGAAAGAGTGGGGGCGGAGAGAACTCCGCCCCCACACCCCCACCTCCTTTTTTTGGCGACTTGGCGCTAACCCATCCCGCACTCCCAGGCGCCGCAGCGTTGTCGGGCCGAGAACGGAGCTCTCAACGCTTCCCCGTATCCAAAAAAAGGAGGTGGGGGGTCTGGGGGGCGGAGTTCATCTCCGCCCCCCAACACGCGCGTACACCGCGGATGAAAACGCTCTAAGGACTGGCCGCGGCTGCCGCCCTGTCGCGCCCCCGGGGCCTTGATCCCGGCCGCCTTGTGACCCCCGCCCGCTTCCGCCATCTTCGGCACCCCCCATCCCCCGAGGCCCCCCATGCGCCTTTCCCCCGGCCTCGCGGCCGCGATTCTCCGCCCGGCCGGCCTCGCCGGCCTGGCGCTCTGCCTCGCCGCCCCCGCCCCCGCCCTCGCCCAGCCCCAGCCGGCAACCCCGCCCGCCACCATCGCCCCGGCCGCCCCCGAAGACCCCATCGTCGCTCGCGTCGACGGCGAGCCCATCCACCTCTCGGACCTCGCCGCCGCCGCCCAGGAACTGCCCGAGCAGCTGCGCAGCGTGCCCTCCCAGCGCCTCTACCCCATCCTCCTCGACCAGCTGATCTCCGGCCGCGCCATCGCCGCCGCCGCCCGCGCCGCAGGCCTCGACCGCGACCCCGAGACCCGCGCCCGCATCCGCCGCGCCGAGGAGCAGGAGCTCCAGCAGGCCTACCTCTCCCGCGAGCTCGCCGGGAAGATGAACGACCAGGCCGTCCGCGAGCGCTACGACCAGCAGCTCGCCGCCCGTCCCGCCGAGGAAGAGGTCCACGCCCGCCACATCCTCGTCCCCACCGAGGCCGAGGCCCGCGAGGCCCTCGCCGAGCTCCGCGGCGGCGCCGACTTCGCCGCCGTCGCCCAGCGCCGCTCCTCCGGCCCCGGCGCCCGCGAGGGCGGCGATCTCGGCTTCTTCAAGCGCGGCGACATGGTGCCGGAATTCGCGGAAGCCGCCTTCGCCCTCCAGCCCGGCCAGCTCAGCGACCCCGTCCGCAGCCCCTTCGGCTGGCACGTGATCCAGGTGCTGGAACGCCGCACCGCCCCGCCGCCGCGCTTCGAGGAGGTGCGCGAGCAACTCCGCCAGCAGATGCTGGAAGCCGAGGTCAACGCCCTCGTCACCCGCATCCGCAACAACGCGCGGATCGAACGCTTCAACCTCGACGGCAGCGCGCCCCGCCCGACCGACGCGGCGCAGCCGCCACCGCCGGCGCAGAGAGGGCAGGGGACTCCGCCGGCGATCCAGCGGCGGTGATAGAGCTGGGGAAGGGAGATGAACTCCCTTCCCCAGACCCCATCCCTCCTTTTTTTGGGATACTTGGCGCTCGCGGCTCCCGCACTCTCAGACGACGCAGCGTTGTCGGGTTGAGAACGGAGCTCGCCACGCTTCCCAAGTCGCCAAAAAAAGGAGGTGGGGGGTCCGGGGGGCGGAGTGAACTCCGCCCCCCGGTCTTCACACCGCCGCAAAGCCTTCTACAAACACCTGCATCCAACACATAGGGAGTCGAACGCGCCCCATGGCCGGCAAGGACCTGCCCGTCTCTCCGCTCGCGCTGCCCCTGCCCGAGCTCCCCCCCGTCGCCGGCGTCGCCCTCGGCACCGCCATCGCCGAGATCCGCTACAAGACGCGCGAGGACGTCACCGCCATGGCCTTCCCGCCGGGCACCGCCGTCGCCGGCGTGTTCACGAAGAACCGCTGCCCCGGCGCCCCGGTGGACTGGTGCCGCGCCGCGCTCAAGGGCGGCAAGGCCCGCGCCCTCGTCGTCACCGCCGGCAACTCCAACGTCTTCACCGGCCGCGCCGGCCGCGAGACCTGCGAGGCCACCGCCAGGACCGTCGCCGACATCCTCGGCTGCAAGCCGCGCGAGATCTTCCTCGCCTCCACCGGCGTCATCGGCGAGCGCCTCCCCACCGAGAAGCTCACCGCCGCGCTCCCCGCCCTGTTCGCCGCGCTCGACGAGAACGCCTGGGAAGCCGCCGCGCGCGCCATCATGACCACCGACACCTTCCCCAAGGCGTCGACGCGCACCGCCCGCATCGGCGATGCCGAGGTGCGCATCGCCGGCATCGCCAAGGGCTCTGGCATGATCGCCCCCGACATGGCGACCATGCTCTGCTTCATCGCCACCGACGCGAAGATCCCCGCCCCCCTGCTGCAATCCCTGCTGGGCAAGGGCATCGGCCCCTCCTTCAACAGCGTCACGGTGGATTCGGACACCTCCACCAGCGACACCGTGCTGCTGTTCGCCACCGGCGCCGCCAGGCATCCGCGCGTGCCCGCCGCCGGCGGCACCATCCTCAAGGATTTCCGCCGCGCGCTGGACGAAGTGCTGATGGACCTCGCCCTGATGGTCGCGCGGGACGGGGAGGGGGCCCAGAAGCTCATCCGCATCGACGTCACCGGCGCCACCACCGCGCGCAGCGCCCACCGCATCGCCATGGCCGTCGCCAATTCGCCGCTGGTGAAGACCGCCATCGCCGGCGAGGACGCCAATTGGGGCCGCATCGTCATGGCGGTCGGCAAGGCCGGCGAGCCCGCCGACCGCGACCGCCTCTCGGTCGGCGTCGGCGGCATCTGGATGGCGCGCGGCGGCGAGGTGGCGGCGGACTACGACGAGGCGCCCGTCGTCGAGCACATGAAGGGCCGCGACATCGCGATCGCCATCGATCTCGGCCTCGGCCGCGGCAAGGCGCGCGTCTGGACCTGCGACCTCACCCACGGCTACATCGACATCAACGGCTCCTACCGGAGCTGACCGGCGGCGCTCACGCCGCCTCGAAGATGGCCTCGATCTCCACGGTCCAGCCACCCGGCAGCGAGGCCAGCCCCACGGCGGAGCGCGCATGCCGCCCGCGCTCCTCGCCGAACACCTCGACGAACAGCTCCGAGCATCCGTTGATCACCCGCGGATGCTCGGTGAATTCCGGCGTCGCGTTCACCATCCCGAACACCTTCAGCACGCCGGCGACATCGTCCAGGCTGCCGCCCACCACGTCGCGCATCACCGCGAGCATGGCGAGGCCGGTCAGCCGCGCATGCTGATAGGCCTCCTCGGTCGTCACCTCGCGCCCGACCTTGCCGGTGGCGAAGCTGCCATCCGGCCGCCGCGGCCCCATGCCCGACAGGAACACGAGCTTGCCGCTGCGGCGGAACAGCGTGATCGGCGCGTTGCGGATCGGCGCGACCCGCGGCAGCTCGATGCCGCGCTCCCGCAGGCGCTGCTCGGGCGAGGCGGCGCCCTGCGCGGCGGCGCCGCGCGCCAGCAGCGGCGCGGCCAGGCCGAGGACGAGAGCCGAGCGACGGTCGAGATGGCGCATCCTGATCCCCCCGCGCGCGCCCTTGCGGCGCCAGCGGCGCGGACCATCGCATGCCGCGCCGCGCGGCGTCCAACCGCTCAGGCCGCGCGTTCCTCGCGCCGGCCCATCTCGCAGCGCCACCGCCGCAGCTCGTAGCCCGGGTGCTCGGTCAGCCAGCGCGCCGCTTCCGGCTGCGCCCCGAGCACGCAGGAATGCAGCCCGGCCTCGCTGGTGGGATCGCTGATCGGCCGGTGGTCCACGCAGCGCATCGGCTCCGCGACCAGGCAGTAGGTGAGGACGAGCTGGACGAGCACGGCGGCCTCGCTTGGTCTCCGCGCCGACGATCCGGCGCCCGGGAATGATTCCGGAGCCGCAAGTGGCGGCGCTGTGACCTATGTCACAACGACCGCCCGCCGCGCTTCGCGTGCCATGTCCGAATCCGGCGGCAACCCACGGCACGGCTTGGATTATCCGTCCAGCCCACCCGGCCTGCGACCTTCGTAGGGTCCGTGAATCCCTTCATACCGGCGTGAGGCGCTTCAGCGCGGGCCGGCGGACCCCGGATGCCCATGCAGCTCGGCGCCGAGCGCGCCGGCGGCCTCGACCATCAGCGCCGCCACCGGCCCGTCCAGCGCGACGTTGAGCCGGCCGACCCGCCCGAACACCGTCAGCGCCAGCCGCAGCCGCCCGGACCCGCCGGGCTCGAACACCGGGGCGGCGACCGCGGCCAGTCCGCCATCGCCCTCGGCCGCCACCGCGGCGAAGCCCTGCGCGCGCACCGCGGCGACCAGGCGCTCGAGCTCCGCCCGCGTCGTCGGCGCGCCGGGGCGGTCGATCGCCCGGCTCTGCGCCAGCTCGCGCAGCGCCAGCGGCGACACGCGCTCGGGCGCGCCGAAGGCGCAGAACACCAGCCCGGCGGCGGAGTAGGTGAGGGCGCAGACATGCCCCAGCGGCACGCTGGTCGCCAGCTCGTGGCGGGGCTCGACCAGCCGCACCAGGGTCGGGCCGTGGGTGCCCCAGACCGCCGCGGCGGCGGTCTCGCCGGTGCGCTCGACGATCGCCTCCAGCGAGCGCTCGGCGCGCTTCAGCGCGTCGGAGCGCCCGAGCGCCACCATCCCGGCGCGCAGCGCCAGCGGGCCGAGGTCGTAGCGGCTGGTCGCCGGATCCTGCTCGACCAGCCCGGCGCGGCAGAGGCTCACGAGATAGCGGTGCGCCTTGGCGGTGGGCATCGCGGTGGCGCGCGCGATGTCGGCCAGGCGGGCGGGGCCGGCCGCCTCGGCCAGCGCCCGGAGCACCGCGCCCGCGACCTCGACCGAGTTGACGCCGCCACGGGCGGGCGAGTCCGCCGCGTCGCGCGCCTCCGCATCCTCTGCGGGGCCGCTTCGGGAATTCGTCCTTGACACCTCCGACCGGTCCTTCTACCCCTGCCGCGCTACGCAACACAGATCATACTACGAATAGCGTAGCGTACTTGGCGCGAAATGGCAAGCCCCGCCGCGACGCGCGATGCGCCCCGCGGCGCGCAGACCGGCTCGGCCAGTGCCGGCGCGCGGCGGACCACAAGCCGGCGCCGGACAACGGCGCTCCTCGGGAGGACCGGACGGATGAGCGGCGGCACCAGGGCGGCGGCGGAGGTCGACTACCAGGGCCTCGTCCTCGACTATGTCCGGTCGCCGGACCAGGACGCGGCGCGCCCGGCGCGGCATCCGGTGATCGTGGCCGGCGCCGGCCCCGTCGGTCTCGCCGCGGCGATCGACCTCGCCCAGCAGGGCGTGCCGGTCGTGCTGCTCGACGACGACGACCGGCTCTCCACCGGCTCGCGCGCCATCTGCTTCGCCAAGCGCACGCTCGAGGTGTTCGACCGCCTCGGCTGCGGCCAGCGCATGGTCGACAAGGGCGTCACCTGGAACCGCGGCAAGGTCTTCTTCCGCGACGCGCCCGTCTATGCCTTCGACCTGCTGCCGGAGAGCGGCCATCGCCGCCCCGCCTTCATCAACCTCCAGCAATACTATGTCGAGGGCTACCTCCTCGATCGCGCCCGCGCGCTGCCCAACCTCGAGATCCGCTGGAAGAACCGCGTCACCGCGCTGACGCAGTCGGCGGACGGTGTCGAGCTCGGCATCGAGACCCCGGAGGGCGAGTACCGGCTGCGCTGCGACTGGCTGGTCGCGGCCGATGGGGCGCGCAGCCCGATCCGCGGCCTGCTCGGCCAGCAGAGCCAGGGCCGCAGCTTCCGCGACCGCTTCCTGATCGCCGACGTGAGGATGGAAGCCGACTTCCCGGCGGAACGCTGGTTCTGGTTCGACCCGCCCTTCCACCCGAACCAGTCCGTGCTGCTGCACCAGCAGCCGGACGGCGTCTGGCGCATCGACTTCCAGCTCGGCTGGGACGCCGACCCGGTGGCCGAGCGCCAGCCCGACCGCGTGATCCCCCGCGTGCAGGCGCTGCTGGGGCGCGAGACGCGCTTCGACCTCGAATGGGTCAGCGTCTACACCTTCGCCTGCCTGCGCATGGAGCGCTTCCGTCACGGCCGCGTCCTGTTCGCCGGCGACAGCGCGCATGGCGTGTCCCCGTTCGGCGCGCGCGGCGCCAACAGCGGCGTGCAGGACGCCGAGAACCTGGCCTGGAAGCTGCGGCTGGTCGTGCAGGGCAAGGCGCCCGAGGCGCTGCTCGACAGCTACGATGCCGAGCGCGTCTTCGCGGCCGACGAGAACATCCTGAACTCCACCCGCGCGACCGACTTCATAACGCCCAAGAACGAGGCGAGCCGGGCCTTCCGCGACGCGACGCTGGAGCTGGCGAAGGAGTGCGGCTTTGCCCGGCGCCTGGTGAACAGCGGCCGGCTGTCCACGCCTTCCACCTATCGCGGCTCGCCGCTCAACACGCCGGACCGCGACGACTTCGTCGGTGTGATGGTGCCGGGCGCGCCGGCCGCCGACGCGCCGGTCCTGATCGGCGGCCGCGACGACTGGTTCCTTGCGCAGGCCGGCGGCGACTTCACCGGCGTGCTGTTCCTCGGCGCCGAGGGCATGGCGGAGGAAACCGCCGCGGCACTTTCGGCGCTGGCGCGCGGCGCGGTCCCGGTGCGGCCGCTGCTCGTGCTGGAGCCCGCCCCGGCGGGAGCCGCCGCGCGCGAGGCCGGCGGCATCCCGGCGCTGGAAGACGCCTCCGGCCTGTTGGCGGCGCGCTACGACGCGCGGCCCGGCACCTTCTACCTGCTGCGGCCGGACCAGCATGTCTGCGCCCGCTGGCGGCGCTTCGAGCCCGATCTCGTGCGCGCGGCCCTGGCCCGCGCCACCGCGAACGCGTGACGGGGAACTGCGCGATGCCGCTGAACACCGAACCCAACATCGCCGCCGCGGACGATTTCTACGAGGCGCTGGTCGAGCTGCACCGCGACCTCACGCCGGAGCAGAGCCGGCTGGTCAACGCCAAGCTCATCCTGCTGCTGGCGAACCACATCGGCGACCTCGCGGTGCTCCGCGAGGCGATGGCCACGGCGCGCGCCGGCATCACCCCGGCCGGAAGCGACGCCATCCTCCAGGCCAAGGCCTGAACGACAGCAACCAGGAACCGAAAGGGACGCGACTCATGTCCGGCTTCGCCAGCACCAAGGACCTCGCCGACAAGCAGATCTCCTTCGAGGAGCTCGGCCCCGGCCTCTACGGCTACACCGCCGAGGGCGACCCCAATTCCGGCGTGGTGGTCGGCGAGGACGGCGTGCTGGTGGTGGACGCCCAGGCGACCCCCGCCATGGCGCAGGACGTCATCGCCCGCATCCGCGGCGTCACCGACAAGCCGGTGACGCATGTGGTGCTGAGCCACTACCACGCGGTGCGCGTGCTCGGCGCCGCGGCCTATGCGGGCGCGCAAATCATCGCCTCCGACGCCACCCGCGAGCTGATCGTCGAGCGCGGCCAGCAGGACATGGACAGCGAGATCGGCCGCTTCCCGCGCCTGTTCCGCGGCAAGGAGAGCATCCCCGGCCTGACCTGGCCGCAGCTGACGTTCCACAAGAAGATGACGCTGTGGATGGGCAAGCGCGAGGTGCAGGTCATCCACATCGGCCGCAGCCACACCGCCGGCGACACGGTGGTCTGGCTGCCGAAGGAGAAGGTGCTGTTCGCCGGCGACACCGTGGAGTTCGGCGCCACGCCCTATTGCGGCGACGCCCATTTCGCCGACTGGCCGGCAACCTTGGCCGCGGTGCGGGCGCTCGGGTCCGAGCGCCTCGTCCCCGGCCGCGGGCGCAGCCTGATGAACCGCGCCGAGGTGGAGGAGGGCATCGCCGGCACCATCGCCTTCACCGCGGACCTCTTCGCCATCGCCATGGAGGGCGTCGCCAAGGGCGCGACGCTGAAGCAGGTCTATGACGAGGCGATGGCGGCGATGCAGCCGAAATACGGGCACTGGGTGATCTTCGAGCACTGCATGCCCTTCGATGTCAGCCGCGCCTATGACGAGGCGAAGGGACTCGACCGCCCGCGCATCTGGACCGCCGAACGCGACCTCGAGATGTGGCAGGCGCTCGAGCACGGCACGCCGATGAAGTCGGCCGAGCTGCATGATTGATCGGGCGCGGGGGCGGGGCATGCGCGCCCCGCGGCGCAGGGCCGGCGCGGCGGCTTCAGGCGGCGTCGGTGCCGGCCGTCGCCGGCCCCTTCCGCTCGGCCAGCGCGGCGGCGCGGGCGCCGAGCTTGGCGAGGATGGCGTCGAGCTGACGGCGCTCCTCCGGGGTGAGGGCCGCCGCCAGGGCCGCCTGCAACTCGTGCGCCAGCGGCACGATCTGGCGGTAGGTCGCGCACCCGGATCGCGTCAGGCGCAGCAGGTGGGCCCGCTGGTCGTTCGGCTGCGGCCGGCGCTCGATGAGACCCTTGTCGGCCAGCCGGATTGCGGCGCGGCTCACCCTCACCCGGTCCATCCCCGTGCGCTCGATCACCTCCTGGGTGGAGCGCGGCTCCGCCGCCTCGCCCAGCACGGCGATGACGCGCCATTCGGGGATGCTGAGCCCGAACCGCGCCTCGTAGCGCGTGGCGAACAGCAGGCTGACCGCCTCGGCGACGACCGAGAGCCGGTAGGGGAGGAACTCGCCCAGCACGAGCGTGGCGACCGCGCCTCCCGGGGCCGCGGCGGCCCGTTCCGCATCCGGCATCGCGCAGCTCCTTTTCATCTCATATGGGATGATATAGAACACGGCAGGACCCAACGCAATCCCGTCCGAACGGGAGAAGGAGTGCCATGAACGTCGTCCAGCCTCTCACCCCCGCCCGCGCGGGCAGCGGCGAGCCGAATTACCTCTCCGGCTTCGGCAACCAGTTCGAGACGGAGGCGCTGCCCGGCGCCCTGCCGATCGGGCGCAACTCGCCGCAGCGCTGCGCCTACGGGCTCTACGCCGAGCAGCTCAGCGGCTCGCCCTTCACCGCCCCGCGCGCCTCCAACGAGCGCTCCTGGCTCTATCGCATCCGCCCGACGGTCGCCAATTGGGGCCGCTTCGAGAAGGTGGATGCCGGCCTGTGGCGCACCGCACCCTGCGCCGAGACGGAGATCGCCCCCGCGCCGCTGCGCTGGAGCCCGGTCGCGATCCCGGCCGAGGGGCTCTCCTTCATCGAGGGCGTGCGCACCGTCACCACCGCGGGCGACGCCGGCGCCCAGGCCGGCATGGCGGCGCATCTCTACTTCGTCACCCGCTCGATGGCGGACGAGTATTTCTACAACGCCGATGGCGAGATGCTCCTGGTGCCGCAGCAGGGCGCGCTCCGCCTGTGGACCGAGTTCGGCATCATCGACATCGCGCCCGGCGAGGTCGCCATCATCCCGCGCGGCGTGAAGCTGCGGGTGGAGCTGCGCGACGGGCCCGCGCGCGGCTATCTCTGCGAGAATTACGGCGGCGCCTTCACCCTGCCCGAGCGCGGCCCGATCGGCGCCAATTGCCTGGCCAACCCGCGCGACTTCCTGACCCCGGTCGCCGCCTATGAGGACCGCGACGCGCCGAGCCGGCTCCATGTCAAATGGGGCGGGTCGCTGTGGCGCGCGGATATCGGCCATTCCCCGCTCGACGTGGTGGCCTGGCACGGCAATTACGCGCCCTACAAATACGACCTGCGGCGCTACTCGCCGGTGGGCCCGGTCCTGTTCGACCACGCCGATCCCTCGATCTTCACCGTCCTGACCTCGCCCTCCGAGACGCCCGGCACCGCCAACATCGACTTCGTCATCTTCCCGGATCGCTGGCTGGTCGCCGAGAACACCTTCCGCCCGCCCTGGTACCACATGAACGTCATGAGCGAGTTCATGGGCCTCGTCTACGGCGTCTACGACGCCAAGCCGGGCGGCGGCTTCGAGCCGGGCGGCATCTCGCTGCACAACACCATGCTGCCGCACGGGCCGGACGCCGCGGCCTTCGAGGGCGCGAGCCACGCGGACCTCAAGCCGCACAAGCTCGAGGGCACCCTGGCCTTCATGTTCGAGACCCGCTTCATGCAGCGGGTGTCGGCCTGGGCCGCCGGCCTGCCCGAGCTGCAGCAGGCGTACGGCGACTACGGCCGCGGCCTCGGCAGGCGGTTCGACCCGACCCGGCGCGACTGGTGAGCAGCATGCCGCAGATCGACCGCACCCACGATCCGAAGCTCGCGAGCTGGGTGGCCGCGGCGAATGGCCACCCGGACTTCCCGATCCAGAACCTGCCGCTCGGCATCTTCACCCCGCCGGGCGGCGGGCAGCCGCGCGGCGGCGCAGCGATCGGGGACAAGATCCTCGACCTCGGCGCGGCGCATGCCGCCGGGCTGTTCGCCGGCGAGGCGGCACGCGCCGCCGCGGCCGCCTCGGGTGAGTCGCTGAACGCGCTCTTCGCGCTCGGCGCCGGCCCGCGGCAGGCGCTGCGCGCCCGCCTCTCCGCGCTGCTCGCCGAGGGCAGCGCCGAGCAGGCGCAGCTCGCCGGCCTGCTGCACGCGGCGGCGGACTGCACCCTGTATCTGCCGGCGCGCATCGGCGACTACACCGACTTCTATGTCGGCATCCACCACGCCACCAACATCGGCAAGGTGTTCCGCCCGGACAACCCGCTGCTGCCCAACTACAAATACGTGCCGATCGGCTATCACGGCCGCGCCTCCTCGATCGTGCCGTCGGGCACGCCGCTGCACCGCCCCAACGGCCAGCGCAAGCGGCCCGACGAGACGGCGCCGAGCTACGGGCCGTGCCGCAACCTCGACTACGAGCTCGAGCTCGGTGTGTGGCTCGGTCCCGGCAACGCGCTCGGCGCGCCGATCCCGATCGGCGAGGCGGGCGCGCACGTCGCCGGCTTCTGCCTGCTGAACGACTGGTCGGCGCGCGACATCCAGGCCTGGGAATACCAGCCGCTCGGCCCCTTCCTGTCGAAGAATTTCGGCAGCACGATCAGCCCCTGGGTGATCACGCCCGAGGCGCTGGCGCCGTTCCGCATGGCGCAGCCGCCGCGCCCCGCGGGCGACCCGCAGCCACTGCCCTATCTGCTCGACGAGGCCGACCAGCGGGAGGGCGCGCTGGATCTCGAGCTCGAGGTGCTGCTGCTGACGCCGGGGCTCCGCGAGAAGGGCCTGGCGCCGCACCGGCTGTCGCTGAGCGGCACGCGCCACATGTACTGGACCGTGGCGCAGCTGGTCGCGCACCACAGCGGCAATGGCTGCAACCTGCAGCCGGGCGACCTGCTCGGCTCCGGCACCATCTCGGCGCCGGACGCGGCGGGCTGCGGCAGCCTGCTCGAGACCACGCAGGGCGGCAAGGCGCCGGTGCGGCTCGCCTCCGGCGAGGAGCGCCGCTTCCTCGAGGACGGCGACGAAGTGATGCTGCTGGCCCGCGCCCGCCGCGACGGCTTCGCCACCATCGGCTTCGGCGAGTGCCGCGGCGCCATCCTGCCGGCACCGTGACCGGGTCCGCTTCGGCCCGCCGATCATCCAGGAGGAACGCCATGGAAGACACAGGCATGCCGCGCCGCGCGGCGCTCGCCGCCGGCCTGGCCGCGGCTTTCCTGCCGCTGCGCGGGGCGCTCGCCCAGCCGCGCTACCCGGATCGCCCGATCAAATGGATCGTCGCCTACGCGGCGGGCGGCGGCACCGACACTCTGGCGCGCATCCTCGGCGCCAACATGTCGCCGCGGCTCGGCCAGCCGGTGGTGATCGACAACCGCCCCGGTGCCGCGACCAATATCGGCGCGGAGGCAGCGGCGAAGTCCGCGCCGGACGGCTACACCGTCTTCAGCGCCGACAACGGCACGCTGGTCTTCAACCCGGCGCTGTTCCGGCGGCTGCCCTATGATCCCGAGAAGGATTTCCGCGCCATCGGGCTGATGGCGCGCTTCCCCCTGGTGCTGACGGTGAAGCGGGACTCCCCCTTCGGCAGCGCGCGGGAACTCGTGGAGGCGGCGAAGGCCAGGCCGGGGCAGATCGACTACGGCTCGCCCGGCGTCGGCTCGCCCCATCACCTCACGATGGAGCGCCTGGCGAAGGAGACGGGGGTGCGGTTCAACCACGTCCCCTACCGCGGCGCCGCGCCAGCGCTCAATGATCTGCTCGCCGGCACCTTCGAGGCGATGATCCTCGACTACCCCTCGGGCGCCGAATATCTGCGCACGGGCCGCGTGAAGCCGCTCGCCGTCTGCTCCGCGGCGCGGCTCGAGGCTCACCCCGAGGTGCCGACGCTGCAGGAGGCGCTCGGACTCCAGGGCTTCGAGGCCTATGCCTGGCAGGGCCTGGTGGCGCCCGCGCGCACGCCCGACGCGATCGCCGACCGGCTGACGGAAGAGCTCGCCACCGCCCTGCGCGACGAGGCGGTCCTCGGCCGCATGCGCGCCGTCGGCCTCGAGCCGCTCACCGGCGGTCCGGAGGCGTTCAGGCGGCTGATCGAGGCCGAGCGCGCGATCTGGGTGCCGCTGATCCGCGAGCGCGGCATCACCCTCGACTGATGCGTGCCGCGTCGCTCGGCGCGAAGAAAGATCGGGGGCGGAGAGAACTCCGCCCCCGAACCCCCACCTCCTTTTTTTGACTCTTGGCGCTCGCGGCTCCCGCACTCTCAGGCGACGCAGCGTTGTCGGGCTTGAGAACGGAGCTCTCAACGTTTCCCCGTATCCAAAAAAAGGAGGTGGGGGGTCTGGGGGGCGGAGTTCATCTCCGCCCCCCAGCCTTCTTCGTACACGCACGTCGTTTGATGTCATCGCTGCCGTGCTCTCACGGCATTGGGAACATTCTCTGGTGGGATCGGGCGCACGGCATCATTAACATCTCCCGCGGGGAACGGCGACGTGGTCTGCGCTCTGCGCGATCGCGGCTGCAGCAGCACGCAAGGCGGGAGGGGTTCCCATGCCGGTAACCGTCAGCTACCCCGGTGTCTATATCCAGGAGGAAGCGTCCGGCGCCCGCGCCATCTCAGGCGTCGCCACCTCTGTCGCGATGTTCGTCGGCATGGCTGAGCGCGGCCGGATGCGCAGCCCCGTCCGGGTGTTCACCATCGCCGATTTCGAGCGCGAATTCGGCGCCGTCACCAGCGGCGAGCTCGCCGACCAGGTGCGGCAATTCTACCTCAATGGCGGCGGCGAGGCCTGGGTGTGCCGCATCGCCAATGGCGATGCCGCTGCCAGCGTGACGCTGCAGGCGCAGGATGCGGCGACGGCGGCGCTCACTGTCACCGCGCGCGATCCCGGCGTGCTCGGCGACACCATCAGGGTGGAGATCGACTACGACACGGCGCAGCCGGAGCAGACCTTCAATCTCACCGTGTTCCGCAGCCTGCTGCAGCCCGATGGCACCCGGCTGCGCGACGCGCAGGAAAAGTACCTGGCGCTGTCGATGGATCCGGCGGCGGGGAATTTCGTCGAGAGCATGATCAACGGCGCCAGCGCGCTGATCACGGTGGCCGCGGCGGCGGCGCCGGCCGGCGAGGGCGTCTCCGTCGGCGGATTGATTCTGCCAGCCACCGAGGCGAGCGTCGCGCCGGCGCTCGATGCGATCGTCACCGCGACAGCGCGCTCGCTGCGCGTCGCCATCGGCAGCCATCCGCCGGTGACGGTGCCGCTCACCCGCATGGGCGACATCGCCAACAACGACCAGGTCGCCAACATCGCCGCCGCCTGGCAGGCGGACATCAACGGCGCGCTCACCAGCAACGCGATTCCCGCCGCGGTGACGGTGGCGATCAGCGATGCCGGCTTCACCGCGACGCCGGGCGGCGGCGTCGATGGCGGCCGGCTGCTGCGCATCAGCAGCGCCGACGGGCCGGTCGCCATCACCTCGGCGAGCAGCGGCGATGCCGCGCTCGGGCTGATGCTCGGCGCCGCCAATGGCGGGCTCGAGAGCTCGCCCTTCGGCGATGCCCGCCCGGCACCGACCGGCGTGGTGGCGCGCACCGGCACCGCGGCCGACGGCTTCCAGGCGCTGCGCAGCTTCGCCGGCGCCGACCGCGCTACCCTGACTTCCTTCAACCTGGTCGATGACAGCCCGGATACGCCGCATAGCGGACCGGTCGCGCTCGGTGCCGGACGCATGTACGAAGTCGGCGCGACGCGCAGCCTGGCCAATCTGCGCGGCGTGCTGGATTCGCTCGCGGCGGCGATCGGCGGCGGCAGCAGCGGGCGCTGGACGGTGCGCCGGCACGGCTTCCGGCTGGCGCTGACGCCGCGCTACGGCAATGACAACACCGGGCCCGCCGCGGTGCTGACCACGGCGGGCGGCTACGACATCGGCGCCGCCGGCCAGCCCTTCGATCCCGCCGCAACGCCGGCGAATGTCGCCGACTTCACGGTCGGCATGCCGGGCGGCATCGCCGGCCCGGGCCCGTTCCAGGCCGGCGCGACCGGCGGCAGCAACGGCATCGCCCCGCTCGCCGCCGACTACGCCGCCGCCTACACGGTGATCGACCGCGAAGTGCCGCTGTTCAACCTGCTCGTGCTGCCGCGCGCCGAGGGGCAGAGCGACGACGCGCGCACCGCGCTGTGGGGCGCGGCGAGCGCCTTCTGCGCGACCAAGCGCGCCTTCCTCATCGTCGATCCGCGCAGCGACTGGACCGACATCGCCGCCGCGGAGGCCGGGGCCGACGCCATCCGCCTCGGCGTCGAAACGCGCAACGCCGCCGCCTACTGGCCGCGGCTGCGCATCGCCAATGGCAGCGCGGCCGGAAGGCGCGTCGACCCTGCCGGCTCGATCGCCGGCGTGATGGCACGCACCGACGGCAATCGCGGCGTGTGGAAGGCGCCGGCCGGTCTGGAGGCGACCGTCCGCGGCGTGATCGGCGTCGAGCGCCTGATGACCGACCCCGAGAACGGCGTGATCAATCCCAAGGCGCTCAACGCGATCCGCGTCTTCCCGTCCGGCGTCGTGGTGTGGGGCGCGCGCACGCTGGTCGGCTTCGACGGCTCCGGCAACATCGACGACAAGTACATCCCGGTGCGCCGCACCATGCTGTTCATCGAGGAGAGCCTCTATCGCGGCCTGCGCTTCGCGGTGTTCGAGCCGAACGACGAGCCGCTCTGGGCGCAGATCCGGCTCGCCGCCGGCTCCTTCATGAACGGGCTGTTCCGCCAGGGGGCGTTTGCCGGCGCCAAGGCGAGCGACGCCTATTTCGTCAAGTGCGACGCCACCACGACGACGCCGAACGACATCAACCTCGGCATCGTCAACGTGATCGTCGGCTTCGCGCCGCTGAAGCCCGCCGAGTTCGTCATCATCACCGTGAAGCAGATCGCCGGCCAGGTCGCAATCTGAGCGCGGCGGAGGGAGCGAGAGATGGCGCAATTCACGGTCAACACCACGCGCATCGACCCCTACAAGAACTTCAAGTTCCGCGTGGTGTGGGACGGCCAGCCGGTGGCCGGGGTGAGCAAGGTGAGCGGCCTCAAGCGCACCACCGAGGTGGTCAGCCACCGCGACGGCGGCGATCTTTCCACCAAGCGGCACTCGCCCGGCCTCTCCACCTTCGAGCCGGTGACCATCGAGCGCGGCATCACCCACGACAACAGCTTCGAGGCGTGGGCGTCGCAGACCTACTCGACGGCGGGCGACGCCGCGGTGTCGCTCCTGCACTTCCGCAAGGACATCATCATCGAGCTCTACAACCTCCAGGGCGTGAAGGTGAGGGCCTGGAACGTGTTCCGCTGCTGGGTCTCGGAGTTCAACGCGGTGCCGGAGCTGGACGCCAACGCCAACGCCATCGCCTTCGAGAAGATCGTGCTGCAGAACGAGGGCTTCGTGCGCGACGAGGCGGTGGTCGAGACGGCCGAGTTCTGACGCCCGCGGGGCCGCGCGATGCGCATCGTCACGCTGCCGGGGGCGCCGCCGCTCGCGGTGCGGCTGCGGCCGGTCACCGGGCAGGACGAGCTGGCGGTGGCGCCGGCCGATCCGGGGGCGGCGATCGCGCTGCTCGGCCGGCTCGCGAGCGATGCCGGCGGCACGCCGCTGGCAATCCCGGAGCTCACCGTGTTCCAGGCGGATCGCCTGCTCGCCGCGATCTACGACATGCTGTACGGGGCGCGGGCGGATTGCCGCCTGCGTTGCGGCGGCTGCGGCGAGGGCTATGAATTCACGCTGCTCCTGCCCGAGCTGATCGCGGCGCAGGATGCGGCGCGGCCGCCGCCGGCGCCGGACGGCGCCTGGACCATGGCGGATGGGCGGCGCGTGCGGGCGCCGCGGCTTGCCGATCTCGCCGCCGCCGAGGGGCCGGCGGCGCTGCTCGCGCGGCTGGTGGTGGAGGGCGATCCGGCGGCGGCGCCGGAGGCGGCGAACGCCTTCCTGGACGTGGCGGCGCCGACCCTTGCGGTCGATCTCGGGGCGCAGTGCCCGCATTGCGGGGCGGCCGAGACGGTGCGCTTCGATCTCGCCCGCTACCTCGCGCAGCGGCTCGCGGCGGAGCGGCCCTTCCTGCTGCGCGAGGCGCATCTGATCGCCGCCCGCTATGGCTGGTCGCATGCCGAGATCATGGCGCTGTCGCGCGAGGATCGCCGCGCCTTCGCCGGGCTGATCGAGGCCGAGCGGACCGCCCTCGCCTGGCGGAGGGCGGGATGAGCGGCGACTATCTCCAGCGGCTGTTCGACCGCGCCGCGGCGGGCGCGCCGGTGGCCTTTGCGGTGCCGGCCGGGGCCTCGCTGTCGCCGGTGGCCGAAGCCGACCAGCGGCTGAACGATCCGGAGCGGGCGGCGCGCTTCAGCCAGCCGGTCTGGCCGCTGGCGGAGGCGCCGGAGGCGGCCGAGCCGGTCCTCCCCGCGCCGCCCGCGGCACCGCCACGCCAGCCGGGAATGCCGCGCGCGCGGCCGCGCATCCTGCCGCAGCCGCCACGCCTGACGCCTTCGCCGCGCGCGCCGGAACCGGCGCTGCCGCCCGCCTCCGTCGCGTCGCCGCCGGTGCCCCCGCAGAGCTTCGCGCCACCGATGGTTGGCGAGGTGCGCGGGGAGGATCTGATCCTGCCGGATGCCGAGGTGCCGCAAGCCGCGGAACCGGCGCCGGCACCGGTCGCGCAGCCACCCCAGCGCGCGCCGCTTCCGGCCCCGGTGGAGCCGGCGCCGGTCGTGCCGCCGATCGCCGTGCCGGCGGAGCCCGCTGCCACGCCGCGCGCGGTCGAGCCGCCTCCCGCCGGCGCCGAGCCGGTCGCGCGCCTCCCCCCACTGCGGCCAGCCGCGCCACCCGTCGCGGAGCCGGCGCAGAGCGTGCCGTCCGTTGTCCCCGCCGGCGAAGCTCCGCGGCCGGCGCGCCGTACGACTATCGAGCCGGTGGCGCCGCCGCCGCCGGCGCCGTTGCCGCCGCCGCCCGCGCCGCAGCCAGCGAGGACCGTCGCGCCCGAGGCGAAGCCCGCGCCCCCACCCCCGCCGCCGCGCGAAGCCCCGCCCGAACCCGGCGCCGAGGCGGCGCGCCGCACCCGGCCGATGACCGCCGCCGAGGCCTCCATCATCGGCCCGCTGTCGCCGCGGCCGCGCGCCGCCACCCTGTTCGGGCTGCGGAGGCGGTGAGCCATGCCGCTCGCCAATCTCTACCTGGTGACGCAGAGCCTGGCGCGGCTGCTCGATCTCAACGTGCGCGCGCTGCTGCTGCGGCAGGGTCTGCCGGCGACGCTGAACGTCACCGCCATGCCGCCCGAACGGGTCGGCGCCGCGACCGACACGCTGAACCTCCATCTCTACCACCAGATGGAGGACGCCCATTACAAGAACCAGCCGCCGCTCGGCCGCGGCACGCCGCCGGTGTCGCGCCAGCCGCTGACGACGTCGCTGTTCTACATCCTGACCGCGCATCACGAGATCAACGACGTCTTCGACGCCGAGGTGCAGCAACGCAATTTCGGTCTCGCCATGAAGACGCTGCATGATTTCCCGGTGATCGACGACGAACTGGCGATCTCGCCGGATGGCGGGCCGGCGCAGCCGGTGCTGTCGGCATCGCTGCAAGGGCGCGACAACCGCATCGAGATCGCGCTGCGCCCGCTCACGCCCGAGGAGTCGATCGCCTTCTGGTCCGCCGAGCAGAATTCGACGACGCGGCTCTCGGCTTACTACGAGGTGCGGACCATCTTCTTCGAGCCGGAGCCGCCCACCGGCGCTGCGGGCATCGTCTTCGACCTCGGCCTGTTCGTCTCCGCGGGGCAGGCGCCGGTGCTGGAACGGGTGGCGGCGCTGAGCCACTTCACGCCGCCGGCGGCGAGCGGCCTGCCGCCGCAGACCATCGAGCTGGCGCCGGCGCGCGCCACCCTCGCGCCCGGCCTGGTGCCGGCGGTGAACCGCGTGCAGCTTTCCGGCAGCGGCCTTGCCGGCGACGGCAGGCCGGGCTCGGCGCGCATCCTGCTGCGCAATCCCGCCTGGCGGGAAATCGTGCCGCCGGTCCGCGTGGCGGCGATCGACCCGGCGCTGAATCCGGCCTGGGCGGTCGCCATCGACGAGCGCAGCGCCCGCTTCGACCTGCAGGGCAGCCTGGTATTCGACCCCGGCACCGGCCCGGTGCCGCTCGAGGTCACGCCCGGCATCTACGCGGTCTCGATCGAGGTGGTGCGGCGGCAGGAAACGCCGAGCGGGCTGCTGCGCAGCACCGCCTCGGAAAGCAACCAGATCGCCTTCTCGGTCGGCGCGCGGATCGATGGCGTCGATCCGCCCAACGCCTTCGGCCGCATGGTGCTGCGGGTGGTGAACCTGTTCGACATGACGGCACCTTCGCTCGAGGTGCGGCTCGCCATCGACGGCATCCTCTACGAGGAGACCGCCGCCTTCGCCGACGATCCGGCGCAGGATCGCGGGCTGTTCCGTCGCCAGGCCGGCGCCCTGGAGTTCCATCCGCTGTTCGACCCGGCGCTGCCCGGCACGCATCCGGTGCGGCTGGTCATCAATGGCGGCGAATCGCAGCCCTTCTGGATCGTCACGCCATGAGCGACGCGCGCTCCGAGCCGACACGTCCGCTGGAATCCGCCGCCGAGCTGCTGGCGCGCAAGGCGGCCGGGCTGCTCGACACCTGGCTCGCCGCGCAGGGCGCCGGCGAGGTGCCGCCGCCGCCGCCCGATGCGGCGCTGGAGCGGCGCCTCGCCGGTCCCGAGGGGCGCGCCTGGACGCGCCTCGTCGAGCTGTTCGCGCTGTCGCCGGCGGAAGCGGATCTGCTGCTGCTCGCGGTGGCGGTGGCGACGGAACCCGCGCTCGGCCCGCGCATCGCCCGCGCCCAGGGCGCCGAGGGCCGGTTGTTGCCGACCGAGCCGCTGGCGAAGCGGCTGTTCGGCCATGGCGCGCGGCCGATCTGGCGGCCGACCGGGGCGCTGGCGATGTGGGGCCTGGTCACGCCGGTGCGCTACGCGCCGGGCGAGCCGCCGGGTTTCGAGGCCGATCCGCGCATCATCGACTGGCTGTTCCGCAGCCTGGCCCTCGATGCCCAGCTGGTGCTCGCCGCGCAGGCGCGGCCGGCCGGCGCGGTGCCACCGGAATGGCCGGTGCGGGAGACCGCGGCGCGGCTCGACCATGCGCTGCGCGCCGGCGCCACGGTGCGGCTGCTGGTCGAGGGGCGGCCCGGCAGCGGGCGGCGCCATTTCGCTGCGGCGGTCGCGCGCGCGCTGGGGCGCGAGGCGCTCGTCATCGATCCCGCCGTGCTACCCGCAGCGGACTGGGCGGAGTGCTTCATGCGCGCCCAGCGCTTCGCGCTCTATGCCGATCTGGCGCTGATCTGGCGCGAGGGCGGCCCGGCCTGGCCGGCCAAGATCCCGATGGCGCCGCTGCAATTCCTCTGCGTCGGCGAGGCGCCGGCGCCGCCGCGCGACGGCGCGGCGGAGATCGCGGTGATCCTGCCGGAGCCGGGGCGCGCGGCGAAGGCGGCGCTGTGGGTCGGCCTGGTGCCGCATCTCGCCGCCGGCGGGGCGTCGCTGGCCGCGACCCCGGGCCTGTCGCTCGGCGATCTCGAGGAGGCGGGGCGCGCGGCGCCGCGCACGCTGGAGGAGGCCTCGGCGCAGCTCCGCGCCCGTGCCCGCGCCAGGCTGCAAGGCGCGGGGCGTGTGGTGGATCCGCGCTTCGCCTGGGAGGATCTGGTGGCGACGCCGGCGCTGCTCGCGCAGCTGCGCCGCATCGCCTTCGAGGCGCGCCACCGCCCCGCGCTGTTCGAGGAGCCGGAGACCGCGCGCCTGTTCGCCGGCGCCGCGGGGCTGTCCGCGCTGTTCTCGGGCCCGCCCGGCGTCGGCAAGTCGATGGCGGCGCAGGTCATCGCGCGCGAGCTCGGGGTCAATCTCCTGGTCGTCGATCTCGGCGCCACCACCAGCAAATTCATCGGCGAGACCGCGAAGAACCTGACCACCGCCTTCGTCCGCGCCGAGGCCGCGGGGGCGGCGCTGATCTTCGAGGAGGCGGACGCCCTGTTCGCGCGCCGCACCGAGGTCAAGGAATCCAACGACCGCTACGCCAATGCCGATACCGGCCATCTGCTGCAGCTGATGGAGGCGCATGCCGGGCTGGTGATCCTCTCCACCAATCGCCGCGCCAACATCGATCCCGCCTTCATCCGCCGGCTGCGCCACGTGGTGGAATTCCCCCGCCCCGGCCCGGCGGAGCGGCTGCTGCTGTGGCGCAGCATGCTGGCGGCGCTGGGCGCGGCGGAGGCGGCGCTGGAGGACGGGCTGGCGCGGCTCGCCGCGACGCACGAGCTCTCCCCGGCGCAGATCAAGGGCGCCGCACTCAGCGCGCGCTACGCGGCGATGGCCGCGGGCCGCGGCATCCGCCTCGAGGATGCGGAGCGCGCCGCGGCCGAGGAGCTGGTGAAGGAAGGCCGCGCGGCGCCCGCCGGCACGCCGCCGCGCCGCCCGCCGCGGAGCGCGCCCGATGTCTGAGACCGGCAACCCGCTGAGCCCCCCGGTGGTGCGCGGCGCCATCGTGCAGCTCATGGAGGATCTCGGGATCATCATCCCGAACATCATCCCGTTCCAGTTCAACCCCGGCACCATGACGCGCGGCTTCAAGCCGTGGAATCCCTTCGAGGTCGACCAGACCAACCGCGGCGCGCAGGCGCCGCTGGTGCAGCCCTACGACCCCGAGGAGACCTACAAGCTCACCCTCGAGCTCGATGCGACCGACGATCTCGAAATCGGCGATCCGATCGCCATCGCGACCGGAATCGCGTCCCGCATCGCCGCCATCCAGAAGCTGGTGCAGCCCTCGGAGGGGCTGTTCGGCGACCTGATCGCCAGCGCCCAGGCGCTGGCCGGCGGGGTCGAGAAGCAGGCGACGCGGCCCTCGATCCCGGTCGCGCTGCTGGTGATGGGGCCGGGGCTGATCCTGCCGATCCGCGTCACCTCGATCACCATCGAGGTCAAGGAATTCACGCCGCTGCTCTACCCGCACATGGCCGATGTGACGATGGAGCTGCGCGTGCTCACGCCCGAGGTCTTCAAGTGCAAGGAGACGGCGGCGACCGGCCTCGCCATCGCCGCCTACGACCTCACCCGCCTGCAGGAAAACGCGCTCGCCATCGCCAATTTCGCCAATGCGCTGAAGGCGGCGCGCGCCATGCTGCCGTTCTGATGTAGCCCTTCCGAGGAAGCCGCCATGTCGGTGTTCGACGCCAAGAGCCGCTACGTCAAATACGCCAAGGTGACCAGCGCGGTGGACCGGCGCGGCCGCGTCGTCGCCTGCGTCACGCCGGCCGAGGTGCCGCCGCAGGCCGAGCTCGGCCGCCACAAGCTGCGGCAGGGGCAGCGGCTCGATCATCTCGCCGGGCACTATCTCGGCGATGCCGCCGGCTTCTGGCGCATCGCCGAGAGCAACGACGCGATGACCGCGGAAGCGGCGCTCGACACGCCGCTGGTGCGCATCCCGGTGCGGGGCTGAGGCGATGGGCTTCGGCCTCGTCATCACATCGGGGGATGCGCTGGCGCCGCTGCCGGACGAGATCATGCGCTGGCTGGTGGAGGCGCGGGTGGAGCTCGATCTGTCCAAGCCGGCACGCTACGCGCTGCGCTTCGAGGACGACCTCTGCGAGGGCAAGCCGGAATTCGAGGACAAGCCGGAGCTTGCCGCCAATGCCCGCCTCGGCATCTTCGTGCTGCATGCGGACGCGCTGGAGTGCCTCGCCTATGGCCCGGTGACCGAGGTGAAATCCGCGATGACGGTGGGCGGCGCGGGATCCTGGGCCGAGGTGCATGGCGAGGACCGGCGCGCCGAGATGGGCCGGGTCGGCGTGCAGGCCACCTATACCGGCAAGGCCTCGGCGGCGGCGGCGGCGATCCTGTCGGCCTACGCGTTCACGCCGGACACCCAGGACACCCTCATCGAGTACGACGAGCAGAAGACGCAGCTCACCCAGCGCGGCACCGACCTCGCCTTCCTCGAGGAGATCGCGCGGCGCAACAACATGGAATTCTGGATCAGCTACGCCGCCGAGCGCGCGCCGCTGACCGGCGCCATCACCCTGACCGAGACCGCCAACCTGCGCACCTCGCCGCCGCGCGCGCAGCCGGGCGACGTGCCGCAGGTGCCGGTGCTGGCGCCCGACGCGGCGAAGGCGCTGCGGGTCAACCCGCCGCCGCGGCAATGCCCGAGCGTGAACAAATTCGAGACCAAGATCGACTACGAGAAGCCGATCGCCGCCAAGGGCTTCGCCATGAGCGCGGAGGAGGACAAGGCGATCGTCGCCGGCCTGGTTGCCCAGGCCGAGCCGGTGGACCCCGAGCGGCCGCCGCAGATCGAGGGCGTCACGCGCGAGGCGATCGCGCCGCCGGAGGTGACGCCGGAGGAGGCCTTCCTCGCCAAGGACGCGCTGGTCTTCGAGCAGAGCTGGTTCGTCGAGGTCAGCGCCTCGACCACGCTGGAGCAGGCCGACTTCGTCATCCTGCCGCACCAGGTCGTCGAGGTCTCGCATGCCGGGGAGCGGCTCTCCGGCGCCTATCAGGTCAAGCAGGCGACGCATGTGGTGACGGCGACCGACCACCTCATCGATTTCGTGCTGCGCGCCAACGGGCTGGGAGGAGCGGGGTGATGGCCGACCACGACATGGAACGCCTGCTCGAGGCGCTGGAGGGACGGCATTTCGGCAAGTACCGCGGCGTGGTGAGCGACAACAACGACCCGCTCGGCCAGGGCCGCATCCAGGTGCAGGTGCCCGCGGTGCTCGGCGAGCGCACGCTGTGGGCGATGCCCTGCGTGCCCTATGCCGGCAAGGATGTCGGCTTCCTCGCGCTGCCGCCAGCCGGCGCCGCGGTGTGGGTGGAATTCGAGGGCGGCGACCGCGCGCATCCGATCTGGGCCGGCGGCTTCTGGGCGCCGGGCGAGCTTCCGGCCGATGCCGCCCCCGACACCGCGGTGTTCCGCACGCCGGGTGCGACCATCCGCATCGCCGATGACGGCACGGTGGAGATCGAGACCAGCGGCGGCACCAAGCTCACCCTCAGCGGCACCGAGATCAAGCTGGAGGCGCCGAAGATCAGCCAGGCGGCGAATGGCGGCGCCGCGGAGCTCTCCGCAAGTGGCTTCGATGCCATGAACGGCGCGCTCAAGGTGGTGTAGCGATGGGCGCGCCCGTCTCCGTGCTGCCCGCCGGCGTGCAGGCCGCCGGCATCCCCGCGACCGCGAAGGTCACCGCCAATACGCGGGTGCTCGCCGCCGCCGGCCCGCTCGGCGTGCTGACGGATGTCATGCAATTTCCCGGGCCGCCGGTGGTGGGCAATTGGCTGGTCGGCGCGCTGCGGGTGAGTGTCGGCGGCATCCCCGTGGTGACCGCCACCTCCACCGGCGCGAGCGTCAGCGCGGTCGGCGTGTCCACCGGGCCGATGGTGGTGACGCAGGGCGATGCGCGGGTGCAGGCGCTATGAGCGACACGCTGCACGCGCTCCGCTTCCCCTTCGCGATCGACGCCGGCGGCGGCCGCGCCGCCGAGGAAGGCGATTACGAGGCCTATGTGCGTCAGCTCATCCGCCAGGTGCTGCTGACCGCGCCCGGGGAACGCATCAACCGCCCGGATTTCGGCGCCGGGCTCCGGCGCATGGTGTTCGCGCCGAACTCGCCCGCTATCGCCTCGCTGACCCAGACCTTCGTGTTCCAGGCGCTCACCCGCTGGCTCGGCAGCGTCATCAAGGTCGAGCAGGTCACCGTCACCGCCGAGGAAGCGACGCTGCACGTCACCCTGCGCTACCTCGTGCTCCAGCGCGGCGAGGTGCGGGTGCTGAACGAGGAGGTCGCGCTCTGATGCCGGTCGACCGCAAATCGGCGCTGTGCGACCAGACGCGCCTCACCGGCATCGACTTCATCCAGGTGGTCGAGCCGCTGGTGCAGACCGTGCTGCGCGTGTTCTTCATCGTCGAGCCCTCGGCGCTCGACGTGCCGATGGTGGATGCGGCGCTGCTGCAGCCGCCGGTGCCGCCGGACGAGGCCGGGGCGCCGCTGGCCGCCGCGCTGACGGTCCGCATCCTCTCCCAGGAGACCGGCGCCGCGGTGGAGGTCACCGATGTCGCCTGGCGGCCGGTGCAGGCGCCGTCCGGGCTGCGGCTGGCGCTGGAGGTCACCGTCGCCGCGCCGGGCGATTTCTCGCTGCACCGGCTGACGATCGACGACCCGCTGGTGGACCCGTTCTTCAACGACACGCTGTTCAGCTTCAAGCAGGGCTGCCCCTCGGTCTTCGATTGCCGCGCCGATTGCGTGCCGGAGCCGCCGGAGGGCGCCGATCATCCGGTGGACTACCTGGCGCGCGACTTCTGGTCGTTCCGCCGCGCGCTGCTCGACTTCGCCGCCGCCCGCTACCCGCAATGGTCGGAGCCGCTGGAGGCCGACCAGGCGGTGATGCTGATGGAGATCATGGCGGCGCTCGGCGACGAGTTCGCCTACACCCAGGACCGCATCGCGCGCGAGGCGACGCTGGAGACCGCGACGCAGCGGCGCAGCCGCTCCGGCCTCGCGCGGCTGGTGGACTACTTCCCCGATCCCGGCAACGCGGCGGAGACCGAGCTCGCGGTATGGGTGGCGGCCGGCGGCGAGGAGCCGGCGGCGGGGGCGCGCGCCTGGGCATTGCCGGAAGGCCGGCCACCGATCCCCTTCTCGCTGCGCGCGCCGGTCTGGCTGCATGCCGACTGGAACGCGATTCCGCTGCACTGGCCGGACAGCGACATCGCCTGCCTGCCCAAGGGCGCCACCGAGGCCTTCCTGGTCACCGAGGCGCCCACCGCGGCGCAACTGCCGCTGACCACCACCCTCACCCCCGACGAATTCTGGATCGGCCGCCGGGCCATCCTCCGCAGCCTGCCCGCCGATCCGGCCGAGCCGCGGCGCGTCTGCGCCATCACCATCACCGCGGTGTCGCATCTGGTGGACGAGCTGGCGCCGGTGCCGGGCACGCCGACCGCGATCACCCGCATCGCCTGGTCGGAACCGACGCCCTTCCCGCTGCCGCTCGGCGAGACCTCGGCGCTGCTCAACATCGTCGGCGTCATTGCCGGCGAGGAGGTGGTGGAGCATTTCCGCGTCGGCGCGGACAGCGCCATTGCCGCGCGCTTCCCCGCACTGACGCCGGAGCAGCTGGCCGCCACCCTCGCCCTGCCGCGCGCGGTGGAGCGCGAGGGGCCCTACGAGGCCGCGCGCGCGGCGCGCGACCGCGTGCTGCGCTACGGGCTGCGCGCCAGCGAGGCGAGCGGGCTGGGCTGGAGCGGCCGGCGCGACCCCACCGGGCTCGCCAGCGGCAGCGAGGCGGCGCCGCTGCTCTCTCTCGCCGAGGTGCTGCCGCCCGCCTTCGGCGCCGATCCCGGCGCGCCGGCCTGGAGCTTCTTCCGCGACATCCTCGCCGCCGATCTCGACTCCACGGGATTCACCCTGGAGGAGGGCATGTGGCGCCCGGTGGCGACGCATCAGACGCCGTTCGAGGACGTGGTGTTCCAGGACTATGCGGGCAATGAGGGCTGGTCGCTGCGCTTCGGCGACGGCGCCTTCGGCCGCCCGCCCGAGGACGGCACGGTGTTCGAGGCGTGCTACCTCACCGCGCCCGGCAGCGCGGCCAATCTGGCGCCGGACAGCGTGACGCACACCGCCCCGCCGCCGGGCGCCGCGCCCGGGCCGCTCTTCACCAACGTCACCGCGGTCACCAACCCGCTGACGATCACCTCCGGCCGCGACGAGGCGAATGCCGAGACGATCCGCATCGATGCGCCGGAGGCCTTCCGCGCCCTGCCGCTGCGCGCGGTGCGGCCGGAGGATTACAGCGCCATCGTCGAGCGGCTGCCCTGGGTGCAGCGGGCCAATTCGGTCACCGCCTGGACCGGCAGCTGGTCCACCGATTTCGTCGCCGCCGATCCGCGCGGCGGCGTGGCGCTCACCGAGCCGGAGCGCGCCGAGCTCGCCCATGTCGTGGATTGCGTGCGGCAGGCGGCGCGCGATGCGCGGATCCTCGACGCCGACTATCTCGACATCGATCTCGACATCGGCATCTGCGTCGCCGCCACCGCCTATCCCGGCGAGGTGGCGCCGCGCGTCGTGGCGGCGCTCGCCCCGCCCGGCTTCTTCGCGCCCGACAATTTCACCTTCGGCCAGCCGCTGCGCCGCTCGGCGCTGGAGGCGGCGGTGCAGGCGGTGCCGGGGGTGAAGGGCGTGGAGACGATCCGCCTGCGGGTGCGGCGCCGGCGCGACTGGCAGGATTTCCTCGCCGCCGAGCTGGCGGTGGCGCCGGGCCAGATCATCAGGATGCAGAACGACCCGCTGCTGCCCGGGCGCGGCTCGCTGCGCGTCAGCGCGCATGGCGGTGCGGCATGAGCGAAGACCTGAGCTGCGGCTGCCCGCCCGCGCCGCACCCGCCGCCGCCGGCGATCCCCGCGGGCCTGTCCTCGCTCGCGGCGCGGCAGGGCGCCGGCTTCCTGGAGTACCGGGCGGCGATGCTGTCGGCGATCCCGGCGCAGGCGGCGCTCGCCGCGTGGCGCGCGCGCGGCGCCGGCGATCTCGGGGTGATGCTGCTGGAGGCCTGGGCCTGCGTGCTCGACGTCACCGGCTTCTACGACGCGCGCATCGCCGAGCGCTCCTATCTGCCGACGGCGCCGGATCCGCTCGTCGCCGGCCGCCTCGCGGCGCTGATCGGCCATCGCCCGCGCCCGGCCATGGCGGCGCGGGTGACGCTCGCGCTGCTCGCCGACGGCGCCGATCCGGTGCTGCTGCCCAAGGGCACGGCGTTCCGCTCCTCGGCCTTCGACGGCGAGCCGCCCCAAATCTTCGAGCTGCCGTCGGAGACGACGATCTGGCCGCAGCGCAACCGCTGGCGGCTGGCGCCGATCCGCGAGGATGCGTTCGACGGCACGCTGCGCTTCCTGCCGCGGCGCGCCCCCGCTTCCGGCGCGTTGGTGCTGCTCTCCGATGGCGAGATCGCCGCGGCGGCGCGCATCGCGGCGATGGAGCCGGAGCCGGCCGCCGACGGCGCGACCTATGAGCGCGCCGTGCTCTCGCCGCCCGATGCGCTGGCCGGGTTCATCGGCCGCGCGCTGAGCGGCATCGCCGTCAGCATCCTGCGCCTGCCGCTCGCCGAATCGCCCTTCGTGGGTCCGCCGATCAGCAGCACCGCCAGCGCGACCTACACGCTGGATGGGCTCTACCCGCAGGTCCGCGCCGGCGAGCCCGCCATCGCCGAGATCGGCGGCACGCTGCACCCGGTCATCATCTTCGCGGCGGGACGGCAGGAGCTAGTGCTGGATTCCGACACCGGCGCGAAAAGCTTCGTGACCCAGGTGACGCTCTCCGAGGTGCTGGCGCGCGGTGCCGGGGAGGCCTTCACCCTGCACGTCAACGCCTTCCCGCTCGGCGCGCCGACGCGGCCGGCGAAGACCGAGATCGCGCTCCCCGACCTGCTCGCCGGCGCGCCGCTGCTGCCGCCGGTCGCGCCGCTGGGCGAGGCGCCGGCGAGCGGCGCGGCGATCGCGCTCGGCGCGCGCAAGCAGGGCGTGCTGCTGGCGGGGACGCTGGCCGAGCAGGGTGGCGGCGCCGCCCTCTTCCAGCCGGATGCGGCGCTGGCGCCCTTCGATCCGCCGCTGGCCACGCCGGTCATCCTGCACGGCAATGTCGCCGAGGCGGTGCGCGGCCAGACGGTGGCCGACGAGGCGCTCGGCAATGGCGATGCGAGCCGGCCCTTCCTGAGCTTCACCCTGAAGAAGAAGCCGCTCGCCTGGGTCAAGGATGCCAGCCAGCCCGGCGGCCGGCGCCCCGAGCTCACCGTGCGGGTGGACAATGTCGACTGGGCGCGCGTGGACAGCTTCTTCGGCCACGGCCCCGAGGAGCGCATCTACACCGTCCGCAGCGAGCCGGACGGCGGCACGCGCATCCTCTTCGGCGACGGGCAGCGCGGCGCGCGGCCGCCGAGCGGCGTCGGCAACATCCGCGCGACCTATCGCTACGGCGCCGGCGCCGCCAAGCCGCCGCCGGGCGCGGTGAACCAGATCGCCGTGCCGGTGCCGGGCCTCGCCGCGGTGCGCGGCCCGCTGCCGGCGAGCGGCGGCGCCGATGCGGAGACCGCGGCGGAGCTGAGCAGCGCCGCCCCGGCCGGCGCGCTGACCCTCGGCCGCGCCGTGTCGCTCGCCGACTTCCAGGCGCTGGCCCGGAGCTTCGCCGGGGTGCTCAACGCCACCGCCGCCTGGGCGTGGGACGAGCGGCGCCAGCGCGCCGCGATGAAATTGTGGATCATCGCCGAGGGCGCCGATCCCAGCGCCGCGCTGCAGCCCTGGCTGGCGGCGCAGGCGGCGCCCGATCTCGTCATCACCGTGGCGCCGGCCGGCACCGCTGCCTTCGCGACCCTCGCCATCACGCTTGCCTATGCGGCGGGCCACGACCCCGCGCTGGTGGCCGAGGCGGCGCGGGCGGCGCTGCTCGACCCGGCGACCGGGCTGCTCGCGCCGCGCAACCAGACGATCGGCGGGGCGCTGTTCCGCAGCGCGCTCACCGGCCGGCTACACCAGGTGGCGGGGGTGGAGGCGGTCGTCGCGGTGCTGCTGGACGGGCTGCCCATGCCCGCGGCGGTCGGGCCCGGCCAGGGCAATTGGTTCGACCTCGCTGCCGGCACGACGGTGACCTGACGCCATGAGCGGCAACGCCACCCTTCCCGCCACCCGCGCCGATGACGGCTTCGAGCGGCATTACGCCGAAAAGATCTGGGCGCTGGTGCCGGAGGTCCATCGCAACGAGGACGGGCTGAAAGCGCCGCCCGGCCAGCTGCGCGCACTGGTCGAGATCATCGCCGGGCAGGCGGCGATCGCGCGGCGCTCGATCGATCGGCTGTGGGCCGATATGCGCGCCGACGAGGCCGATGACTGGGCCATCGCCTATATCGGCGCGCTGCTCGGGGCGCGGCCGGTGAGCGCGCTGAACCGCGCCGGGGCGCGGGCGAATCTCGGGCGCACCATCCTCTATCGCCGCCGCCAGGGCACGGTGCGGCTGGCCGAATTGCTCGCCGACGACATCGCCGACTGGGACGCGGTCGCGTCGGAAGCCTTCCTGCGGCTGTTCCGGCACTGGCACATGCTCGATGGCGGCCCGCTGCCGGAGCCGATCACCCGCACGCCGCGCTGGGGCTATCCCGATCTGCGCGCCGTGCGCATCGGCGATGTCCTCGACAGCGCGCATGACGACCTGGCGCATCGCCCGGATGTGCGGCGGCATCGCGGCAGGCTCGGCCGCTACGGCATTCCCAAGGTCAATCTGCACCTGTTCCGGCAATACGCCTTCCCGCTCTCCGGCGTGACGCCGTTCCGCATCGCCGATGGGCTGTTCACCCTCGATCCCTCCGGGCGCGACGTGCCGCTCTTCCAGCCCGGCGGCCGCGCGCCGGGCGAGTGCCGCGCCGCGCGGGAATGGGAGATGCGCGCGCCGATCCCGTGCCGGCGGCTCAATTTCGCGGGGTTCCGCCCGTTGCGCGCGCATGCGCCGGCCGGGCTTGCCGATCTGCTGGCGCCGATCTACGGCCGCCGCTTCGCCACCGAGGCGGGGCTGCTGGAAGCCGCCAATGCCGCGCTAGCCGCCGATCCGCTGCCGCCGAACGCGCTGACCGACGCGCAGGCGGCGGAACTGATCGCCGCGGCGATGGAAGCCGACACGCCGCGGCACAACCTGCTGCCGGGCGGCGACGCCGCGGCGCTCGCCATCACCCTGGCGGTGGCGCCCACCTTCACCGATCCGCCGCTCGGGCCGGAGCGGCTCTACGGCGCCAATCTCGCGCAATGGGCCGAGGATCACGGCATTCCCGGCTGGGTCTCCGCACTGGTCGATCCGGCGCGCGGGCGGGTGCGGCTGATGCAGCCGCTCGCCGCCGACACGGCGCTGCAGGTGCAGCGTATCCATTACGGCATCTACTGGCCGCTCGGCGCGGGCACGCATGACCGTGCCTCGGGCCTTGCCGCCGCCGGCTTCACGCCGCTCGCCAGCGATGCGCCGGACTTCACCCAGCCGCTCTCCGGCGAGCTGCGCTTCATGGACAGCCGCACCGCGACGCCGCTGCTGCCGGCCGACGGCGTCATCCAGGCGGATGGCGACCTCACGCTCAGCGCCGCCAATGGCGAGCGGCCCTATGTCGTGCTGGCGCCTGCCAATGGCGACACGGTGACGATCCGCGCCATCGCCGCCGATCTCGCGCTGGTGATCGACGGGCTGTGGCTCGGCGTCTTCGCCGCCGGCGGCGGCGATGCGCGACTCGTCATCGACGGCACCTGGCGCAGCGTCACCCTGCGCAACATCACCATCGACCCGGGCGGCGCGCGCGCCGCGGCGCCGGCGCAGGCGCCGGAGCCGATCGCCTCGGTCACCCTCGTGTTCGGCGGCGCCATCGACGACATCGTCATCGACAGCGCGCTGACCGGCCGCATCGAGGAGGCGGTGACGGCGCTCGATCCCTGCGCGACGGACACGGTGGCGATCCGCAACGCCATCGTCTTCGGGCCCGGCGCGACGCCCGCCATCCTGCTGCGCAACGCCGCGCTGAAACTGGACGACAGCACCGTGTTCGGCGACGTCGTGGTCGGCCGCATCGATGCCAGCCAGGCGCTGATCGATGGGCGGGTGCTGGCGGAAGACCGCCAGAATGGCTGCTTCCGCTTCTCCGCCGCCGCATCCGGCGGCCGCGTGCCGCATCCCTATGAGAGCCATTTCTTCGCCGGCGGCATGCCGCCGGGCAGCTTCGTCTCGCGCCGCTTCGGCGACCCCGGCTATGCGCAGCTCAGCGAGGTCGCGCCGCCGGCGATCCGGACGGGCGGCGAGAACGGCACCGAGATCGGCGCGCACAACCGCGCGCTCGATCCCATCAAGCGCGCCGACCTGCGCAACAAGCTGGAAGAATTCCTGCCGATCAACGCCATCGCGCAGATGGTCTTCGAGACCTGACGGGCGCGGGGAGGAAGGCCGATCATGACCGCAGACATCTCCCGCCACTCGCTGCGGCCGGCACAGAGATACACCGCCGTGGTGCGCCAGCAGGGGCGGCTGCCGCTCGATTCCGACGAGACCGAGGCGGACGATCTCGGCACGCTGCTGCTGCGCCAAGGCATCGCCGAGACGATCTGCGCGCGCGGCACGCCGGATGACGGCTTCCGCATCAGCAGCCCCTCGGTCACCGATGGCGCGCTCGACTTCGCCATCGCCGCGGGCAGCTTCTACCTGGCCGGCCATCGCTGCGAGACCGCCGACATCACCTATCGCGCGCAGCCCGACTGGCTGACCTTCCCGCTGGATTCGCCGGGCCCGTCGATCCCCGCCGCCAACACCACGCGCACCGACCTCGTCTGGCTGCAGGCCTGGGAACAGGAGGTGACGGCGACCGAGGATGCCGAGCTGTTCGAGCGCGCGCTCGGCGGCGCCGACACCACGGCGCGGCGCCGCATGCTGCAGCGCGTGCGCGTGCTGGAAAGCGTGCCCGCCGATTGCGCCGATGCGCTGGCCGACATGGCGGCGCGCGAATATCCCGGCGGCACCCTCGATGCCGAAGCCGGCGAGGTGCTGTCCGACGCGCGGCTCACCATCGGCTTCACCCAGCTCGAGCCGCTCGAGGATCTGTGCCGGCCCTCGGCGCAGGCGGGGTTCCTCGGCGCCCGCAACGAGGCGTTCCGCATCCAGGTCACCACACCAGGCCGCTTCGTCTGGGGCCGCGACAACGCGGCGCCGCTCTATCGCGTGCAGCTCGCCGCCAACGCCGCCGACGGGCTGCGCCGGCGCATCGTCTTCCTCACCCTGCCGCGCGACGAATTCGGCTGGCCGCTGGCCGGCATGACGGTGGAGCTGCTGCGCTGGGGCGCGCTGCTCGACAATCGCGAGAAGGCGGCCGAGCCGGCCGGGCTGCTGCTCAGGGTGGAGAACGGCTTCAATCCCGCGGATGCCAGCATCCTGGTCGCCGCCGCGCCGCCCGCCGCCTGGGAAGCCTGGTTCGCGACGCCGGAAGGCCAGGCGGCCCTCAACCCGCGCGACGACCCCGAGGTCAACAGCTACTTCTTCCTCCGCGTGTGGACCGGGGGCGGCGCCGCCGCCGCGGTGGACCACCCGATGAATATCGGCAATCCGGTGCCGCTCGGCGAGACCGGCCTGACCGCGACCTTCAGCGCCGCCGGCCTGGCCGGCGATTACTGGGTCGTCGCCGCGCGGCCCAACACGCCGACCCAGGTCACGCCCTGGGCGCTGCTCGACGGCGCCGCGCCGATCGGGCCGCGGCGGCTGGTCGCGCCGCTGGCGCTGCTGCCGTGGAACGGCGCCACGCCGGGCACGCCGATCGATTGCCGCCACCGCTTCCGCCCGCTCTGCCGCGTCGGCACCTGCTGCATCGTCACCGTCGGCGACGGGCGCAACAGCCATGGCGACGTCGCCTCCATCCAGGAGGCGATCGACCGCCTGCCGCCGGAAGGCGGCGAGGTCTGCCTGCACCCCGGCGAATATGTCGAGCACGTCACCATCGATGGCCGCCGCGCCGTCACCATCACCGGCTGCGGCCGCGGCACGATCTGGCGCGGCGAGGCCAGCCGCGCCGACCCGCTGCTGCAAGTGACCAATGCCGCATCGGTGGTGGTGCGCCGCCTCGCCATGGTCGGCAGCGCCGGCGTCTGCATCCGCGCCGAGGACCTGCCGGCGCAGCGCCCCGAAGGCGGCGCCGCGCTCGAGAACCTGCTGCTCGAGGATCTCGGCTTCACCATCGCCGATTTCGGCGCCGTCGCCGCGCTGGGCGGCAGCGGCCACACCCTCCGCCGCTGCGGCGTGACACTGGAGCCGATGTCGGCGGGGCTGAACGACAGCACGGTGATCGGCCGCGCCGCTGCGTTCTTCCTGCTCGGCAGCGACCTCACCGTGGAGCAGTGCCGCATCCTCGCGCCGGCCGAGCCGGACCGCCTGCGGCTCGCGGTCGGCGGCATCCATATCGGCGGCGGGTCCGAGCGGGTGATCATCCGCGACAACGTGATCCATGGCGGCAACGGCCACGGCATCACCCTCGGCTCGGTCCAATTCGTGCCCGACCAGCCGGGCCAGGTGGTCGGCGGCCCCTCCGACTTCACCAGCACGCTGCAGCCCGGCGCGCCCTACTACCCGAAGGGGGAGGGGGACGGCATCGGCTATTACGGCATCGGCATCCTGGTCGATTCCGCCGGCTGCATCCGCTGGCCCGCCACCCCGCCCGACGAGGACCTGCCGGAGGGCACGCCGCTCTTCCCGGATTCCGGCGGGCTGGTGCGCGACGTGCAGATCCTGCGCAACGACATCGCCGCCATGGGCTATAGCGGCATCTCGGCGCATGTCTTCGCGGGGCTGGGCCGCGGCGGCTTCGCCGACGCGATCGCCGTCGAGGCCATCGAGATCGCCGACAACCGCATCCAGGGCTGCATGCTGAACGAGATCGGCGCCACCACGCCGCTGCTGCGGCAATTCATCGGCTGGGGCGGCATCGCGCTGTCGATCTGCGCCGACGCCACCATGCGCGACAACCTGATCGCCGGCAATGGCGCGGACTCGGCCGAGCCGATCTCCGGCATCTTCCTGGCGATCGCCGAGGATGTGCGCATCGAGCGCAACCGCATCGAGCGCAACGGCGCCGATCCCGCGCTGGGCCAGGCGCTCGCGCCGGGGCGGCGCGGCGGCATCGTGGTCGGCGTGGCGCTCGGCGGCGTCTCCAGCTATGGCGAGGCGGCGCTGTCCGCCCGCGCCGCCGACCGCCCGGCGCTGCTGGTCGCCGGCAACACCGTGGAGGCGCCCGGCGCGCGGGCCTTGAAGGCGATCCTGCTCGGCCCCGGCATGGTGCTCGGCAACCGCCTCACCGGCGCCGCGCGCAGCGCCTTCGCCTCCAACGTCTTCGGCTCGCTCGCCGCCGCCGGCCTCGCCACCTCGCGCATCGGCGGGCAGCTGTTCTCGGCGAAGGCCGAGATCGACCTGCTCGACTACGCGGCGCTCGAGCTGCTCTCCGACATCCTCGGCGGCGATGCGGTCAATCTCGTCAGCCTCTGCGTCGCCGAGGATCTCGTGCTGGAATACCGCAGCAGCATCGCCGGCACCTACGTGCCGCAGCGCCTGCGCGGCGGCGAGCTGATGGTCAACGACAACCAGATCAGCCTGCGCCGGCACTCCCCCGAATTCGCCGTCAGCCTCTCCGCGGTGCTGCTGCTGGGGGCGGACGACATCGCCTTCTGCGACAACCAGGCCGAGGTGGAGAACGAGGTCGTCTTCGTGCTCACCAACGTGCTGGCGGTGTCCGCCTCGCTGCGCCTCGGCACCAACCGGCTGCAGGAGCGCATCACCGCGGCGATCCTTTCCGCCGTCACCTTCGGCGTGATGAACCAGACCGCGTACAACCAGACGACGCACTGCATCTTCGCCGCCGGCCTGCTGCAAGGCCGGGTGGTCACCGGCAACCGCGCCGTGTTCGGCATCTTCCTGCCGGGCTTCTGCACCGCCATCGAGCAATTCGCCCTGTCGCTCTCGGGCGGCATCGGCGCGCGATACGGGCTCGGCGCGCCAGGCAACGGGGGAGGCTGAGCATGGCTTTCCGCAAGGACGTCACCATCGACAGCGACCGGCTGATGGCCGATCTCGGCCAGCTCGAGGCCGCATCGGAGCGGGTGCGCCTCGCCGGGTTCGGGCTTGCCGCGCCGCTGCTCGCGCTGCGGGTCGCGCAGCAGAGGCGCGAGCTCGCGCGGCTCGCCGCCCGCAAGGGCGGCGACCATCCCGAGGTGGCGGCGCGCCAGGCCGCGCTGGCGCGCAGCGAGGCGAGGACCGCGCTGTTCCAGGAGGAGCTCGAGCGGGCGCGGCTCGACCGGCCGAGCCTGGCGGAGCCCGGGAATGCCGGCCTGTGGGGCCGGGTCGCCGAGCAGGGCCGCGCGGTGGCAGGCGCCACGGTGACCGCCACCGCGCAGGGCGCGCGGCTTGGCTTCCAGTGCACCGGGCCGACCGGCGGCTTCGGCTTCGCGGTCCCCGCCGGGGTGCCGGTGATCCTCTCCGTGCGCGGCAAGGACGGCGCGGAGCTGCATCGCGATGCCGAGGGCGCCACCCTGCAGCCCGGCCAGTTCCAGTATCGCGAGATCGACCTCGCGCGCGGCGCCGCGCCACCCTGCCCCGAGCCGCCGGAGACGGCGCCGCCGCGCGACGAGCGCTTCCCGATGATCGACCTCGTCGGGCAGCGCGAGGCGACGGCGATAGCCTTGCTGCGGGCGCAGCGGCTCGGCCTCGCCGCGCGCAAGGAGGAACCGTCGGAAGGCCGCGCCGGCATCGTGCTGGCGCAGGAGCCGCAGGCGGGCACGCCGGTCGCGCCGGGCGCCGGCGTCACCCTGGTGATCGGCGCCGAGGACACGGTCGCGGTGCCCGACCTGATCGGCACGACGCGGACGGTGGCGGAGGCGGTGCTGAAGAATGCCGGGCTCGCGCTCGGCACCGTGCGCAGCATGCCGGTGCAGGAGGAGAAGACCGGCCTGGTGCTGGAGCAAGCGCCGGATCCCGGCGGCCGGGTCAAGCGCGGCAGCGGCGTCGATGTCACCATCGGCATCGCCGGCACCGCGCCGCGGGGCGGGGAGGGGGGGCGGGCCGTGTCGGCGCTCGCCGCCCGTGCCGAGCGCCTGTTGCGCGAGAGCGGCGGCGATGCGGTGCTCGAGCGCGGCGGGCTGGCGGAGCGCCTGGCGGCGGCCGGCGTCGACAGCCCCGCGGCGCTGGATGCGCTGCTCGCCGAGGATGGGCGCGATCCGGGCAAGCGCCTCGGCTTGCGCAAACGCGAGACCGAGCTCGTCCTCGCCGCGCTGAAACGCGCGCGCGAGGAGGAACCGGGCTGAAGGCGCCGCGGCATGCCGGGGCTGGCACCGCGCGGCGCCACGCCGGCCAGGCCGAAGCCGGCGGCGACGCGCGGCCTGCCCTGGCAGGCCCGCCTCACGGTCGGGGCGACGCAGGACCGCTTCGAGCGCGAGGCCAACCGCATCGCCGATGCCGTCACCAGCGGCCAGGCGCCGACGACAGCCGGGCCGCCGCCGGTGATCTCCGGCCTCGCCGCGCAGCGCGTCGCCGCGCCGACGGCGCCGGGGCCCGAGCAGATCGACGAGGAGGCGGCGGCGCCGGAACGGCGCGCGCAGCGCGCCGGCCGCGGCAACGCTCCGGAAGCGCCGAAAGAGGAGCCGGAAACCACCGCGCAGCGCGCGGCGAAGCCTGCCATCCGCGACGAGGAGAAACCCGCCGCGGCGCAGCGCGAGGCGCAGCCCGGCATCGGCGCGGCCGGCGGCACTGCGCCCGCCCCTGTCGAGGCGACGGTGCAGCGGCTGCGCGCGCGGCCGGCGCCCGGCCTCGATGGCGCGACGCGCGAAACCATGGAGCGCCATACCGGCACCGATCTCGGCGGCGTGCGCGTGCATGCCGACCGCGCCGCCGGCGAGGCGGCGGCGGCGCTCAACGCGCGCGCCTTCACCGTCGGCGAGGATGTGTTCTTCGGCGCCGGCCAGTACGACACGCAATCGGCCGCGGGCCGGCACCTCATCGCGCATGAGGTGGCCCACACCGTGCAGCAGCGCGGCGGCTCGGCGAGCGCGCAGCGCATCCAGCGCGCCGGCGACGGCAAGTCCACCTCCACCGTCACGCCGCCCGCCCAGGAGGGCGGCGAGCCGACGCCGGAGGAGCCGAAGAAGACCAAGAAGCTGCCGGTCGACGCCGCCGAGGATGCGGAATGGCTGATCGACCTGGAAACCGGCGGCCGCAAGACCATCCGCGTGCCGAAGCTGGAGCTGCCGCTGATCGACGGCAAGCCGAAGGGCTGGAACGGCGAGAACGGCGCCAGCGCCGGCGCGCTGCCGCAGCTCGACCAGAAATACGTCCGCCTGCCCCAGGCGCCGCGCAAGGCGCGCGACCTCGGCGTCGCCAAGGATCTGTGGCTGGCCGAGCTGCGCAAGAAGGACAAGCTCGATGCCATCGCCAAGTCCTTCGATGGCAGCTTCGGCAAGCTCAAGGACACCGGCGACCTCGCCGATGCTGCCGGCACCAAGGTGTACGTGCTGCAGCGGGCCGGCGCGAAGGGCGACCTCAAGGCCGGCAGCGCCGAGTTCTTCCTGATCGGCACCACCGCGGAGCTCGCCGAGAACGACGGCGTGCTGCGGCCGATGCTGAGCAAGTCGGGCGCGGCGCTGGAGATGGACGCCGACCACAATCTCGAGGATCAGCTGAACGGCGCCAACACCATCGGCAATCTCTGGCTGCTGGATCGCGGCTACAACCGCTCCATCGGGCCGCAGATCGAATCGCGCTGGGCCAAGCAGATCAGCGCCACCGTGAGCAAGGCGCAGGCCGAGCTCGAAGCCGCGAAGAAGCAGGGCTACGAGCTGGACGGCAAGCTCGACACCGATGTGCAGGTCATCCGGCAGAACTGGGCGGTCGAGTTCCGCAAGGTGGTCGCCGGCGATTTCGGCCGGGAGCCGAAGGGCTTCTGGACGCGGGACCAGATCGGCAGCGACCTGCATCTGAAGCTCTATCGCCCGCTCGCCACCAAGGAGCTGTTCGAGCAGGGCTTCGCCTTCGACCCGAGCGGCAAGGTGAGGCCGAAGGTCATCAATGTCTTCCCCACCGCCCGCGGCGGCCGGCCGATCCGCTTCAGGGTGGCGAAGGACGGCAAGAGCCTGGAGCGGCCGGGCTATTTCTTCCGCGGCATCGATGTCGTCGCGATCGCCGGCTTCGCGCCGCCCGACGCCGCGACCAAGGGCGGCGTCATCGCCACCCTCACCGTCCGGCGCTTCCGGGAGCACGAGGGCCCCGACATCCTGGAGGTGCAGTGGGGCGACCTCGAGGTGCGCCACGACCCGGTGCTCGGCTTCGGCGGCTATATCCCGCGGGAGAGCGTGCGCGCCGCGCTGGCGAAGGGGCAGAACCAGTTCTTCTTCCTGAGCCCGATCGGCTTCGCCGATGCCGAGATCTCGCCCGACGGCGAGCTGATGGCGAGCGGCACCATCGCTTCCGCCAAGGCGCTGTTCCCGGGATTGCAGGTGCCGATCCTGCTGCGCGGCGAGGATGTCCTCATCCAGTACCCGGTGCCGACCGAGAGCCTGAATTTCGGCCCGGTGCAGGTGACCGAGGCGGCGCTGGAGCTCGGCGTCGGCGCCAAGGGCTTCTACATCCAGGGCAGCGCCGGCATCGCCGTGGAACAGCTCGGCAGCGGCACCCTCACCGCGCGCGCCACCAAGGACGATGTCGTCATCGCCGGCAAATTCCTGCTCGCGCTCGACTTCCTCGACAAGGCGGAGGTCGAGGCCAGCTACTCCCTGGCGAAGGACGAGTTCAGCGGCAAGGCGGAGCTGAAGACCAGGAAGGACGCCTTGCCCGGCGTCGAATCCGGCACCGTCGTCGTCACCATCAGCCGCGAGAGCTTCGGCCTGGTCGGCTCGCTGCAGCTCGGCGGCATTCTTGCCGGCAGCACGATCACCGTGGGCTACACGCCGGAGACCGGGCTGCTGATCGAGGGCAAGGACCTGCCCCTGCCGGTGGACAAGCTGCCCGGCGTCTCCGAGGCCAAGGTGACGGTGCGCGCGGTGCGCAGCCCGGACACCGGCGAATGGGCGATCAGCGGCGGCGGCAAGGCCGCGCTCGCCGCCGGCGGCGCCACCGGCACGCTCGATATCCTGTTCGACGGCGTCGCCGTCACCTTCCAGGGCCGCGCCACCGTGGCCAAGGGGCCGGCGAGCGGCTGGCTCGACGTCACCGCCACCAACCGCGCGGTGGACGACAAGGGCGAGCCGATCGAAGGCGGGCCGGTCGGCGAGCTCCGGATCTGGGGCAAGGGCGAGGCCACCATCAAATTCGGCAAGGTGCTGCAAGGCACCGCGGGCATCGAGTACACGCCGGAGGGGCACGTCATCCTGTCCGGCGAGATCGCGCTGCCGCCGACCTTCGACCTGTTCCCGAAGGTCGACTACACCAAGAAGCTGCTGGAGCTGAGCCCGCCCGACTTCCCCATCTGGGGGGTGAAGGTGGGGCCGGTCGGCATCGGCATCTTCGCCTTCGTCGACGCCATCGTGACCTTCAACGCCTATGTCGGCCCCGGGCAGCTGCGCGACACCAGGCTCGGCGCGGTGATCGACCTCGAGAAGCCCGAGGAGGCGACGGTCAGCGGCAAGGCGCAGTTCTTCGTGCCGTCCTTCGCCGGCTTCACCCTCGATCTCGGCGGCGGGCTCAAGGCGCAGGTGGCGGTCGCCTATGTCAAGGGCCGGGTCGGGCTGGACGGCACGCTCGGCGTCGGCCTCGACGCCTCGCTCGAGGTCGGGGTGGAGTGGAACGCGCAGGACGGGCTCGCGGTCGGCGGCCGCGCGGCGATCAAGGCGCGGCCGAAATTCGAGCTCGGGGTGAACGCCTCGGTGTTCGCCGGCGTCGATCTCGGCATCACCGAGATCGAGAAGGAATGGGGGCCGTGGCGCGAGAAGCTCGGCGAGTTCGGCCCCGACCTCGAGCTCGAGGTGGCGTTCCCGATGAAGTGGTCGGAGAAGGAGGGGCTCGATCTCAGCCTCGACAACATCGAGGTGAAGGCGCCCTCGCTCGACGCCGGCGCCCTGATGAAGAGCGCCTTCGACACCCTGGTGTGACACCGCCCGCCGCGGCGGGCGCCGAGGCACCCCGCCCGCCGCATCCGGGTTGCCGAGCCTTCCAGCACCGCCGGCGCAACGGCATGATGCCCCCCATGCCCCGCACCGCCGCCTGCCCGTGACCGCCTGGCTCCTCGGCCCGCCCTGCCTGCTCATCGCCGCCGCCTGGGCGGCCGGGATCGGCTGGTTCCTCGCCTTCCTCCGTCCCCCCGCGCGGCGCGCCGAAGGCAAGGTCACGCTGCTGCTCGCGGTCACCGGCCGCACCCCCGGCCTGCCGCCGCTGTTCGCGGCACTCGCCCGCCAGACCCTGCGCCCCCGCCGCCTCCTCGCCGCCGTCGAATCCACCGCCGACCCCGCCCACGCCCAGCTGCGCGAGCTCGCCCCTCTGCTGCCCTGCCCGCTCGAGATCGTCGTCGCCGGGGTGGCAGAGACGCGCAGCCAGAAGGCGACCAACATGATCGCCGCCTGCGCCCGCCTCGATGCCGAGGACGACGCGCTGGTGCTGCTCGACGCCGACATCCTGCCGCAGGACCACTGGCTCTCCGCCCTCGCCACCCCGGCGCTGAACGGCGACTACGACGTCGTCACCGGCTATCGCTGGCATGCGCTGGACGGTGCCGGCCCGGTGCGCCACCTGGTCGCCTGGCTCGACCGCGCGCTCGCCCTCGGCCCGCGCTTCCTCGCCTCCGGCCTGGTGTGGGGCGGGTCGGTGGCGATCGGCCGCGCGGCGCTGGCCCGCATGGACCTCCCCGGCGCGCTCGCCCGCACCTTCTCGACCGACGGCGCCATCTCCCGCCGCGCCCGCGCGCTCGAGCTCCGCGTGCTCACCCGCCGCGCCGTGCTGCTCCCGACCCCGCCGGAGGGCGGCGACCGCGAGGCCTGGGCGTTCAAGAAGCGCCAGCTCCAGATCGTGCGGGTCTATGTCCCGAGCCTCTGGGTCATCATGGGCATCGCCCTGCACATCGAGGCGCTGGCGCTTCCGCTTGCCGTGCTGGCGCTGGCCGGCGACGCCGTCGCCGCCGGCTTCCTCGCCCCCGTCATGGCGCTCGGCCTCGCCCGCGCCGCGGCGCACGACCACGTCACCCGCCATATCGGCGTCGCCGAGGGCAGGCCGGCGCGCCTGGCCCAGCACGCCTGCGGCCTGCTGACCCCGCTCACCGCTCCCGCCATCCTCGCCCTGTTCTGGGCCAGCGCGCGCTGGCGCCGCATCCGCTGGCGCCATGTCGAATACGAGGTGCACGGCCCCGAGGAAGTGCGCGTGCTGCGCCGCCACCCCCCGGGCGCCACCGCGTGACGCCGCGCCGGCGCCGCCCCCTCGTGCCACCGCCCACCGCCGTCCCGACACCCCCGCCGGCGCGCGACGCCCCGCTGACGCCACCGCCCGCCCAGCCACTCCCGCCGGCGCGCGACACGACACCGCGCCGCGCCCTGCTCGCCGCGCCGCTGCTGCTCGCCGCCGCCCCGGCGGCCCCGCCGCCCGCCCTCTATCCCGCCGACTGGGCCGCGTTCCGCGCCCGCTTCCTCGCCCCCGAGGGCCGCATCCTCGACACCGGCAACGCCAACCAGTCCCACACCGAGGGCCAAGGCTGGGCGCTGCTCCTCGCCGAGGCCACCGGCGACCGCGCCGGCTTCGACCGCATCCTCGGCTGGACCGAGCGCACGCTGCGGCGCCGTGCGGACGCGCTGTTCGCCTGGCGCTACCGCCCCGGCCCGGGGGTGGACGACCCCAACAACGCGACCGACGGCGATCTCTACATCGCCTGGGCCCTGGCCCGCGCCGCCCGCCGCTGGCGGGCCGAGCCCTATGCCCGCAAGGCGGCGGCGATCGGCCGCGACATCCTCCGCCTCCTCACCCGCGAGGCCGCCGGCCAGACCGTGCTGCTCCCCGGCCTCGCCGGCTTCGAGGCGGAGGAATCCGTCACCCTCAACCCCTCCTATTACGTCTTCCCCGCCTTCGCCGCCCTGGCCGCGCTCGCCCCCGATCCGCGCTGGCAGGCGCTCGCCGCCGATGGGCGCGCCCTGCTGCGGCGGGCCCGCTTCGGCGCCTATGGCCTCCCCCCCGATTGGCTGACCCTGCCGCGCGACGGCGGCCCGCCGGCGATCGCCGCGGCCTGGCCGCCGCGCTTCTCCTTCGATGCGGTGAGGGTCCCCCTGCTGCTCGCCTGGGGCGGATTCGCCGCGGACCCGGCGGTCTCCGCCACCCTCGCGTTCTGGGGCGATCCCCGCTTCCCGGAACCGCCCGCCTGGGTGGACCTCGCCACCGGCGCCACCGCCGGATTCGCTTCCTCGCCCGGGGTGCGCGCCATCGCCGCCCTGGCCCGGGCCGCCGGCGGCGCCCCTGTCGCTCTACCCCAGGTCGTGATAACGGATTATTATTCAACCGCCCTGATGCTGCTCGCCCGCATGGCCGCACAGGATCTCGGCCTAGGCCTGTTCCCGCCGCGATAGGTCTTGCCCAATATGCGCATGGGAGAATCCGGCGAATCCAGGCCGAGCTCCTGCTACCATGAGTCGGTATCGGGAGAGTCGGAGTGACGGGATTGGCGGTACAGGAACCCGACATTGCACGCGTGGCCGCTGTGCTGCGGCTGCCCGCCCTGCGCTATCGCAGCTTCGGCAACCCGCCCCTGCGCCACTCGCCGGCGCCGCCCGGCATGCAGCACGCCGCGCCGTCCGGGGAAGTCCTCGCGCCACCCGCTCCGGACGTCGCGCCGCGGCCCCGCCCGGTGGCCGTCGCGGCGCAGCCTCCCCGTCCCGCCGCCCAGGCGCCGCCCGCCCCGGCGACGCCGGATTCGGGCCTGCTCCGCCACGCCTCCCTCCCGCGCCCGCCGGCCGAGCAGCCCGCCGCCGCCCCGGATTACGGCCTGCTCCGCCAGGCTTCCCACCCGCGCCCGCCGGCCGAGCCAGGCCCCGCCGTCCCGCCGCCCGCCGCCCCCGATCACGGCCTGCTCCGCCAGGTTTCCCCCCAGCGCCTGCCGGCCGAGCCGGGCCTTGCCGCCCCGCCGCCCGCCGCCCCCGATCACGGCCTGCTCCGCCAGGTTTCCCCCCAGCGCCCGCCGGCCGAGCCGGGCCCCGCCGCCCCACCGCCCGCCGCCCCGGATTACAGCCTGCTCCGCCAGGCCACCCGCCCGCGGGCGCCAGCCGAGCAGGCCGCCGCCCGGGCCGCGGCGGAATTCGGCCTCCTCCGCCAGGCCGCCCTCCAGCCGGTACGCGCCGAGCATGCCGCCGGCGCGCCCTATCCCCTGCTCGCCCAGGCCCTCGCACCGCCCCGCGCCGCACCCCCGCCGCCGCCCGCGCCGGCCGCCGCCACCGCCCCCGCCGCCTCCACCTTCGACCTGCTCCGCGCCGCCCTCCAGCGCGCGCCGGCGCCGCAGGGGCGCTGAGCCTTGCCGCTGATCTGCCTCGCCTCGCCCAAGGGCGGCGTCGGCAAGACCACCCTCGCCGCCAACCTCGCCCATGCGCTGCGCCGCGCCGGCTGGCCGGTGGTGGCGCTCGATCTCGACCCGCAGAACGCGCTCCGCCTGCATTTCGGCATCCCGCTGGCCGACACCGCCGGCTTCCTCGCCGAGCCGGGCCGCGACTGGCGCAGCGCGCTGCGTCCCACCGCCGCCGGCGTCGATCTCCTGCCCCACGGCACCACCGATCTGCGCGGCGCGCTCGCCACCGCCGGCGCCCTCGAGCGCGAGCCGGAACTCATCGCCGCCCCGCTGCGCGCCCTGCTCGCCGATCCCGCCCTGGTGGTGGTGGCCGACACCCCGCCCGGCCCCTCCCACGCCCTCTCCGCACTCGCCCCGCTCGCCAGCCTGGTGATCGCCGTCCTGCTCGCCGATGCCGCCAGCACCGCGCTGCTGCCCGATATCGAGAGCGGCCGCTTCCTCGGCCGCGGCACGCTGGGAAATCTCTACGCCACCCGGCTCCGCGTGGTGCTGAACCAGGTCGACTACCACTCCCGCCTCTCCATCGCCTCGGCCGAGGCGATGGCGGCGCATCTCGGCCCCCGCCTGCTCGGCGCCGTCGCCCGCGACGAGGCGCTCGCCGAGGCGCTGGCCTGCCAGCGCCTCCTCGCCGAGTGCGCCCCGGCCTCGGCCGCCGCGCAGGACATCGCCGACATCGCCCGCGGCATCGCCGCACTGCTCCACGCCGAGGCGCCGGGCGCCGGCGGGCTCGCCTGGCGGGCGCGATGACCGCCCGTCTCCGCGCCCTCGGCGCCGGCCTCGCCGCCCTGCTCGGCCTGCTGCTCGCCTGGCCGGTGGTGGTCACCCCGCTCGACGCGGTGGACCAGAGCTGGCTCGCCCTCGGCGGCCTCGCCCTCTTCCTGCTGGTCAACCGCATCAAGGGACGGCGCGCGACGATCTTCCTCGCCGCGGTCTCCTGTCTGGTCTCGCTCCGCTACATCCATTGGCGCGTCACCGAGACCGTCGAGCCGCTCGGCTTCTGGCAGGGCTTCTTCATGATCGGCCTGGTCCTCGCCGAGGGCTACGCCGTGCTGTCGCTCTTCCTCGGCTATTTCCAGACGCTGTGGCCGCTGCCGCGCCGCCCGGCGCCGCTGCCCGCCGATCCCGCAAGCTGGCCGAGCGTCGACGTCTTCATCCCGACCTACAACGAGTCGCTCGACATCGTGAAGCCGACCGTGCTCGCCGCCCTCGCCCTCGACTGGCCGGCGGAGAAGTTCAACGTCTACATCCTCGACGACGGCCGCCGCCCCGAATTCCGCGCCTTCGCCGAGGCCTGCGGCGCCGGCTACGTCATCCGCCCCGACAACAAGGGCGCCAAGGCCGGCAACATCAACCACGCGCTGACGCTGACCGAAGGCGAATACGTCGCGATCTTCGATTGCGACCACGTGCCGACGCGCGCCTTCCTCCAGCTCACCCTCGGCTGGATGCTGCGCGACCCGAAGCTCGCCATGGTGCAGACGCCGCATCACTTCTATTCGCTCGACCCGTTCGAGCGGAATCTTTCCGGCGGGCGCGACGTGCCGAACGAGGGCCTGATGTTCTACGGCCTCGTGCAGCCCGGCAACGATCTGTGGAACGCCACCTTCTTCTGCGGCTCCTGCGCGGTGATCCGCCGCGCCGCGATCGAGGATGCCGGCGGCGTGCCGACCGAGACGGTGACCGAGGACTGCCATCTCTCGCTCCGCATGCAGTGCCGCGGCTGGAACACCGCCTTCCTGCGCCTGCCCCTCGCCGCCGGCCTCGCCACCGAGCGCCTCATCCTGCATGTCGGCCAGCGCATGCGCTGGGCGCGCGGCATGCTGCAGATCATGCGCATCGAGAACCCGCTCTTCGCGCCCGGGCTCAGATGGCATCAGCGGGTCTGCTACTTCAGCGCGATGTTGCACTTCCTGTTCGCGCTGCCGCGCGTGGTGTTCCTCACCGCGCCGCTCGCCTTCCTGCTGCTCGGGCATTCCGTCATCGCCGCCTCGCCGCTCGCCATCATCGCCTATGCCGGCCCGCACATGTTCCACTCGGTCGCGACGGGCAGCCGCGTCGCCGGCGCGGTGCGCCACTCCTTCTGGAGCGAGATCTACGAGACGGTGCTGGCGCTGTGGCTGCTGCCGGTCACGCTCGCGACGCTGCTCGACCCGCGCAAGGGGAAGTTCAACGTCACCGAGAAGGGCGGGCTGCTGCCGGAGGGCTATTTCGACTGGCGCGCGGTGTGGCCGACCGTCTTCCTCGCCCTCGCGTTGCTCGCCGGCGTCGCCGCCGGGGTGCGCGGCGTCATCGTGAACCCGATGGGCAGCCTCGACTTCCAGGCCTACCTGCTGAACGGCGCCTGGGCGCTGCTCTGCCTCGTCCCCGCGCTCGCCTCGATCGCCGCGGGGCGTGAGCGCGCGCAGCTGCGCGCCCAGGCGCGCATCGAGGCGGCGCTGCCCGCGGTGCTGGTGCTGCCCGATGGCCGCCGCGTCGCCGCGCGCACGCGCGACGTCTCCCTGGGCGGCGCCGCGCTGCGTCTCTCGGAGGTGCCGGAGGGCGCGGTGCCGGAGGGCGCGGCGAGCCTCGAGCTCGCGATCGGCCAGGAGGTGCTGGTGCTGCCCGCCCGCTTCCGCCGCCTGCACGGCTCCGAGGCGCAGGTGAGCTTCGAGCCGGCGAGCCTCGAGGAGGAAGCCCGCGTGGTGCTCGCGGTGTTCAGCCGCGCCGATGCCTGGCTCTCCTGGGACCGCCACCGCCATGACCGTCCGCTGCGCTCGCTGATCGAGGTGGTGTCCACCGTCGGCGCGGTGGCGACCGGGCGCTCCCAGCTCTCGCTCGCCTGGTGGCGCGCGCGGCGCCGCCAGCGCGCCGAGGCGGCGGTGCCGGTCGCGCCGCTGCAGGAGCGGCGCACCGAGGTGCTGCGCCCGCGCCACCTCTCGGCGCTGCTGCTGCCCGCGCTGCTGCTGGCCGCGGGCGGCGCCGCGGCGCAGCCGGCGCAGCCGCCGCGGGTGAACCCGCCCTTGCTCTCCCTGCCGCCCGCGGCGCCGATCGCGCCGCTGCCCGTGGTGCCGATGCCGAGCGTGCCGGAGGCCGCGCCGCAAGCCGCCGCCGCCGCTCCCCCGGCCGCTTCCCCCGCGGCGGTGCCCGCTGCCACGCCGGGCGCCACCGGCGCGCCGGCGGCGCGCCGCGTCACCCGCACGCTGCGCCAGCTCGGCCTCGGCGGCCCAATGCAGCTGCGCGGCACCTCCGATCTCCAGGGCGTGCAATTCGGCATCCGCGCCGACGAGGTCGTCACCGGCGGCCGCCTCACCCTCTCCGGCGCCACCTCGCCCGCGCTGATCCCAGAGCTCAGCCAGCTCGCCATCACCCTGAACGAGCAATTCATCGGCGCCGTGCAGCCCGACCGCGCCCGCCCGACCTTCGGCCCGGTCGAGTTCCCCCTGAGCCCGGTCTTCTTCACCGAGCTCAACCGGCTCAATTTCCGCTTCTCCGGCCGCTATGCGCCGGAATGCAACGACCCGCTCTCGGGCCTGCTCTGGACCACCGTCTCCGATCTCTCGACGGTGCAGCTCACCCTCGAGCGCCTTCCCCTGCCGGCCGATCTCGCGCGGCTGCCCGAGCCCTTCTTCGACCCGCGCGCGCTGCGCACCGCGCTCCGCCTGCCCTTCGTCATCCCGGAGAACGCGGCCAGCGAGACGCTGCGCGCCGCCATCATCGCCGCCTCCTGGTTCGCCGCCCTCGCCGAGTATCGCGGCGCGAGCTTCCCGGTCGCCGCGACGCCGCCCGCCGAGGGCAACGCCGTGCTGATCGCGGTGGGCGAGGGGCCGGAAGGCTTCGGCCGCTTCGAAGGCCCGACCGTCGCGCTCGCGCCCAATCCGAACGACCGCGCCGGCCTGCTGCTGGTGATCGGCGGCCGCAACCCCGCCGAGGCGGTGACCGCGGCGACCGCACTCGTCGCCGGCCACCAGATCCTCTCCGGCGCGCGCGCGGTGGTGGATGCGCCGCCGCCGGCGCCGCGCCGCCCCTATGACGCGCCGCGCTGGCTCGCCACCGACCGCCCGGTGCGCTTCGGCGAGCTCGTCGACCCCACCGAGCTCCAGGCCTCCGGCTACGCGCCCGGCGCCATCGCCATCCCGATCCGCACCGCGCCCGATCTCTACTCGCCGCGCAGCCGCGGCTTCCCCGTCGAGTTCACCTTCCGCGCCCCGCCCGCGCCGGTGCTGGACCTCCAGGTCTCGCATCTCGATGCGTCGCTCAGCGACGCCTATCTGCGCAGCATCCCGCTGCGCGCCGCCGACCCGGTCTGGCCGTGGTCCTGGGTCGCGCGGCAGACCGGCTGGTGGGACCCGGTGCCCACCGAGGGCAGGGTCGCGCTGCCGCCCTGGATGCTGTCCGGCCGCAACGAGCTCCAGCTCCGCTTCGACATGCGCCCACTGAGCCGCGGCGACTGCGCCGCGATCCCCGGCGACATCCGCGCCAGCATCGACCCCGACAGCACCATCGACCTCTCGCGCGCCTGGCGCTTCGCGCGCATGCCGAACCTCGCCTTCTTCGCCACCGCGGGCTTTCCCTTCACCCGCCTCGCCGACCTCGCGGAGACCGCGGTGGTGATCCCCGAGCGCCCGAGCGCGGCCGAGCTCACCACCCTGCTCGGCCTGATCGGCGGCCTCGCGGCGCAGGTCGGCGTGCCGGCGACCGGCCTCGCCCTGGTGCGCCCCGCGCAGCTCGACCAGGTGGCGGAGCGCGACCTCATCCTGCTCGGCGCGGTGGGGCGGCTGCCCGCCCTCGCCGGCCTGCTGCAGGACGCACCGGTGCGGCTGGAGGGCGGGCGGCTCGCCGCCGCCCTGCCGCAGGACCGGCTGTTCGGCCTCGGCCGCCTGATCGAGGGCGGTGCCCCGCGCGCCGAGCGCGACCGCGCCGCCGCCGCCCTGTCCCAGCCGGCCGACAGCCTCGGCCTCGCTGTGGGCTTCGAATCGCCGCTGCGCAGCGGGCGCTCGGTGGTCCTCGTCTCCGGCAGCTCGCCCGCCGGGGTCGAGAGCATGGCCGAGGCGCTGCGCGACCCCGCGCTGCTCGCCCAGGTGCAGGGCGACCTCGTCCTGCTGAACGCCGGGCGCATCGAGGCCTTCCGCTTCGCCACCCCCTACACGGTCGGCACGCTGCCGTTCTGGCTGTGGCCCGACTACTACCTCGCCGGCCAGCCGCACTGGCTGCTGCTCGGCCTGGCGCTGGCGAGCCTGCTCATCGCGCTCCCCCTCTACCGCGCGCTGCGCCGCCGCGCCGCGCGCCGGCTGCGGGCGAGGATCTGACGGATGCGCGGTCACGAGGTCGCAAGAGAAGAAAGGTCGGGGGCGGAGAGAACTCCGCCCCCGAACCCCCACCTCCTTTTTTTGGCTACTTGGCGCTGGCTCCTCCCGCACTCTCAGGCGCCATACCGTTGTCGGGCTGAGAACGGAGTTCTCCACGCTTCCCAAGTCGCCAAAAAAAGGAGGTGGGGGGTCCGGGGGGCGGAGTTCACTCCGCCCCCCGGTTCTTGGCTGCGGCCGGCTTTCGCCCTCATCGCCTTGCTCGCCGCCGCCCCCGCCCTCGCGCAGGAGGGCGCGGTCGGTGCCCTCCTCCAGCAGGGCCGTTACTGGCAAGAGCAGAACCGGCCCGACCTCGCGCTGCGCAGCTTCGAGCGCGCGCTGGCCGTCGACGCCGCCAATCCCGACGCCCTGGCCGGCGCGATCGCCGCGCAGGCGGCGCTCGGCAATCGCGGCGCGGCCGAGGCGCTGATGGCGCGGCTCCGGCAGGCGGCGCCGCAGGATCCGCGCACCGCTCGCGCCGCCGAGGCGCTGCGTGGCGCCGGCGCCGACCGCGAGGGCATCGCCGAGGCGCGCCGCCTCGCCCAGGCCGGCCGCAACGCCGAAGCCGTGGCGCGCTATCGCGAGGCTTTCGGCGGCGGCGCCCCGCCCGAGAGCCTCGCCGCCGAATACCACCTGACGCTGGCCGGCACCGATGCCGGCTATGCCGAGGGCCGCGACGGCCTCGCCGCGCTCGCCCGCGCCAATCCCGCCAACCAGCGCGCTCAGCTCGCCTACGCCCAGGCGCTGACCTGGCGCGAGGGAAGCCGCGCCGAGGGCATCGACCGCCTGCGCCTCCTCGCGCGCGATCCCCAGCTCGCCCAGCAGGCGACCGCCGCCTGGCGCCAGGCCCTGCAATGGCAGGGCGCGACCCCGCAGGCGATCCCCGCCCTCGAGGCCTTCCTCGCCGCCCGCCCCGGCGATCCCGCCATCGCCCAGCTGCTCGAGCAGGCGCGCGATCCGCGCCAGGCCCAGGCGGATGCCGCCGGCCAGCTCCGCCAGCAGGGCTTCTCCCAGCTCGAGGCCAACCGGCTGCGCGACGCCGCGCGGCAATTCGAGGACGCGCTGCGCGCCAACCCCGACGATGCCGACGCCCTCGGCGGCCTCGGCCTGGTGCGGTTGCGCGAAGGCCGCGCGGCCGAGGCGCGCGACCTGCTCGAACGCGCCATCGCCGCCGCCCCCGCGCGCGCCGACCAATGGCGCCGCGCCCTGGACGGCGCCGCCTACACGGTGGAGACCGCCGACGCCCGCGCCGCCTTCCGACGGGGCGATCTCGACGCCGCGGAGGCGCTGCTGCGCCGCGCCGTCGCCCGCGAGGCGGCCGACCGCAGCGATGCCGAGGCGCTGCTCGGCGACATCGCGCTCCGCCGCGGCGACGCCGCCGGCGCCGAGCAGCGCTACCGTGCCGCGCTCGCCCGCCGTCCCGGCTACCAGCCCGCGCTGGAAGGCCTCGCCACCGCGCTCCGCCGCCAGAACCGCCTCGCCGAGGCGGAGGCCGTCGCGCGCCTTCTCCCGCGCGGCCCCGCCACGCCCGGCACCGGCGGCCGCGCCGCCCAGCTCCGCGCCGACGCCGCCCGCAATACCGACCCCGCCACCCGCGCCGCGCTGCTCGGCGCCGCCCTCGCCGAGGCGCCCAACGACCCCTGGATCCGCCTCGACCTCGCCCGCGCGCTGCGTGCCCAGGGCCGCACCCGCGAGGCGCGCGCCATCGTCGAGGAGCCGCTGACCCGCGGCGGCGGCGCCGAGGCGGTCTTCGCCGCCGCCCTGTTCGCCGAGGAGGACAACCGCCTCGCCGATGCCGGCGCGCTGATCGAGCGCATCCCGCCGCGGCTGCGCTCGCCCGACATGGCGCGCCTCGCCGCCCGCACCCGCCTTGCCGCGGAGGTCGCGCGCGCCGCCGACCTCGCCCGCGCCGGCAGCTTCGAGGCGCGGCAATCCCTGCTCAGCCTCGCCGCCCGTCAGGACCCGACCGGCGCCACCGCCGCCGCCGTGGTGCGAGGCTTCGCCCGCAACCGCGACCCGCGCGGCGCCGAGGAAGCCGCCCGCGTCGCCCTCGCCGTCGACCGCACCCCCTCGCCGGAAGCCCGCCTCGCGCTCGCCGGCGCGCTGCTCGAAGCCGGCCTGGAGACCCAGGCCGCCGCCCTCGCGCGTGGTCTCGAGACCGAGCCGCGCCTCACCGCCGATGCCCGCCGCCAGGCCGCTTCGCTGGAGACCGGCATCGCCGTGCGCAGCGCCGACCGCCTCAACGAGCGCGGCGAGCAGGCCGAGGCCTTCGACCGCCTCCAGCCCGTGCTCGCGCGCGACCCCTCCGACATGGCGGCCAACCTCGCCCTGGCGCGGCTCTACCAGGGCGCCCACCAGCCGCGCGAGGCGCAGCGCATCGCCGAGGCGATGCTCGCCCGCAACCCCGGCAGCGCCGAGGCGCGCGCCGCGGCGATCGACGCCGCCACCGCCGCGCGCGACTGGCGCCGCGCCGAGGAACTCGTCGCCGAAGCCCGCATCGCCGCGCCGAACGACGCCCGCGCGCTGCTCGCCGAGGCGCGCCTCGCCCGCGCCGCCGGCGACAGCCGCCGCGCCCTCGCCGTCCTCGAGCAGGCGGCCGATCTGCAGCGCGTGCAGACCTACGCGACGGCGATGCCGGGCTTCGCCCCCAGCATCGTGGACAACCCCTTCCGCCGCGGCGCCACCACCCCCGCCCCGCCGCCCGGCGACCCGCTCGCCGCCGAGATCGCCCGCGAGCTCGCGATCGTCCAGGACGAGGCCGGCAGCCGCCTCATGGCCTCGCCCAGCCTGCGCGCCCGCTCCGGCACCTCCGGCCTCGACCGCCTGAGCGAGATCTCCGCGCCCCTCGAAGCCTCGGTCGCGCCCGGCGGCATCGGCGGGCGGCTCTCGGCCCGCATCACACCGGTCTTCCTCTCGAGCGGCGATCTCTCCAACACGCCAAGCACGCTCCGCCAATTCGGCAGCAACCCGCTCGCCGGCGCCTCCGGCGGCCTCGCGCCGCGCAGCACCGATGCGTCCGGCGTCGCCGCCGCCATCGCCTATCGGCGCGACTGGCTGAGCCTCGACATCGGCAGCTCGCCCGTCGGCTTCCGCAGCACCACCGTGCTCGGCGGCATCGAGATCGCGCCGCTGATCGGCGATTCCGTCCGCCTCCGCCTCACCGGCGAGCGCCGCATGATCACCGACAGCCTGCTCTCCTGGGCCGGCCAGCGCGACCCGCTCACCGGCACGCAGTGGGGCGCGGTGTCACGCACCGGCGGCCGCGGCCAGGTCGAGGTCACCGCCGGCCCCGCCACCTTCTACGCCGGCGGCGGCTACGCCACGCTGCGCGGCGAGAACACCGCCGACAACGACCGCGTCGAGGCCGGGGCAGGGGTCAGCTACGCCATCCTCCGCAACCCCGACGAGGAGCTCACCACCGGCGCCGATCTCGTCTACTTCGCCTACGACAAGAACCTGCGCTTCTTCACCCTCGGCCATGGCGGCTATTTCAGCCCGCAGAGCTACACCGCGCTGAACCTGCCGCTCGACTACCGCGGCCGCAGCGGCAACCTCTCCTACCGCGTCGGCGGCTCGATCGGCTACGCGATGTGGCGCGAGGATTCCGCGCCCGTGTTCCCCAACGATGCCGGCCTGCAAGCCCAGCTCGTCGCCGCCGCCGCACGCGATCCGACGCTGCGCACGACCTACGCCGGGCAAAGCCAGTCCGGCGTCGTCGGCAGCCTGCGCGGCGATGTGGAATACGCGCTGTCGCCCGAGCTCCGCCTCGGCGCCGCACTGCGCTACGACCGCACGGCGGATTGGAACGAGGCGCGCGGGATGCTGTTCTTGCGCTATCGCCTGCCGTGAAAGAAAGCTTGGGGGGCGGAGAGAACTCCGCCCCCCAAACCCCCCGCCTCCTTTTTTTGGATACGGGGAAGCGTGGCGTAGTCCGTTCTCAGCCAGACGACGTGGCGTCGCCTGAGAGTGCGGAAGCCACACAGCGCCATTAAGTCAAAAAAAGGAGGTGGGGGGTCTGGGGGGCGGAGTTCACTCCGCCCCCCAGTCTTTCAGCGCACCACCACGGTGGGCGCCGGCTGCGACGGCGGCGGCGTGTTGATGGCGGCGCCGGTCGACCCGCCGACGCCCGCGCCGATCGCGGCGCCCGCGGCCACGCCCGGCGGCCCGCCGAGCATACCGATCGCCGCGCCGGTGCCGGCGCCGAGCGCCGCGCCGCCGGCGGTGCCGCCGACCTGTTCCTGGGTGCAGGCGGCCAGCAGTGCCGCCGCCGCGATGGCGGGGATGATCTTTGACAGCATGGATAGCCTCCCTTGGCGCGCGCCGTCTCTGCGGCGCTCACGACGGGGGAACACCTCAATCCCGCATTGGGTTTCGTTGCGGCGGTCCCGTGCGAGCGGGCCGCCGATGCCGCACCGCGCATCCCGTGCTGGCGCATTCGTGATCGCAGGACGGCCGCTGTGCGACCGTTGCGCGGCGCGCGCTGTCATCGCGCCCACACCGCGCCGTCATCGCCCCGTCGCATGTGCTCGTCATGGTGCGCGCCGCTCGGCGGGGCGGGGGGCCGCGCCGCGAGCACCCGGGAGAATCGCCAGCATGCCCACGACGGACCTCCGCGTCGCGACCTTCAATGCGTCGCTCAACCGCAGCGCGGAAGGCGAGCTCGTCGCCGACCTCTCGACGCCGGGCAACCGGCAGGCGCAGACGGTGGCCGAGATCATCCAGCGCAACGCGCCGGATGTCCTGCTGATCAACGAGTTCGACTTCGTCGCCGGCAACCAGGCGGTGGATCTCTTCCGCGACAACTACCTGGAGATCGGCCAGAACACCCTCGGCCTCGCCGAGGGGGCGGCGCCGATCGCCTATGGCTACGCCTTCACCGCGCCGTCCAACACCGGCATCGCCAGCGGCTTCGACCTCGACAACAACGGCCAGGTGGTGACCACCCCCGGCGCTGCCGGCTATGGCAACGACGCGCTCGGCTTCGGCAATTACCCCGGCCAGTTCGGCATGGCGTTCTTCTCGAAGTACCCGATCCTCACCGACCAGATCCGCACCTTCCAGACCTTCCTGTGGAAGGACATGCCGGGCGCCCGCCTGCCCGACGACCCGAACACCGCCGCACCCGCCGACTGGTACTCGCCGGAGGAGCTCGAGGTGCTGCGCCTCTCCTCCAAGAGCCACTGGGACATCCCGGTGCTGGTGGATGGCGAGGTGATCCACTTCATCGTCGCGCATCCGACGCCGCCGACCTTCGACGGGCCGGAGGACCGCAACGGCTTGCGCAACGCCGACGAGATCCGCTTCATCAGCGACTACGTCACCCCCGGCCAGGGCGACTACATCTACGACGATGCCGGGAATTTCGGCGGCCTCGAGCCCGGCGCGCGCTTCGTCATCATGGGCGACATGAACGCCGACCCGCATGACGGCGACAGCACCGACGACGCGATCCTCCAGCTGCTCGACAACCCGGTGATCGACGACCGCGAGATCCCGACCAGCCCGGGCGGCGCCGAGCAGGCGACGCTGCAGGGCGGCGCCAATCTCAGCCATGAGGGCGACCCGTCGCAGGACACCGCCGATTTCGCCGATGTCGTGCCCGGCAACCTGCGCGCCGACTACGTGCTGCCTTCCGCGGTCGGCCTCACGCCGGTGGACGGCCAGGTGTTCTGGCCGGAGAGCACCGACCCGCTGTTCCCGCTCGCCGGCACCTTCAGCCCGAGCCTGCCGCCCAACGGCTTCCCCGCCTCCGACCACCGCCTGACCTCGCTCGACCTCACCATCGACGAGACCTTCCCGACGCTCACCGGCGACGCGCCGGACGTGATCGGCCATCGCGGCGCCAGCGGCTCGCGCCCCGAGCACACGCTGGAATCCTACCGCCACGCGATCGAGCTCGGCGCCGACGTGGTCGAGCCCGATCTCGTCGTCACCAAGGACGGCTACCTGATCGCGCGCCACGAGCCGATGCTCGGCGGCACGACGGACGTCGCCGACCACCCGGAATTCGCCGACCGCCGCACCACCAAGGTCATCGAGGGCGAAACCGTCACCGACTGGTTCGCCGAGGACTTCACCCTCGCCGAGATCAAGACCCTCTACGCCCGCGAGCGCATCCCGCAGCTCCGCCCGGACAACACCGACTACAACGACCAGTTCCGCATCCCGACCCTCACCGAGGTCATCGACCTCGTGAAGCAGGTGGAGCACGACACCGGGCGGCAGATCGCCATCATCCCGGAGACCAAGCACCCGACCTATTTCGAATATGCCGGCACCTACCAGGACGGCACGCCGATCCACGTCGACACCAGCCAGCTGCTGATCGACACGCTGGTCGCCAACGACTTCACCGATCCGCAGCGCGTCATCATCCAGTCCTTCGAGATCGCCAACCTGATCGAGCTGCAAACCAAGATCATGCCGGAAGCCGGCATCGACCTGCCGCTCGTGCAGCTGCTCTACAACAACTACTCGCCGGACCTCGTCTTCCATCTCGATCCCGCGAATGCCGCGCTCGGCGCCGATCCCAGCCTCTATGACGGCTTCGACTTCCCGCTCACCAAGGACACGGTGGCGGAGATCGGCGGCGGCGGGCTCTACTCGCTCGCGGCCTTCCAGGCGATGGCGGCGCTCTATGCCGAGGCGGTCAGCCCCTACAAGGAGGACGTCTACCTCGCGGGCCCGCTGGCGACGCCGGTGGACGTCGACGGCGACGGCATCCCGCTGATGCGCTACCAGCTCACCGGCGAGGAGGTGCCGATCGTGCAATGGGCGCACGAGGCCGGGCTGGAGGCGATCGTCTACACGCTGCGCAACGAGGAGTATTTCGGCTTCCTCAACCCCGACGGCACCTGGCAGCGCCCGGTCGAGGAGTTCATCAAGGTCATCCAGTCCGGCTTCGACGGCTTCTTCACCGACTTCCCCGGCACCGGGCGCGAGGTGGTGGACCAGCTCAAGGCCAGGGACGGCGCCGTCGCCGCCGCCAATCTCCAGGGCGGCAACGACATCGTGGTGTTCGACCCCGCGGGGCTGACCAAGGCCAAGGGCAGCGACGGCATCGACACCGCGATCTATGCCGGCGGCGGCACCCTCGCCCTCGCCGCCAACATCGAGCATGCCGAGCTGCGCGGCGACGACGGCGCGATGGTGCTGGGCAATGCGCTGGCCAACCGCATCGTCGGCGCCGCCGGCGACGACACCATGCTCGGCTGGGATGGCGATGACCGCATCCTCGCCGGTCTCGGCGATGACGAGCTCCGTGGCGGCGCCGGCGACGACCGGCTGCGCGCCGGCGAAGGCGACGACCGCCTCCAGGGCGGCTTCGGGGACGACGTCCTGCGCGCCGGGCGCGGCGATGACTGGCTCGCCGGCGGCTCGGGGGCCGACTCGCTCGCTGCCGGCGGCGGCGACGACACGCTGCACGGCAATGCCGGGGACGATCTCCTGCATGGCGGCGCCGGCGAGGACCGGCTGAGCGGCGGCGACGGCGCCGACATGTTGTTCGGCGACGCGGGCGCGGACCGGCTGCGCGGCGGGGCAGGGGCCGACACCCTCACCGGCGGCGCCGATCGCGACGTCTTCGTGCTCGACGCGCCCGAGGCCGGCGGCGACCTGATCACCGACTTCGTGCACGGCGAGGACGTGCTCCGCTTCGGTGCGGAGGGCTTCGGCATCGCCGGCGCCGCGGTGGATTTCCGCGGCTTCGCCGGCGGCGACGACCCGGTGAGCGGCAATGCCGCCTTCATCTACGACGCCGGCACCGGCCAGCTCTATTTCGACGCGACCGGTGGCGACACCGCGGACCAGCTCCTGCTGCTGAGCCTCGCCGGTGCGCCGGCGCTCGGGCGCGGCGACCTGCTGATCGCCTGAGCCGCGGGCGCCCCATCCGGCCGGGGGGGGACCCACCCTCCCGGCCCGCCGGCGAAGGCGTATATCTGCGGGCGAGCCAAGGAGGCACGCCATGCCGCATGACGGGCACGACCACCCCAGCATTCCCGAGGATGGCTGGAAGCACAGCGGGGTCCGGGTGATCCCCGGCAACAGCCTGGACACCAACACCGCCCAGACCCCGGGCATGAACCGCGCCGCGGCGATCAACTATGCCCGGGTCGGGGCCCAGAAGATCTGGGCCGGCACGGTGCACATCCACGCCAATGCCAAGACCGGCGCGCATCATCACGGGCCGCTCGAGAGCGTGATCTATGTGGTGAAGGGCAGGGCGCGGATGCGCTGGGGCGAGCGCCTGGAATTCGTCGCCGAGGCCGGTCCGGGCGATTTCATCTATGTGCCGCCCTATGTCCCGCACCAGGAGATCAACGCCTCCACCGACGAGACGCTGGAATGCGTGCTGGTGCGCAGCGACAACGAGGCGGTGGTGGTGAACCTCGACATCGAGCCGGTGGAGAAGCCCGAATCGGTGCCCTGGGTGGACCCGATCCACAAGGCGCCGGGCGCTTGATGCATCCGCCGCCCGCCTGCTTCGTTGCTGCCTAGTGTCCTGCCCGCGAAGTTCGCTGCATTTCGCAGCGAACGGAGCGGATCAGCAGGCCACTGAAAACCAGGGCGGGGCTGGTCCCGCCGGCTGCCAGCCGAAGGAGAGCGCGATGGGCGAGAGTGTGAGCGGGACGGCGAAGGATGCGATGGGCCGGGCGCAGGATGCCGCCGGCGGCCTGCTGGGCGACACCGCGACGCAGATGCGCGGCAAGCTGAACCGGCTCGAGGGCCAGGCCGAGAACGCCGTGGCGGAGCTCAGCGCCTGCATTCGCGATGCGCCGATCACCTCGGTCCTCATCGGCGTCGGCATCGGCTACCTCCTGGGCCGCCTGCGCATCCTCTAGAGCGGTGGGGGCGGAGTGAACTCCGCCCCCACACCCCCACCTCCTTTTTTTGGCTTATTGGTGCTGGCTCCTCCCGCACTCTCAGGCGACGCAGCGTTGTCGGGCTCAGAACGGAGCACGCCACGTTTTCCAAAAGTCAAAAAAAGGAGGTGGGGTCCGGGGAGGGAGTTCATCTCCCTCCCCGGCCTTCTTCTACCCTGCGTCCCCGAAATCAATACCGGTACGCATAGTAGGGCGGCCGAGCGTAGCCGTAATACGGCCGATAGTACGGCCGCGCATAGTACGGCCGGTAATAGGGCCGGTAATACGGCCGCGCGTAGTACGCCCGCGGGGCGTAGTAGTAGCGGCGGCCGTAGCGGTAGCGGTAGTTCACCGGCTGCACCAGGCTGGTCTCGGCTGCCGGTGCGACGAAGGTCGCGGCGTCGGCTTGGCGGGGCGCGGCGGCGGTGCCGGCGAGGATGGTGCCGCCGAGGATGGCGGCGGCGAGAAGCGTGCGCATGTTGGCCTCCCTCTTCGAGTCACCGGAATATGGGTATGGGGTGTGGCCCGCGCATGTCGGGATGGGCGCGGCATCGCGGCGATGTTGGGGCGATTTCGTGGCGGGCGGCGCGGTTTTCCGCGCGCGGCATGCATCCTTCGACCCGTTCCGAGCGTTGGCGTGGCGGCGGCGTCCCCCGGCCGCCCGTCCGGATCTGTCCACCCTCCAGACCCGAGGTCCACGCATGCGCATCGCCCAGGTCGCGCCGCTCGCGGAGGCCGTGCCGCCGCTGCTCTATGGCGGCACCGAGCGGATCGTCTCCTACCTCACCGAGGAGCTGGCCGCCCTCGGCCATGACGTGACGCTGTTCGCGAGCGGCGACAGCCGCACCGCTGCCCGGCTCGAGCCCGTGGTGCCGCGCGCGCTCAGGCTCGATGGCGCGATCCGCGACCCGATCGCGCCGCATGTGCTGATGATCGCGCGGCTGCTGGAACGGCTCGCGGAATTCGACGTGGTGCATTTCCACATCGACCACCTTCACCTGCCGGTGATGCGCGCCGCGGGCTCCGCGGTGCCGTTCGTGACGACCCTGCACGGGCGGCTCGACATGCCGGAGATCGCGCCGCTCTTCACCGCCTTCCCGGAAGCGCCCTTCGTCTCGATCTCCGAGATGCAGCGGCGGCCGCTGCCGCAGGCGAACTGGGCGGCGACGGTGCCGCACGGCCTGCCGGAGAACCTTCTCCATCCGCGCCTCCAGCCCGGCGGCTACCTCGCCTTCCTCGGCCGCATCGCGCCCGAGAAGGGGCCGGACGCGGCGATCCGCATCGCCCGCGCCGCCGGGATGAAGCTGCGCATCGCGGCCAAGGTGGACCCGGTGGACCGCGCCTATTTCGAAGCCGTGGTGCGCCCCATGCTGGACGCGCCGGACATCGAGTTCATCGGCGAGATCGCCGAGACCGAGAAGAGCGACTTCCTGGGCGGCGCCGCCGCCTTGTTGTTCCCGATCGATTGGCCCGAGCCCTTCGGCCTGGTGATGATCGAAGCCATGGCCTGTGCTACCCCGGTCGTCGCCTTCAACCGCGGCTCGGTGCCGGAGATCGTGGAGGACGGGGTGAGCGGCTTCATCGTGGAGGACGAGATGGGCGCGCTGGCGGCGCTGCGGCGTCTCGACACGCTGGACCGCGCGGCGGTGCGGCAGCGCTTCGCGGCGCGCTTCACCGCGCGGCGGATGGCGGAGGACTACCTCGCGCTGTACCGGCGGCTCGGCGCCGCCAGCGGCGTCGCGCGGCTGCGCGTGGCGTGATGGAGCAGGCGGCCGAACAGCGCCCGCCGGCGCGGGAGGAGGAGCGCTTCGTCATCGCCGCGACGGCGGCGACCGCGCTCGCGCTCTACCGCCCGCGCACCCTGAAGCGCCGCGACAGCTTCCTGGTGCTCGACCATCACGGCGACATCCAGGCGCTGGGCGAGGTGGCGGAAGGCCTGTTCCACGCCGACACCCGGCATCTCTCGCGCCGCGTGCTGCGCCTGGACGGCGCGCGGCCGCTCCTGCTCTCCTCCGCGGTCAGCGCCGACAACGCGCTGTTGACGGTGGACCTCACCAATCCGGACCTGGTGCTGGATGGCGGCGCGGCGCTGCCGCGCGACACGGTGCATCTGCGCCGCGTCGTGGTGGTGGGCGACGGCGCGCTGCACGAGCGCATCCATGTGCGCAATTACGGCGCCGAGCCGGTCGCGGTGACGCTCGCCATCGAGCACGGCGCCGATTTCGCCGACATCTTCGAGGTGCGCGGCGCGGAGCGCCAGCGGCGCGGCGCGCTGGCGGCGCCGGCGATGCGCGACGGCGCGCTGGTGTTCGCCTATCGCGGCCTCGACGGGCTCGAGCGCGAGACCGGCGTGCGCTTCGACCCCCCGCCCGCGCGCATGGAGGGCGCGGTGGCGCGCTACGCCCTGCGGCTCGACCCCGGCGAGCAGACCGGCATCGCCATCGCGGTGCATTGCCGCCGCGGCGCGGAGGATGCCGCCCCCGATCCCGGCTTCGAGGGCTGGGTCGAGCGCCACCGCGCCTGGAGCGCCGCGCGCGGGCGCGAGGTGGCGCGCATCGAGACCAGCAACGCCGCCTTCAACGACTGGCTCGCCCGCTCGCGCGCCGATCTCGACATGCTCTCCACCCAGGCGGAGGGCGGGCCCTTCCCCTATGCCGGCATCCCGTGGTTCAGCACCGCCTTCGGGCGCGACAGCCTGATCACCGCGCTGCAATGCCTGTGGGTCGATCCCTGGCTCGCCCGCGGCGTGCTGCACTATCTTGCCGCGCGCCAGGCGACCGAGAGCGACGCCGCGCGCGACGCCGAGCCCGGCAAGATCCTGCACGAGACGCGGCGCGGCGAGATGGCCGCGCTCGGCGAGGTCCCCTTCGGCCTCTACTACGGCTCGGTGGATGCGACGCCGCTCTTCGTCATGCTCGCCGCCGCCTATCTCGACCGCACCGGCGACCGCGCGACCCTGAGGCCGCTGATGCCGAACATCGAGGCCGCGCTCGGCTGGATGGAGCGGCATGGCGACCGCGACGGCGACGGTTTCCTGGAATACGGCACGCGCACGCCGAAGGGGCTGCAGAACCAGGGCTGGAAGGACAGCTCCGACGCGGTGTTCCACGCCGATGGCCGGCTCGCCGAGCCGCCGATCGCGCTGGTCGAGGTGCAGGGCTACGCCTATGCCGCCTGGCTCGGCGGCGCGCGCATCGCCCGCGCGCTCGGCCTGCGGGCACAGGCCGATGCCTGGCAGGCGCGCGCCGAGGCGCTGCGGCGCCGCTTCGATGCCGCCTTCTGGTGCCCCGAGCTCGGCACCTACGCCCTCGCGCTGGACGGCGAGAAGCGCCCCTGCCGGGTGCGCAGCTCCAACGCCGGCCATGTGCTGTTTTCCACCCTGGCGACGCCCGAACGCGCCGAGCAGGTGGCCACCGCGCTACTCGATCCGCGCGCCTTCTGCGGCTGGGGCGTGCGCACCATCGCCGAGGGCGAATCCCGCTACAACCCGATGTCCTACCACAACGGCTCGGTCTGGCCGCACGACAACGGGCTGATCGCGCTGGGCTTCGCCAAGTACGGGCTGCGCGCGCCGCTGCTCCGGCTGATGGACGGGCTGTTCGAGGCGGCGCAATGGACCGAGTTCAAGCGCCTGCCCGAGCTGTTCTGCGGCTTCCCGCGCATCGAAGGCGAGGGCCCGACCTCCTATCCTGTGGCCTGCCTGCCGCAGGCCTGGGCGAGTGCGGCAAGCTTCGCGCTGCTCGGCGCGCTGCTCGGAGTCGCCTTCCGCCCGGCGGAACGGCAGATCCTGTTCGTGCGCCCGGTGCTGCCATCCTGGCTGGAAACGGTGCGCATCGCCAACCTCCGGCTCGGCACCGGCGCGGTGGATGTCGCGGTGACGCGCAGCGACCGCGGCGAGGTGTCGGTGACGGTGCTGCGGCGGCGCGGACGCATCGAGGTGGCGGTGATCAGCTAGAGAAGTAAGAGTGGGGGCGGAGAGAACTCCGCCCCCACACCCCCACCTCCTTTTTTTGACGTATTGGCGCTTGCGGCTCCCGCACTCTCAGGCGCCGCAGCGTTGTCGGGCCCGAGAACGGAGCTCGCCACGCTTCCCCGGAGTCAAAAAAAGGAGGTGGGGGGTCTGGGGGGCGGAGTTCACTCCGCCCCCCAGTCTTCAACTCGCCGCCGGCGCATCCGCCATCCGCGCCCCGCGCATGCCACGCGGCTTCTCCGGCCCGGTGGTGGTGTCGCGCTCCGTCTGCCGCTCCATCTCCGCATCGAGCTGCGCGCCGACCAGCACCACCGAGGCGGAGATCCAGATCCACGTCATGAACCCGATCGCCGCACCCAGCGAGCCATAGGTCTCGTTGTAGCTGCCGAAATTCGCCACGTACCAGGAGAAGCCGGCCGAGGCGATCAGCCAGGCCAGCGCGGCGAAGCCGCTGCCCCAGCTCACCCAGCGCCACTTCGCATCCTCCCGGCTCGGCCCGTAGCGATAGAGGCAGGCCAGGAAGATGCCGACGCCCGCCAGCAGCAGCGGCCAGCGCAGCAGGCTGATGAGCCATTCGGCGCCATCGCCGAAGCCGACGAACTTCAGCGCCACCGGCACCACCACGACGGCCGCCAGCGCGAGCAGCGCGAAGAGCAGCCCACCGGCGGTGAAGGCGAGGGTCAGCGCGACGCGATGGAAGAAGCTGCGTTCGTCCTCCTCCTCATAGATGATGTTCAGCGCGTCGCAGAGCGCGGTGACCCCCTGGCGCGCGCTCCAGATCGAGACCGCCAGGCCGAGGATCGCCCCGAAGCCGAGCTTCTCGTTGTCCTGGCCGGCGAGGCGATGGAGCTGCTCCTTGAAGATCTCCATCCCGCCGCCCGGCAGCACGCCCGCGAGCAGCGAGAGATGCTCCTCGATCGTGGCTGGGTCCGCGACCAGGCCGTAGAGCGACACCAGCGCGGCGAGCGCCGGGAACACGGCGAGCAGGCTGTAGAAGGTCGCGCCCGCCGCCTCGGCCAGCAGCCTGTTCCGGGTGACCTGCCGCGCCGTCCGGCGCAGGATGTCCCGCCAGCCCCGTGCCGGAATCTCGCCCGGGCGGTCGGCCCGCTCGCCGCGATCCCGGCGCCCTGCCGCGCCCGGGCTGCTCGCGTGGGGACGGCGGCGCCCGGCTGCGGCGCGCCCGTCCGCGACGGCGGGCGCGCGTTCCCGGGAGAGCGCGATCGCCACGCCGGCCGCTGCCGCCAGCGCGACGAGGAAGGAACTCGACCTTCCCGTCCTGCCCATGAGTCCCGCTCCCGACGCCATCGCCTTCCGCCCTACCCGGGGCAGATGCGCAACGCGCGAGCCGCTGCGCGGTCGCATGCAGGCGGCGTCGAAAAGGGCCCATCGGCCGGTCTGCCGCATGCCGCGCGCCGCCGGGAAGGCGGAAGGTGCCGAGTATGGGCCGCCGTCAGTCGGTCGCGAGCAGCAGGGTGAGGGTGGTGCCGCGCGGCCCGCTCTCGATGGCCAGCCTGGCGCGGTTGTCCTCGAGCACCTTGGCCGCGGAGGCGAGGGCGATGCCGAGCCCCTCCAGCCCGCGCCGGTGCAAGGGGCGATCGGTGTCGAAGAAGGCGGCGATGCTCGGCCGCGCCATCGCCAGGGCGGCGCAGGTGAGCAGCAGGGTGGCAGGCGCCGGGCAGGCCACCGCGATGACCGCCCCCTGCGGGGCGCGGCGCGCCATCTCGCGCAGCAGGATGGCGAGGGCCTCCTGCATGGCCGCGCGCTGGAGCGTCGAGACCGCCTCGGCGTTCCGGCCCTCCGCATCCAGCTCCAGCGCGACCCCGGCGGCGGCGAGATCGGCGCCGGCGAGCGCGGCGGCGCCGGCGGCGAGCGCGCGCAGCGTGACGGGCTGGCGCGGCTCCGCGGCTTCCGCGCTGGCGGGGCGGCCATGGCGGGAAGCCTCCTCGACCAGCGACAGCAGGTGGCGTGCCGCTTCCGCCATGTCGTCGAGATACAGCAGCTCGGCCGCGCTGAGCGGCTCGGGGCCGCGCTTGCGCAGCACCTCGGCGAAGCCGATCAGGATGGCGATCGGGGTGCGGAACTCATGGTTCATCGCGGCCAGGAACTTGGCGCGCGCCTCATGCGCCGCGCCCGCCGCGGCGAGCGCCTCGCGCAGCTCGGCCTCGGCGCGCCGCGCCTCGGTGATGTCCTCGGAGAGGCAGAGCAGGAACTGCTCCCCATGCTCGCCGGCCGGGACCGGGACCTTCACGGTGCGCAGCAGCCGGCGGCCCTTGGCGGTGTCGAGCGGCTCCTCCTCGATCACCAGCGGCCGGCCGGAGGCGAGCACCTCGCGGTCGCAGGCGAGGAAGAAATCGGCCTGCTCGGCAGCCACGTAATCGTAGTCCGTGCGCCCGACCGCCTCGCCCTCCGGCCAGCCGAACAGCTGCTCGGCGGCGCGGCTGATGAAGGCGTAGCGGCACTCGGGGCCTTCCTTGGCGAACACCGCGACCGGGACATGCGCGAGGATCTGCTTGAGCAGGCGCCGGTCCCGGCGGGCGTGGAAGGCGGCGGCGTGCTGCCCGGTCACGTCGAGCAGCGCCAGGCTCGCTCCCTCGGGCCCGTCCGCGCCCGCGATCGCGGCCGCGCTGGCCTCCCAGTGGCGCGGCTCGCCGCCGGCGTCGTCGCTGAGCAGCAGGGTGGCGGGCGCGCCGCCGGCAAGCAGCGCGGCGAGGGCGGCGAGCAGCGGTGCCGCCATAGCCTCCGGCAGCAGGCCGGCGAGCGGCTCGCCATGCAGCGTCGCGAGCGGGCGGCCGAGCATGGCGGCGAAACGCGGATTGGCCGCCACGACGCGAAGGGCCGGATCGAGCTCCACCAGGCCTGCCGGCGTGCAGGCGAGCAGCGCCTCGAGCCGCGCGGCCGAATCGGCGGCGCGGCTTGGGGATGCAAGAGGCGCGTCGTGAGGGATCGCCGTCGCTCCTTGGCTCGGCATCGGCATGCCGGGTGAGGGATTTGAACCCCCGACCTTCTGATTACAAATCAGCTGCACTACCACTGTGCTAACCCGGCGCCGGCGCAGTCCTTAGACCGTGCGGCGGGGCCCGCTCAAGCGTGGCCCGCCACCGCCATCGTCTCGCCGCTCGTCGCGCGCACCACCGCCGCGAACAGCCGGAGCGCATCAGGCCCGCCGCGATCCAGCAGCGCGCCCAGCTCCATCTCCTCGGCCAGCATCTCGGCATGCGTCGCCAAGGTCTCCGCCGCGCGGCGCAGCGCCTCGCGCGAGAGCGAAAGCTGGGTGTCCTCGGTCAGCGTGTTCCAGTCGGCGCGCCGCATGCGATCTTCCAATCCGGCTTGGGCGCCCTTCTGGCGATGCGGGAAGGGCGCGCGGGGAGGCGCCCATGCCGAGCAGGATGCGGCATCGGGGTTAAGCGGCGGTTGCGCCTCACAGAAAGCGCAGCGTCACGCTGCCCAGCGTGTCGAACGCCGCCTCCACGCTGCACGGCCCCTCCAGCCAGATCGGCGGCGTGACCGAGCCCAGGAACACCACCTGGCCCGCCTTCAGCCCGCCGAACACCCGCGCCGCCCCGGACCCGGCGAGCCAGGCCAGCGCCGCCATCGGATGGCCGAGCAGATCGGCGCCGCGCCCTTCGCCGCGCACCGCCCCGGCGACGGTCAGCCGCCCCTGCGTCGCACCGAGGTCCACGCGCTGCCACTCCGCTATCGGCGCCCCGAGCACGCCGGCCGCATGGAACACCTGGTCCGCGATCAGCGTCGGCGTGCCGAGCGCCGGGAGGTCGCCATAGCGCTTCTCGACGATCTCGATCGCCGGGAACACCTCCGCCACCGCCGCTTTCGCCTGCGCCCGGCTGCACGGCCCGGGCGGGATGTCGCGCCCGAGCCGCAGCCCGACCTCGCACTCCACCCCCGGCGCGACGAAATCGGCGAAGCGGAGCTCGGCTGGCGTGCCGCGCAGCCCCTCGGCCGGCACGAAGCCCGCCGCCGGCCCGTTCAGCCCGAGATAGGCCTGCATCTGCTTGGTCGTGGCGCCGATCTTGAACCCCGCCGGCGGCACCGCCCCCATCGCCGCCGCGACCTCCCGCTGCAGCGCATAGCCCGCCGCCTCGTCGGCCGGCGCGGCTGCGCCGAGCGGCGCCAGGATGCGGCGCGCGCGGCGCGCCTCGAGGATGGCGGCGGCGGCAGGTGGCATGGCTGCGGTTCCCTCCGAGTTCGGGCGCATGCTCACCGGACCGCTCTTGATCGGCAAGCGGGTGCCCAAGGAAGATTGGGGGGCGGAGATGAACTCCGCCCCCCAAACCCCCCACCTCCTTTTTTTGGCTTATTGGCGCTGGCTCCTCCCGCACTCTCAGGCGACGCAGCGTTGTCGGGCCGAGAACGGAGCTTTCCACGCTTCCCCGTAATCAAAAAAAGGAGGCGGGGGGTCTGGGGGGCGGAGTTCTCTCCGCCCCCCAGTTCTTTTCTTTCAGCGCATCAGCTCGTACAGCGCCACCGCCGCGGCCGCCGCGACGTTCAGGCTCTCCACCCCCGGCGCCATCGGCAGCCGCGCGAGCTCGTCGCAATGTTCGCGCTGCAGCCGCCTCAGCCCGGTATCCTCGGCCCCCAGCACCAGCGCCACCCGGCGGTCGCGCGGCGCCGCCTCGGCCAGCATCCGCGGCGCCTCGCCGGCGAGCCCGATCACCCAGAACCCGGCCCGTTGCAGTGCGAGGATCGCCCGCGACAGGTTCACCTCCCGCACCACCGGCACGAGATCGAGCGCGCCGGACGCCGCGCGCGCCAGCGCCCCGGTCTCCGGCGGCGCGTGGCGGTCCTGCAGCACCACCGCCGCTGCCCCGAAAGCTGCCGCCGAGCGCAGCGCGGCGCCGACGTTGCGCGGATCCGTCACCTGGTCGAGCAGCAACACCGGCCCGCCGGAGGCCGCGATTGCGAGGTCCAGCGCCACCGGCTCCAGCGGCTCCACCAGCAGCGCGGCACCCTGATGCACCGCGTCCTCCGGCAGGAAGGTCGCGAAGCGGTTGCGCTCCGCCCGTTCCGGCGTCAGCCGCCACGGCCCGCCCAGCCGCGCCCCGAGGCTCGCCTGCGCCTCCTCGGTCACCAGCAGCCGGCGCGGCCGCCGCGCCGGGTTGGCGAGCGCCGCCCCCACCGCATGCAGCCCATAGAGCCAATAAGCGCCCGACCCCGCCCCCGCGCCTGGCCGCGGCGGCGCCTCGGCGCCCTCGGGCGCCCGTGCCCCGCCCGCATGCGGCGCGCCGGGTTCGGCCCTGGCCTGGCGCCCCTGCGACCGTCCCGCCCCGCGCGGCGTCACGGCCGCGGGGGAGGGGAGGCGGTTCGCACCCGTGCCCGGCGCGCCGGATTCCGGTTTCGCCCCGCGCCCTTGCGACCGTCCCGCCCCGTGCGCCGACGCGGGGGAGGGGAGGCGCGTCGCACCGGCGCGCGCGGCACCGGGCTCGGGCTTCGCCCCGCGCCCCGCCTCCGCGGGCTCGGCAGCGAAGGATCGCCCAGCGCCGCGCGGCCCGCCGGCCGCATGCTTCGGCGCGCCCGGTCCGGGCTTGTTCGTCCGGCCTTGCGGCCCTGGCGGCTTGCGTCGCATCCGCCCCATCCTGCGCGGGGACGCCCCGCTTGCAAGCCGCCATCGCGCCGGATGCAAACCCCACCGCGCCCGTTGACAGGGGGGGATGGTTGCGGATAGTCCGCGCGCTCCCGTCGGCCGGGCCCGGGAGCGCGTAGCCGGCTGCGGAGGGGTGCCCGAGTGGCTAAAGGGGACGGACTGTAAATCCGTTGGCGCACGCCTACGTTGGTTCGAATCCAACCCCCTCCATTCCGGCCCGAGGACGTATGGCCGTGGTGGATGCGCGGCGCGGGTGTAGCTCAATGGTAGAGCCCCAGCCTTCCAAGCTGGTTGTGCGGGTTCGATTCCCGTCACCCGCTCCAAACCTCCTCTCCGGAGTTGAGGCGGGCGACGGTTCGTGAGGGTCAGACGGGACAGACGCAGCCATGGCGAAGGCGAAATTCGAGCGGACGAAGCCGCACTGCAACATCGGCACGATCGGGCATGTGGACCACGGCAAGACGTCGCTGACGGCGGCGATCACCAAGGTCCTGGCGAAGAAGGGCG